>OBLN01000095.1_pt1 | contig 31612 bp, 33 predicted proteins | sample 1519301 | NCBI WGS metagenome assembly OBLN01 (sample SAMEA2452533, study PRJEB22499) | sediment metagenome | reverse complement strand
CAATGATGATGTATCGTTATATCTTTGTCTTTCTTGACGTTGCAATGGGGATTAAATATGCTCAGGAAGTACGCCTGGGGTACAGGAATTTTAAGACATCATTCCGGTCCATGGTAATGCTTGGTGCTAATCTTTTCATAAGGTCCTGGGAACAGGGTGAAAAACTCTATTTATCCATGAATTCAAGATGCTATGGCGGTAAATTGATAATGTATGATGAAAAAAGGCCTGTAAAGATGCCTGAATTATTGCTGACCGGAACCTATTTTGCGATTGTGCTTACGGTCTTCTATTTTACAAGGGGAATGTCATTTATTTGAGGTGAAATGGTGGTCATTTTAGAAACAAAAGATCTCAGTTACTCTTATCCTGATGGTACTCTGGCCCTCGATAGCATCAATATAAAGATAGGCAAGGGAAAGAAAATAGCCTTCGTCGGTCGCAATGGTTCGGGAAAATCCACTCTTTTCATGACACTTAATGGTACTCACCGTCCCCAGAAGGGTGAGGTGCTCTTTCATGGCAAACCCCTGAAATACGACTCAAAGTCCCTGAGAGAAATAAGGAAAAGTGTAGGTATCGTTTTCCAGAATTCGGACGACCAGATATTTGCACCTACTATTTATCAGGATGTGGCTTTTGGCCCTACAAATCTGGATTATCCAAAAGACAAAGTTGCAAAGATAGTTCATGATACTCTGGAGTATGTGGGTCTGACGCACCTGAAGGACAAGCCTCCTCATCATTTAAGTGGCGGACAGAAAAAGAGGGTTGCCATAGCAGGTGTGGTTGCAATGGATCCTGAAGTTATCGTCCTTGATGAACCACTTTCCAACCTTGATCCTGTGGGTGCCGATGAGGTAATGGACCTTCTTAATGAATTGAATTATTTCGGCAAGACGATTATCATTTCAACTCATGATGTTGACCTTGCATACGGATGGGCTGATTATGTTTTTCTTATGAACAACCGTAATGTTATCAGTGAAGGCACCCCCGAGGAGATATTCAGGCAGACTGAGAAGCTCAAGGAGGCTTACCTTAAAAGGCCTATCACACTTGAGATATATGATGAGATCCGAAAAAGAGGCATTGCCCGCGCTTCAAGACCCCCTCGTGACATTCCGGACCTTGTACACACCTTAAGGCCACAAAATCTTATGTGGGTTGATGTTCCGCCCGAGGTAAAGGAAGGTGAAACCATAAACATGGGAATCCTTTACGGGGAATTTGCACAGGATTCCATGTATGAAGCTGCAAATTGTAAAGTCCTCCATATTCACGATGATGGCCTTGCAATAGTTGAAATGGGCAGAAAACCACTGAGGGCAGGTTCCATTGGTATCTACGATACTTCCCAGTATGACAATGAGGAACTTTTGAAAATCATGAAAAGGGATGGTGTTGAGTGTGTCGGTGCCATGGGCAAGAAAAGCAAGATCGTTGCTGAAAGGGACGAGATATATCTCGATGTCACCGCAGGAGTCATTGACAGGTCTATCCTCAATGCACTTTCAGGACAGCGCTGCCTTATCCTTACACATGGTGGCATGGTGGAACATGCTCTTGAAAGAATAAACGGTTATATTGAAAAAAGTGGAATTAACCTTCATGTTGGAGTTGTGAACGGCGACTTGAAAAAAGGTGAAAGCGAAGGTTCCTGTTGATCGGTGTGTGAGTTCACACATCCCTATCTGTTCTTTTCGGCAGGAGTGCATATCTTTCGTTATTCGGGATTTTGCATAGTAATATATCTTTCATATTGAAGTTTTTCGATGCTTTCACAGTTCTGCATATTTTAGTCCTTTGTCGGGTGAAGTGGCTATCTCTATTCCTCTCTTTATACTTGTGTATTGTTTAATGCTACGTTTTTTATTATTTGTCATACTTTAGGCGTATTTAATTTCATCGGTTGTACCTATCACTTTCTAGTTTGTATGTTCATATTGATTTTATATAAATACATTATTACTTCTATTGATACTTATTTTTCTATTAGGTATGTGATTATAAAGATGTATAATTGGTACTATATATCCTGTCTATAATTTTTAAAAAAACTATTGTGGCATAAAAGTATTACGAATATATGTCTTAGTAACATACTAGTTCATAATCTATATATATACCAGCAACAGATTAGTATTACTAACGACAACTAAAGCAGATTTGCACTTTAGTATTCAATCATACAGGTGGTTAATCATCATGGAATTACTTTCAATGGGAACAGAAGCACTATCCTCGGAACTTAGCTTTTTGATAGTAATATCGGCTTTCCTCCTTGGTGCACTGCACGCACTTGAGCCCGGTCATGGAAAATCTATAATGGCAGTTTTTGTCATGGGTACGGACGCAGACCTGAAAGATGCACTTCTTCTGGGACTTACTATTGTTGTATCGCACGTGCTCGTGGTGCTGGCACTAGGGGTTGCATCTATCTATCTTATAGATATACTGGATGTTGACATGACCCATGATATTATGAGCGTGGTTGGAGGTGTCATACTAATAGGTGTGGGAATATGGATCTTAAGGAAATTCTATCATCCTCACGAACATTCCATTGACACAAAAAAGAGTGTAATTGCAATAGGACTTTCCACGGGACTTATACCCTGTCCTGCTGCACTTGCAGTATTGCTATTCAGCATTGCTAATAACCAGGTATATAACGGTCTGATATATGTGCTGATATTCAGTGCAGGTCTGGCAATAGCCATTACTTCACTGTCAGTTGTATTCGTCAAAGGAAAAGGCTTTATTGAAAGCTATGTGAGCAGTGGTAAGATCAACAAACTTCCGCTTGTAAGCGGTTCAGTGATTGTTGTGATAGGTGCCTTCACACTTCTTCATCCTCTGCTGGAGCATGTGGCACCTGCTCTTCACATTTAAGAATGAAGGGAGCTTATCAATTACAAGCTCTCAAAAGTTCTTTTTAAAAGAAGTGCATCCCCTTCGTTATCCGGACTTTCGCATATCAAAAGGCCTTTTACTTTGAAATCCTTCAAAGCTCTCATCAGTTCGGCGTATTCAAGATCGGAATCATCAAGATTCAGATGATTTCTCTCTCCCTTTTCGCTATATTCGATGCCTGATACATGCATATGCATATCATCAAGCCCTTCCCTTCCAAGTTCATTCTCAATCAGTTCAAGTGTGGAAGCGAATTCTTCGTAGCTATTTTCCGCTCCGTTGCTTCTTGCATGAAGGTGCGCAAAATCAATACATGGGAGTGCATTCTCTATTTCACAGCCAAGCCTAACATTCTCCTGTAGACTTCCAAACTGGGTTGCTTTTCCGGTGGTTTCCGGGCGCAGGATCATTTCGATGCCTTCGTCCTCAAGCCGGGAACTGAGCATTTTCAGCAGTTCGTACACTCTTTCATAGACCTTTTCCGGAGCATCCTTGTGGTAATATGCAGGGTGGAAGACAATGTTCCTTGCACCGCAAAGGCTTCCGATCCTCGCAGATGTGTATATCCTTTCGATGCTCGCATCTATTTTTTCCGGTTCGGCTGAGTTGAGATTTATGTAGTAAGGTGCATGTACGCTCAGTGATATGTCTTCTTTTTCGGACATGTCGTGGACTTCTTTTGCAGTGCTCTCGCCCATTTTAACACCACGGACGAATTCAAGTTCCATGCAGCCAAGTCCGAGCTCATGGACTCTTTCAATGCCGGATATGCTGTTTCTCTTTTTCGAGCTTTTTGGTGTCCCGGCGGTTCCAAAAAGCAGTTTTGCAGGTTTCATTATGCCATGCCGAGCTTTGCTTTGAGTTCTTTCAGTTTTTCAGTTGAAAGCTTCTCTTCGACCAGCTCCAGGAAAGTATCAACATCGTCCTCTTCCAGTGACCTGATGTCCTCTTTTCCTTCCATGGCAAGCTGGAACAGATACTCCATCTCTTCTTTGTCCAGTTTGTTCATCCTGTTCCTGAAGTCCTCGCCATCCTCAGCGATCTTGTGTGACAGGGGTCTGAGAATAAAAGGATAATTATGCCCTGCTGAAGATAATGTGTTTCCGCTAAGTTCAGGTGCAAGCTTGTTAAAGATCTGATTGTCCATTTCGTTGAATACTCTTCCCATGGACTTTACTTGTAAAAAGTAGTTAATAAAATTATGTTCTGGGACTGGATTTCAGATGTCCGTGAATATCTATCTCACCGTGTGCTATCCTTGTGGAAGAGATGGGTTTTTCATCATCAGCAAGGACATATTCTATCCTCACAACTTCAATCTCCTTCATCCTCTTCTCGCTCCTTAGTTTGTTGATCTTCAGGGCAACAGGGTGTGTCTCAGGGGAGACTACAATGTAGTCATAGTTTTCTGTGAGTGTATTCCCATAAGGGTCATTTAGTTCTATGATAGTATATTCCTGACCTTCTGATATCTCATTTATATATTGGAGGATCTTTTCTTTCCGGATACTGTATTCAGGGACATTGCGCGGGCGTTTGTTTGCCATATCATTGGAAGTAAGACCTATGTCAACTTCTCCGTCTCCGGCAAGTTTGAATGCTTTTTTTAATAGCTCTTTATGCCCGTCATGGAGGCATTCGAAGGTTCCGCCTACTACTACTCTGGCCATGGCTTCCTAATACGTGCTTCAAATGATAAGTCTTGTGTTATAAATAATACTTTCACCCTGCTCTCTTTAGGTATATATACTCACAGATCAATTAGGTAATCGAATTGTGCACCGGAAGAAAACATGTGCACCCATGGAGTTAATATAAATGTCAGAAGTGTTATTAGAAGAACTGGACCATGTTGGTCCGGCAACCGCGCAAAAATTGAAAGACGCAGGATTTACGACGATTGAGGCAATTGCCGTATCCTCTCCGGCAGAACTTGCAACTGCAGCTGAGATTGGTGAATCCACGGCTTCAAAGATCATTCTTGCAGCCCGCCAGTCGGCTGATATTGGGGGTTTTGAGACAGGTGATGTTGTGTTGGAGCGCAGGAAACTTGTGGGTAAATTATCTACGGGTTGTACTGAATTCAATGAGATGATGGGCGGAGGAATAGACACTCAGGCAATCACTGAATTCTATGGTGAATTCGGTTCCGGTAAAACACAGGTTGCACATCAGCTTGCTGTTAATGTACAGTTACCAAAGGAACAGGGCGGACTTAGTGGTTCTGTAGTTATCATTGACACCGAGAACACCTTTAGACCAGAAAGGATCAAACAGATGGTGGAAGGTCTGTCCGAAATATATGGTCAGGAATACGACCCAGAAGAATTCCTTAAACATATACATGTAGCACGCGCTTACAATTCTAATCATCAGATACTCCTTGTCGATTCAGCAATGGAACTTGCAAATGAATTGAAAGATACGGACATGCCCGTGAAGCTTTTTATTGTTGACTCCCTGACTGCTCACTTCAGGGCTGAGTACATAGGCAGGGGAACACTTGCTGACAGGCAGCAAAAACTCAATAAGCATCTTCATGGTCTGCAAAAATGTGGAGATCTTTATAATGCATGTGTTGTGGTCACAAATCAGGTCATGTCTAAACCCGATGCTTTCTTTGGTGATCCTACTAAACCGATTGGGGGTCATATTGTGGGACACACATCAACATTCAGGCTCTATATGCGTAAATCCAAAGGTGACAAGAGAATAGTCAAACTCGTAGATTCTCCGAATCTTCCTGACGGGGAAGCAATTATTTCTGTAACTACTCCGGGCCTTCGTGACCCATAATCTTGGAGAAATGGCGGATATCTCCTTTAAGGGGATTTCCACTACTTTTTACTTGTTCTAATTGCAGTTTATATTCAAGTCTTTGTAGTTATTTCTGCCCGCCTGATATGTCGGACGCACTGAAAACACTTTTATCCCTGCCTTCTTATCTATTGCTTATGAAATTCAAGGCACTTGTAATTGACATAGATGGTACTATCACTCATATGGATCGCAAACTCAGTCTGGAGGCTGCTGCAAAACTGCGTTCACTTGATATTCCTGTTGTGATAGCAACCGGAAATGTCCTCTGCTATGCAAAGGCAGCAGCCAAACTGGTTGGTGTCTGCTGTAATATCATAGCGGAGAATGGTGGTGTCATAGTCGATGGATTTGACAAGGAGCCTATTATTTCTGATGTGATCCATGAGTGCGAGGAAGCATATGATTTTCTCTCAGGGACATTCGATCTGGAAAAGCTTGATTCAGTACACAGAAAGACAGAGATTGTACTGAGGAATAATTTTGATGTTGAAGAGGCCAGGCAACTACTGGGTTCACGTTTTCCGGGAGTTGAAATAATTGATACTCATTTTGCCATCCATATAAAGAGCAGGAAAATAAATAAGGGCACTGGCCTCCTGAAAATGGCAGAATTGATGGGGCTTAAAACTTCCGACTTTGTTGCCATCGGGGATTCAGTGAATGATCTTGAAATGCTTGAAGAAGCAGGATTTGCAATTGCGGTAGGCAACGCTGATGATTTCCTAAAAGATGTTGCTGATTATGTAAGCACAGCAACATATGGTGATGGCACTGCTGAGGCCATAGATTACCTTTTATCCAGAGATCTTATCTAAGCCAGTTCATAAAATAAAAATGATGGCAGAACTGCAAAGACAAGTGCATGCTTTGCAGCCTGTGAAATTACATGCTGATACTTTCAGTGGTAAGTCCGCGTGCTATATTCTTATCAACAACTATGTAGTCCTTTATTGCTCTTACAGATTCAAAAGGCAACAATATGTACTGCTCGTCAACCTTGTATCTTGATGTATCAAGACTCATGTCCGGTTTAACTATCAGGTCTATAATATCTCCTGTTCTGATATCCATTACAATATTGAACAGAATACCTATTTCTGTTCCATCTGTTGCCATTACCTGTTTGCTCGAAAGGTTTTTTGCAAAGACATTTGCCATTTCATTCGCCCCTTTGTATAAAAGTCACATCTAAATTTTTCATATATTTATCTGTATCCTATATAAGAACTTGCTTCTTCTTTCCTGATGCCGCCCTTGAACTGTGCCTGTATTTTCTCATAATATTCTATCAGATTCTCAGACAGTGTTGGTCTGACCTTGTTAAGAGCCTCTCTGAAATATTTCATACTGACCTTTTGCACTTCAAAGTTCTCTCGCAGTGCCAGCATGACCGCTTCCCTGCAAACTGCTTCAATATCAGCTCCGACGAAGCCTTCCGTGATGGTTGCAAGGTCATCAATTGTCACATCGTCATCCATGGGTATGTTCTTGGCATGTATCTTGAAGATCTCTTTCCTGCCTGCAAAGGTGGATTGCCCTACAAGTACCATCCTGTCAAATCGTCCTGATCTGAGGAGTGCCGGGTCTATAATGTCGGGGCGGTTGGTTGCGGCAATAACCACTATTTCTTTTAATGGCTCAAGACCGTCAAGCTCTGTGAGAAGCTGATTGACAATTCTTTCTGATACTTTAGAGTCCTCTGAGGCTGCACTTCTCATTGGTGCAATTGAATCGATCTCATCGAAGAATACAATACATGGAGCCACCTGTCTTGCTTTCTTGAATGTCTCTCGGATGGCTTTTTCGGATTCCCCTACCCATTTAGAGAGCATTTGCGGTCCTTTCACACTAATGAAATTTGCATTAGATTCATTTGCAACGGCCTGTGCAATAAGTGTCTTTCCGGTACCCGGTGGGCCAAATAGTAAAACTCCTTTAGGGGGTTTGATTCCCATGTTCACGAATTTATCCGGGCTGGTAAGTGGCCATTCAACTGCTTCCCTGATTTCCTGTTTAGCCTTGTCAAGTCCTCCTACATCTTCCCATTTCACGGATGGGATTTCAACAAGAACTTCCCTCATTGCCGAAGGTTCTATTTCCCTTAGCGCATTCTCAAAGTCGTCCTTGCATACCATAATGGTCTCAAGTATCTCGGGAGGTATGTCGTCGTCTTCAAGATTGATGTCTGGTAAGGCACGTCTCAGTGAACGCATTGCAGCTTCCTGTACAAGGGCCAGGAGATCCGCACCTACGAATGCCTGTGTGTGTTTTGCGATATAATCCAGGAAATCCTCATCGACATCATCAGCAAGCGGGACTCCTCTTGTATGGATCTGCATAATCTCCAGACGATCCTCTGTGTCAGGGACTCCTATCTCTATTTCCCTGTCAAATCTTCCGGGCCTGCGAAGTGCCGGGTCAATTGCATCCAGGCGGTTGGTGGCACCTATTACTACGACCTGTCCTCTTTCTTCAAGACCGTCCATCATTGTAAGCAACTGGGCGACAACCCTGCGCTCAACCTCACCTGTAACGTTCTCTCTCTTTGGTGCAATGGAGTCGATCTCATCTATGAATATTATGGATGGTGCATCGTCTTCTGCTTCTTCGAATATCTTGCGGATACGCTCTTCACTTTCTCCGTAATATTTGCCCATTATCTCCGGGCCGGCTATATAAAGGAAATTTGCCCTGGATTCATTGGCAACAGCTTTTGCAATTAATGTTTTTCCAGTTCCGGGAGGTCCGTAAAGAATGATTCCCTTGGGCGGTTCGATATTGAGCCTCTGGAAAAGTTCCGGGTGCTTTAACGGGAGTTCTATCATTTCCCTGACGCGCTGTATCTCTGTGCCAAGACCGCCAATATCTTCGTATGTGACTCCTCTGGTTGCACCATCGTAACCATGGACGGGTTTCTGGCGAAGTTCGATTTCTGTAAATTCTCCAACGATGAGGATATCATCTTCTTTAGGTTCTGTCTCAACGGCTACCAGGGGTATTGCCTGTCCTCCGCCCATCTGGCTTGACATGGGCTGTGTCATTGAACTGATGATGGGGATTATGTCTCCTTCTACAAGGGGACGTTTCATAATATTGCGCTTGATTATCTCACTGATATGGTCTCCATACTCCATGGTGACCCCTTCAGGAGGTGCCAGCACAACTTTTGTAGCAGTTACGACCTCTGCTTTCCTTACCGTTATCCTTTCTCCGATCCCGACACCTGCGTTCTGCCTGATAAAACCGTCTATTCTGGCGATTCCCTGTCCCCAGTCCTGCCTTTCAGCTCTCCATACTTTAGCTGCGGTTTTTCTCTTTCCTTCTATCTCAACAATGTCGCCAGGTGAGAGTTGGAGACTTAAGAGTGTAGTAGGGTCAAGACGAATAATTCCCCTTCCAAAATCATTTGGGTGTGCCTTCTCTACTTTTATCTGTACTTCATCCATTATTTTCATCCCTACAATTATTTTAAATCAATAGTGTGATTGTGATTTATATCTATCTATTTTATTCTAAAGAATAAATAAGATATGGTGTCCGGCTTTATTTCAAATATTCTTTTCTCTCCCGAACATTTAAATACCAGGTGTGTATAGTTATCGATGTAAGAATTAATACTATTCTGGGATTCTGTTAAATTGGATTTAATCTATGGCGTTTTTCAGTATGGTTTTAGTCTTAGCTTTGAATTAAAGGACGTGCATTATTTTGTTTAATAACAATGACAGAGAATCAACAGCCCCTGTAGAGGTTGGAGAGACATACGAAGTAACGATTGAAGACATCGCAAGGGAAGGAGATGGCATTGCCAGAGTAGAAGGATTTGTAATCTTTGTACCTCAGACCCAGGTAGGCGATACCGTAAACATCAAGATCACAAGAGTATTGCGTAAATTTGCTTTTGGAGAAAAGGAAGAGTAATTCTTCAGAGAATGGTTTTTACCATTCTTTTACATTCTTTTTTGTTTTTACTTTTATTTAGTTCTATTTTATTTTATTTATACTTCTGATAAAGGAAATGTATTTATTCCCCGATAGCGCATGCTTTTACTATGGGGTTAAAAGCATTATTTCTGAACTGTACGCTGAAACGTTCTCCTGAGATATCAAACACCAGAGCCCTGATCGATAAAGCTGTAAGGCTTTTTGAGGAACTGGGCGTTGAAAGTGAGATAATCAGGGTTGTCGACTACAATGTCAAATTTGGTGTTACTTCTGATGAGGGGGAAGGTGACGAATGGCCGTTGATACTGGAGAAGATCAAGGCATGCGATATCCTTGTCATAGGGTCTCCTATATGGTTCGGCGTGCGTTCTTCAGTGGCACAGATGGTTTTTGAGAGGCTTGACGGTACTTATGAAGAAAGTGATCCGGATACCGGCCAGTTCCCTCTCTACGGTAAAGTAGGTGGTGTCGTGATTACCGGTAATGAGGACGGAGCACATGATGTTGCTGCCAATACATTATTCAACCTGACACATCTTGGGTGTACCGTACCTCCCAATGTTGATAGCTATTGGGTTGGTGACGCTGGCCCGGGTCCAAGCTATATTGCAGCCGGTGGGGAGAAGCATCTATACACTAACAAGACAGTGCGATATATGGTGCATAACCTTGCTTTCTTTGCAAAATTATTAAAAGAAAATCCTATTTCTACAAATATAAATAAATTGTATGAGGATGCGCTCAAGGAAAGTGAGTAAGCCCTAAAGGAATCTGAACAAAAAGAATGAATTGATGATGGTCATTCCATCATCAATGTCATGAGGCTATTTCTTGCTTCTTTTATCTCATCAAGGGTCAGTTGTACCTTTGAATCTCCTACCTGGATATTCAATGTGTTTCCGCCAACTGTTCCTATTATTGTATGTGGGATATCCTTAAGCATCTCTGTAACGGCATCTGGTTCTGATGTAGCTACCAGTGCCCTTGCATAGGACTCGGAGAACAGGATGTCATCTGCCCTGAGGTCATTTCCTGCGTTGCTCAAATCAACATCTGCGCCATACTTCTCACACATTTCACAAATTGAAGCTGCGATTCCTCCAAGTGATACATCGTGTGATGCTGTGAGTTTTCCGCTTTTTGCAAGGTCAATGAGTGCATCGATTACCTTGGTGGCGTTCTCTGGTGGCTGTGGAGCTTTTCCGTCCTTTTCCTTTCCGATTATATTATAGTATTCAGAACCGCCGAGTTCGTCACCTGTTGTTCCTACAAGGATTATAGTGTCGCCCTCTTTTGTGAATACTCCGGCAGGTGCCATGCTTACGTCTTCAATGTGACCTACAAGACCAATGGATGGAGTTGGGGCGATTGCTGTCTTGAACTCACCACTCTCATTGTAGAGGGAGACATTTCCGCCAACTACTGGTATTGTAAGATCTCTTGCTGCATCCCCAAGTCCCAGGATAGCCTGCTTGAACTGCCAGTATATGTCCGGTCTTTCGGGGTTTCCGAAGTTCAGGCAATCCACAATAGCGATTCCACGTGCACCCTTAATAGCAAGGTTCATGGCATTCTCGATAACAGTTCCTTTCCCGCCGGCATAAGGGTCAAGTAAGGTATGTCTGGGGTTACAGCCACAAGAGAGCGCTATTCCTTCATTGCCTTCAATGCGCAGTATGCCTGCGTCATCTCCGGGTTTTGTAACAGTGCGTACCTGAACTTCATGATCGTATTGCCTGTATATCCATCTCTTTGATGCTACGTTATGTGAAGACATTACATCAAGTACGGTCTGTTTCAGGTCAGCCGGCATTTCCGGTTTAACTCCAATATCGCGTGGTGTCGGAGCTTTTGAAGGACGCTCGAAAGTTGGTGCTCCTTCTGTTAGTTCTTTGATGGGTATATCAGCGACTACCTCTCCCTTGAACTCTACGGTATAGTTCATAACTTCGGTAAGTTCGCCTATCATGCTGGCATTGAGGTCGTACTTCTTTGCGATATCCAGTACTGCATCTACATTTTCAGGTTCGACTTCAAGCAGCATACGTTCCTGTGATTCTGCAATAAGTATCTCGTAAGGTGTCATGCCGGTTTCGCGCAGGATGACATTATCGGATATGATTCTCATTCCCAGATTTCCTTTGGATGCCATTTCTGAACTTGCACCTGCAAGTCCTGCTGCACCAAGGTCTCTGCATGACTTCACATATCCTTTTCCAATAGCTTCCAGTGTTGCCTCGATTACCAGTTTCTCAGTGAATGGGTCTCCTATCTGGATGCTTGGTCTGTCTTCTGCTTCGGAATCCTCAGAAAGGTCTCTTGATGCAAAAGATGCACCTCCAAGTCCGTCCCTTCCTGTTGTGGAGCCCATAAGTACGAGCTTGTTGCCTGCTGTCTGTGCACAGGCGGTGACAACGTCTTTTTCACGTGCAAGGCCTACTGCGACTACATTCACCAGAGGGTTTCCGCTGTATGACTTGTCAAAGAATGCTTCGCCACGTACTACCGGCACACCGATACAGTTGCCGTATCCTGCAATTCCCTCTATGATGTGTTCAAAAAGGTAAAGGTTCTTCGGGTTGTCAAGCGGTCCGAAGTAGAGTGGGTCCATAAGTGCTATTGGCCTTGCTCCCATGGAGATAATATCACGGACAATACCTCCGACACCTGTGGCTGATCCATTATACGGGTCCACATATGAGGGGTGATTGTGACTTTCCATTCCAATTGCAAGTACCCATCCGTTTCCGAAACTGATGATGGCTGCATCGTCACCGGGGCCTATGATGACCTTGTCTCCGGTAGTTGTAAATGTCTTAAGCAGTGGTGCACTTGAGCGATATGAGCAGTGCTCGCTCCACAGGTTCAGGAAACAACCCTGCTCTACGAGATTTGGTTCCCTTCCCATCTTCTCTGTTATGATCTTTAAGTCATCTTCAGGTAACATTCATGTGCCTCTGGTCTAATATGGTGATTTATATAGTGAACTATCAGGGCTTTAAAGAACCCTTAATGTAATAAACATTTCTTTGAACAGGTTTTAAGGCTGATTTCAATAATGTGGCCTATGTAACGGATAATAACTTACTTGCATTGATTCTCAAATTCAAATTTGTCCCCGATAGATATTCCCAATTTATCAGATTTGCCGTGGGAGGTTTCTATTATATATTTTACTTTTGCCTTACAGGAACATGTGCCTATCCATGGCTGCATGCTGTCTGTCTTTATGACTCTCTTTTGCTCGTCAAGAAAAACAGCATCAATGGGGTAATTGACAAAAAGCATATGTAATGACACTTTCTGTGCTTTCTTCATAACAAATACAAGGGCATAGTTATCAGGTATCCTCCTGCTGAACATGAGCCCTTTTGCCTGCTTAAACAGGCTACAGGCAAAACCAAGGTCCGTTGCGACTTCTTTACCATTAGATATTAATATCATCGAAGTTTTACTCTATTCATCTATTTTAATTAAATGCATATGGAGTGTTTAAAATAGATAATAATGTCGGAGGAAATACCAGAAGATGAGTTCTGAAATGTGTTCAGTATGTGGATTACCAAAAGAGCTTTGCATATGCGAAGAAGTGGCAAAAGAGCAGCAAAGAATAACTGTCAAAGTGAACAGGCGAAGATACGGTAAGGAAGTAACAGTAGTAGATGGCCTTGATGCTCATGAAATTGATCTTCATGAACTTTCAACTTACCTCAAGTCTAAATTTGCATGTGGTGGGACAGTAAAAGGAAATTCGGTAGAATTGCAGGGTAATCACCTGAGCCGTATGAAAGCCGTTCTTATCGAAAAAGGATTTTCCCCTGATCAGATCAAAAACTAATTTTATTCTCTCTCTCTCTCATGTGTGGAATGTCCACACATTTTCTTGCAGGAAGTTTTCTGCTTGAGTCTAATCTGTCAGCATGCTTTGCTGAAGGATATTTATTTATTGGACATCTTCTCTTCTAATTATGGATATTATGAAGCGGATCTATATGGACCACAGTGCGACCACCCGTGTGGACTCTCTGGTGGTTGATGCCATGTTACCTTATTTTAGTGAGATGTTTGGAAACTCGTCAAGTTTGCATTCATTTGGCATGGAGGCTGCAGAAGCTCTCTCCATGGCGCGTAAACAGGTCGCAGAAGCAATAGGTGCTCTGCCTGAAGAAATTATATTCACCTCGGGAGGAACAGAATCGGATAATCTTGCAATAAGGGGCGTAATCCCACGTAACTCCGGAAAGAAACACGTTATTACATCAGTTGTCGAGCATCCTGCAGTGCTTAACACCTGTGCTTATCTTGAAAGTCTGGGCCATGATGTATCATATATACCGGTTGATTCCGAAGGTTTGGTGGACATTGAAAAGTTAGAGGGTTCGATCCGTGAAAATACGGTTCTCATAAGTGTAATGCATGCTAATAACGAAGTAGGCACCATCCAGCCCATAAGGGAAATTGCGCAAATTGCAAAGAATCACAAAATTTACTTCCATACTGATGCAGTGCAGAGTATTGGAAAGATACCTGTTAATGTGGATGACCTCGGGGTTGATATGCTTTCGATTTCCTCTCACAAGATACACGGGCCAAAAGGTGTCGGGGTGCTGTATGTTCGAAAGGGCACGATAATTGAGCCGATAGTCTTCGGCGGCAATCATGAAAATGGTATGCGCTCGGGAACTGAGAATATCCCTGGTATCGTGGGTATCGGTAAAGCAATGATCCTTGCACAGCAGCGTCTGGATATAGATTCAAAGCATATGCAGCAAATGCGTGATTCTTTAATAAGACGGGTATTTGAGTCAGTTTCGGATGTTCGCCTTAATGGGCATCCTACACAACGTCTTCCCAATAATGTAAATTTGAGTTTTAAATATGCCGAAGGTGAATCCATGCTTATGCTCCTGGATATGAAGGGTATTGCAGTGTCAACAGGTTCAGCCTGCTCGTCCAAATCCCTGAAAGCATCTCACGTACTCAGTTCTCTTAATATAGAGGACGATTACATACATGGTTCCCTGCGGATAAGTCTTGGAAGGGAAAACACTATGGAAGACATAGATTATGTGGTTGAGAGCCTGAAGGAAACAGTTTTGAAGCTCAGGGAAATGTCTGCGATTTCCGGTTAATATGGTGGGAGTTAATCATGTATTCAAAGAAAGTTATTGAGGAATTCAGCAATCCAAAAAATGTGGGTAGCATAGAGGATGCTGATGGTGTTGGCGAAATAGGAAGCACTGTCGATGGTGATATAATAAATATATCTATTAAGGTAAAGGACAATATAATCGAAGATGTCAAGTTCAAGACATTTGGTTGTGTTGTTGCCATTTCAACATCAAGTATGGTTACAAACCTGGCAAAGGGAAAGACTATCGATGAAGCTCTTGCATTAAACAATGAAGATGTTATCAATGCCCTTGAAGGTCTTCCTGAAGGAAAGGACAGGTGCTCTGGTTTTGCCCTTGATGCTCTCAAACTGGCAATTGAAGACTACAGGCAAAAGAACAAATGATACTTAAAAAAGGTGACTTCTTATGAAAACAACATGTGAGATCATGGTACAGCGGGTACTGCCTGCTATACGTGCAGAGCTTGCAAGATGTATGATCTGGGAGCATGGAAAAAACCAGCAGGAAGTTGCTGAGGTGCTGGAACTATCGCGGGCAGCCGTGTCTCAGTATGTCAATGACAAACGTGGTGCAGAGGTTGATTTCTCAGAGGAGGCCCAGCAGGAGATAAAAAGATTTGCTGCCAGCCTGCTTGAAGGAATGAAGTCAAAGGAACAGGTTGCTGGAATGTGCAATGTCTGCAAATTTGTCCAGCGTTCAGGCTGGCTCAACAAAAATGAACCGGACGCCGGTTATTGTGTCCTTTGCGGAGATGGCGAGGTTCATTGACGCCAAATCTTTGTATAAAATGTAAGGGTAAAGGTCTTTGTGGACGACCAAGGTGTCCTATCCTGGAGAAATTCAAGTCCATAGAGTCTGTAATTCCAAAATCCTCCGGGGAGACTTCTATTTTCGGTGCATCTCCTCCATCGGTCTTTGTTGGGAGGTATAATTATCCCGAGGTAAGAGCAGGTCCCATGATACCGCCTGAGCTTGGCGGGGATGAGGCAATGTTACTCGAAGACCCCAAGTCCTTGTTGAAGATGAATATACAGGATGTAATATCATCCCGTTCCCAGCTTGTAAGGGCTAACACCGGTATTAATGTGAAGAATGCACGTTCTCCTGATAATCAACTGATTGAAAGATCCCAGGAATTAGCACTGTCAAAAAATCCAGTGGACACTGAGGCATGGTTCAATAAGCCCATAAGTAACAAGCTCAAGTTCGATAATGTCCTGACTCCCATGGGACCTTCGGGTGATCTGAAAAAATTCGATATAACTGAAAATCCGAAAGTTCCAAAGAAAGTAGATTACCTTGTTTATGATGAAGATGCACTGGCAAAGGATGCAATATCCGAGCTATGGGACGGTAATATCCCTGCGGAACATATAACGCGCCTTCTTTCCATCGGGCTTCTGGGACAGGAACGAAAACTCGTCCCGACCCGCTGGTCCATAACTGCAGTCGATGATATGGTGGGAAAGGACCTCCTTGGAAGCATAAGGGACTACCAGCAGTTGAGTGAAGTTCAGGTTTTCAGCGGTGGTGTATTCGGCAACCACTTTGAGATAGTCCTTATTCCACGCATGTTCTCATTTGAGTTAATTGAGGTCTGGATGCCACGGACTGTATGGTCAGGAGAGAGCACATGGATAGGTGCGGATCATGAGGATTTCGGTGGGAAAAAGAAGTACTCCGATCTTGCAGGCGGTTACTATGCAGCTCGTCTGGGTGCCCTGGAATATCTCAATTCCATTCGCAGGCAGGCTACTATATTCATGGTTAGGGAGATAAGGCCTGAATACTGGGCTCCGCTTGGTGTGTGGGTTGTCAGGGAAGGTGTGAGGGAAGCATTCAACAACGAACCCCGGCGGTTTGAATCTGTGGAGCAGGCACTTTCAGATATTTCGGTCCGTTTAAATACTTCATCATCGAAATGGTTGCCAAAAGCAGTTTTATTGCCTGATGTCCGTTTCCAGAGGACGCTTGATTCTTTCTTCTAAATAGTCCTATATAGTTTATTTATCTCTATATAGTATATAGTGCGCACATTTATGTTTCATTTATCCTCTAGCCATACTAAATCTATATAGTGGAGAATATTACCGATGAGTTTTTTTGATCCTCTTGTATTGTTATTGGTTGCAGCAGGTCTGTATATGGCATGGAATATAGGTGCCAATGACCTTGCGAATGCCATGGGAACGTCAGTAGGCAGTGGGGCATTGTCTATCAAACAAGTAATTATCATCGCAGGAGTCTTTGAGTTTGCAGGTGCCGTACTCTTTGGAAAAAGAGTTACTTCCACCATTGCCAAGGGTATTGTCCCTGTTGACTCCATCAGTCTCGTGGATCCGCATCTTGTGGCCATCGGAATGCTTGCAGCCATCCTTGCAGCAGGTTTCTGGATCACACTTGCAACATTCTATAATCTCCCGGTGTCCACTACACATTCAATTGTAGGTGCTGTTCTTGGTTTTGGTTTAATGGCAGCATACTATGGTATCATCGGCTTTGAAGAGATTAAATGGGCCGTATTGGGTAAAATAGTTGGTAGCTGGCTGGTCTCGCCACTTCTTGGAGCGTTGCTTGCTTATGTTATATTTTCTCTCATCCGGTATTTCATACTTCAAAAAGCAGATGATCCTTATAACGTCGAGAAGAAATTCGTCCTTCTCCAGACAATGACCGCATGTTACATTGCCTTTGCACATGGTTCCAATGATGTTGCAAATGCTATCGGTCCTCTGTATGCAGGTTTGAATTCACTTGAGATGGCAGGCCTTGCCATTCCTCTCTGGGTAATGGCTCTTGGAGGTATTGGAATGGTCATAGGACTTGCTACCTGGGGATACCGTGTGATTGAAACTATCGGCACACGAATAACCGAACTGACTCCTACAAGAGGTTTTTCGGCAGAATTTGCCACGGCTTCCGTGGTGGTCCTGCATAGTTACAGTTCCCTGCCGATATCAACCACACACACGCTTGTGGGTTCTGTTATCGGTGTCGGCCTTGCTGGTGGTCTTGCGGCGGTTGATTTAAGTGTTATCGGAAAGATAGTTGTTTCCTGGATAGTTACTGTGCCCGCAGCGGCAATTACGGCTGCTATTATATTTGCAGGGCTAATGGGGGTTGGAATATGATAAAGAAAGAGTATATCCGTTCTGTATTGAACATATTTGCAAGTTCTCCTTTCAAACCACTGGTAATGCATGCCAACAAAGGAGGCGATTGCGTCAGGAAACTCAATGAGTCCCTGATAGCCTACTGTGATGGCAATATGGAGATCGTAGAGGAACTGAGCGCTCAGATCGATGTGATTGAACACGAAGCCGATGTCATAAAACAGACAATTCGTTCCGAGCTTTCTTCATCCATAATGCTTCCTGTACATGCTAATGACTTGCTCAATTTCCTGAAGCCACAGGACTCGATATCAGACGATGCTCAGGAAGTGGCATTCTGGCTAACGGTACATAAATTCGAGGCACCTGATGGGATTCGTGATGGATTCAAGGAACTCATGGCGAAGACCCTTGAAACAGTGGAAATGTATGAAGACCTTGTTTCCACCCTTGGGGAACTACTGGAAACGTCCTTCAGTAAAAGAGATGTTGAAGAAACCCTTCACCTTGTAGTAAAAGTAGAGGAAATGGAGCATCAGGTCGATGTAATTGAAAAAGAGCTGGTGAGGCAGATCTTCAGGAATGAAACTAATATCGGTGCGGTTGGTGTGTATCACCTTGCCCGCCTTGTAAGGGGCATTGGTGATATTGCAGACAAGTCCGAACATGCAGCAGACAGGTTAAGGACAATGGTCCTGAGAAGGTAATTACCTTCTCATTATTACTTGTGAAGACATCCGTCTTCGTTCATCTTTTTCAGTAATTCGACTATCGAATATGCTGCACGGGTGATACCCATACTTCTTTTATCTGTATCAGTTCCCGCTACATAAAGGCCGCTGATGGGCGTTCTTACATCTGCAAAATAGCCGTCTATGGTCACAGCAGCCTTTTCTGGAATCGTTATCTGGTTATGCTTCATTTCAATATGGTCCTCAATTTCCGGGATGGCCTTATAGATGGTATCATATGCTTTCTTTATCTGCATATCTTCATTCGCATCTCCATCGATTATGAATGAGAAACCTACAAGCTGTTTTCCTTTTGGTGCCAGTGAAGCATCATAGTTGCTTATTGGCATGGCCCAGTAAGGTGCATCCTTGAACCAGATTTCCGATCCAATGTAATTGAATTCGTCCATCAATGAATCAAGTCCTGTCCATATAGTCAGGCTCTTGCTATGTACAACGCCTTTTAGTTCCTGTATATAGGAGTTCGGAAGGCTTTCTATCATGGAAGGGAGATCAGTGATAAATCCTGTGTATATGATTTTCCTGGCAGTGTATACTTCATCAGCTTCAACACCAATCACCTTGCCTTTGTCTGTGAGTATCTTCTTTACTTCGCAGTCTGTTTTAATCTCCACTGTCTTTGGAAGTGAATACAAAACAGCATTGAGGAGAGCTTTCAATCCTTTTCTTGGATAGCCCTGTGAGTAGCTGACCTTATTAGTTGCAAGTCTTCCAAGGGATGTGAATGGGTTGGATACCTTACTTATCCTTGTATGCAATGATGCATGCAGGTTTGGTGGGAGTATTGTCCGGGGAACCGGTTCAACAGCCATCTTCTCATTTGACTTCATGATATTCTCAAGCTGTTCTTCCGGTACACTGTCGCGTACAAAACTGCTTCCTGCAAGAATTCTCTGGGCAGATGTCTGCTTCATATCCTTGCCTGAAAGGAAGTGGCATATGGTATCAACGAAATCATATGTATCTGCTGAAATGTTACCTGGCATGAATTCATGGACCGATTGCTTGGCCAGGTCAGTTCCGAATGTAGAAAGGGTGAGTGCTTTGGTTATAGCCTGCGTGAGTACTATCCTGTCCTTGCGCGGAAGGACATCGAATGTGACAAGCTCCTTGATATTAGAGGGAACTTTCATGAACTGGTTCTCAGTTCTTATGTAGTAGTTTCCATAATCTTCAAAGACCGGCGCGTAATCAAAATAATTATCCATAAGCCTTCTCAGAGGCCCCACTTCAAGGTGTGTGATGGCATGGGCGCCTGTATCTACCTGGAAACCATCAACCATGTAGCTGTTACAGTTGCCGCCTACGAATTTATCTTTTTCAAGTACCAGTACTTTATTTCCGTGTTTAGAAAGGGTGAGTGCGGACAAAAGCCCGCTTATACCTGCACCCACGACTATTACATCGTAATCTTCCATCATATCCTCTCATTACGAGTAAATGCGTGTGCTTATTCAAAGATCTCAGGCACTATACGCCTTGCAACTTCTTCGTATGCCTTGGACAGGTCTCCCTTGTCAAAGCGGAAAATATCCTTATCCATTGACTGGCCGGTACTCTTGTCCCAGAGGCGGCATGTGTCACATGAAATCTCATCAGCTACAACGATCTTGCCGTCAACCCTTCCGAACTCGAGTTTGAAATCAGGGAGAAGGAATCCTTTTTCATCGAGGTACTTCACGAGTATCTCATTGATCTTCAGGGCCATCTCACGGATCTGGCCGATCTCTTCGTAAGTGGCAATTCCCATGGCTACAGCGATATCTTCGTTCATCATGGGGTCACCATGTTCGTCACTCTTGTAATCCATCACAATTACTGGTGTTTTGAAAACAGTCCCTTCTTTAATAGGATACTTGCGTGTGATGGAACCTGCCGCAATGTTACGTGGAATTACTTCGATCAGTATTATCTCAACAGCACGGACAAGCATTTCGTTGTCAGAGACCATTCCCAGGTAATGTGTGGGAATGCCTTGTTCTTCAAGCATCTCAAAGATCTTTTTTGATATCTGGGCATTGAAATAGCCTTTATTCTTAGCTTCGCTCTTTTTTTTGCCATCAAATGCCGTAAGACTGTCCCTGAACTCTGATATCAGTTTTTCCGGGTCTTCGGTTTTGTAGATGGTCTTTGCTTTTCCTGAGTATAACTGTTCTTTCTTCATCTGCATCATCCTTTTGTCAATGGCATTGTTGATTACTTTATATATAGATGTTCTATAATTATTTATGTCTTAATTTATGTATCATTAATGTACTATTATCGTACTATTATTGCATACTAAATGTTATTATGATACTAATTGATTATTATAGGTGAACAAAATGGAACAGGAACTTATGCGTATTGGTGTATCTCTTCCCGAAAATCTTCTGACTAAATTTGACACGATCATCGAACAGAGAGGTTACTCTTCCCGTTCTGAAGGTATCAGGGATTCCATCAGGAATTATATTACCCATTATGAATGGATGAGTGATGTAAAAGGCAGGCGTGTAGGTACTATCACTTTGATATATGACCATACAAAGCGTGGCCTTTCAAGCGCTCTCACTGAAATACAGCATGATTACTCTCATATTATTAAGTCTTCCGTCCACATTCATCTTGACCATGACAACTGTCTGGAAGTCATCATTCTTGATGGTGAAGGCGAAGAGGTAAAAGAGGTTGCTGAGAGGACAATGGCACTTAAAGGTGTCAATTACGTCAAGCTCAATACAGCCCTTCCGGCAGAGAGATCATAAAATCATATCTCTTTTTTGAATGAGGACTCAATTGCCCTCAACATTTTTTCCCCGGGTTCTGTCAGATAATATATCTGGAAATTCTTGTCCCTTCTTGAATCAACAAGTTCTGCATCCTTGAGCAGTTTCAGGTGGTATGAAAGTGCAGAATGTTTATAGTCAGTAGTCTCCACCAGTACGCAGACACACAGTTCACTGATATGGAGTGCTTTTAGAATGCGTATCCTCACTGGGTCAGAAAGTACTTTAAAAAGAGATACCAGATTGTCAACGTTTTCCTTCATTGCAGAATGAACTTTAAGGGTCGTAGCATCCGGAAGAATATACGGTTCCTGCTTTTTTTCCGTTTCCTGCATTGTCATATGCTGGATTATTAAGTTTTAACTGATTAATAGGTTTTGCAATAGGCCCAATAAAGAAAAAGCAGGAAAAAGGCTAATTGAGCCCATTTTCAATAAATAGTGGTGCATACTTCTTGTCCGTATCCTGTATGTGCTCAACAAGCCAGTCCTTTAGGAAGTTCAGGATATCATAACTAACTCCTGCTTCTCAGTACCATATTCTTAGTACTCCGGCATCTGTTCCCACGCCCATGGCAACACTGTTATTTGCCAGTTTCACAGCTGCAATATTGGTACTAAGAGTCCCTTCAAGCAGAAGATGCCCCAGGACATGAATACCTGTCTCATTGTGTTCCAGTACTGCCAATTCCCTGAAATTCTGAGTTGGAACAAGCAATTCGAAATGAGTATCATTGTCAAAGTTTCCTGCAACAGCCATGTCCAGGTCTCTTGACCCAAACATATGGGAGCTATAACCTGAAAGACCTGACATTACTGTCAGTTCATCCTCATTAAGATGATAGAATTCCACGATTCCTCCAATATGTGGTGTAAGCACATCTGCTATCTCTATTTCTCCGTTTGGTCCAAAAGGTGCAATGGCTATTTGATGTCTCCATCTATATCCATTTCCTGTGGTGGGTCCTGATGCCATAATATTTCCATCGTCATCAAAAACCACAAGTCTTGCACCTTCCTTTGCATTGCTCAAAGTGACAATTATCTCACGTATCCCGTTGCCATCAAGGTCAGTCCAGATTGGAGCTATGCCTTCGATAACATCCCCTTCGGGAATATCGATGATTTTATCAATTGCAGGTGTTCCTGCAGTTTCGACAAGTGTAATGCTCGAAGCCTCTACACTGTCACCCAGCACTCCGTGTTTGTAATCTTCAGTTGGACCTGTCAGTAATAATATTCTTTCATCTTCATCCAACAGCAGGCGTGCGTCGGGAAGGGCATCGACTTCAAGACGTGCTGATTCCCTGTCATTCACCCTGAAGACCAGATCTCCTGATGTTTCTATGAACACCGTCCTTCCTGAGCTTGCAAGAACAACCGGGTGGCTTAGAAGCGATTCATTCCACAGCCCCGGTGCAAGCAAAAAAGCTTCATCGTTCTTGAGCATAAGTGTCGGAGGGCTGTCTGCATGGATTTTAGCAGGACTTATGTTCACCTTGTCAATCTCGCCATCGGATAATTCAAAGGCTTCCACTGTGCCATCATCAAGTACCGCAGCCCAGATGCTTCCGTTGTTTGAAGCTGCTGAAACAACCCATTCAGGTTTACCTGACAGTTCCACATCTGTGTAATCTGCATTCAGCAGATCCATATTACCCTGTACTACCCTGTTCCCGTCCGGCTGCAGGTATGTATATGCAAGTGTGAAAGGTGTTCTGTAATTGAAAGTACAGTAATCGCAATCCAGTATCTCTTCAGGTATTATGACATCTTCCTGAGCATCCCTTGTACCATTCATTACTATGGCAATGAGAACTATGACCACAAGCATTCCAAGAAGTATGAACGTTATGTTCCTGTTTCCAGCCATCATGTGTTTTTCACTTTTATTGTGATGTATTTTAGTCCCTCTGCACAGAGGAACGTAGTGAAAGCAACACCAATAGGCATGATCCACTCTCCAGCCGACAGTGGCAGCAACCCGAATGCTTCGTTCAGGTGAGGGATATACATGACTGACATGGTGGCAAAAAATGTAGCCAGCACACCTGCTATCATGAGCTTGTTAGTGAAAATCCCTATACTTAATACAGAACGTTCAAGTGACCTGAAAGCCAGCGGTATGAAAAGTATCATACTGACTACGGTTGCAAACGTGAGTGTTCTTGCCATGACGGTATCTCCGGCAGGGTCACTCCATGCAAACACAAGGAAAGATGCTATTCCCATAATGAATGCCAGGGTAATTACCAGAAACAAATTCCTCTTTTTCAGGAAACCATCACTCGGGTCACGGGGTGGCCTTTTCATAATTCCATCTGCGGCAGGGTCAAGTCCCAGTGAGATTGCAGGCATAATCTCATTGAACATATTGATGAAAAGTATTTGGAGTGCCAGCAGTGGTATGAGGTCAAAACCAAGCAGACTGATACCTGCCATGATGAGAATTATCAGGGTGAAGTTCCTTGATATAAGATATGTTATGAACTTCTCGATGTTGTTATAGATCGTTCTTCCGCCTTTGACAGCTTCCACAATGGTGGCAAAATTATCATCCTGAAGTATCATTACACTGGATTCTTTTGCAACATCAGTACCCTTTATTCCCATGGCAATACCAATATCTGCTTTTTTAAGTGCAGGTGCATCATTGACCCCATCGCCTGTCATGGCAACGATATGTCCTTTCTTCTGCAGGGCATCAACTATCCTGAGTTTCTGTTCCGGCATTGTCCTGGCATAAACATTGATGTTCTCAACTATAATTGAGAATTCTTCATCACTCAGCTCGTTGAGTTCATCTCCGGTTACTGCGCAATCGGCTGCTATGCGCTGAAGTTTTTCATCTTCATAGACTCCACATCCCTGTTTATCTGCAAAGAGTCCGATACTTCTGCCAATAGCCTTTGCAGTCTCCTGGTTATCTCCGGTTATCATGATAACCTGAATGCCGGCATTCCTGCACATTTCCACTGCAGTTTTTACTTCTTCACGTGGCGGGTCTATCATGGCAACAAGCCCGAGAAAAGTCATCTCCTTTTCAAAGTTTCCATCAAGACCATGCCCTGGCATTTCTTTACATGCGACTGCCAGCACACGATAGGCAGAACTTGCAAACTCAAGGTTCCTCTCCAGTATTGCTTCCCTGTCCTGCTGTGTGATTGTGTATAATTCCCCGTTCTTTTCAATATGGGTGCATTCGGGAAGAACGAATTCAGGCGCTCCTTTTGTGAATGAGATCGTTCCGCTCCCGGTGCTATGGATGGTTGTCATTATTTTCCTTTCAGAGGTGAAAACGATCTCTTCAACCATGGCATAGTCTTTTTCCAGTTCATCCTTCCATAGGTCTGCTTTTGCAGCGGCAACAGTGAGTGCTATTTCTGTAGGGTCCCCGACAACCTCCCATTTATCCTGTCTTTTTTCGATGGCAGAATTATTACATAGTGCAATAGCTTTCAGAAGTTTTACGGACGTCTCTTCTTCCGTCACATCAACCCTGTCACCTCTTTTCTGAAAATCTCCTTTTGGCACGTACCCTGCCCCTGTCAGCTCAAGCGCGTTCCCGCTGACAAATATTTTCTCCACGGTCATCTCATTCTTGGTTAGGGTGCCTGTTTTATCCGTACATATGACTGTTGTGGAACCGAGAGTTTCAACTGCCAGCATCTTTCGGATAATGGCATTGTGACCCGCCATTTTTTTCATACCATAGGCAAGGGTTATTGTAAGTGTAAGCGGCAACCCTTCAGGTACTGCTGCCACAGCAAGTGCAAGGGATATCAAAAGCATATCAGCAAATGGAGCTCCGATGGCAATACCAATTGCAAAAGTGATTGCAGAGGCAAGTATTGCGAGTATTGCAAGTGTCAGGGATAATTTTGTAATCTTCACCTGCAGGGGTGTATCCTCGCTTTTTGTCTGTATGAGGCTGGCGATCTTCCCTATCTGTGTCTGCATTCCGGTAGCTGTGACCAGTGCCTTGCATTTTCCGTGAACCAGCTGGGTGCCTGCAAAGATGCTCTCATTCCCTGTTTTTCCAACAGGTACGCTTTCCCCGGTCAGGGCAGATTCATCCAGTCTCAGGGCAACAGTATCAAAAAGGACAGCATCTGCAGGAACCTTATCTCCGGTTTCCAGAACCAGCACATCTCCGGGAACTATCTCAGTTGTGAGTATCTTCCGGAGTTTCTGGTCCCGGAAGACCGTTGTTTCTGGCTGTACTATACTTTTGAGGGCTTCCATTGCTTTTTCAGCCCTGTACTCCTGTATAAAACCAAGTACGATAACAACAGCAATTGTGAACATTATTACCCAGAAATCAATGGTCTCATTGATCATCAGGGAAATTACAGCCGCAGCCATGAGCACCCAGACTATCAGGTTCACGAATTGTCCGGCAAAGACCTTCAATGCCGTAGTTTTTTCCTTCTCCTCAAGTTCGTTCTTTCCGTATTTCTCTATCCTTTCAAGGGCTTCCTGATTGGGAAGTCCTTTTTCGGAGCTCTCAAGTTCTGTGAATATTTCTTCGATTCCCACGGGTACATTTCCCACTGTATTTACTCCCTGTCCACTTTGTCAATATAATTGAATTATCATTATTGGTATTATATCTTTTTTAAGCCGGTGGCAAAATCATTGGATATATAGTTCTCAGTGCTCATGCAGACCTGGGATGCAAAATCAATGGCTTTTCCTATTATTTCATCCCACATTTTTTCTGAAACACATCCCATATCTCTTATTTTCCTTGAATGCAACATGTAAGCAATGCCCGCATTGAAACTGTCACCTGCTCCAACGGTGCTAACTGTTTCTATAGCAGGTACACTGTAGTATTTTGAAAAAGAAGGTGTCTTCAGGTACACTCCATCGGAACTGGATGTGTAGATAAGGAATTTGCAGCCATTCATCTTGATAAAATCATATGCTTCATCTGAATTCATGCATCCATGTATCATCCTCATATCTTCATCCGAAGCTCTTACAATGTCTGAATATGCTATGTTCCCAGATATCATGGGCTTTATGTCCTCAGGAAGTGGAAGCCGTGATGACCGGAAATTCGGGTCGTAAAGAATAATGGAACCGGCATTCTTTGCAGAATGGAGCAGTTCTTCAAGTCTGGTTCTGGCTTCTTTTGTTACAGCCAGTATGGACCCAAACATTACAATATCCTCCGGGCCAAAACAAGGAATGTTTATATGAAGACGCTCTTGCGGAAAGTCCTCATAGAACTCATACGTTGCATCGTTCCTGTCGTTTAAAAAAGCAAGTGAAAGCGGTGAGCTTCCTTCATACAGGTGGAGATACTCTGTTGATACATTGCTCTCCCTGAGAAATTCGTATATTATATTTCCAACATTGTCACGGGCAAACTCACTGATGAATGAAACCGGAAAATCTGCGCGTCCAAGTGAGATGGAACTATTGAGCATAGCTCCTCCGGGGCAGGCGGAAATTGGTTTTCCTTTATTGAAAATGATATCATAGAATGTTTCACTTATTGCAAAGATGCGGGATATGATGACACCTGCCAGTTTTCAGGCTATTGTTTATCGGTTATATCTTCCAGAACTCCCTGGTAATAGATGATCCTTCTATTTTCATCTCTCATGATGGCAGTTCTGTCTTCTACAATCCTCTCATGGCCTTTTTTACTTATGATCCTGTACACCTGCCTGAAATCATTTGCACCTTCCAGCGCGTTCTCAGTAAGTTCAAGGTGTACGCGGTCAAAATCATCCGGGTGGATAAGGTCTTTGAATGTAACTTTACCAGATGTGAAATCATCTGCCTTATAACCGAAAGATTCTATTCCCCGGGATATGAATTCTACCGGTGCATCTGCCTTCGGGCTGCGAAGAAACGCTATCACTCTGGTATTGTTCACAAGTCCTTCGAGTGCTTTAATACGAAGTTCCATCTTTTTCTGCACATCAATTAATTCAGTATCGCACACAGCATCCAGAGTGCTGTCTTCTTTCAGGCTATCTTCCTTTCTGTCATTATTGCCAAACCCTGTCTTCTGAATGATAGTAACCCCTCCGGTTTCGGATGACAATATCCATTAATCATCTGGTTCAGTAAATAATCTCATTCAATAATTTAAGTAATTGTTGTCCTGTGCATTTCTACTCGGATACTGTTAATCCTCTCTCCTTGTATCTGATAGACATTTCCAGTAATATGGGACTGATTATTATGGATATGACAACCATCAGTACAATGGAGGAAAACACTTCATTGCTTATTATACCAAGTTCCTTGCCGATGGCAATGACCACAAGTTCCACTCCTGCGCGTGGCATCATTCCTATTCCGAATATCAGGCTATCCATGGAACTGAAACCCACCAGCTTTGTACCAATGAATCCCCCGATTAGCTTTCCCGAAAGGGCAAGTACGATAACAAGGATAGCAAACATGCCTGCGGTGTACAACACTTCGGTCTCTACTGAAAGTCCGATGAAAGCAAAGAAAAGTGGGGTGAAAAATCCATAGGCAATGCCGCTGACCTTTTTCTGTACAGCCTCTATCTTTGCAAGCGGCAGGTCCGAAAGAAGCACACCACCGAAAAAAGCACCAATCACAGCATGGAGTCCGAATTTTTCAGACAGGTATGCAGAGAACAGTGCAATGAGTATCACAAAGGAGAACAGTGATTCTTTTGTGTGCATTTTTTGTATATGCTCAAAGAGGCGTGGGAAAAGTTTCCATCCCATAAAACCCATAATTAGTATGAAGGCCAGTATCTGTCCCAGTATCCAAAATATATGGATGCCTGAAGGGAATTGATTGAGCGTTGCGAAGGATACTACAAGGGACAGCAGGAATATGCCTATGATGTCATCGAATATTGCTGATGTGAGCATCATCGAACCAGGTTTGCTCGACAGGTAATCAGTATCTATCAATGTTTTTACAACGACACTAATGCTTGTTGGGCTGAAAGCGACAGCCATGAAAAGGCTTTCTGTAAAACCAAAACCAAACATCTTCCCCAGCATGAACCCAAAGCCAAATGCTACAAGTATCTGTGACAGTGTGGGAATAAGCGCGCTTGTTGATGCAGCTTTCAGGTCTTTTAGGTGCACTTCTTTGTAGCCTGCGGTGAACAGCAGGAATATAGCACCAAGTTCTGCAAAGAACGCAAAGGTTTCAATGTCATCCGGCCTGAAAGCAAAGGCAAAGAGAAATCCGGCTCCAATCTCTCCGATTATACCAGGTAGTCCGGATCTTTCACAGACCTCACTGAGTATTCTTGCCAGAAACAGTATGACCAGTATCTGGAGGAGAGTTTCCATTGATCATTATCCCCGTAACTCGTATATCTTTTTGATCAGGTCTGATTTAGAAATAATGCCAACCAGTTTCTTGTCATCAACGACACACATGCGATTGATATGGTGTTTTATCATGAGATCTGCGGCTTCACAGAGACTGGCATCGTGGGATATGGTGACGGGATGGTGGACCATAAGGGTGGATGCCTCTTCACTCAATGCTTTTATGGCCATTAAATGAGTATGGTGAGTTCGATGACTTCTTTCAAAAAAGAGTAATTCAAGTATATTATCCTGATCAATAACACCAACCAGTTCATCATTGGAATTAAGAACAGGGAAACTGTGGTATGGTGTCCTTGTCATAAGTTCAATAATGTTTTCTATAGGCTCGGTGTCCTTTACAACAGTAGTTTCTTTCGACATTATCTGGCTGACCTTGATATCAGCGCAAATGTCAGACAACCTTGTCCTGTCTCTTGGGCTATCTTCTATGCTTTTTCCGTCTTCCGTTTTTTCCAGTTTTTCCTCTTCCTTTCCGGTCATATGTATAGGATACTTATTATGGAAAAAAATAATGTTATGGAGTGTTTAAAACTCCAGTTCTACAGGTTAAAATTAAGGAATATCTGTGTTTATTTTATGTAAAGTCCGCACTTGCATGCACCGCGCATTTCAATATCTCTCACTCTTGCAGCACATGGGCAGATAATCTTCTTATCCTGCTCCTTATCTCCTGTTCTCTTCTGACAGAAGCAGTACCATTCTCCAAACTCCTTCTTGTTGTTGCAAATACCTTTTACAGCAGTTGTGATTACATCCCAGTCAGTGTTGAGCTTGTATCCGGTAGTTTCCGCATTTTTCTTGGACTTTTCATAGAATTCGGCTTCTAGATCATTTTCGAATTTCATTGTAACACTCTCGTTATTTTCATATAAACATTCATTTTCATTCATTTAAGATTTTGCATTATCTCTTGCCATTTCGCCAAGCTTGTAGCCAATCTCACGGCAGGCTTCCTTATCTTCTTCATAAGGTCTGAATTTTACCTGCATACTTTCCATGGCAAGTTCGAATTTTCCGCTTTCCAGTTCTTTTTCCATTCCCTTGACCGCTCCGCCGCCCCAGCCGTAAGAGCCGAACAGGAAGTACTTCTTGCCTTTAGGGTGCAGTCCTTTCATGTAAGTGAGGAAACCGGATATTGTAAAGAACATGTTGTTGTTCATTGTGGGTGAGCCAATTGCAACGACTGATGAATCCATGAGTTCTTTCATGGTCAGACTCCAATCGTTCTTGCGCAGGTGTCTCAGGCGCACTTCCACACCTGATGCCCTTGCTCCTTCAACGATTTCCATTGCCATTTTTTCGGTGCTTCCCCACATGGTATCATAGATGACAAGCAGTTTGGCTAAAGAATCTCCTCTTGCCCACTTTCCATATTCTTCAATTACTCTTGCTACGTCCCTTCTCCAGATGACTCCATGTGCCGGAGCTATCATTTCAGGATTGACTTCCAGCTCTTTCAGTTTTTCAACATATTTGAGTACCTGTGATCCAAACGGCAGCAGGATATTGGCATAGTATATGCCTGCATCTTCCATTACATCATCAACCTCATCGTCAAAACGTTTTGAGGTTGCAATGTGTTGTCCGAAAGCATCATTTGAAAATAGTATCCTGTCTTCTTTCACATAGGTCTGCATGCTGTCAGGCCAGTGTAGCATGGTGGCCTCTATGAACATTAAAGTCCTTTTTCCAAGGCTGAGTTCATCTCCTGTCCCAACAACCCGAAGGTCCCATTTGTCAAACCCTTCCTCTTTGTAGTACTCGGAAAGTCCTGTTTGTCCTTTGGATGATGCAAACAACTTTGCGTTGGGGGCAATTTCCATGATCGTTGATATGGAACTGGAATGGTCCATTTCTACATGGTTGGAAATAACATAGTCTATTTTTGCGGGATCGACTATCTGGCTTATACGTTTAAGCATCTCTCCCGCAAATGGAGCTTTTACAGTATCTATGAGGGCTATCTTCTCATCGACCACAAGGTACGCGTTATAACTTCCGCCTTTTGGAGTTTCGTATCCGTGGAAGTCGCGCAGGTTCCAGTCAACCACGCCGACCCAGTATATTCCTTTAGCCAGCTCAAGCGGTTTGTAATCATCCATAAAAATATCTCTCCTGTCCTTATGTCTGCATCCTGAACTCAGTTGCAGCGTCAAGCAGCTCATCAATTATCTGGTAGTGTCCCCTCTCAGCAGCAGCTATCTTTTCAAAGAACACACGCTGCTCTTCGTTATCTGCTCTATCTGCAAGCTCAATATAGAAATACTCGCTTTTACGTTCGAATCTAAGGGCTGCAAGAAGTATGCCTATCTCTTCAAGTTTCTCATCAGAGAACTCTTCTGTGAAAGATGCCTTGAATTTAGGAAAACTGAACTCTACCTCGGGGATATGCTTGCTTTCCCTGTATTGCTTCAGGTATTCAGCATGTTTTTTTTCCTCGCCTGCAAGGAAAATGTATAATTTGCTGGCTGTCTCATTTTTCATCAGAGATGCCTTTTCACCATAATACTCCATTCCCTCTTCTTCAAGTTCTATTGCCAGACCAATTGCCTGGTCCATTGATTTTAGTTTATCAAGCTCTTCTGCGATATCATGTAGTATATCTTTCATTTCAAAATCTCCTCCAGAGCAACAAAATGATTAAACTTAAGTACCAACGTCCGTTCTCCGAACGAAAGTAAAACCCACTGTATCAAATATTATCTGGGTCTGACTTAATATATCTTTCGAGCTTCCATTCCTCAGGACCAGGGCAGGAGACCACCGTATTCATGCGGTGGAGGAATGCGTCAAATCCCAACGAAAATGCCAT
>OBLN01000094.1_pt1 | contig 31659 bp, 29 predicted proteins | sample 1519301 | NCBI WGS metagenome assembly OBLN01 (sample SAMEA2452533, study PRJEB22499) | sediment metagenome | reverse complement strand
TGGGTGCAGTCCAACGCGCGGCGGGTCATCGCGCTCGTGGCGGACGGTATGGGCGGCCATGTGGCCGGCAAACTGGCCTCCTCGACGGCGGTCAAGGTGGTGCGCCGCTATCTGGAAAGCAGTGATTCGTCCAGGCCGCTGGAAGAAAAAATGGAAGACGGCATGTTCCAGGCCCATAAACGCATCGAGGAATTGGCCCGGGAGCACGCGCCGAATGCGCGCATGGGAACGACCTGCACCCTGGCCGTGGTGGAGCGTTTCCCCGGCAAGGGCCGTGGGCATGAAGATGGCCTGCGCCTGCTGCTGGGCCACGTGGGCGACAGCCGTCTTTACCGCCTGACGCGGACCAGTATCGAGCAGTTGTCCACGGACCACACCATGTTGCAACGCATGCTAGATGCCGGTGCCATTTCTGCGGCTGAAGCATCGGAGTTCGAACACAAGAATGTGATCTACAAGTCACTGGGAGGTTCCGAGCACCTCCAGCTCGACCCGGTCCGGGAAATGGAATTTCACTCCGGCGAAGTGCTCCTCCTCTGTTCCGACGGGCTGACCGGGCACGTGAGCCCGCGCGAGATCCACACCGCGGTTCGGGCCGCTTCCAGCCTGGAACGGGCGGGACAATGGCTGGTGGAACTGGCGAAAAACCGCGGCGGAAGCGACAACATCACCATCATCCTGTTGGAATACGGGCGCCTCCCGCGAATGGCTAGGGCGGCCGCCCGTGAGCAGAAAAGCCGCCTTTCCGGTTCTGTAAAACCCGCGTCCCGTCCTTGGCGAACGGGGACCGTGCTGGTGCTGGTCTTGATCCTGGCCATCCTCGGGGGCCTGCTGGCGTTCCACCTGTCGCAGGGAAAAAAACAACTCGCGCCGGAGAGCGGGCGGCAAACCGTCCAGGAAAAGGAAACGGCAACACCGGAACAACCGGAACCGGAGTTGCGACAGCCGGACCAGCCCGTGGAGAATGAAAATTTCACCACGGGGGTTCCCGGAGCTGATGCCGGCTCACGTGATGGAGAAGAGGCTTCCGCTTCAACCCCGGAGGAGAATGGAAATGCAACAGAATAGCCCGGAGGCCTGGCCCGAAATTCCCGGGGTGGAATTGCAGGCGGAACTCGGACGCGGCGGCATGGCCGTGGTCTACCGGGGTATCCAGACCCGGCTCAAGCGCCAGGTGGCGGTCAAGGTGTTATCGCCGGTCCTGCTGGTTGATCCACAATTTTCTACACGCTTCCTGCGCGAAGCTGAAACGGCGGCGGGCCTGAATCATTCCAATATTGTCTCTATTTACGATGTTGGCAGTCATGGCCAATGGAACTATATGGTCATGGAGTACCTCCCTCGCTGCCTGGCTGCAGAAATCAGTTCGGGCCCTCTGGAGCCAGAGCGAGCGCTGATGGTTTTCAAGTCAATTGCAGCGGCTTTGGCTTATGCCCATTTGGAGGGAATTGTTCATCGTGATGTAAAGCCGGATAACATCCTCTTCCGGGTGGATGGAACTCCTGTCTTATGTGATTTTGGTATCGCAAAAGCGGTTGGTTCCGCCACGCGCCTGACGAAGACCGGTATGAGTGTCGGAACTCCACATTATATGAGTCCGGAGCAAGCCAGGGGACGGAAGGTGGATGGCCGCTCTGATCTATACTCATTGGGGGTAGTTTTATTCGAAATGCTTACCGGGAAACTACCATTTGAAGCGGAGGATTCAGTGGCCGTGGCTATCGCACACGTTCAGGATCCGGTACCGCGGTTGCCGGGTCAATTGGTACATTATCAATCCTTGTTGGACAAACTCCTGGCTAAGGATCCCGATCAACGGTCTTTTGACTTGAATGAGGCCATATCTGAAACCCTTGTCAATTCAACGATCACCAATGAACCAAGGATCATTCGTGGCACATCCGCGAGTACTATCAGTCATGATGTGGAAGAAGAAGCGAAAACAGAGATTCTTTCAGATAAAAATGAAGAAGGGGTTTCTGATGAAGAACAAGAAATTAAAATGGAGGCAAGCAGCAGGAGCAAGCTTCCAACTTTCTTGGCGGCCTCATTGGTTGTCTGTGTGGCCGCATTGATTTTGTATGTTTTGTTTAAGCCGCATGCCGAGACCATCGATGTGATTGAGACAAAAGTACGGCAGGAAGCAGCAGAGAAAGCTGATTCCATACAATTGAGATCCATGCACTCTAATTTGCTCCCCGAAAACTTCAGGCAAGAATTGGAGCGATGGAATCTGTTTTGTCGACGTATGGCGTGGAACGAGGACTATGCAAATCCCGAAGGAAACTATTCGGGAAAATTTCAGGAAAGCAGAATTGGGGGGATTCGTGTTGTAATTGACCATTTTTCCGGTTTGATCTGGATGGATGACAACAAATACTTTTCTGGAAAATTCGTTCTTAACGAAGTGAAGAATGTAATTGCAAGGATCAATCGTGCGAACTTGGCCGGATATCATGATTGGCGATTACCAACTGTTGTGGAAGCCATGAGCCTGATGAGCGCGCGTCCGTTACATAATAAGGAGTTTGCTTATCTTGATTCCGTTTTCTCTTATCGTGTCCCGTGGATATGGACAGCGGATGTTGCGCCTGGGTTCAAGCAATGGGCTGTCTATTATTCCGAAGGATACGCGAGTCCGGATCCGTCAGACAGTGTCGCATATTTGCGGATCGTGCGATCCAAATAAAAAATCAACCATGGAGGCAAGGAAATGAAAAAGAAAGTATTGCTAACTGTTTTTCTTTCCATTCTGTTATGCGGATTCGGGTTTTCCCAGGGCAAGTTCGGCTTGAATATTTCCGTTGGGTATGCCAACAAAGCGAGCCTGGGTGTTGCCGATTACGGTTGGGATTGGACTTACCGAAACGCAGTAACCATTAACGAAAATGGAATGATGTCTCCCGATTTATCAGGATCACTGATGTTCGGGGGCGAAATTTTTTATTTTCTATCTGAAAACTTCGCGATTGGGCTATCGATTGCAAACGCAAAACAAAACGTGGATGTAAATGCGGATTACTCCATGTACTGGCAATGGTATACGGGTGCCTCATCCAGTGAAAGTAACTACTGGACGGGCACCGGCAGTGTCCGGGTGACGCCGCTCTCTCTCAACCTGATCTATCGGCTTGAGATGAGCAGCCGGACTTCTGTAAACTTGAAAATCGGCGCAGCATATATCATGGCCAAAGTTGATACCACGGGAGATTTGGGTTTCGCTGGTGCATTGCTTTACAACAAAACCTATTATGTTGATTATTACCGTGTACCCATGGAATTGGACGAATCAGTCAATTCATTCGGAGGACATTTCGCGGTGGATCTGGAGCAGCGAATCAGTCCCAAGATCTCTTTGTATTTAGGTGCGGAGTATTATTATGCCAAGGGTAAACAACTGTATTGGTCGACTATTCCGCAATCTCAACTAGATGGCTTGCTGGGGCAACTGGTTTACAATGGCACACCCGATGTTGGAACCATCACATCAGAATTCAAGCCGAGTTTCTTCGCGATCAACGGAGGCGTAAAAATTTATTTCTGATTTTCGGGGAATTCATGGCGGCGGCTACTGAGAAAAACAGTAGCTGCCGCCTTGCAGAAATGATTCATGGAGATGGTTCTGTGAAGTTTTCGTCCGTATTAGTCATTTTATCCGGGCTTTTACTCGTTCAATCAGTATTTGCGGGAACGAAGTATTCAATCCGAACCATACGGCAAAAAGGTATTACTGTTGACATTAAGCTTCTCCAGGGCGGCAATCTGCAAGAGAACATGAAGGGCTATTTTCTTGAAAGAGTGAATAGTCGACGTAGTGAGTCATCCAAACTTCAGCCTGTGGCGCGGTTCCTGGTCGTCAGCACGCGAAATGAAGAATTCTCATGCCGGATTGAAATTGCCGCCAAAGGGTTCAGACCGGAAAAAATCAGTTATATATCCATGATCGAGCCTCTGTCTCCCGGTCCTGATTTTCATGTCGACAAGGCCATGAAAGAGAGAACTGGCGCTCAATCCGATGACAACGGAAAAGCCATTCATGAACCAGTCAGGGCGGGCAAAGAAATAATTCCTGTCGGGTCTGTGGATAAAGATGTTAAAGACATAGCCGGTGCAGAACAATCGAGCCTGGGGAAATCCAGCGAGTCAGTAGCGTCCATCAGCTTATCCGGAAAAAATCCGGACGCCCGGCCTCCAGGTCATCAGCAGGGAGATCAAATCTCCGGGCAATCGAATCCACCTGAAAGATCGCAGACAGAAGCAGGTTTGTTAAATGTCCCAAATGAGAAAGAAGCCGTATCCAACCCCCGAGAAGAACTCTCACGCAGCATCACGGGATCTGCTTTATCAAGGTTTGTTGAGCAGGCTTCCTTGAAAAAACCGTATGTGTCCCTAAGATACGAGTATGCTGGAGATATCAGCAAGAAAACCTTGCGTTCAGTATTGGCTCGGAAAGGGTTGCGTGACCGTTATTTGAACCGCTCCGGGAACATTCCGAATAACTTCCATAGTTATGACGTCGGCTCCAGGGCGATTGTGATAGATACCGCGACCGGCCTGATGTGGCTTTCTTCCGGGAGCCCGAGGTCAATGACCATTTCCAGGGTGCAAACATGGCTGCATCAGCTCAACGCGGAGGCACCCGCAGGTTTCAATGATTGGCGCCTGCCAACAGTAGAAGAAGCTCTTTCGCTGGTGGAGGAACATGCGGCATCCAGCTCGAAAGGCCCTCGAGGGGTTCGCCTTTTTTTGAACCCGATTTTCAGTTTTCAGCAGCCCATTGTTTGGACCGGTGACCAGGTGCGCAATGATGTATATTGGATTGTTTCTTTTGAGAAGGGATTTGCTGAAGCACACAATTACCTGGGCTTCCGGGATGAATACCATGTTTTCCCAGTCCGCCGGATACAACCAATTAATGCCCGTTAAAACCGAATGGTCAAACCAGAATTTGCGAAAGGAGTTAATTATGCGAATTATTTCAAAAAGAGTGCTGTTGTCGATCCTGATTGCTTCCGCGGTACTTTGCAATTTCACTTTGTCTGCATTCGAAACAACAAAGATCTCCGATAGTGAGTGGGATACTTTGTGGAATTCCAGACTGGTCAAATATTCAAAATTTCAGTTTTTCGCGATGTGGGTATTCGAATCATCGGGAAAGAGACAGATTGAAAAATATGTTCCGTTAATAATTACCAAAGAAGGTGTATTTGCGACAAATTGGATATCAGGTGAAGAGCGTTGGGAAACTATAATTATCCGCTGGCCTGAGATAAAAAATGTCCAGCACTTTACCAGACAAGAAAACAAAACTCGGTTGAAAGACTTTCATGCCATCTTGGCAAATTTTGATGGGCACTTTGCCAAGACTAATTTTCGTCCAAAAACCGAATCTGTGGAATTGGAGTTGACCAATGGAAATACAATCCGATTTACTCCAAAGCAATATAACCAGAAAATCAAATTCCTGTATGATGATTTGGTCAAGTATTCCGGAATGTATTCAAGCGCAGATAATAATTAAAAACCGAATCCACATGTACTGAGCATTCCAATTCCTTCGCTTAGTGAAATAGATGAAACGAATTGGGAAGAACAGGGAGGTACAGATGAAAGTATTATTGATTATTTGCCTGTTATTCGGGGTATTAAGCCCAGTTGAACTTTTTTCTCTTGATGAACAGGAAGAAGATAAAGGCGGAACCTTGTTTGTCGTGTTGGAACGTTTGGCGGAGTCCGGCATTATTGACTATAAAGAAGGTCCCGCGATATGTACTGATGATTACCTGTGGTTTATCCGAAGCCCGGAAAGTATTCAGATAAATTGGTCGGATATTACAGACATAGTGGAGGTTACAAAAGAAAGCAAAACCGAAAAGGGAATCAGGATCATTGAAATCAGCACAAATAAATCAGAAAGATGGAGAATTTTGGTTAAAGAGGATTATCGATGGGATCCTCTGCTGGATGTAGCTGAGCGCGGAAAAAAGAATGACAGGTTTATTCAATCTGTAATAAACGCTTACACGAAAAGCGGGTCAAATGGTAGAGTTCAGATTGCTGCTCCCGACAGTCATTCCTCAGAAACAGAGAAAAGTGTTTCCGAGATAGATAGATTGTTAAGTGGGAAGGAAAAAATCATTACGCATATAAGCTATTATCCACTCTATCTTGAGGGCAGAAATCATGATGGAAAGCTGTCTAATTTGGGGAGATTGTACATTACAAATTTCGGGATCATTTTTAAACGGGAGACAGTTTTTGGGTATAGGGCAGATTATGCCGGCCAGCCGGTCATTTTGATTAAATGGAAAGAAATCAGGAAGATTTCACGACCGCTGATGAGTGATGTGAATGTTTTATTGAAAACGAATGACCCGGTCTGTAAGTATGAAATTATTGCGCCGCAGAACTATAAATTGACAGGCAATGACTTCATAAAAAATATCCGAAAGTGGCATAAGTATTATTCAATCCAGTAGGACTGCGGCGAAAATTCTGAAACGTGAAGTGGCAGCGATCGAGTTTCTTCTCCATAGACGAATGTGTTGTTAAATCCATTTTAATGCACGGGAATCGGATGCCGTATTTGCCGGGGCAATAACGAGATTATCAAAAAAAATATAGAAGGTTATCTGGATCAAAAGCAAGTAGGATTCGGATTTCTAAAGGTTTTCAAAGCCAATAGGAGGAATATGAAGATGAGGCAAAAGGTTTTGAAAGTTGGGGCCCTGTTTGTTTTCGTAATGGGGTTTGTGTCTGGTTGCGCATCTTTCAATCGCTCTCACATTTCCGTCGTCAATCAACATCAGCAAAAGATCAGCCATGGAGGTGTGGCTCAAGTAGCTGCAGAGTTGGCCGTTGATGCGAGGAAAGGCGGGCGGAACGGAGTTCTCCATGCCTTGGAAGCAGGCACTTACTACCAATTCATGCAGGATTACGAGCATTCCAGGGAAATGTTTACTTTAGCTGAGATGCAGATTCGTCAATATGAGGAACGCGCAAAAGTATCTGTCCGGGATGTGGGCTCTAACGTAAAGGCTGCTTTCGCATCGGATCTGGAATTACCCTACAAGGGCTGGGGCTTTGAGAAAGTAATGCTGTGTTCTCTTCAAGCGTTGAATTACCTGTTTTTGAACGATCTGGAAGGAGCCGGGGTTGAAGTTCGAAAAGCGGATTTGCGCCAGAAAGAGGAGGAAGAAAACCATCAGCGTGAATTGAAAAAACTGGAAGAGGAGAAAGGTAAGCAGAACGTGGATAATCGCAGCGTTGATTCTGTGATGGCCAATTATGCTGTCCTGGATGACTACGCGGCAAAAGTGGTCAGTTCCTTTCAAAACGCTTTCACCTACTTTCTTTCCGGAGTGATCTACGAAGCCTCAGGGAACATGGATGACGCGTATATTGATTTCAAAAAGTGTTACAGCCTTTACAAAACCAGCTGCGTTGAACGCAAGCTGATGCATCTGGCGCAACGACTTGGCGATCAGTCCGCAGTTGTGGCTCAGACCGGACCGGCGAACACGCATGAAGGTGATACCGGTCAAGTCGAACCAAGTGAATCAGGAGGCGGAGAAGTTGTTGTGGTTTATTTTGTGGGCAGGGTCCCGCGGCTGAAAGGGGCGAAATTTTCTCTTTGGACTCCGGGAAAGAATTTCAATGTCGCATTTCCTTTCTACGATCCAGCAACGTTCTATTCCGGCGAGAATTGTCTTGAAATCGGAATCAATGGGGAAGGAGTCCAAGCCAGAAGTGAAAGTGTACTGGATTTTGTTCCGATTGTTACCCAGTCACTTAAGAAGCGGATGCCTGGTATTATTGTCCGTCAGACAATTCGTCTTTTGACCAAGAGGAGTGTTGAAAAGGAAACGGGGAAGCGATTGGGACTGTTGGGGAAACTGGCGGCAAAGGTAGTCAATACGGTTACTGAGCGGCCGGATTTGAGAGGTTGGTATGAACTTCCAGGTGCAGTGCAGGTGGCGATCGTGAATGTGAAACCCGGCCCGGTCACTTTAAACCTGACTGCAAACGAATCTGGGTTTCAGTCATTTTCACAAGACGTTGATGTGAATGTACCGAATGGAGGGAAAGCACTGGTGATGGTACAGAGCGTGGGAACTCAAAAGGTTGTGCATAGCGTGAGATTGTAGTGGCCAAAACCGTTTTAGAGGAGTGAGACTGACATGAAACGAAAATGGACGATGATTTTTGTTTTTACTGCGGTGGTAATCATGACATTCGGTTGTGTACAAAGGTCTGGACTGAATGAGCAGATGACGGAATTGCTTCAGGGGAGTGGCATCTCTGGAGTTTTGCGAATCCAATCGTCCGGTCTGGAATCTGATTTGTTTCTCGAAGATTTAATGCTGAGTGAACGCGGGGAAAGCCGGACAATTTCTGTTCAAGTGCGGAACCGGCTTTCCCGTGAGTTGCGTTTTGAGTATTCATTCAGGTGGATGAGATCGGATGGAACCCCAGTGACTACCGATGGAAACATGTGGTTACCCCAGGTGATTTCAGCAAAAGATGATGCCTGGCTTGAGAGTACGGTCCCGGTAGCGGACGCGAAATCTTTTAAGCTGGTTATCCGCAAGGGAGGCAAACAATGAAAGTAAAATGGCGGGCCATTCTTGTTGTTTTTCCGATGATCATTTTGTTGTCCGGGTGCGCCTCGACAGGAACTCGAGTGGAATATGCAGATCCGGGTTCTGTTGAGCGCCTGACTGCCGATTTCGGCTCGACTGATATTCACATGATCACGGAGAAGATGGTGGGGTCCTTGCTGGAAAGTGCCGTTCTGGATGGCAGACCGATTATATTGGTCGACAATGTGCGAAACAAAACCCATGAGCACATCGATACCAAGGCCATTACCGACAAGATTCGCACCACCCTTCTGAAACATGGCAAGGTTCGGGTGACTGCGCGCAGTGATATCCCTGAGAGCCTGTTGCGTGAACAGGAATTTCAGAATTCCAACCTGGCCGACCCGGATACCATCGTGCGCATGGGAAAACTGGCGGGTGCAAGCTATATCCTTTTCGGTGAAATCACTTCCATTTCAAAAAGTTTCAAGGGGCAACGGGATGTTTGGTTTAAAATCACGCTGAACTTGACCGATGTGCAGAAAGGCCTGATTGAATGGGCGGATGAGAAAGAAATCCGTAAAGTTGCCAACCGCCGTTCTGTCGGCTGGTAGACAGTTCAGTAAAAGGAGGAAAATGCGATGAAAAAGAAAACATGTTTTTACGCAAAGATCGTTCGTTGGATTCCTGTATTTCTGTTTGTCATGGCGTTGATTGTCGCGTCGCCCTGGCAAGGATTTTCCGCTGCGCCGCCAGATGAACTCGATGATCTGGAAGATATGGCGGTGGTAGAAGAGCAGGATATGAACGATGTGTCCATGAACTGGACTACCAAGGCTTTAAGAGTAAAAGGGAATGGTTTTGGTCCAGAGCATGTTAAGGAGTTGGGCCGTCGCAAGATTCTGGCCAAGCGCGCCGCCAAACTTGATGCTTATCGCAATCTGATCGAAGCCATTCGCGGTGTCCAGGTGACCTCCACCACCAGCGTGGCCGACATGATGCTGGAGAGTGACTCCATACGTTCTCGCACAGAGGGTGTGCTCAAGGGAATGCGTGTGGTAGCAGTAGAATACAGTAATGATGGCGGATGCGAGGTGACCGTCGAAGTCAATATCGATCAGGCTGGTGAATTCCTTTTAGCCGCCCTCAATACGGGTGGAGTTGCCGTCGTAGATAATTATCCCAAATTCGATTGGGTCGCGTTGCGCAATGAACTGGAAGAAAAACGGGTGAACCTGGCCAAGACGCGCAGCGAATTGGGCAAGACCCGTGGAGCTTTGGCTGCAACAAAGCGGGACCTTGAAGAAACCTCACGTGAATTGGGAGATGTAAAAGCCCAGTATGCGGCCATGAAGGAGGAATTTAACCAGAACCGGGACCAGTTGCAGCAAACCACAATCAACCTAGTCCGCGCGGAAGAAAAGTTGCATTACACACAGTTGCGGGAAGCTGATTTGAATGCGGCGCTGGCTGCGGCCAAAACCGAACTGAAGAATACCAGGCAGGTCATGGGGAACCTTGAAAAAACCCTCCAGGACAACCGCGTACAAATTGCCGTCAGCAGCCGGGAGTTGGAATTAACCCGTGACTACCTGAACGAGAAAAAGCATGAACTTGCGGGAGTCAGTGCCAGCCTGGCCGGCTTTATGATAAGTTCATCTGAACTCCAGAACAGTCGAAACCAGTTGCAAGCCCACATCCAGACAATCAGGGGTGTCCAGCAGGGGACTCGTCAGCAGCTGTCACGTTTCTATGATTCAGGCGCGGTTTCAACCAGCGCAGAAACCCAGGAATTGTCGTACACAGGACTGCTTGTCGATGCGAGGCAAGCTTCGCCCAAGCCTGTACTTGCTCCTTCGATCCTGACCGCTGAAGGCAAGCAGAAGGTATACGGCATTGGCGTTTTGCCCACAGCTCAGTCTGGAGGGTCACTTGCGGACTACCTATCCGGAAGTGTTGAAAAGGCCAGTCGTTACTCGCGTATCGGTAATAATCCGCTCGTTATCCAGGCCCTACGCACTGAGAATGATTCAGATCTGGTGATCAGTGACGCTGACGCCCGCAGGATGGCGGCGATTTACGAGCTGTTGCAACAACGCCGGGTCGTTGTCTTGCTGTGAAAAAATGAACTACGCGAAAAAAGTCGCCGTGCTTGTGTTTGTTGTGGCGATCCTGCCCACGTTTATATCGGGGTCAGATTCCCAAGCGGTGCTGAGGGTGACCGCCCGCGGGCGGGCGAATCCGGATGTGACCAATCCCGTCAAGTCAAGAGCCCTGGCTTTGCGGGCAGCCAAAATTGAGGGTTATCGAATGCTGGCGGAAGCCGCTGGTGTGACTCAGGAAAGTACTGGAGAAGAAACCAGTCGGTTACAGGCATTTATTCAGGGTGCGCGGATTATCGAGCAGCGCTATATCTCTGATCACGAGGCTGAAGTGACCATGACGGTTCAAGCTTCCGGAGTTATTGACAAAATGGCAGATGTGCGCAAAGCGCGTTTTAACCAAAAGTTGTTGAATGCGCTGGCCCAACGTGTTGAAAATCTTCAGGCCCAATTAAAGAACCTCAACGAAGAGTTGGTCAAATTGCAGCAGCATATCATGAAATTGGAGGAGAGATCGCAATGAGACGCATATCTTTAATCTTGTTTGCTTGCCTTGTGGTTTTGACGTCATTGCTGACTGCCGAGGACCTGGTGGTTAACGTGGAGGGTCAGGCAGCGGGCATAGGCTCGGCCGCAAAGGAAAGAGCTGTTGAGGATGCGCTTCGCAATGCCTTGGAAAGGGGGTTCGGCGTGTTCGTGGATTCGACCACTCTCGTGGAAAATGCCTCGCTGATCAGTGATGACACTCTGGTGCAGACTCGAGGTCTGGTGCGTGATTACACAGTGGAACACGAAGCGGAACAGGGTGGAATGACATTGGTACGAGTCCGGGCCGTTATTTCACTGGAAAAAGTCTGGGAAAGCGAGACTCTGGCGTTGTTGTTGAGGCGCATGCAGATGCCCCGTTTTGTGATTATCTCCTCAGTTGAAGTCAATCAGAACCAGCCCCCGCCAGGACGGCCCGTTGCCCAGAGATTGTCTGAGGAACTGGTCCGTCGCGGTTTCTTATTGCAAGAGGCGCCGAGGATCCAATCGATGAGCAGTCAGGACGCCGCTCGAATCGTGACAGAGCCCGGACTCGTTGCAAGGATGTTTCCGGATTTGGCAGCTGAGGTTGTGATTCTGGCATCATCCCGAGCGGATTTTGAGAAAAACGCTGAGCTCTATAACCGGCAAATGGCCTACTTTTCGGCTCTTTCTGAAGTAAAGGTTTTCCGAAGTGACTCCATGAGGGTGATTGCCGCGGTCCGCGGAAAAGCCATCAGGGGAGCGGAACAGCCAGAGGAAGCCATTCATGACGCCTTGACCTGGGCAGCAAAAGATGCTGCGGAAAAGCTGGTGCCAGCAATTCTCGCGGCCTGGACCGAACAACTCAATCGTGGCAGGGAGATCGGGGTGATGGTTGAGAATGTCTCTGTGTCTCGAGTCGCCCATTTTGTCGATGCCATGAAATCCATCGAGGGTATTCAGTCCGTAAGTCAACGGGGATTCTCATCCGGGCGCGCCGATCTGGAAGTGGTTTCCAAGCAGACGGCATTCAATCTGGCCCAGGCACTCGAGAATCTTCCCGGGATATCGGTGAAGGTCATTGAATGTACATCCAATCAGATTCGCCTGAAGTTTGAGAAATAATCCGAACCCATTGCCAAATGAAGAGAAATGATTTTCGTTGCTTGCTGAGGATGACATCAATACTGGTGTTGATTTCCCTGCATTTGCCTCTCAACAGTCAAAGAATCATTGATATTTTGAGTGACCCGGGAAACTACACTGGGAAAAGGGTTTGTCTTAAGGGAAGGGCTGTTCAATGCTTGGATGAAGAGCGTAGCATTGACACACTCCTGTTTTACTTCAGCGATGACTCGGGCGGCGTCATCCCCGCCCGGGTATCATCCTCTGCCCCGTTGGTTTTGTTCGCTGAAATGCAATTGTGTGGAAATCTGGTCCAGGAAGGAGACATGGGGCCGGTACTCATTGTGAAGAATCCCAAAGACCCGACTGATTCCAACCGCGATGCCAAGCATTTCGGGTTAAACGAAATGCCATCGAAATCAGTCCCAATACCCAAAGCCCCGATGAACTCCGACCCTGAGCCGCCCATCAATACCCTTGCTCGAATAATGGGCGGAGAAGGCCGTTTCTCTTCAGCCCTGCTTTCTCAATTGGGGACTCGCTTACTTCAGGTCCTGCATCCCACCTGTATTCACGAGTCAACCGGCATCCAGAGCAGCGATAACCAGACCATGCGCTTTGTCACGCGTTACTCGGGTTGGTTGAAGACTCACACATTGATATGGGAAGTCGCCTTGGGCGGCCCTGTCTTGGTTCGTGATTTTCGTTTTGTCAGTGACACGAGCCCTGTTCCCAGCGCACACCTGGTTAATCAGGCTAAGGATATGGTTATTCATTTGATCCATCAATATCTTTCAAACTAATGCCGGAAGCTGCTCCCGAATTACCGCGTATTCCCGGATGCCGTTTGGAAAGACTTATCGCCCGTGGAGGGATGGCGGAAGTTTACCTGGCTGTCCAGGAAAATCTGAATCGAAGGGTCGCTGTCAAGATCCTCTCACCAGCTCTGTTCAACGAAACCGGTTTCACGGAACGTTTCTACCAGGAGGCGACTACAGCGGCGGCTTTGCAGCATCCAGGTATCATATCTGTCCATGACGTTGGGTGCTTTGAGGGGCAGCACTATATTGTCATGGAGTACCTGCCCTGCTCCCTCAAATTCGTTCTGGAAAAAGGAGCCTTGACCCCGAATGTGGCACTGCGAATTTTTCGTACCGTTGCCATTGCTTTGGATCACGCTCATACCAAGGGTTTTGTTCACCGGGACGTGAAACCGGACAACATCCTTCTGCGTGAGGACGGTTCTGCGGTGCTGGCGGATTTCGGTATCTCGAGAGCGATTGCAGCCGCTTCTCGATTAACCCGCACGGGAATGAGTATCGGTACTCCACACTATATGAGCCCCGAGCAGGCACGAGGCCTTGCGGTAGATGGGCGCAGCGATCTTTATTCTCTTGGTATCGTGTTATTTGAGATGCTTGCCGGGACGACACCATTCAAAGGCGATCACCCCGTAGCGCTTGCATTCGCTCATGTGCAGCAGCCGATTCCTGAGCTTCATGCAGAGTTGGCCCGGTATCAACCTCTGTTAAGCGCCATGTTGGCCAAAGAGCCCCAAGCAAGGCCCCAATCAGGAAGTGCAGCCATTGCACTGCTGGATCACCTGGATATCCCTGTTTCAGATGAGATCAATCATGCCGCCAGACGTGAATCCTCAGCCAAGCCATCATCAACTGGTATACCTTGCGTTGCGTCAACCGTCTCGTTGACGAAAACCGCCGCGCAATCGCCGCGTTTTTCTCGCCGCCTTGTAATGAGCCTGTCAATTGCCCTTCTGTTACTTTTTCTTGTGTTGGGCGTCTATACCTGGCGCCGTGGTCAAACCAGGTCCTTGACTGTTGCGGATGATGTGGCGATGGCTTCATCTGAGTCTTCAAGACAGGGTGGAACACTCGAAAAGGTGCCTGAACGTGAACGCCGGATTGCTCCGGGTGATGACCGCATAACTATGATGTCTGCGTCCATGCCGTCAATGGTGATGAATATTGACTGGATCCGGATCCCATCAGGAGCATTCAACATGGGTGCGGTAGACGGCCAAACTGATGAACATCCTCCTCATGTTGTATTTCTTGATGAATACCATATATCGCGTTATGAAATCACGTTCAGTCAATATGACGCGTTCTGCGATGCGACTGGAAGGAGCAGGCCGCCGGATGATGGATGGGGGCGGGGGGATCTTCCTGTTATCAATGTTTCTTGGACTGATGCGCGGTCATTTTGCAGCTGGTTGTCTAAAGAGGCCCGCCTCAAAATTGATCTGCCTACTGAGGCTCAATGGGAAAAAGCTTGCAAAAGTATGGGCGAAATAAGCCGAATTGAATTGAACAAATCGGCATGGTTTCTGGAAAATTCAGCCAGCCGTATTCATCCTGTAGGGCAGTGGGCTCCAATCGCATCCGGGATTCAGGATATTTTCGGAAATGCGGAAGAGTGGTGCAGAGACTGGTATTCGAGTAATTATTATCGGGTGTCTCCAAGAGAAAATCCGCTTGGACCGGAGCGGGGAAAATTAAAAGTTTCACGTGGTGGGAGTTTTTTCAGCCCCGCTTCTGTCCTGACGCCATCATTCCGAAATGCCCATGAAGCCGAAAAGAAAGTTAAATATCTGGGCTTTAGAATCGTTTGTCATTAATTCCGGGATCGTGCGTTTTATTACAACAGAGAATAGTTACAGCAAGAAAAGTGTGCTGTATCGTGGTAAGTGTTCAAAAATCTACAAAGTTCGCGAGAAAAAGTCAAATTTAGAATATGCCCTGAAAATTGTCAGGGATCCCGGGCGAAATAAATTTGCCTGCGAACAGATTCAAAACGAGATCAGCATTTTGCGATTGCTGAACATCAAAGGAGTCGTGAAATTCAAAGATTCGGGAACAGTGAAAGGCAAACCATTTATTGTGTTGGAATATATCCATGGTCCGACACTCTGGGATTACCTGCACGACAATCCTGGTTGGGGATTTAAAGGTCGTGTTCAAGCCGCGCTGGTTCTGTTGGATATACTTCAATCCATTCATTCTCTGGGAATTGTTCACAGGGATTTGAATTTTGGAAATATCCTGCTTACGGGTTTACCGGGATCTGAAGTCGCGGATTTATGTTTGATTGATTTTCAGTATGCCGGAATTGTAACCGCAATATCAAGCCCAGGAGTGAAGACCATTGCGGGGTCGACTCTTTTTATGGCTCCCGAAGCGTTCCTGGGCACCCATCAATCTGGAATCCCGTCGGACATGTATTCGTTCGGGATACTTTTGTACGTGCTGTATTTTCGCGAAGATCCCTTCTATGAGGCAAAAAGACGAAAAAGCATGATTCTGTCTCATAAACTGACACATCAAATATATCGCGGCCCTTCAATGATCAGGGATCGGCTCGATGAAGGTGCCTTTGATTTGGTGATGCAATTGACGCATCCGGACATCAGCAATCGATTGTCAGCGCATCAAATAATACGGACTAAACTGGAAGAATTGAATCATCAAATCAATCAAGGAGGAAAAAATGAGTTTCAAAAAGATTCAGAAAAAAAGTGAAGAAACTCAGAAGAAGCGTTACGTTGAGCCTGAAACCAGGAAATTCCTCACTTCGAATGTAGTGAGCGGGAGTTTTCTTGGTTGCGGTTACTATCAACGTAGAACAACAACTTACTCTTATTACCATTAACCGCAAGTTGTTGCCCGCGAAAGCGTCGGAGGCGCAACCCAAGGTTGCGCCTCCGGCATTTATCTTTTTTTTGAAAAATTGGAGGAGTCATGCTGGTGATATCAGACAAAGTGACTTGGAAGCGCGTAAAAAAAGGCGCGATTATTGTCGATTTAAACAGTGGAAACTATTTTACATTGAATGAAACGGCAACCAGAATCTGGGAATTACTTGCCGAAGGTAAAAGTTTGGATGAAGTACAATTGAGTATTTCCGGAGAATTTGAAGGCGGAACAAAAGAGAAAGTCATGGCGGATATTCAGAAACAGCACGACTTCTTCCTTACTGAAGGCCTTTTCATTAAAAAGTAACGGCGGCCGTTTTTCATGAGGCAAAACACATATCGAGAAATGATCCTGTTACTGATTCTGGCGCTTTGTTCATCCCTTGCTGCGAAGACCTGGGATGTAAGTCAGATTCATGCCGCTAAAGAATGTCTGAACCAAGGATATTCCCATATTTTTCAACAGGTTGCCCAAATTGATTCCGAAATTCCTGGAGTTCATGCCCAAAGATTGTCTGAAGAAATGAAACGATTCCATTCTGTCTGCCTGGAATTGTATCGCCTCCATGGGTTGCCCAAAGAAAACCCACCTGATTTTCAGAATTATCCATTGACAAATCAGTTTCAGAGATATCAGAAGTATCCCCACCGGATCGCCATGATTCTGGTTTATCTTGAGCTGGAGAAAGAACAACTTCTGAAGTTGGTTCAGTATCTGGGAACGCATGAGGCTGTCCGAATAGCAAATGAAAGGCAGAAGCAGATGAGGTTTTTCGGCAAACGTTTTTTTAACCAACCAATTGATTTCTTTGTCACAGACAGCGTGTACGCATTGAGGCGTCTGGCAAAAGCAATTAATGCTTTATCCCCGATCTTGCGCATGGAAACGATCAATGAAAACATTTCTCCTCCGCGTTTGAGAAATCGTGAAGACATTGTTGATTTCCTCGTGAGTAATCTTAGCGATATGGGCGCTTTTATAGAGAAATATTTGAGTAGATCCAAATCTTTTAAATTGAATCCAAAGTGAAATTCCTTTTTCAAATTTTTCGATACTCCTTTGTGGCTAGCGGCATAGTTCGCACAGAGCTGAGTATTTTTCAGATGGTCGGCATTGCGAAAGTACGTGATGGAGCATTTGCGGAGTTCCCTCATCCACCATTCTGGGTGAGGAATCTGAAGTGGATGCAGGTGGCTTCTTTTTTTTGTGTTCTTTGCCACCCGTCTATGTACAGGCGACGTTGCCTGTTGCGTATGCTGATTTGTGTTCATTTCCTATCCCCCTTTGATCAGGGCATGATGGTGAATGTAGGTATCCCTTTTTCCGGTAGGCGAAGAGGGCACACGTGGGTTGAGTTCAACAAAAAACCACTTTTTCAACGAAAATCTGTAATCGATCTTTTCTGTGTCGTACTGCAAAAGGATACAGGAATTAAAATCCTGACTCATATCTGAGAGGAGCGCAAGGTGGCCAATATCATTCTGACCAATATCTGCAATAGAAACTGTCCATATTGTTTTGCTCGTAGTGAAATGGAAATTAGAGATGCCGACAGTAGCAGTGACAAGTTTTTCATGCCCATGAAGAACTTTTTGCTGATCTTGGATTTTCTGGAAACGAATCACTTCCCTGAACTTCGACTCCTTGGAGGAGAACCTACTTTGCATCCGGATTTTGCTGAAATTGTATCGATTGCAGTGTCAAGGGGATTGAAAATTCAGTTGTTCACCAATGCGGTTATTCCAAAAGCGGCGTTTGATGCTGTTTGCCGCTATCATGATCATATCGGAGTCTTGGCAAATATTAATCATCCAAGTACGTATTCGACGAAAGAATGGGACAAGGTGTGCCGTACTCTGAAATGCTTGGGGAATCAACTAGAGATCAGCTTCAACATCTACCACCCGGAATTTGACCTGACTTTCATTTCAGATTTGATAGACAATTTTTCATTAATGCGCAAGGTCCGTCTGGGTATTGCCGCCCCGATCATCGGCGGCAAAAATCGTTTTGTGCGTTATCAGGATTATTCCATTATCGGTGACAGGTTGATCAGCCAGATGTCCTTGCTTGAATCAAGGGATATTGCGTTTCATTTCGACTGTGGTTTCACTTGCTGCATGTTCAACGAGAAACATGGGCCCGTGCTGTTCAACTCCTTGATAGATGTTATTTCCAAATGCAACCATCCCATTGATATCGGCACGGATCTGAGCGTTTGGCCTTGTTTCCCACTATCTCAGTTTAAAATGGGAAAGATTACCAGAGATACAAAAATGTCAGACATAGAAAAAGCGATTCACTCAATTCTGGAACCTTTTCGCATACTGGGCATGAAAGATGAATGCGCGGATTGCAAGTTCAAGAAGCGTCAACAATGTATGGGAGGTTGTATCGCGCATTGCATAAGGGCATTTCAGGAAAATGGTGATACAGAGGTTGTGGAAAAACTGAAATATCAATTTTCTCTGGTTTCATTTTCATAATCATTATGAAAAGAGTAATTATGCTGGTGATAGTGACAATTTCAGCGTTTTTTTTGGATTCCAAGCAAGTGACGATCGGGGATTGTCTGAGTCATGCCTTGCAGCATGCGCCCGGGTTGCGTGTTTTGCGGCTTGAAGTTGAGAACAGGAAATTGGAAGCGTCGATGCAGTTGCGCGACCTGTTGCCCCGGGTATCGATCAGTGCTTTTTTTAACCCCACTGGTTTTTCCCGGGAACGTTCTAGTTTTGGCACTCGACTGGATATTGAGATGGATGGCGTCAATCCCGTCATTTTGCTGATGAAAAGAAAAGGAGTCAGAAACTCAAATAATCTGGCGGAATCAATCATCCGGTTGTTCGAAGTCACTTTCTGTCACCGCGTTGGTAACATCTATTTTAATATTCTGGACAATCAGGTTCGTTGCAGTCACCTTGTCAGGGAATTAAAGGTCCTGCAGGAATTATCTATGGTTGATGCGGCTGCGGGATCCAATTCGGCTTATTTGAGAACAGAGCAAATCCGCCTGGAGCTTGATTCTTTGCGATTGGAAGCTGATCTCGAGAAACGGGAGTTGGCTGAACTGATTGGAATGGACGCAGCAATCGAGTTGCTGCCCATTCAAGACGATACAGCCTGGATGCCGATCGATATCGAATCAAGGCTGGCAAAACTATTCGGGTTTCGTGAGTCTATTGTAAAAAGTAGTGTGAAAGAAAACAGTCTGGCCAGATATCCGCAACCCTATATACGGCTCGGGTTTCCAGTTGGTAAGCGCGAGATTCGTTTCCCTGAGCAGTTGAATTACGGTGAGGACCAATGGTACGCAGTACTGGGGTTAAAATGGGCGGTATTTGATGGCGGCAGGCGCGCTTTGGCCTTGAAGAAAGCATTGATACATAAAGAACATGAGAACCTGCTTCAAGCGATTACCAACCAAAAATACCGGGCCTATCAGGATCAGATCAACAAACGGGTGCGTTTTTCTCAAGAGCTGGAGAGAAAGTTGGATAAATTGATGAAGACATTGCAGGCAGGCTGTCTGATGTCGGGCACGAGTGGTTCTCAGATCCTGGAATTGAATCTGGAAAAAATCAGATTGGAACTCAAAATGGAGTTGAACCGGATTGATATGTTGCGAATGAATTTCAATAAAGTGTATATAAGCGACGATTTACTCGCTCGTATGTTGAACTAAGCCAAGATTCATCTCTCCGGTATTGAAGTTTTTCTGAAATCAGCATGAAGCAGGAGATCCTTTTTCTATGGCGGTTTGTGAAACCCTACCGCTTCCGTATGCTGAATATCTGGTTTTTGGCGATATGGAATATTGCCTTTAACCTGGCATTGGTTTGGATCGCAGTGCCATTTGTGCAGATCCTGCTGAACCGGTCTGTTTCATTATCCAGCGCTGGCCTTGAAGGCAAGTTGAACGGAATCGTATCCGGAATGATCACTGGAATGGCTGAAGGAGAGCGTTTGCTGAAAGTCGGGACAATACTGGTGATTCTTTACCTTGGCGGACAAGTGACTCTACTCCTTAGAAAGATGTCGGTTTATCGAATCAACTATAAGGTCATTGAAACCGTGCGCCGGGAATTATTCGATTCGGTTTTTCAAGCGGACTGTCATTGTATCGGCAACTTTCAAGCTGGAGAAGTATCATCCTTGTTTGTAAACGATGTGAACAATCTGAATGCGTTCCTGATTGACCTGCTGGATCGACCATTTGTACTGGGGATGAAGCTGCTTTTTTACCTGGGCTTACTGATCGTTATTTCCTGGCAACTTGTTTTAGTCGTGTCATTGAGTGTTCCGCTGGTTTGGATGATTGTGAACCGTATCGGCCGGATGATTCGCGGGAAATATCTCGATTTGATGAAGACTGTGTCTGAAATGGAAGCCGGTATCGTACGTGATTTGCGTTCTTTCAAAATCATTGCCATGTTTAACCAGATCGGCAATCGTATTGATCGGTTCCGGGGGATCAATCAGCGTTACTCCAACCATCTGTTCCGAATAAAAGTCATTCACTTATACAATTCGGCTTGTCTGGATGCCACGCGAGTGATGATCATGGCAGGCGTCTTACTCGTTGGCTCGTTTGTTTTTCTACGATCCGGTGAAATGACAGGGGATTCCATTCTGAGGTTCTTCGCCCTGATACCGATGCTGTTTTATGCAGTCGAAGGGTTGTCTTCCATGTATACTTCGCTGAATCAATCTCTGCCGTCCTTGAAACGGATTATTGTGTTTATCCGCTCCCTCCAAGGTAAAATTGTGCTTGCAAAGCGGGCGGAGTTAGTTGAACCTCAATTTGAGCGCCAGATTCGTATAACCGGCCTCGATGTCTGCATTGGAGAACAAAATATCATCAGAAATTTGAATCTATTAGTACGGAAAGGCGAACGAATCGGAATAATGGGGCCCAACGGAAGTGGGAAGAGCACCCTTCTGGATGTGTTGTGCCGGTTTCAACATCCCGACAAGGGAGATATATTGATCGACGACAAGAGTATTTTCGATTTCGAGTTGCATGGTTATAGGGAACTGATTGGTCTGGTTCCCCAGGACTTGATTATCGAGAAGGGTACAATCCGCGACAATGTCTGCTATGGCAGAGCCGGCTTTAGTGACCAGGATGTGCTGCAATCCCTCAAACTCGCGGGCGCATGGCAGTTTGTGTCTCAAAAGCCGGGGGCGCTTGAATGTCAGATCGGGCCGGAAGGGATGGGACTTTCAGGAGGAGAAAAGCAGCGGCTTGTGTTGGCTCGGGCGTTGTTGTCTGATCCACCCATTCTGTTGCTCGATGAATTCAATTCCCAGATCGATAAAGAGAGTGAACGGTCGATTCTTTTCTCAATCGGGTCTCTGGGCAGGCAGAAAACCATCATCATGGTTTCGCACAATATGGAAGAGATCAGTCATCTGGTAGACCGGGTCATGTTTTTCAGGAACGGGAATTTGATTCAGAGAGTGTCCGGCTAACTTTGGGGTGATGATGTGCATGGTTAATTGGCATGGTTTTCAAAGTGGCGGGAGCCATTATTGTATTCATATCCCCACGCTGCATGTATTTGAAACCGCTGAAGTGATCACACACGTCAGCGGGTGCAAGACCTGCAGTCAAGGGCAGAATCCCTGTCGTACAGCTCTAACAGAATTCGGCATCAAACAGGTCCGGAAAGCCCGGGAGCTCCTGAAAGCAAAAGATGAAGGTTTGAACAGGCGTCTCGATATTGCAGATCAGCCGTTTGAAGCGCCAGCTTCTAAGACCAAGAACGTTTTTTCACCTCGACGGTATTCGGTGAATCTGGTGGAAGATTGCAACATGCGATGCCGCTATTGTTACGCTCATTACGGACGATATTCCGGTCAAGCCGCCAAGATGTCGCCGGCAATGGTTAATGATTGCGTCTCTTTTATTGAGGAAAATTCAGATGGAAACTCTAATCTGGAAGTAGAGTTCGGCGGAGGAGAACCCACTTTAGATAGAAATCTTTTGAACCACTTCCTGGCCGCTTTGGACAAAATGCGTAACAGGAATTCTGCTCCCCGGATTTCTCTTCTCACCAATGGGCTTGCTCTGGATCAGGAAATAATTCAAAAATTGACGGCCCGAGGGGCCAGAATCCGCATCAGTATGGATGGGAACCCTGAAGATCATGATCGTAACCGACTGGATGCGGCAGGCCGGCCAACGGCTTCTCGCGTGATGCAATCCATCGGTATTCTGGCCAGGCACCTTACTCCCGGTCCAGTGAATGATCTTACTGTCAACGTCACTTGTACGCGTGAAACCAGTCCGATCCGGGCGTTTGAGTTTCTATATGATGAATTGGGAGTGAAGCATGTGGTTTTCAATATAGTTCGTGACGGCAAGGAACCACTTGACGCAAAACTGGCTCATGACTCCGTGTCCCTGACCCGGTACGCTCAGGAAATGTCACAACTCTACGAGCGTCTTGCTGCTGAGTGTACTCTGGGACAATTATTGAGTGGTGGAGTCCCGCTTCCGGATTTGGAAGGGTTCTGGAAAACACTGTTGTTTAACGATGCACACATGAATATATGCCAGGCAGGAACGGGTATCCTAAATATTACCGTGGACGGGCATCTTCTTCCCTGCGAGGTTCTGAATATTTTTGGTTCTGATTTTTATCTGGGCTCACTTCAGACGGGGCTTGATTCAAAGCGCCTGGCGGAGTTCAGAAACCGGATTACCGAGTATTATCAAACTTGCCGGAACTGCTGGGCACGAACACTCTGTCGTTCAGGATGCCTGATTGATTATCTTCAGGGGAAGTCGCGATTGTATTGCAGTCTGTACCGCCAATTGTGTGAGGCTGCTCTAAAGTCTTATGTGACTTTCAGGGGAAAGGAAAATTTCCCGACTTTGCAAGAATCTTCGATTGATTCAGCCTGATTACCTGATATGCCTATGAAAAACAAGCTGCTGCGGGATACAGCTGAGCAATTGCACTACATTTTGAAGTGGGTACTGCATGGAGAGGTTGAATCGCTTGCGGAAAAAACGGCTTCCGCAGCCCTGGTTGACCTTGCGATTCGCAATGGAGTTGGTTCGCTTGTTTTTCAATTCTTTCAGAATTGTGATTCAGCGGAAATTTCAGGAACCCTGGAAGCGCGATTACTGGCATATCATGCATCGGTACTTGCACAGAATAGTGAATACCTGTCGCTTGCCGCAAAGGTTGAGAAACACTTGCGCGAAATTTCGGTACCGGTTTACGGCATCAAGGGCATCGAACTCATTCAAGCTGGACTCTACGCGATCGGAGATCGGCCCTTATCTGATATTGATATGCTGGTTCCTTCACGAGATGTTGCAACCGGGATTATGCGGGAACTTGCGAAAAAGCTGAATGATTCAAGCAGAGAACATGAATTTGCCGATCGCTTCACCCGATTGAGCAGGGAAGATGGGGCTGTATTAAGGGGTATACGCGGAAATCCAGTGATGCTTGAACTCCATTTTCCGGAAGATCCGGCTTTTCTGCCTCTTCCCGAATTGATCCGGATGAACGCAAACCGCTTGTTCGCAAGTTATTTCTCAACCCCAAGCGAGCCACGAAATCCTCGTTTGCCGACTGAGTTTCATCTGCTTCTGCTTGGTGTTCACCTTACTCAGCATCATCTGGGTGCTAAATTGATCTGGTATTTTGATATTGCCAGGCTGCTGCAATCGAGTTCTCAAAAGCAGGCACTTGATTGGGATCTGATTGTGAAGCAGATTCTTTTTCTTGATATGGCCGGCGTTTTTCGCGGGTTGTTTCAGTATTTGTACACCCACCTTGAAGTCGGCATTCCCCCTGAGGTTGAAAAGGCTTTGCGGCGGGATGCATTGTTGAATCGCGGCATGTTGGCCGCGATGTTTCAATTTTCCAATACTGCCGGTGATTGTTTTTGCGGAGCCAAGATCTGGGCTCAGAAAAAAATTTCCTTGTGCATGGCCAGAAGGCAGGTTTTTTACATGCTTTTTTCTTACCTTTTTTCAGATCACGCCACTTTTTGTTATCCAGACGGCAAAAAGAAGATTTACCAGTCCGGCCAGGCGGCGATGGTCCTGATTACGGGAAAGCCGTTTTCCGGAAAGTGGCGCTATTTCGCTTTTTTATTGGGGTTACCTGTATCAGTTATTTTTGTTGCTTTATCTTTCCCGATTCAAGTCATGTACAGTTTGCGCAGAAAGTGGAGGCAGGAATGAGGCGGGAAGTTTCGATATGGAGCATTTTGACAGTGACCCTGTTTTTATTATTTTCGGAAGTTGAATGTGAGCAGAGAGAGACTCACGCCAGAGGAGTGATCCGCAGTGCGGAATCCTTTACATTTTTTCTGAATCCGGGTGAAACTATCCAGCATTTTCATGTCGCTCGTGACGGGAAAGTCCGATCCGGCAGCCTGATCCTGGAGTTGAATGGTGATCAGGTCCAGCAAAGACTTTTTCAGGTGGAAAAAGAGATACTCGAACTGGGAAACAGTGACTCGGCCCAACAGCGCGAAAATATCCGGTATTTGAATGCGTGTACGCAATACTCTCAGGATCAGATGAATCTGATGGTTTTTGAACAGTCTGTAAATATAAAGAACCCGCAAGCGCTGAACGAGTTGGAGCAATTGCGTTGGGATATATTGAAAAACAGGCTCAGGGCAAGTGAGTTGTCCATGAAGCTGGAGAGAAAGGGCCTTGAGGATTGTCTTGACCGCTACAAACTGGCGTTTAATAGTTTGCAGAGCCAAAGAAAACATCTGCGTAATCTGGCATCCGTTTTGCGAGTCAGCGCGCCGTTTTCCGGGACAATCCAATTCTTGAATCAATCCCATCAAAACCGGGGGAAAACGCCATTGGCGATTTTTGTTTTGCAGAACCTGGAAGAACTGGAAGTAGAGGTACGATTGATCCAAAGCCAGTTCGTAAAAATCCGCGAGGGGATCCGGGCTCAAGTTGCGCTGGATTTTATTGATGATGCCAAGATGACAGGCGTTGTCACGCGGCTTCAGGGTGTTCCCGAGAAAGATGACAATGGGTTTTTATTGTTTCCAGTCACTTTGCGCCTGGATGACACGAAATCAATGCGGGTTTTTCCGGGTATGACCGCCCTGGTGACATTGTTCTGCGATTGAACATAAATGAGTCGGCAGGAGATCGCGTGTTTGACCCGTGTGGAAAAGATTTACAGGGTTGCGGACTATCAAATCCCGGTTCTGCGTGCCGTCAACCTGAAGGTCCAAAGTGGAGAAACCATTGCTATAACAGGCGTTTCCGGAGTGGGCAAGAGTACCTTGTTGTTTGTCATGGGGTTATTAAGCCCAAGCGATGGCGGAGAGATTGTACTCTTCAATGAAAGGGTTTCTTTTCTGGATTCCAGGCAAGCTGCGTTGATTCGCCGCAAGCATATCGGATTTGTCTTTCAGGATTTTTTCCTGCTTCCGCGCATGAGCGCCGTAGAGAATGTCATGCTGCCTCTGGTACAGAACTACATTCCCAAACCCTCGGCCAGAATGCAGGCTGAAAGGATGCTGTGTCGCGTTGGTCTGGGTGAAAGATTGGGGCATTTGCCGTCAGAACTCAGCGGTGGAGAAAAACAACGGGTAGCCATAGCGAGAGCATTTATTCATCACCCCAGATTGGTGCTTGCGGACGAGCCTACCGGGAATCTGGATTCAAGCAATACGCGGAATATCATTCAATTGATATCGGAACTGCTTGATAACCGTTCCGCTCTCGTGCTGGCGACTCATGACCCGGAGTTGGCTTCCAGGTGCAAGACGGTTTACAGGATGTGGGATGGATACCTGGAAAAGGTATAGATGGATTCTTTCCGTATCGATTGGCGAATTGAGGCGGAATGCATCCAGAACCATTCTGGTGATTGTCACGTTCGCGATTGGAGCCATGTCTTTGTCTTCCGTGTTCTTCATTTCAGCGGGTGCCATGGAGAGCATCACAAGAAGTATCCATTCATTGATGGGTGAAAGTATCATGATTCTACCCAGGGAATCCCTGGGCGTGGTCAATGTCAGCCGTGTTCCGTCTTCTCAATTATCTGAGATGGACCTGTATTATCTGCGCCAACACATGCAGGGTGTGGAATATATCGCACCGATTTGGCGCAGGTTTTCAGTTCCGCTTCAGACGGACAGTTTACTGACAAAGATCTTTGTAGAGGGATTGCCGGATTGTGTTCTCAGAGAGCAGGTTTATGAACCGGTCCTGGGCCGTTCACTACTCGATGGGTCCGGAGCCGCTTCCAGGTCCGGCCTTCTGCAGTGCATGCTGAACAAAAGGTCCGCCCAGCACTTGCTTCCCGATGGATGGTCTCAGGGAAAAGTTTTGTATCTCGGAAACATCCCCTTCGAGGTGATTGGCGTCATTGATGGTGAACACGGCATGAACCAGCAATCAATTGCCGTTTTGCCGCTGGAATCTGCCCGAAAATACTTCGGCAAAAGGGGGGAGATAAGCGGAATTCTTGTGAAGTGCTCTTCCGGCGATGATCTTGAGGTATGCCGCAATAATCTGGCGTTGCTTCTGGACCGGTATCGTGGACCCGGTACTTACCACCTGACAATGCCGATCCAGCAGATTGAGAAGCGGAAACAACTTGTCGCGGCGATAATGGGATTCGGCGTTTCGCTTTCCATCCTTTCCTTTTTTATCGCGGCCGCAAGCATCTTCAATATCATGACGGCAGATGTTCAACGCCGCAGCAAAGAATTCGTCATCCGCATCGTTTGCGGCGCAGATCCGGATGATGTCTTTTTGATCATCATGTTCGAATGTGTGCTGTTGAGTTTGTGTGGCGCGCTGGTGGGGGCAATGATGGCTACCCTGTTCTCACAAGTACTGGTGTCGGGGATCTCCTGGTTTGCTGAACTGGAAGTGCCGCTGCGGGTGACTCTCTCTCTTCCTGGGTTCACGGTGCCAATGATTGTCGTGCTGGTCTTCAGCACCGCCTCCGGGATCATTCCCGCTTCACGAACCCGGCGCAGGGATGTGGTTTCCGTTCTGAAATCTGAGTAGGAATATGCAGACACTTGAATTCATCAATCATGTCAACCCTGTTTGGGACATGCTGATGCTTGGAACATGCCCGATTCCTGATACTGAAGTTATTTTCCTGAAAGAGTTCCGGTTACATGGCATTTCTTTTGAATTATTTTCGTCGGATCCGGAAGTTTTGAAATTCGATTGGTTTGATTTCGAATTGAACAATTGGACTGAATCAATTGAAACTTTGCAGATATTTGTGCTTCCAGTAGAGAGTGAATTGTCACGTCGACCCATTTTGAATGACAATGTGGGTAAATCGATCTCTTTTTCGACGCCGACACGCAATGAATTTCGCATGTGCGAAATAGAGGGGGGATGGACATGTTTCTGGTCCCGTTCAATGGTCGCCGCTATTGATAAGCTGAAAAATTGCGCATATATGTTCATTAATGTGTTGTCTTCTGCAGGTTCACCGGATTCGGAAAACGGAACCATGACTTTTATCAGAGTGAAAACGGATGACCCTTTGTATATCTACTTCCATGTCGTCCTGCACGAACTGTTGATCCACAAAGGCTGGATGACGCTTCATGCCAGCGGGCTTGAAAAGAACGGTTGTGGCTTGCTGGTTATCGCGCCTTCGGGTGGCGGCAAGTCCACGTTGGCGCTCGCTCTTTTAAGAGCGGGATTCAAGTTGGTCGGAGAGGATCGTGTGCTATTGCGTTTGGGTAAAAAAGGTGTTGAAGCGTGGGCGTTTCCGACTTTTATTAAAGTGACGCCCTGGACTTTCGCCCAGTTCCATGCTTTCCTGCCACCCAGCTGTCGCCCGCCCAGCCGTACCTCAAAGGCAGTGATCGATCCGCGATCCATCGATTTCATCCATTTTGCCACCAATTGCCGCGTGGAAAAAATCATTTTTCCTGAATCCGGCAGGTTGTCGGGTGGTGCTGAATGCCGGCGATGCAAGTCATGGTCACAAATTGTAGCCTGTTTAATGGAATCAATGGTTGTCACCGGCAGCAAGTCCGCGGGTATGGTTCTGGAATATTCCGCTGCGCTGGTAGATCAATGCCAGGCCTTCCGGTTTACAAAAGGAAACACGGTATCTGAAATCGCCCCGACGATTCTTGATGTGTTGAACGCATGAATATTCAAAAAAGCATCCTTGAAGTTCTTCAGGCTGAAATCGAAGGCAACGGTTCAGAGTTGAATCAAGGCATTCGCCGGCTTCTAAAGAGCGACGATATGATTTCGCGGCGTATCGCCATTGAACTATTGCATCAAAGAGAGAGCCTCGCATCGTTCGCGGGGCTTCCGGGTGTTTTTTCCGATGATCGTGTCCTGTTGGCAAAATCTCTTGATTTGTTGCTGCGCGACCCGCTCTTTGCTTTCTTTACCCGAGCGCGAAGTACTATCAACCACGACCCCACAGGCGAAAGCGGCAAAGATGAGAACTTTCTGGAAAAATGCTTTGCACGGGATCGGATCACGGCGTTCCAGCGGACACTGAAGTCATTACCGGATGCCGTTTTGATACGAGGCATGAAATACCTGGCTCAGTTTCCGGGGATTGATATCCTTTTGGATGCAGATTATCTGAATCAGCTGTCTTCAGATGCCAGAAAGCATTACAATGAGCACCGCAGCGAATGGATGCGGCGTCATTTCCCGCCACAAATTACGCTGATCCCGAGTTATCGGTGCAACGCGAATTGCGAATACTGTTTTGCCAAAGGACTCGGCAAGCGGTTCGGGAATGAAATGAATCTGAACCGTTTTCACAGGCTGATTCAGTGGTTGAAAACGGAAACTCCCGTCAGGAGGATTGGTTTCCTGGGGGGTGAACCCACGATTTTTGCACATTTGCCGGAAATGATCGCATATCTTGATTCCCTGGGGTTTGAATACTATTTTGCCACGAATGCTTTGGCTCAGCCATCGTTGTTCCGCTGCTCACTGCAAGGCAGGAAGCTGATTGCGGTGACCATCCATGTAGAAAATGAAGATTTTTACACCTTGGAACAGAAACGCAATGTGCTTGAAAATATCCGCATGGCATCCGCAGCGTGCAAACGGGTGATTCTGCGTTACAACATTGTGGATCCGCTGCGTCGCGAATGGGATTTTTTGCATCAAGCCGTTGATGCGGCTGATCATCCCATTATCAGTTTTGCTACTGTTTTCCCCGCCCAGGATGGCCATGGTCAATATGTCCGGCCGAATGATTTGCGGCTGATCGCATTGAAAATCATCGATTTCATTAAATGGCTTCAGGTCCGATGCGGCAATGCGCATAAGCGCTATATCTGGGCAAAACCATTTCCGCCATGTGTTTTTTCCCGGGAAGAGTTGCTGGGAATCCTGGCTGTCACTGAATTCCGAAATATCTGTGAAATTGACCGGAATTCAGGAACCAACAACATGTGCATTAATCCGGATTTCAGCGCGCTTCCCTGCATGGCTCTGACCACAGATAAATACGTTGACCGGCACTGGAAAATGAATTGGCAGTGGTTGTTACGGAAAAAGGCTGACTTCAGCGACAGGTTGACGCGAATCCCGCTCATGCCGGAATGCAATGGCTGCAGGTTGTTCGCCTTGGGAGTCTGCCAGGGTTTGTGTTATGCCTATTTGCAGGTCAGCCCAACATCGAATCAAGCCGACTAACGATCCTTGATTTGCCTTTGCGCATTCAAATGGAAAAATCAATTGCAAATTCGTACCAGGCCCTGTATCTGGTACCGGTTTTGAAATGGCGCCAAATGGCGGTTAGCGTGATTGCATGACCCCTGAACTGCCAGCCTGCCTGCCCCGGAAAAGGGTGGCGATCTATTCCGGTGCTTTCGGTGGGAATCCGGATGGTGCGGTTCGCTCCCTGGAAAAGTTATGTGCCAGTTTGCTTGATGCGAAAATGGATATCGGTATATGGACGTTTAATCCACCTGAGCGGGCGATTCCCGGAATCCGGTTTTTCACGTTGCGTTCGCTTCCACTTCTGCTCGATCCGGGATATCGACTGGCCATGCCTTCCCGCCGACTGCACGCTCAACTGCGCGAATTTTCTCCCGATATCATGCATGTAGCGGTTCCCGATTTGGTTGGCTATTGGCTGAGTAAGTTTGCCCGTAGGGAAAAGATCCCGCTGATCTGTTCTTTTCACACTGATTTTGTTTCCTATTTGCGCTTTTTTCACCTCAATTGGCTCCGCGGCCTGGCCTGGCGGTACCTTGCCGGATTCTACAACCGCAGCAGGGTGACCCTTGCTCCGTCTTTGGTTGCGGCTGAAATGCTGACGCTCAACGGGATCCGGAATGTAAAGATATGGAGTCGGGGAATTGACCGATCCGCCTTCAATCCAGGTTATAGGTCCGAAAAACTGAGGCGCAACTGGTTGGGGGGGACGCGCGGCTTCGGGGTATTGTATGTGGGTCGTCTGGCTCCGTATAAAGGCTTGCAGACAGTGGTCAAGGTCTACAGACGCTTTGAAAAGGAAAACATGACCGCGTCTGTGCGTTTTGTTATCGTTGGCGATGGTCCGCTGAGAAAGAGGTTGCGGCAAGAGATGCCGAACGCTTTGTTTACGGGACATTTGACCGGGCGAGGCCTGGCTGCAGCGATTGCCAGCGGAGATGCGTTGTTGTTCCCATCCACAACGGAGACCTTCGGCAACGTAGTCCAAGAAGCACTGGCTTCCGGGATAATCCCGGTTGTCGCCGACCGGGGAGGCTGCGCGGAGATTGTGTTGGAATCGGGGGGCGGTTTGATTTGCCGACACGAAGCAGCTGGAGATTTTTTTTCAGCCCTGATCAGGCTGATGGGAAACCCGGAATTGTGTTCTCAGCTTCGGGAGAGGGGGGAGAAATGGGTTCGGAATCGGACTTGGCCTCGTGTCAATCATGCCGTCATTGAAATTTACTCGAGGTTAAATGACAAGAAAAAGCTCGAGCAATGGCCTGCTCAGTTGGATTACTTCATTGCCAAACCCATTATTGCTGAGCAGGAATGACCCGTTCAAACCGCAGCAGGGAAACGAGGTTCTTATTGAAGGTTAACCAGTCGGGATGATTTGATGTCCTGAACCGGCAGTCAGCGCCGATTCAATGTGCGACCGACATTGCGAAAACCAGTTTGTAACCAAACACATCTCTTGTCAGAAGGGATGAGTTAAGGCATGGAGAAACGAAAAAATGAAGTTCATTCAATTTTTAATCAATGACGTGATGCCATGATACCGGAAATCGCGATACCGGGTTACCAGGTGGAGAAGGAACTGGGCGAAGGCGGCATGGCACGGGTCTACCTGGCCCGGGAAGAGAAGTTGGATCGCCTGGTGGCGTTGAAAGTACTGGCCCTGCTGACAGACCAGGGACGGGAACTGGGACAACGCTTCATGCGAGAGGCACGCACCGCGGCACGTCTGTCCCATTCACATATCGTGGCCATCCATGACGTGGGAGAATTGGACGGCCGGGTGTTTTATATGGCCATGGAATTCCTGGGAGGCGGTAACCTGAATGAAAAGATCAGGCAAGGATCCCTCCGTCCCGAGCGGGCCCTGGAAATCTTCGTGGCCGTGGCGTCGGCCCTGGATTACGCCCATCAGAAGGGTTTCATTCACCGGGATGTCAAGCCCG
>OBLN01000092.1_pt1 | contig 32592 bp, 25 predicted proteins | sample 1519301 | NCBI WGS metagenome assembly OBLN01 (sample SAMEA2452533, study PRJEB22499) | sediment metagenome | reverse complement strand
TGTATATCAATACCGTATTCAAGGGCTTTTTCTCTGGAAAGCTTGGTAACGTTTTCCATTATGACCCCTCTGTTGGTTTTGATAACATCAATAAGATCATGTTTGCCGAGTTCGTTCCTCATTTCAGAGTAGATGATGTCATCCAGCCTATGAAATGCGCTTCTGTAGTCCCTTACGGTGAGATAAAACTTCAGCGGGTCAGTTATCCGCCAGCGGCAGTAATTATCGATCACCAGAGCTTTTTTATCTTTAGTAAGGATTTCAGATGAGCTTGCATCATACTCTATAAGCTTTTTTGACATGAAAATAGCCTTCTGCACAAAGGGCATTTTGAAATAAAGCCCCGGTGTGGAATGGCTTTTCACAGGCTTACCAAGCTGTGTTATGACGGCATGCTCAGTTACATCAACTATGATAAACAGAGATTTGAAAGCGACAAACGCCGCAACTATTATTACAGGTATAATCAGTTCTTTTCTCATTTCGCAAGTCCCCCTTTGATAGCGTCAAGCCCGAGGAGGGGCGATATGTTCTTTATACTGTCATCAAAGATGTATTTCTGATTGCCTTTATATACTTCCGCCATTGTGTCAAAATACATTCTCTTCTTGGTCACAGACGGAGATTTGGAATAGCTGGCAAGGATCTGGTTGAACCTTGAAGTGTCACCGAGTGCCTGCTCAACCTTTTCTTTTCTGTAGGCTTCGGCTTCCTGAATCATTGATTCTGCCTGACCTCTGGCTCTGGGAATGAGTTCGTTACGATAAGCTTCCGCTTCGTTGATAAATCTGTTTTTGTCTTCCCTTGCGCTTGCAACATCTTTGAAGGAGTCAACAACCTCAACAGGAGGTTCAACATCCTGAAGCTGAACAGCAACAATGGTCACGCCAGTTTTGTAGTAATCAAGCATACCCTGAAGAATTTTCTGCGTTTCGTTCTGGATTCTGCCTTTTCCCACAGTGAGGATATCGTCAATCATTTCTCTGCCGGAAACCTCTCTGATAGCTGATTCAGCAGCATCTTTGATTGTGACTTCAACATTGTTCACGTTGTACAGGTAGCTTTCTATGTCTGTTATTCTGTACTGGAGGCTTAAGGCTATGCTTACTATGTTTTCATCGCCTGTCAGCATGAGGGATTCCTTGGGAATCTCCTGATACCCGCCGCGTGCGCCTGTTTTAAAACCGATCTCAATTCTGTGAACCTGAGTAACCACTGCCTTGTCTATTGTTTCAAAGGGGTAGGGCATATGGTAGTGAGGTCCGGCGCTGACTATGCGGTTAACAACTCCGAAACGTTTGATAACTGCCTGTTCATCCGCAGCGACAATAAAAAAGCCGCTGGCAAAATAGACTACCACGATAATGAGCACGATAAACGATGCTCCGGGCAGTTTGATGTCGGGTTTTTTGATTTTGAAGTCAAACTTCTCATCACCCCACGGATTTCCGCCCGTGCCGTTGCCTTGTGAGTTCATTAATATCTCCTTTTTTGTTTATACATTACTAAATCATCTTGATGGTTTCATCAACGAAATGTTCTCAAAAATAAGCTTAGGAATCACCGTTTGTGCTGCTGAACTATCATTACATAATATAACAAACAGATAAATAAAAAAAATTCCCTGTAAAGCGTTGAATTTCGCTCAAACTCTGATAAACTTGATCAAGGCGGAGTTTAAAACTTTGTCCCTGCTGTTTTATTCAGTTTTTGACAGCCTCTATGCTCATAAGTTAAATTTCACCGTTTTTTTTTACGGTTTAATCTTATAAACAAGCAGTTCGGAGGTCGAAATGGAGATTGGCAAAATAAGAAACGTGGCATTCATCTCCCATGGAGGTGCGGGCAAAACCAGTCTGGCGGAAGCTATCCTCTTCAATGCCGGAGCAGTGAACCGTATCGGCAGTGTCGAAAACGGCACAAGCTTTATGGACTTTGATCCTGTTGAGATTAAGAGAAAATTGTCAATTCACTCCAAAGTATCCTCTATCGAATGGCAGAAATACCTTATAAATATAGTCGACACACCCGGTTACTCCAACTTCCTGCATGAAACCAAAGCCGCTGTTACCGCTGTGGGCGGAGCTGTGGTTATAGCCAGTGCCATTACCGGAGTTAAGGCTGAAACCCAGCGTGTATGGCAGTATGCTGATGATAATGATCTGGCTAAGATTATCTTTGTTAATAAAATGGATAAAGATAGGGCAGACTTTTTCAGAGCCTTGGGTGATATAGAAAAATCTTTCGGCGTTGTTCCTCTGCCTATTTTTATTCCCATAGGCAAGGAAAACGACTTTAAGGGCATAATAGACCTTGTTAAAATGAAGGCTTATGTTTATCCGGCAGAACCTACGGCTCAGTACAAGATCGAGGATATTCCCGCAGAGTACGCTGATGAAGCCGAAAAATACCGCAATAAACTTCTTGAGGCTGTGAGTGAGACAGATGATGATCTCATTGAAAAATTCCTCGAAGGCGAGGAACTCTCTGAAGAAGAAGTGGAAAAAGGGTTGAGAGAGGGAACTATCCGTAAGCAGTTTGTGCCTGTTCTCTGCGGTTCGGCTGTAAAAAACATCGGCAGCAAGCTTCTTCTGGAAGCCATCATCAAGTATCTGCCGTCCCCCCTTGAAAGAGAGTATAAAATAGCGAAAGATCTCGTTAGCGGTGAAGATTTTGTTGCCGTACCTGACGAAAATGAATTTTCAGCCTTTGTGTTTAAAACCTTTATCGATCCGTTTGCCGGAAAGCTTTCTCTGATAAGGATTTTCTCCGGTGAACTGAAGAGCGATTCAGAGGTTTATAACTCTAATAAAGAGGAAAAAGAGCGCATATCCCAGCTATATCTTCTTCAGGGTAAAAATCATATCAAAACCGATAAAGCTGTCGCCGGTCAGATAGTTATGGTAAATAAACTGAAATATACCGATACTTTTGACACACTTTGCAGCGGCAAAAAGAAAGTTATGTTCCCCATACCGGAGCTTAATGAGCCTGTGCTGGCTTATTCGATAGTTCCAAAATCAAAAGACGATGAAGATAAGGTTTCATCCGGTCTTCACCGACTCAGAGAAGAGGATATGGGAATCCGTGTGGAGCGCAATGAACAGACCGGACAGCAGCTTCTTAAAGGTATGGGACAGATGCACATCGAGGTTGTGGCGGAAAGGCTTCAAAACAAATTCGGTGTTCAGGTTGAGCTTAAAACCCCCAAAGTGCCGTATATGGAAACCATAAAAAGCAGGGCACAGGGGCAGGGCAAATATAAGAAGCAGAGCGGCGGCAGGGGACAATACGGTGATGTTTGGATTGAGATTTCTCCCCTTGAACGCGGCAGCGGGTTCGAGTTTGAAAATAATATTGTAGGCGGAGCAGTGCCGAAAAACTATATACCCGCAGTGGAAAAAGGTATATATGAAGCATCACGGGAAGGAGTTCTTGCCGGATTTCCTCTGGTTGACTTCAGGGTAAGTCTTTATGACGGATCTTATCACTCGGTGGATTCATCGGAAATGGCTTTTAAAATCGCAGGTTCAATGGCATTTAAAAAGGTTGCTGAAGAATGTAAACCTATTCTTCTTGAGCCTATAATGAATCTTGATGTATTTGTTCCTGATGATACAACCGGAGCTGTTATAGGTGACCTTAACTCCAGAAGAGGGCGTATAGCAAACGTTGAGCCTCAGGCAAACGGTCAGCATATCAGAGCCGAGGTTCCCATGGCGGAGGTGCTTGCCTATGCTCCGGATCTCAGAAGTATGACAGGCGGGCACGGAATATTCACTATGGAGTTCTGCCGTTATGAGGAAGTTCCCACACACCTCATGGAGAAAATTATCGAGGAGCAGAAAGAGGCTTAAGCTTCGTAAATTTAACGAATGAACGGAATTAATTTACTTAAATTTCATGATAAAAGCTTTTCAGACATTCATCGTCTGATGCATGGAGAAATTGAGGACGAGCTGTTTACGCAGCTTGTCCTTAACCCTGCACAAAATAAAGGCAGACCCAAGCAGCGCAGGCTTCTGAGCCCTGTTTATGCTGCTGCTCTTCTGCTTACTCTTACTGCCGGAGCAGTATCTTATTTTTATTATAATACAGGCACAACGCCAGCAGATCTCATAAAACCTTCCGCCGAAAGACCAGCGCTCTCTTCTGCCGCTCCTCCTAAAACACGGTTAGAACGAGAAGGGTTTACAAAAATTGGCGAAATCATATTTCTGGATGAAAACGAGGCAGAAACCACCGTTGTTATCGAATCAGACTATACTCCGGAAGAAAATCCTCAGGAAAACGCTACCGTAGCTCCTCCTGCTGTCGCGGTTAAATCACTTGATGTTACAACAGAACCGCAACCACGAAAAACAGCTATCGCCAGAGGAACATATGTTGCTGTTGGAAAAGCTGAAAGCAGGGATATCAAATCTCCGGCTGTTTCTGAACCAAAAACTGTACAAAAATCAGTTCCCAAACCTGTTGAGCAGCCCAAACCCCCGGTGAAAAAAGTTGAGGAGCCTAAAAAAGCAGAAGTACCAAAGCCTGCTCCTGCTAAAATTGCCGCACTCCCGGCATCCATACCGGAAAAAACTTTTGCAATAGAATTTGAGAATGTAACATCTGCGAAAAGATACACTATCCTTGCTAATGCTGAAAGAGCTGGACTTAAAGGTAAAGAAACCATTATTTCCACAACGGAAAACACTTTATGGCGTGTTTACAAGCTTGTCCCGGGGTCAAAAACACAGATAGCGGGACGGGGTGTAGAATTTGCCGCAGATCTGCCGGACAGAGAGCAGGCTATTGAGTACGTGAAAAAAAATAATATACCTGCCGCAATTAAACAGGTAAAAATTGAAAATAGTGTATATAATATAACAGTTTGCTGTACGACTGCCGAGAAAGCCCGTAATTTTCTGTCCTACAACAGAGCAAATGCGGAAAATACTAGGCTCGTACCTTCATCAGATAAAAGTAATTGACTGTAAATAAAAGGCTATTATAATTTTGTCTATAAGGGAGGCTGTTATGACAAAAGCTGACATCGTCGAAACCGTACACGAGAAGCTCGGACTTACCAAGAAAGACATTTCCAAAGTTGTTGATGAGGTCTTTGATGCAATCAGAGGCAACATCCTCGAAAAAACAAATGTCAAAATCTCCGGTTTCGGTAACTTTGAAGTTAAGAAAAGAGGCAGAAGAATCGGCAGAAACCCCAAAACAGGCGTTGAAACTGTTATCGAACCCCGCACTGTAGTGGTTTTCAGACCAAGCCAGATTTTTAAAGACGAGGTAAATGACTGATAAGCTTTATTACAAGATAGGCGAAGTCTGCGAAATCACGGAGCTTAAATCCTCCGTACTGCGTTTTTGGGAGAAGGAGTTTAAACAGCTACGCCCTGTTAAATCAGGAGGCGGACAGCGTTTTTATACGAAAAAACACCTTGATCTTATCTTTTCCCTGAAACGTATGCTTTACGAAGAAAAGCTTACTATCGAAGGTGTACGCAGAAAACTAAGCAAGGCCGCATCAGAACCTGTGAAAGCAGCGGTTCAGCCTTCTCTTGTACCCGCCTCTCAGGAAGAAATCAGAAAAGAGCTTATGGATATCCTTAGTATCCTTAAAGATAAGTAGCGGCAGCCTTGCCCGATTAGGCTGCCGTATTTTCCCCGCATCAGTCTTTTTTTACCTTCAGTATTATTTCAGTTGGGATATGTAAAATGCAGTCTGAATTATCTAATCAATTTTCATCTTCACACGGAACTGTCAGATACGGTGTAACAGGGCAGGGAGAACCCCTTGTTCTGGTTCATGGAACCCCTTGGTCCTCTTTTAACTGGCGTAAAATTATTCCTGCGTTAAACAACTGGTTTACTGTGTATTTTTATGATCTTCCCGGATACGGGCAGTCAGAAAAATCATCGGGAGATGTCTCTCTCGGTATCCAGAATATAGTCCTAAAAGAACTGATTGACTTCTGGGGGCTCAACTCACCCAAGGTGCTGGGGCATGACTTTGGCGGAGCAACTGTACTGCGGGCTCATCTTCTGAGTGGTCAGTCTTTTCATAAAATAATGCTTGTTGACCCTGTTGCGGTTTCCCCTTGGGGTTCGCCGTTTTTCGCCCATGTAGCTTCCCATGAAGCAGCATTCACAGGTCTTCCGGCTTATATTCATGATGCTGTTCTGGAAGCATATATTAATGGCGCAACATACACACCAATGGATAAGGAAACAGCAGAAGGAATAAAAAGTGCGTGGATCGGCGCAGAATCACAGCCCGCTTTTTACAGGCAAATTGCTCAGTCAGACAGAAAATATACTGATGAAGTTGAACCTATGTACGGGAGTATAAGTGTTCCCGTATGCCTTATCTGGGGGGAGGATGACCAGTGGATTCCTCTTGAAAGAGGCAAACAGCTCCACAGCATGATTCCGTCTTCAGAGTTTGTAACTTTTAAGGAGTGCGGGCATCTGGTTCAGGAAGATCAGCCCGCACAGCTTGTTTCGCATATTCTGAGGTTCATGCTCTGATATAGATTTTACTTTGCTGTTCTATTGTCAGGAGTTTCCTGTTTAGGTTTAGGAGGAAAAGGAGGACGTATCTTCTTTTTTTCCTGCTTTTGCCCAGTAACATTTATTGTTGATGAAAACGTTTCAAGTTCTCTGAAAGCCTGATTAACATCATCACCAAAGCTGATATTTCTTACCTCATTTCCGTCTATCGCTACGGCAGTTCCGCCTTGGATTGTAAATTCTTTTGTATATTCGACAAATTCTCCCTGTTGCTCACGGAGGTATTTTTCATAGTCACTCATAGTATCATTAACGAAGCTGTTATATTCCTCCTGAACCTGTTCAACATACCTTTTGAATTCTCCTTCAACTGAAGTAAACTCAAGTTCGCCTTCTTTGAGGTAAACTTTTGTCGGTGAGGCTCCTATACCATCTGCATTGGGTTCAACTTCGACAAGAAATGTCGTTCCCTTAACGCCTATTACGGTTGTCTGTAAACCAATCTGCACGCCTTGCGCTTCCCCTGTCTTGGTTATTTTAAACAAGACCTTGCCTTCAGACGGGGAATACTGCTTAAAATCATCCAGCGTAAGCACAGATCTTTCCAGAAGAATCACTTTAGACTGATCCCGAAGTGATATAAAAGCTTTGCTTTTGCCGGAGGTTTTGATTTTATCCCCTTTAAAAAGCTTATAACCGTTTTTTCTGAACAATTCGCCTCGAACTTCGTTCTCTTTGTAGATGTTGACTTTTCCTTCCGCAGAGGCTATTTCTCCTATGGACACTTTGTCTATGGAAAATGCGGTTGCTGTGATGGCAGCAAGGAGTGTTGCGAGGATCAGGATTTTCTTCATGGCATTTCTCCGCAGGTTAAAAGTTATACTAATTTATATTACCTTATAAATTGCTTATCCAGTGAATTTTCCCTTTTTTCATTGGTAAGCTGAATGTATTATTTTTAAAAAGTGGTACAATATCACTGAGAGACGGTTATTAACCCCTATAGGAGGATTTATGAAAAGATTAGTTTTAGCTGTTATGTTTACAGCTCTTGTTGCTGTCGGCTGCGGAGGAAAAAGTACGGAAGCCCCCAAAGTTGCGGATCCCTGCTTTAACGGCGCACCGTCATGGGTTCTCAGCCCGGAGCTTGAGGGTGGTCTTGCTGCTTCCGGCTCTGCCAAAGTTGGCCCTGCTGGAATGCAGTTTGCAAAAACAGAAGCAATGGCAGCCGGCAGAGATGAGCTTGCAAGAATTCTCAGCGTAAAAGTACAGAACATGGTTAAAAACTTCACACAGGTAACAGGTGTGGGAGATGCTCAGACAGTTGACAAAGTTTCATCTCAGGTTTCCAAACAGGTTGCCAACGAAACACTCAACGGTTCAAGGCAGAAAAACATATGGCAGTCACCCTGCGGCGATCTTTGGGTGCTTGTTGTCCTTGACCCTGCTGTAGTTAAAGAGCAGGCTAAACAGGCAGTTCAGACAAGCTACAAAAATGATCAGGCCCTCTGGCAGCAGTTTCAGGCTAAAAAAGCCTATGAAGAGCTTGATAAAGAACTTGCAAAAGAATTCGGACAATAAATTTAACAAAGGGGCGTTACCGCCCCTTTCCACTTATCACACAAACCGCCTTTAAATTTTTTAAAGGCGGATTTCTAAAATATTTAAGGACACACTTATGAAACAAACCTCTAAGCTTATTGTCTTTATTATATTACTTGCTTTTGTATGTGCCTGCGGGAATCAAACAGTGACCGCACCTGTGCCTCAACCCAAGCCTGAATGGCTGTGGAAACCGTCTGATAACGGCAAAATCGGAGGAGTGGGTATAGCTAAGGAGCATATCCACGGAATTGACGCCCAGAGAAAGCTGGCTGTTTCCAGAGCTATTGACTCAATAGCGGCACAACTTGGGGTTCAGGTGCAGAATGTAACTGTCCTTGAATCCCATGCCGATTCTTCAGGGGCAGGCACAACAACTATTGACTCTTACAGCATCCACACTGTGCAGGGAAGCACTGTGAAGGCCTCTGTGAGAGAGTTCTGGAATGATCCCCAGACAAATGAACTTTATGTATGGATGGTGCTTGAATAATGAAAAAACTTCTTTATATCGCAGTTGTTCTGCTCATGGCTGCTTTTGCTTTTGCAGAAGGGTTTGACGATTTTAAACAGGGTATGGACAGCGGGTTTAAGGATGAAAAAAGCAGCTTTGACACCTATAAGAGCGAGCTTGAAAAAGAATTTGCCGAATATAAAAAGATAGCCGAAGCGGAGTACACAGCTTACCGTAATGAGATACTCTCATTCTGGAAAGAAGCTGAAATGAGTTCGCCAACTAAATGGGTTGAGTACACTGACGGGCTTAAACAGAAAAAAGTTGTGGATTTTGAGAACGGAACATGGCGTCTTGAAGTTATAGGGAAAGACTATGAACAGGCTGAAAAAGATCTGGATGCCTTGATGAAAGATATGCTGGGTGTAGACAGAGCCACAGCCTTTGAGAGAGACGTTCCTGCCAGAAAGACCGATGAAAAAGCACGGGAACAGCTTAAAAATATAGCTACAGGCACAGTGGGCGGCGAGAGCGTGATCGGCAGTGCTGTTATCGGGAAAGAAAATCCCACTAAGAAAGATATAGATAATGCTGCTTCACAGCTTAAGGAAACCGCCGAAGTAAAAACAGAGCCATCAAAAACCGGTGAAATGATATTTGTTATGCAGGGCAAGCTGCCATCAGAAACATATAAAAAGAAGGCAGAAGAACTTAAACCTTCTGTTTTGAAATACGCTGAAGAGTTCAAAATACAGCCTTCCCTTGTTTATGCTGTGATACAGACCGAAAGTGCATTTAACCCGATGGCGCAATCCCATATTCCCGCATACGGGCTGATGCAGATTGTTCCCACATCAGCAGGTAAAGACGTGGCGCAGATGCTCATGGGGAAACCTCTGATTCTGACACCGTCTTATCTCTTTAATGCTGATAACAACGTCAGGGCGGGAACTGCCTACATCCACATACTCTATTACAGATATCTTAAGGCAGTTAATCATCCAGTGAGCAGGTTTTACTGCTCCGTTGCCGCATATAACACAGGCGCCGGAAATGTGGCTTCGGCTTTCAATGGCCGCAGTGCCGGAAAAAACAGGTATAATGTTACAGCGGCGGCGGGTATAATAAACAGCATGGAACCCAATGCTGTTTATGAGTATCTCCGTGCCAAGCTTGAATATGATGAAGCCAGAAGATATATAGTTAAGGTAACAGGTGCTATGCCTTCTTACCGATATTTTGACTAGGGGGTTTTATGTTTAGAATAATAATTGCAGCAGCAGCCTCACTGGCTCTTGCCGGGTGCATGGCTTCAAAAACAGAAACGCCGAAGCCAGCGGCTCATAATACAAAGCAGGTTCAGCAGATACGGGCAGATGATGCTTTTGATGAGCTTGAAAAAGAAGTTAGCGGGCAGGGGACAGGTCTTGAAAGCATGGAGAAACCTATTCCTGCTGTTCCATCACCTGCTGTTGAGACAAAAACACCTGAAATTCCAAAGCCAGATATGCAGAACAAGGCAGTTTATAAAAACAATCTTGGTCCGGCAACTAAATATCCCATGCAGGGAGGTTTTCCCGTGTGGTTTGCCACTCCTAATATGGATGGATATATAGGCGCTGTGGGTATAGCCAAACAGCAGGCAAGGGGCGGAATTGCAGCACAGAGAAGAATTGCAAAAGCTCTGGCGCAAAGTGAACTTGCCAGAACGATAAAAGTTATAGTAAATACTGAAGTGAATATAGAGAAGCTTAACGTGGATACGCAGACTCTTAAATATTACCGGAGCAAAGTTTCGACTCTTTCCAGGCATCAGGCTGAAGAGGTTTTGAGCGATTTTGAAATCAGGGATGAATGGCTCGATCAGAAAACAAAAGAGCTTTATGTGTGGCTTGTTCTGAAGAAATAAACCGTCTGAACTACAAGTAACAGTGTAAACGTTCATGTTATTTGCTTTTTTTGTCATTTCCTGTTAATGTTTTTTACTCTGATTACGATACTTATATTGTCGGACGTTGTCCCGTTTTGTTATTATGAATTAAGTTGTATTATATCTGTGGAAATATACTTTCAGTTGTATGAGGGGGTATGATGAAAATACACACTGAGGATTACGGTCAGTTTAAAGTTCTGAAAGTCGCCGGAAAGGTAGACATACTTACTTCCTCCGAGATCAGAGCGAAACTTGCCGAAGTTGCCCGTGCGAGGATTTCTGTTCTCGTGGTGGATCTTGATAAAGTTGTGTATATGGATTCATCCGGTCTTGCCACTTTTCTTGAAGGACTCAAAAGTATGAAGGAATACGGTGGAGTTCTTAGGCTCGTAAATGTTCCCGAAAGGATTGATAAAGTTCTGAAACTCATGAAACTTGATCAGGTTTTTGAAGTTTATGAATCAGTTGAAGACGCTGCCAAAGGAAAGTAATATCCGGTAAACTGATAAAACGTTCAAATGATTGCTTATAAAAAAAGCCGCTTCAGCTGAAGCGGCTTTTCTGTTTATATATTTAGTGTGTTCTTAATCATCCGAAACGTCTGTTTTCCAGCCTGAGAATATTGAGCTGATATCGCCGGCACGGGTTCTGAAATCCACAAGAGCAGCCGCATAGAGGTGAACTACAAGGAAAGTCGCTATGAGAAACACTACAAAGTAGTGGATCATTCTTATATACTGCACGTTGCCTATGTAGCTGAACCAACTGAGCATTCCGTAAAGAGCCCCGTTAGGATCATTAAGCGACCAGAGGTAAAAACCGCTTAATATCTGAAAGAAAAATATACAGAACACGCCGATATAAGCATACTGAGCCATAGGGTTATGGGTGATGATGTGTTTGGGGTGTTTTTCAAGAAAAGCGTAATACTTGAGGTACTGTATTATCATTTCTCTGTCTTTTTTATTGAACGGGTTGTAGAAGGTGCGCCAGTTGGCGTATTCGTTGCCTATGATTACATAAACAATCCTCAACAGCACACTGAAAGTAAAGACTATCCCCGCTACAAAGTGTAAAAAGCGTATCTGCCCCATGACGTAAGGCTCTGTCAGAGCATTGTCATAAGTGAAGAAGGGGTAGTGAATGTAAAGCCCTGTGCCGATTAAAAGCGTAATACAGATTACATTAAGCCAGTGGCTGAACCTTACAGGCATCTGCCAGACATAAATGAAACCTTTAGCCGGACAAAGATGACGCATCTCTGCGGTGAGTTTAGGAGTCATAGCAACCTCCGGAATATACTTATGAACTTATGATACAACTCTTCGCATTTGATGTCCAGTCGAATAAGCGTTTTATTATGAAAATCCGCTCATTTATCAGTTGCTTTTAATGCTGTAAATCAGTGTTTGCATAAACACTGGCTGCTTCTTTAATTCAGGCTCTTTTTTCAAGATCCGGCAGAATATCACGAAGGAAAAGCTTCACACTTAAAAGCTCCGATCCTTCAAGCTTTGCCAGAATTTCATCGTATTTGGCTTCAAAAGGTGATTTATTGCCGAGGTTCTTTTCATAGAGACACTCAAGCAGGGCATCAATATTATCTGCGTATTTGAGGATGCGCCCTTCTATGGAGGAATCTTTTCCGTCAAACAGTATATCTCTGAAAACCTCTTTATATGGTTCACTGAACGAGCTTAAAAGCATGTCTTCTGCTATGAGAACTTCAATCTCCTCCACCATATGTTTCATCTTTTCTGTCCGGTGCTTTACATGGCTGAGAATATCCCCTGTGAAGGCTTCGGATACATCATGATTAAGGGCTTTTTTATAAAGCTTGCCCCAGTCAACTTTATTTCCTGCGTTTTCTTCCATTATTCCGAGGAGCTGGGCTACCTGAGCCACAGAAAAGGAGTGTTCCGCCACAGAAGCCCGTCTGTGCATGAAATCGCTAGCCCATCGTCCGATATTGTTAAGCTTTTTTACTGATAAAAGATAGTCTGCTGCGCTCATTATCCACCCTTACTTAATCTTATGGTTTATAATACTATGGGGCAGTGGTGCTGTACAGGTATAATCATGTAATCAATTCTCTTTACAGAGCATATTACATGGCATATCCTTAGTTTAAAAATTATTGCGGAATATAATGAACGAAAAAGAGATAAAATGCCTGACCTGTGTCCATCTGAGAAAAATTAAGCTCGAAGAGCTTAAAGGCTCATGGAAAATGCGCTGTGCGCTCACGGGCAGGTTTATGAAGGAAGCAAAAACCAGATGCAGAGATTACGAATCAGAAACGTGGGAACGTTTTGTCGATGAAGAGGATAAGTAGGAGGATTTAATGCTTTTCGAGTATTCAAATAAAACCATAAAGTCTATCAGGGTCAAAATTACTGATAAACCCGGCTATCTGGGCAGACTCACAAGCCTTGTGGGAACTATGGACGGCATGTTCGGAGAGATAAAGTCTGTCCACATAGGTAAAGGCTATAAGATTCGTGATCTTGACGTATATACCGACAGTGAGGAGCAGCTTAAGGCCATACTCACTGAGATGGAAAAACTTGACGGCATAGAGATTATAGCTGTTAAAGACATAGTGGAAGAATATCATCAGGGCGGCAAGTTCAAGATCGTACCGACTGTGCCGGTGGAAACTATTGATGATCTCAAAATTGTTTATACTCCCGGTGTTGCATCGATATGCAAACAGATTGCGGCTGATAAGAGCCTTGCAGATAAATTTACCACCATACCAAACAATGTGGCGATAGTTACAAACGGAACAGCCATACTTGGTCTGGGAGATATAGGTGCGGTAGCCGGAATGCCGGTGATGGAAGGGAAAGCTCTGCTCTTCAGCAAACTGTCAGATATAAACGGAGTGCCTATATTGATTGAGTCACACGACTCTGAGGTGATAATAGAAACAGTTAAGAATATTGCACCCACATTTGGAGCTATAAAACTTGAGGATATAAAAGCACCTGAGTGTTTTGAAATTGAAAAAAGGCTTCAGGATATGCTTGATATACCCGTTATGCACGATGACCAGCACGGAACCGCAGTTGTGGTGCTTGCAGCACTCATCAATATTGCAAAATACACCTTTATAAACCTGCATCAGTCCAGCGTGGGCTTTATAGGGCTTGGAGCTGCCGGAACAGGCATATTCAAGCTGCTTAAGGCTTACGGGGTTACAAAACTCATGGGTACTGACCTTAACCAGCAGGCTAAAGACCTTTTTCAGGAGCTTGGCGGTATTCCCACTGATCTTAACGGAGTAATGAAAAACTCCCGTATTGTTATTGCAACCACAGGCTGCCCTGAACTTATAAAACCGGAAATGATACAGCCCGGACAAGTGATACTGGCTCTTTCAAACCCTAATCCGGAAATTGATCCTGAGCTTGCTGTTAAATCAGGTGCAATATTCGCCGCAGACGGCAAATCAGTAAACAATGCACTTGCATTCCCCGGAGTTTTTAAAGGGGCTCTCACTGCAAAGGCAAAGGTTATCAATGACAGAATGAAGATTGCAGCGGCTAAGACAATTGCTTCATTTGCCCTTGAGGGGGATCTTGTACCGAATATTCTGGATAGAAAAGTTCATGATGCAGTGGCTCTTGCTGTTGAGCAGGAAGCCTTTAAATCCGGCGCTGCCGTTAATCCGGAATAAAACGCATGAAAAGATTGCAAACTGCCGTTATTCTGACGGCAGTTCTTTTTTCAGGCTGTTCAATGACCCGTGAATTTGGCGACAGCTTCAAAAGAGAGTACAACAATGCCAAGCCTGAGGCAAAGCAGCAGTGGAAGGAAACTAAAAAAAGCGCAGGGGAGCTTCCATCTGATGCCAAAGATGCAGCAGAAAAGTTTAAGGACGGCACTGCGGACGTCTATGAAGGTATAAAAGAGGATGTGAAAAAAATCCGCTGAACAGCATAAATCTTATTTAATCTTGAGTTTCCGTTAATTACTTATTATTATTTCCGCTGATTATTACTTGGATAATTTAAGGAGCAGGAATGCCTCAGAATATTCTTTTGGTATGGATCGGCAAAATAGGTGATTTTGTTGTATCCACTTCATTTATAAGGGCTTTACGTAAAAGATATCCGGACGCCAACATTACTGTTGTGCTTAGTGATTTTGTTGCTGAACTGGCACATACAGTCCCGGAGCTTGACAGAATAATTGTCTTCCCTAAAAAAAAGATTGCTAAGAACCTTTTCCCTTTTCTGGGCACATACTTCGGCAAAAAATGGGATCTTTGTATAGATCTTAATCCAAGCCGCTCCACCTCCGCCGGCTGGCTTACAAGGCTTTCAGGGGCAAAAAGAAGGGTTTCTTCCTTTAATGAAAATTGCGAAAAATTTTACACGGAAATGATAAAAGTCGGTGTCAATCAGGAACATATGCTTGAAATTTATAAGCAGTTTGCAGAATATTTTGATGCCGGCGATGAGTTTGACTACAAGCTTTCCATAACTTTTACAGATGCTGATATGGCAGCCGCAGGGAAGATTTTTGAACAGCTTGACATAAAACAGGATGAAAAGTTTGCCATTGTCCACCCCGGCAATTTCTCCAAACCCCGTTCGTGCTGGGCAGCGGATAAGTTCGCCGCTCTTACAGCTTACCTTACGGAGCATTCCGACTTCAAACCGGTTTTCATCTCCGGTCCCGGTGAAAGCGAAAAGGTCAGGGATGTCATTTCGCAATCCGGTGTCAGCTGCGCTCTGGCTCCCAATATGCCGCTTCCTGTTCTTGCTGCGTTTTTAAGCAAGGCATCAATGTTTATAGGCAACTCCACCGGGACACTTCATATTGCGGAAGCTGTCGGCGTGCCCACTCTCAGCTTTAACAGAGCTTATTCATATGATGTTTGGCGTCCTATTACTCCTAAGTCTGTCGCCATAAAAGGACCGGAAAAAGAAGTTGGCAGTATTCCTCTTGAAGAAGGTGTGGAAGGGCTTAAAAAACTCTTTGAACTAAACGGCTATAACTTCAAATAAAAAGGGCGGGTTAACCCCGCCCGATACTCAATATTCTATTTTTTGATCTCTTCCGGCATTATTCCGGTTATCAGCGCACCCCAGTGCTTCCCTTTAACATATATCGGCATGGATATATCATTAAAGACCTCTCCGGTATCTCTGATTATAGTCTGAAGGAGAATAGGTTTCTGGTTCTGGGCGCGTTTTCTTTCAGCCTGTGAGCCAAAGTAAACCTTCATATGACGGCTGAACTTAAGGTCAGTATCCTTGTTCCCCGTAAGTTCTTTGGAAAACTCAGAATGATGCACAGGCAGATAGCCTTTCCTGTTGATCGGAACAGAGTATATAAGATTAGGCATTTTTCGCAGAATACTGTCAAGCCTGCCTTGAATTTCGCTTTTTAAAGCTTGTCTGTAGGAGATATCGTATTTCTGCGGGAACGTGTTCTTGACTGCGGTACAGTTTTCATCAAAAATATTTATCCCTTTATCGGAAAGTTTCTCGAGACTTGTCTGAATTTCATTTCTGAATGCAGCAATTTCCATGGCTGTTTTTTCAAATTCGCCTCTACCGGTTTTAAATGTTGCCATAATTTCCTGAAGCTCTTCCGCTTCATCACGCAGAGTGTTTGTACTTGTTCTGGTTTCGGTCATCATGTGGGCAACCTGATTGCTTAGTTCACGGATATTGACTATGTTTTCATGAACCTCGCTGTTGGTAACTGAAAGCTCTTCGATAGCAGATGCAATAGTCATAAGCTGGGTGTTATTTCTTTCAAAGTCATTTACCATACTGACAAATTTTGTAGCAGACTCAGTAACCACGTTTTTAGTGTTGTCAGTATAGCTAACAATAACTTCAGTTTCTTTTTCTGTATTTTTAACAAGATTGATCATTTCGCTGACGTTGTTTTCTATTTCGTCAGTGGCGTCTTTAACTCTTTCTGCAAGCTTGCGTACTTCATCAGCGACCACAGCAAAGCCTCTGCCGTGTTCTCCCGCTCTGGCGGCTTCTATTGCAGCGTTAAGTGCCAGAAGATTTGTCTGCTCTGATATATCTTTAATAAGCGATATGATCTGCTTTATATTAGCGGAGTTATTTGAGAGGGCATCAACAGTGTTGCCGAAACTGCCCAGCATTGAACCCACCTGCGATATTTCACCGCTTGCTTCCTCAAGCCTGATAGAAATATCCTTTGCACTTTCAAGGTTTGTTGTTGTGGAGGAGGATATTTCCTGAGAGTTTACGGCTATTTCATTTATAGCGGTGGTAGACTGTTCGCTCGCAGTGAATATAAGCTCTGCCATGTTGTTTTGTCTTGTTATGCTTTCTGTGGCAAAGTCAACTGCTTTACTAACTTTTTCGCCGCCTATAGCCACTTCAATTCCGATATTTCTTGAAACACAGATATTCCTTCGCAGATGATCCATAAAAGAGTCATAGCTCTCAGCCATCTGACGAAATTCATCATAGCTCATTTTAGGCAGTGAACAGGATATATCGCTGGAGTTTACATCTGTGCTTTCAAAAACATGTATCATAGCCTTTACTGGTCGTATGAAAAGGTGACGCATAAACAGAATGATAAAAGTTCCTGCACCTATGCTTAAACAGACCATGACAGCGATGATAATGAGTGAGCCGGTCAGAAATGACTCAACTTCAGGAATACCGGAACGCACAGCGAATGTTCTTTCTCTTATATAGAGAACTGCGACAGTTATAATATTAAGAAGGATAAGAAATCCTACGTTACCGATAATCTTTTTTGATATTGAGTCAAAGAAGTGCATTTCAAGATATTCATAGATCTTCATAAACATAGAACTCACCTGACAATAAACTTTTCAAGCATTAAAAGTGATAGTAGGGGTTGTGTCAAGATATTCTTTTTGAATAGCATGATGTTACATCCTTTACGTATGTTCATTTTCATATTGGAGACTATCAGATATATTAATAACTTAAAACGATAGCACGAATAGAGAGGGGCATGTGCCTGCAGTAGTTTGAATATGTAAAAGAATTTGCATAAACAATTTTTACTGCTACTAACGAATATAATTACATAATTCTTATTCTCAGAAAACACTTATTTTTACAGTGCAGTGGTTAATTTCGTAAAAAAGATAAAAAAATTGTACGAAGGTACAATACATCTTTAATTACTTATATATTTGAGAAAAATAGCTGTTTCGAGGCTACGTTTGGGTAAAATTACCACTTATTGATATTAATTTTTGTTTGATTATCAGAATAAGAGTGGTATTATTTGATTGTCATTATTGCGTACGTCAATAACAGGAGTGTTAGTATGTGCTTATCGAATAACATTAAGAGGAAACTTCTCTCAATCGTAGCTTTGTTTTCTCTGTTATGCACGGCAGGATTTATACCCACTGCATATGCAGATGAAGACCTGTCACAAATGCAGACTGATAACGGTCAGGCTGCCCAGTTCATGCCTCTTCAAGAGGTGCTTAAAGATGTTGTCAGGACTAACCCGGAAATTCTTGAAGCTTTAAAAAGATACCAGACGGTTAAATCCGAGCTGGGTATGGCAAAAAGCGGTTATAAACCAAATATAAGCGCTGAAGCAAGTATCGGACCCGAAGTTACCAAAGGCTATGATACGAACTATGAAAGCGAGGATCTTATAGCCAGAAGGGCAGGTATTTACGCCCGCCAGAACCTTTTCAACGGTATGCACACATCAAACTATGTAAAAGAAACGGAAGCTCGTGTCAAGGCTGCAGCTTATGATGTTCTTAACACTGCAAACAGAGTGTTTCTTGATGCGGCAGAAGCTTATCTTGAGGTTTTGAAAACAGCAGAACTCGTTGAGCTTGCCAGACAAAATGTGCTTACACAGGCACAAATCCTTAATCAGATAAAAGAAAAAACCGATTCAGGATTTGGCAGAGTATCTGATCTCTCCAACTCTGAATCACGTTTTGCTCTTTCACGGAGCAATTTCATATCGCAGCAGCAGGATCTTAATCAGGCTATTGTCAAGTTTCACAGACAGTTCGGACGTATATTAAGACCCGAAGTGTTTATAATCCCTGAACCTGCCGGTGAGCTTCCTGCCACTAAGGAAGAGGCTGTGGACATGGCAATGCATGTGCATCCTGCTCTTCGTGTTGCCAACTACAATATTGAAGTGCGGAAGTATACCCTCGCTAAAGAAAAATCAACTTACTATCCTTCACTTGATCTTGAACTTCAGGCTCAACACAATAATGATGTTGGCGGCGATGACGGCTGGACAAACAATGCTGGTGCATTCCTGAAACTCAGCTACACCTTTTATGATGGCGGAGTCAGAAAAGCACGTAAAATAGGCAACTATGAATCCATGCTGAAAGAGCATCAGAGAAGCTACATCGAACGCAGAAACGTTAACGAAACTGTTGGGCTTGCATGGAACATTTTTGTTGCTGAACAAACAAAAAAAATGTTTCTCACTGAGCATGTTGACATGAGTGAAAGGACCCTTGTTGAGTTCAAGGAAGAATATCACCTCGGCAGAAGGACTCTGCTTGACCTTCTGGATATGGAAACAGAATACTTTACTGCTCAGAATTCATTTGTTCAGTCAAAATATTCATTTCTTGCCGCATACTACAGGCTTGAACAGGCAACCGGAATGCTGCTCAGTGAGTTTGAAACAGGTCTCTTTGAAAAGGTTGAACTCCCTGAATATAAAGATGAATTCGACTACTCTCTTTATAAAAAACTCGGTGAGGACAGAGATGAAGACACTGTGAAGGACACAGCCGACCAGTGCGACAACTCACTCCTCGGAACAGATACTATGCCTTGGGGATGCTTTGATAAAAAAGCCCTTGAAGTAGGCTACAATGTTCCTGAAAAGATTGAACCTTACATCCTTCCGAAAGAGGAAAGAATAACTGCTGAAGAGCAGAAGGTTCTTGCTATTGATGAAACCAAGAAGGAACAATCGTTTCATCTGGATATAATCAATTTCAACTTCGATTCAGCAGAGCTTACTCCCGAAGCCCATGAATATCTTAAAAGCATAGCCGGACAGCTTAAAAGGCTTGAAAACTACAAGCTTGATATAGTGGGACACACTGATACTTCAGGAACAAGAAGATACAACCAGAAGCTCTCTGAAAAAAGAGCGGAAACGGTTGTTAACGAACTTGCTTCCCTTGGTATATCAAAAGATATTATGACTGCCTACGGTAAAGGAAGCACTTCACCGGTTTTCAGCAACCAGACCCTTGAAGGCAGACAAAAGAACAGAAGAATAGAGTTTAAGCTTATCAGGAACTAATGCTATACTAAGTGATGATAAAACTTAAACATTTAATGCTTATAATTTCCGCAGCAGCGATATTTTATGTCGCTGCTGCGGTTTCGTCTGATACTTTCTACGTGCCGGATGATGCTGTGAATGCCTTTAAAACCCGCTATGGCGGACAGGCAGAGAAAAGACTCACCGCACTGATAGAGCTTATGAATGAGCTTGTGTCTGCAGATGAGACAACAAAAATCACAGAGGTCAATAAATTTTTCAATCGGGTTGAATACCGTTCAGATGCGCAGGTGTGGGGTAAGAGCGATTATTGGGCAAGCAGGCTGGAGTTTTTAGGGAAAGGGATGGGTGACTGCGAAGACTATGCCGTTGCTAAATTTCTAACGCTTATTCAATTGGGCGTTCCGCAGGAAAAGCTGTTTCTCACATACGTCAAGGCTATAGGATATGCCGAGGTGGCTCATATGGTTGTTTCCTATTACCCGCAGAAAGGCGCTGTTCCGCTTATTCTGGATAACTACAACAAACAGATTATGCAGGCTACGCAGAGAAATGATCTTGTGCCTGTTTACAGCTTTACTGCAAAGGATCTTTATATACAGAAACAGCAGGGACTTGGAAAAAGGGTGAATCCTTCTTCATCCAAAAATCTCCAGAAACTAAAAGAAATAGACCTTGAAATATATAAGAGGTAACTAAAATGACCTTATTCCGACAGTTACAAATTTTCGTGACAATAATGCTGCTGGCGGTTCTGGGTATTGTTCTGCAAATTAATTTCAGCGATACAAAAGAATACGTCCGCAGCCAGTTATATACAAATGCGAAAAACACCGCTAATTCCCTGTCTCTCTCTATGAGTCCCTTTATGGATGATCTTTCCATAATGCAGACAATGATAAACGCTATGTTTGACGGCGGTTATTTTGAAGAGATAACTCTTATAAGACAGGATGGAACAATTTCTTATTCCAAGAGTGAGAAAATAGAAGTGGAAGGAGTTCCTCAGGCATTTATTAATATGGTAAAACTTGAGGCACCTGTGGCGGAAGCGGCAGTTTCCGGCGGGTGGAATATATACGGAACACTGAAAGTTAAGGTTCATCTCGGGCATTCATACCTGCGTTTATGGGAGACATTTAAACAGCTCTGCATATGGTTTGTGGCTCTGGGCACATTGGCTTCTTTTGTGAGCTATTTTATCCTCAAGCTTATTCTGGCTTCTCTTAGCGCAATCAGAAGACAGGCGGAAGCCGTAGGGAACAATGAGTTTATTATAAACGAGCATGTGCCTAAAACCCCGGAACTCAAACAGGTTGTTCTTTCGATGAACTCTATGGTTCAGAAGGTGCAAACCATTTACAACCGTGAGGTTGAAACTCTGAAAAAATATCAGGAGCTTCAGTTTAAAGATCCGCTGACAGGACTTTACAACCGTAAATACTTCATAAAGCAGTTCGGCAACTTTATTTCCTCCAATGATGAGCGCTCCAAAGGGGAAATTATACTCTTTTCCTTTGAGGGGCTGGAAAAAGTTCAGCAGATATCTGGTTTTCAGGTTGTTCAGCAGCTTTATGATTTTGCTTCAGCAACAATGAAAGATTGTACTGCAACCAAGCTGTATTCATTTATCTCATGCCTGAATGCCAATGATTTTGTCATAGCGCTGCCTTCTGCAGATTCTGATGAAAGTAATCTCTGCACTAAAATGATCTATTCCAAAATCAAAGACTTTGTGGATGCAAATAGAGAATTCAGGGAGCATACAGAGTTTGCCGCAGGGATTGTATCTTATAATGAATCCGACACCATAAGCAGTGTGCTGACCAAAGGCGATTATGCTCTTTCTGCTGCAAAAAATTCTGCCGAACCTCACTTTGAACATTTCAGGGATGATGGGAATGCCCTGATTCTGGGTAAGCTTGAGTGGAAAAAAATGATTGAATCCGCCCTTAGTGACCAGAGGTTTATGCTTACATCACAGCCGGTTGTTTCCGATACGGGAGAACTGCATCAGGAGATCTTCATTAATATGGTAGATCTTCAGGGGCAGATCCAGCGTGCAGGATACTTTATGCCGATGGTTATTAAGCTGTCACTTGCTAATGAAGTTGATCAGTATGTGCTTCGTCACGCCACGGACTTTCTTGATAAAAATCAGGATATTACCCTTGCTGTCAATGTTTCCAATGACTTTCTCAAAGACAGGGAGTCATTTACGTGGTTCAGGAAATTTCTTGGTACGGTCAGGCACCTCAGCAAAAGACTTGTTTTTGAAATTCCCGATGAAGCTATCGGCAAGAATTTTGACATTTGTCTGGATTTTTCTGGTTTGATTAAAGGAACCGGCTTCAAGTTCGGTATAGACAGGTTCGTGATGAATGAGACCTCTGTTAAATACCTGCATCTGCTTAAACCTGACTATATAAAAATAGAGCAGGACTATCTGCTTGATATTGAAAACAGAGGTGAAGCAGAGGTGGCTCTTAATGCGTTCCTGACTATTACAGAAAGCCTTGGAATAAAGCTTATAGCTACCAAAATAGAGAATGAGGAACAAAAAGCAGTGCTTGAAGCAAGACAGATAAAATATTTTCAGGGCAGGGGAATCGCTGATATTACTCCTTTAGGTGATAAATAATGAGTAAAAAAATATCATCCGATTCATTGATGAACTGCTTGGTTTTATTAACCAAGCTGAATGACAGACCAGCCACGATGGAAGCACTGGCCTACGGTCTGCCCTTTGATCCTAAAAAGGAGAAGCAATCGCTTTTTGATGTTGAAAAATCAAAAGCAAACTTTTCACGGGCGGCTGCGAATGCAGGGTTTAAATCCACTCTTGTTAAAAGGAAAATAGAGGATTTTCCCGTAGTTGTTCTTCCGGCAATTCTTCTTCTCTCTAACGGGAACGCCTGTGTGCTGACAGCAATAGACCATGCAAAAAGAAAAGCTGAGATTGTAATTCCTGATATTGATGAAACTCCGATGGAAACAGATCTGGACAAGCTTAATGAGGAATACCTCGGTTTCGCTTTTCTCCTTAAAAGAGTTTATGAGGGCTACAGACCGGAAGATACTGTTTCAACAGAAGGTGACCGTGAAAACTGGTTTTTCGGCACTCTGCTGAAGTTTAAGAGTATTTACGGCAACGTTCTGCTTGCTACATTTCTTATAAATATATTCGTAATAGCCGGTCCTATGTTTACCATGAATGTGTATGACAGGATTATCCCTCATAACGCAGTCGATACTCTCTGGGTGCTTGCTATAGGAATTTCCACGGTTTATACCTTCGACCTTATTCTTAAATACCTTCGTACTCAGTTTCTTGAGGTAGCTGCAAAAAAAAGTGATGTGATTCTTTCATCCATTCTTTTTGAACAGTCCCTGAATCTGAAGATGAAAAATAAACCACGCACAGTGGGTTCTTTTGCCAATAATCTCAGGGAGTTTGACGGAATAAGAGGCTTTTTTACATCAGGTGCCGTAACAGCATTTATCGAGCTTCCTTTTGTCGTGATTTTTCTTTTGGTTATCTATTATATAAGCAAACTCCTTGTGCTTGTTCCCCTCGCTACTATCCTTCTTATCCTTATTTACAGCGTAATTATGCGTAAACCGATTAAAAGGCTGGCAGACAGTACACACGAAGCATCTGCACGAAAAAGCGGAATACTGGTTGAGGCACTTTCCAACCTTGAGACAATAAAGGCTTTCAACGCTAACAGCTCTGTTCAGTGGCACTGGGAGGAAAGCACCGGAGATATCGCTTCAAAAGGGCTTAAATCGAGGATTTTATCCAGCTCTCTCAGCACGGTTGCAGCGTTTCTTACTCAATTAAGCAGCGTTGCCGTGGTAATTGCAGGTGTTTATCTGATCAAGGAGGGTGAGCTGACCATGGGCGGACTTATCGCAACGGTTATACTGTCTTCCAGAAGCATAGCTCCGATGTCTCAATTCGCATCTCTGCTTACAGGATACGAACAGATGAAGACGGGGCTTGCCTCTCTCAACGATCTGATGAAGAAAGAAATAGAGCGCCCGGACCGCAGGCTTTTCCTCCGCCGTCCGATTTTTAAAGGGGCTATCGAGTTTAAAAACGTGACCTTTAAATATCCGGACGAAACCAAAAATGCCCTCTCCAACGTCAGCTTTAAAATCAACCCGAAAGAACGGGTGGGAATCATAGGACAGGTCGGTTCCGGTAAATCAACTCTGGCAAAGATGCTTATGGGCTTTTATGAACCGGAAGAAGGAAGCATTTTTGTGGATGGTATAGACATACAGCAGATAGATCCGGCGGATTTACGGCATAATTTCAGCTATGTTCCGCAGGATGTATCACTGCTTTCCGGAACAGTTCGTGACAATGTGACCTTTAAAGCTCCCCATGCTGATGATACCGAAATAATCAGAGCGGCTCAGGTGGGTTGTGTGACAGCTTTTACAGACAGACACCCCATGGGGCTTGATGTAAATGTGGGGGAAAGAGGAGGCAACCTTTCCGGCGGTCAGAGGCAGTCTGTCGCCGTGGCTCGTGCATTTCTGGTGGACAGCCCCATAGTCCTTATGGATGAACCCACTAACTCCATGGACTACGCCACAGAGATGAAGGTAATAGCCAATCTTAAAGAGAGTACAAGAGATAAAACCACTATAGTGATCACTCATAAACCGAGTATCCTTGAAATAGTTGACCGTATTATTGTTTTCGATAACGGAACCATAGCTCTGGACGGCAAAAAAGAGGATGTTCTGGCAAAGCTCGGAGGTAACCGTAAATGATAAACGGAAAAAACTCTTCGGGTTATAAAAACGGAAACGGAAAAAAATACGTTCAGGAAAGTGACATCGAATTCATGAACAGCCTTAACGCCGCTGTTCTTCAGAAAAGCCCGGTGAAAATGTCACTGATACTTTATGTTATAACTGCTCTTATAATTGTGCTGTTCACATGGGCTTATTTTACTGAACTTGATGAACTCACAAGAGGCATAGGCAAAGTTATTCCATCCAGACAGGTTCAGGTGGTTCAGAACCTTGAAGGCGGTATAGTTAAGGAGCTTCTGGTAAAAGAAGGACAGTTTGTCAAATCGGGGCAGGTGCTTGTGATTATTGATGACACAGGTGCAGGCAGTTCATATCAGGAAGGCAGAGCAAAGCTTGGCGAACTGAAGGCGAGGGCGGTAAGGCTTCGTGCTGAAGCCGGCATAGCTCCGTTTATTATAGATGATGACGCAAAAAATAATTATCCCATGCTGATTATGGAAGAACAAAGGCTTTATGAAACTAATGCCGCACGCAGAAATAATGAAAAAGAAGTTTTTGTTCAGAGATTTAAACAGAGGCAGGTTGAACTTGCCAATGCTCGTCTCCGGCTTAAAAACCTTCATACCAGCAGAGGAATGATTCACAGGGAAATTGAGCTTATGGAGCCGCTTTATAAAAAGGGGCTGGTATCCGAGCTTGAGTTTATTCAGCTTAAACAGAAAGAACTTGATAACCGCAAAGAGATTGATGAAACAGTGAAAAATATTGAATCTCTGGAATATCAGGTTGTGGAAGCAAGAAACGCTATAGAAGAGATCGAAGGAAGACAAAAAAGCGAGGCGCAGACAGAGCTGAATAAGGTAATAGCAGAGATAGAACAGATCACCAACTCACAGGTTGCCATTGAAGACAGAGTAAGGCGAACAATGGTTCGCTCACCTGTTGACGGAACAGTTAAGCAGCTTTTCATCAACACTGTCGGCGGTGTGGCAAAACCGGGAATGGATATAATTGAAATTGTTCCCAATGATGACAGGCTGCTCATTGAAGCCAAAATTAAGCCATCGGACATAGCGTTTATATACCCCGGACAGAATGCAGTGGTTAAGCTTACAGCCTATGATTTTGCCATTTACGGCGGTCTCAAAGGCAAGGTTATCCATGTGAGTGCAGACACTATAACAGATGAAAAAGATGAGGAATACTACCTTGTCCGCATCGAAACAGACAAAAACTACCTGGGCACAGAAGATAACAAAAAGGACATTATGGTCGGCATGACAGTGCAGGCGGATATTATTACGGGCAAAAAGACAATTCTTCAGTACATCATGAAGCCGATTTTAAGAGCGAAGTATAACGCATTAAGGGAAAGATGATGAAAATAACTGTTGTAACTGACGATACCCGCTTTTTTAAATATGTCGAGTCAGCCGTAAGACTTAACGGCTGCAATTTCGCAAGATATGAACGTGATAAGGCGGAAGATTCCGTAAAAGATGCGGATTTGGTTGTGGTGGATTTACTCGCTTCGGACAGACAGATTCATGCAGGCGGATGCCCTGTTGCTGTTTTCTCCGCTGTACCGTCTTACGGAGAAGCTCTGCGCTTTCTCCAGAAAGGCGTTAAGGGGTACGGAAACCGTTTGATGAACCCTGAAAACATGAACCAGCTTGTTCACACTGTTTTATCAGGGCAGGTATGGCTTCCTCCTGCGATATTGAACAGGCTCATAGCATCTGTGCCTCAAAACGGCACATCAAAGCTTGAGGCTGGCTTTTTTGAGGATTTGAGCGAAAGGGAACAGCAGGTCGCAGAGCTTGTCGGGCGGGGAATGAGCAATAAAGAGATTGCCGAATTAATGAATATCACCGTTCGCACGGTAAAGGCGCACTTGTCGTCTGTTTTTGTGAAAACAGGCTGCCGTGACAGGCTGGAGGTTGCTCTCAAGCTGAAAGGTAATCTCTGAATCTCATAATACGTGACAGAATATTTTTAATAATAAAAGAATCCCCCGTAAGCTTTACAGCCTGCGGGGGATTTCTTTTGGCTATTGCAAACACTGCGCCGGACTCGCCGGACGCAGCATTCTAAGTATTGATTTTAAGTTATCGGCTTACATATCTGTACCGTCATCAGTGAATATGACTTTGATGTGAGTATCTGTCACTTCAAAGTTCACTCCGCCTTCAAAGCTGATGTCAGCGCCGCCGTTGTTGACAACAAGATGATTGTCCACTACGGAGAAGTCACCTTCTGAGTTGTCTATTGTGACGAAGTCGCCTTCATTGCCTCTGATAACAAGGGCGTTGTCACCATCGGTAATATCCAGAACATCCTGCAGAGTAAGGTTCGTGAGGGTATTATCTCCGTCGGTGAGGTCTATTTCCTCTACATTCCTTACTATTTCGCTGATATTGCTGAAGTCAAGCTCTCCGCCTCCGGTATTTACAACAAGGGTGTCGTAACCGTCTCCGGCGTCTATCAGGTCGGCTGTCGGGTCAAATGTTATGGTATCATTGCCGTCTGTGCCGCTGATAACATGCTGAGGCTCTTCACCTATGCTTATTACAAGCTTCGCACTGTCTGTGTCGCCGTCAGCCTGAGTAAGCTTATACTCAAAGGTTTCGGTTTTGCCGATACCGTCAGTGCTTTCAGGAGTGTAGGTGTATGAACCGTCTTCTTTGATAAGAAGAGTTCCGTAATCGCCGTTAATAGAGATACCGGATTCAGTAGGTTCAACATATTCTGTTCCGTTGAATACGGTGAATACTGCACCTTCGGAACCCATATCATCCACAGCGCCCCACTGGTCGTCACTGCCGAGGTATGTGTTCGGGTCTGTGAGAACGTTGCCTTCAGCATTTTCTACAATAATGCTTGTAAAAGCGGCAACAGTTGCAACAATAGCAATGTTAGTAAGTGTAACACTGAGGTCATAGTTCCATAACAGGAAACCATTATCAGTAGTGTTAAACACTATCCTGTAATGTCCGGGATCAATATTGTCTAAGGTCACTGTTCCGCTACCGCTGTACTTTGTTACGGAAGTACCGGGAACAGTTTTCCATTTGGTATTGCCCCAAAAATCCTTTCCGTCTGCAACTTCAAGTTTGTAGCTGAATGAATCTCCATCGGAGATACCGGACATATTATAATTAAAGCTAAGTGAGCCGCTGCTTCCTCCATTGACTTCAAATTCAGCAGAAGTATCATTGCCATCCTTAAGAGTAATGTCGTTCATTACCTTTTCAGGCTCTCCTACAACTGCTTCATGGAAAATCTCTTTGTAGATAGCGTGATCAGCATTGTCCGCAGCAAGAACTTCGCTTCTGTCTGTTGTAGTGAGAACAAGTTCAGCTTCGGATCTGTCGCCGTTGCTGTCCTGAATCACATACTTGATAACCGCAGAGGCATCATCCGCAACATCCAGACCGGAGGTAAACTCATACCTTCCGTCACTGTATATAGTTACTTTGCCTGCGTTGCCGAGGTCAATTTCTTTGCCGAACTCAATCTCTTCTCCGTTGTATTCGGCAGATACAAGGGCAGGGCTCCCCGCTCCGTCATCACCGAAATCATCGTTATCAAGGAGATTGCCTTCAATTTTGTTAAGCTCAACAGTTTCCTGCAGCTTAGCTGAAAGATCTGCCTCATTAGCAACAGTGATTACGTTACCGTTATGGTTTCCGTCATCATCACTGGTCCATGCAACCTGTTTAAGCTCTTTAGTATCGTCAATATCCGAACCGACTGCGATAGCAAACGATTCTGTTACCCCTTTCTCGTCAAGGAAATCTCTCCATAAGTCTCTTTCTGAGTTATTGAGACCATTTGAATTGGAAGAAGGATCTCCGTCTGAAAGGAAGTACACATATGTATTGTCTGCCGCTGTGGGATTGCCGTAGCCGGTTTTAACCGCATTAATAGCCGCATCATAGTTAGTTCCGCCGCCGCCCTTCATCAGGGAGTTATCCTGAAGCAGTTCAACAGCCTCACTGCCTGTCATCCATGTTGAGCCGTCATACTTGACAATGCTTGCTCCTGAATCGAAGTCTACAAGCATAACGTTCTGGAGAGAATCGCCGTATTTGCCAATAAGGTCTATGAGAGCCTGTTTGGCAAGGGCAAGACGGGTTGTCCATTCTCCGTCAACATAGATAGTTCCGGAATAGTCTGTCATACTGCCTGATGTGTCAAGCATCAGAACAAGGTTGGTTTTGGAGGTTGTTGCAACACCTTCCTCAAGACTTACGATATCATCCTGAGCAACAGGCACATCATTGGTATTATTAACCTTGACAGTTACTGTTTCAGTATCTGTTCCGCCGTTTCCGTCTGAAACTGTGTAAGTGAACGTATCCTCGCCGTCAAAGCCTTCTGCGGGAGTGTAAACAAGTTTGCCGTTCACAAGCTCAACTGTTCCTCCGTTTTCGCTTGTGCTGTCAAAGTCTGATACGCTGAGAGCGTCGCCGTCTGCGTCTGTATCGTTTGCGAGAACATCAATTTCGACAGAGGTGTTTTCATCTGTCTCAATGTAATCCGCAGCAGCCACAGGTGCATCATTTACAGGAGATACTACAAGGTAAACAGTTGCGGAATCTTCACCGCCGTTTCCGTCTGAAATAGTGTATTCAAACTGAGCAGGACCGTTATAGTCTGCATCCGGTGTGAAGGTTATGCTTCCGTCAGGGTTAAGAGTAACCTCTCCGTTTACAGCATTGCTGACACCTATGATTGTGAGGTCATCTCCGTCCACATCAAAGTCATTATCAAGAAGATCTGCCGCTGCAAAATCTATGGCAACGTCTTCCGGTGTGGCGTATGTGCCTTCGTTTGTGAGCATTGTGTAGGTCTGTCCGCCGTCAGCGCTTATTTCAGGCTTGAATACATATTCGCCGCCCTGATCCCACCAGTACATATCAATGTCGTACCATCCGCTTTCTCCGATGGTGAAAGAGTCATGTACGTGGGTTGCGGGGGACTGGTTGTTGGCGAATTTAGCCACACTGTCACCGTTTATGAGTATCTCATAACCGTCATCCGCAAGAACTCTGAAATTGTAGGTTCCGGCTTCGATATACACTTTACCGGAGATATGGAAACCGCCTTCATCAGAGTTTACAACTTCGCCGTCACTGTAAGTAAGTGAGTTACCGTCAGTGTTTTCACCATTGGCATTGAGGAATCTCTCAAGGTTATTGCCCTGTGAAACACTGCCTGTGCCGTAGCCGTACCAAATCTTTGTGGCTTCAAAAGATGCCGCAGGATCAGTTGTATTAACAATATGCTTGAATTCATTGAGGTTATCTATCAGATAACCGCTGTTATTGTCATTGCCGAGACCATTGTCATCTGTGTCAACAGCGTAATAGTTACCAGTAAGCCCTGTGAAGCTGAAGTTAGGTCTGCCGTCATCAACAGCAACCGGTTCATCGTTTACAGGTATTACCTTAACGGTTGTTATGGCAGTGTTACTGTCATCGTCTCCGTCATTTACAGTTACTTCGATAAAGCGGTCGTCTGTCGCAGGGTTTTCGCTTGTGCTTGCGAAGCCTATTGCCTTTATGGCTTCCTGATAGTCTGCCAGAGTGGCAGTACCTTCAAGCACTATGGTAACGCCGTCATTGCTGACAACACTTATACCTGCGGGCAGGGTGCCTGCTGAAAGGAAGTCCCCGTCAAACGGATTGGTGAGTTTGATAACTGCGCTTTCGATGTTAGTATCGTCAATATCAGTTATCTCAACTGTGTCACTGGCTATTGATACAGGAGATGAGTTCTCAACGTATGTTGTTTCGTATCCTGTGCCGTCACCGGAAGATGTTTCCGTAAGGGTGAGTACGACATCGTTGAAATCACTGTCGGTCTGGTCTTCAATAGCAATTGTGTGAGTTCCGTCACCGTTGTCAGTTATCAGGAAGAACTGTTTTCCGTCAGGGTTCTTACCATCTTCACTGTAGAAAACTGGCTTAGTGGGCTCTGCTCCGTTAATAAGCAGCTTGCCGTCTGAATCAAAGCTGAGAACAGTGCTTCCGTCAACTATGGATGCTCCGTCAGCTATGATAAAGAACTGAATGTTTCCGGCTTCTGAATTCATGGAGAATATCTCACCGAAATCGGTGTTGTCTGATCCGTCCAGAATTATCTGTGCATCAACAGGGTCGCCGTTTTCATCCAGCCAGTAAACACCGACTGCATTGTTAAAGCTTGCGCTCTGTGAGTCGTAAGAGATTGTGGTTTTTGCGGCATCAGCTTCAAGATCCAGCACAGGAGCATCATTAACAGGATTAACGTTAATGTTCACTGTGGCTGTGCTTGTTGCACCATTTTCATCTTTAATGGTGTAAGTGAAGCTGTCTGAACCGTTGTAGTCACCGTTAGGAGTGTAAGTGAATGTTCCGTCAGGATTGAGAGTAATTTCGCCGTGTGCGGGCTGTGTGTAGTCTTTAATGCTTATAGTGTCTCCGTCAACATCGTAGTCGTTGTCGAGAACATCTATCACAACCTGACTGTCCTCATTAACCTCAACAGCATCATCCTGTGCAACCGGCGCATCGTTTGTGCCTTTCACTTTGATAGTGATATAGCCTTCTTCCGATGTGTCGTTATCAGAGCCGGAGTTATCTGTGGCGGTAAACGGTACTTTAATAAGTGTTGTTTCGCCCTTTGCGAGATAATCGTAAGCGGAGTCAGACGGGTCGAAAGACCATGAACCGTCAGAATTAAGCGTAAAGCCCGCAGGTGCATCACCAACGAGAGCAAAAGTATGTGTATCGCCGTTATCAGCATCATAAGCCCTAAGCTGTCCGCCGATTTCGTTTCCGCCTTCGTAAACTGTTTTAAATACATCAGTTACGCAAGGCCTGTCATTTGTGCCTGTAACAGTAATTGTAATAGTTCCTGTTTCAGAGATTGAGTTAAGAGATACAGAATCATCCACAGCAACATATTTTACTGTGAGCGTAATCTCTTCTCCTTCTCTAAGGCTGTTATATGCGGGGTTTGAAGGATCAAAGCTGTAAGAGCCGTTGGGCAGAAGCACAAAACCTGCGGGGAATCTGCTTGCGGGCAGGAAGATATGCTGATCGCCTTCATCAACGTCTGTTACATCAAGCTGACCTGTGTATCTTGCTCCGCCTTCAAAAACTCCGAACTCAACATCTCCGACTTCCGGTCTGTCGTTTGTACCTATAACTCTGATAGTTATTGTTCCCTGTTCTGATTCAGCATTATCAGCACCTGAATCATCTGTGGCTGTGTAGGGAATTTTAAGCACAAGTACATCACCTTTTGCGAGGCTGTCGTATGTGTCATGGTCAGGGTCAAATGACCAAGAGCCGTCAGAGTTCAGTACGAACCCGTCAGGAGCATCACCCACGAGAGCAAAGGTATGTGCGTCTGTAGTATCAACATCAGACACGGAGAGCTGACCGTCTATGGTTCTGCCGTCTTCAAAGACGATTTTTGAAACGTCTCTAACTTCCGGTCTGTCGTTAGTTCCTGTGATTGTTACCGTCACGGTTTCTGTGGCTGTTCCGTCAACAGATACAACTTCAAAAGTTTCTGTCAGGGTTTCACCTTCACCAAGCGCCTGAACTGTGCCGTTACTGTTGTTAAGGCTGTATGTCCAGTTGCCGTTTTCGTCCATTACGAATGAACCGTAATCACCATCCTGATTGGATGGGTCGAAAAGGCTCTCGCCTGTGTCAACGTCAGCAATATTAAGCTTGCCGTCAACTGAAAGAGTAACGTCTTCCACAACTGTTCCGCTGTCCTGACCGCTGATTACGGGAACATCATTAGTTCCGGTAATGGTCACTGTTACGGTATGTGTTGCAGAACCGTCTATAGATGTTACGGTAAATTCTTCTGTAAGTGTTTCTCCTGCGGGAAGCGACTGGATTGCTGCGCTGTTGTTAGTTGCGGTGTATGTCCACACGCCGAGCGGTCCGACAGTAAATGTGCCGTATTCGCCTCTAACTGCTTCCGGTTTAAAGAAATCCTGAAGAAGATCAACATCATCAATTGTAAG
>OBLN01000091.1_pt1 | contig 32647 bp, 30 predicted proteins | sample 1519301 | NCBI WGS metagenome assembly OBLN01 (sample SAMEA2452533, study PRJEB22499) | sediment metagenome | reverse complement strand
AAAACCCCACATTTGTTCAGCGCCTTGAGGAAGAGGGCATAATCTTCATCGGGCCTTCCGCAGAGCATATCAAGCTCATGGGTTCAAAAACAGGGGCGAGAAATGCAATGGTTGAGGCGGGCGTTCCTGTTGTTCCCGGAACAAAAAACGCCATCCGTGACGTTGACGATGCAAAGAAAACCGCAAGGGAAGTAGGGTATCCCATCATGCTTAAGGCTGTCCACGGCGGCGGCGGAAAGGGTATGAGGCTTGTTAACTCCGAAGAGGATTTCGACTCCGCTTTCCGTATGGCTTCTTCAGAAGCTGCCAACGCTTTCGGCAACGGAGACATGTATATCGAAAAATTCATCGTTGGACCTCACCATGTTGAAATTCAGATTCTCGGTGATAAACACGGCAACGCTCTGCACCTGTTTGAGCGTGAATGCTCCATTCAGCGCCGCCATCAGAAAGTTATAGAAGAGGCTCCGTCTCCCTTTATCAATGATGAAACAAGGGCGAAGATGTATGAGGTCGCTGTTAAGGCTGTTAAGGCAATAGGCTACCACAGCGCCGGAACACTTGAGTTTATCGTTGGTTCGGATCAAAATTTCTATTTCCTTGAAATGAACACAAGGCTTCAGGTTGAGCATCCCATAACAGAGATGATTACCGGTGTGGATATCGTGACGGAAATGATCAGAGTTGCAGAAGGCAAAACCCTGACATATAAACAGGAAGAGATTTTCAGAAACGGATTCGCCATAGAGTGCAGAATATACGCAGAAGACCCCAGCAACAACTTTGCTCCGTCACCCGGGCTGATCACTGTTTATGAAACTCCCGGCGGTCCGAACGTGAGGGTTGAAAGCGGAGCCTTCGCAGGGTATGAAGTTCCCCTTTACTATGACCCGATGATAGCGAAAGTGTGCTCCTTCGGTAAAACCAGAGAGGGTGCAATCATAGCAATGAAGAGGATTCTCACGGAGTATAAGGTATCAGGAATAAAAACATCCATACCATTCCACCAGAGGGTGCTTAAGAACGAAACCTTCCTTGCCGGAAACTATGACACAAGCTTCATAGACACCAAGTTCGACATGGAAGACCTTCAGCGTAAGGAGCAGAAAGATCCTTCCGTGGCTCTCATAGCCGCAGCGATCAAACAGCTCATAAGCGAGAAGATTTCGGCGCAGCGTTCCGTAACCAGAAGGGATGTGGGCGAAAGCAACTGGAAACGTTTCGGCAGGCTGACAAGCCTCGGAAACAGGCTCGGATAAGGGGTGGATGATGATAACTAAAAGACAGTATTTCGCCACAGTTGATAAAGGCGAACAGGAATACACCATTGATATTGTTGAGGAAACATCCAATGTGTTTACAGTCAGCATCGACGGTAAATCGAGCACGGTTGACTTTGCCCGCATGGGTGACAACCTGTACTCAATCATCATTGACGGACGTTCCTATGATATTGATATAACAGAAAAAGGCGATATTTTCTCAGTTCTCATGGGCGGAGACCATTTTGATGTGGAAGTTCTGGACGAGATGAAACGTCTGATGAAGCTCCGCACATCCGCCGGACTGGAAGGACGTCAGGTTATTGAGGCGCAGATGCCCGGAATGATCTGGAAAGTTCTTGTTGAACCGGGACAGGAAGTCGAGGCGGGGCAGCCGCTTATGATTCTTGTTGCCATGAAGATGGAAAACGAGATCAAGGCACCCAAAGCCGGAGTGGTTCAGGAGCTTTTTGTTAAGCCTGATCAGACAGTGGCCGCCGGAGATAAGCTGGCAGTTGTGGAATAATAATCAGACTGTTATACTTAAAGAAAGAAGTTCTCACCCCCGGTAACGGGGGTGTGCCGTTCATAGTGAAGCCTTGTTTATAACTGCGCTGATGATTTTGTCCGGATCTCAGGACGCAGATCCGGCGACAGCAAATCGGAGAATAATCATGTCAGGTTTTGAAAAGAAAACCATTCAGGATTGGGAAAAACTCGCCGCAAAAGAGATAAAGAAGGATGACACTTCGTCACTTATGTGGGAAACCCCTGAGGGAATACGGGTTAAACCCCTTTATACGCTTGAAGATCTTGAAAAGTTAGAAAATATAAATACCATACCGGGCTTTGCCCCGTTTATGAGAGGACCAAAGGCAACCATGTACGCCGGACGTCCTTGGACGGTTCGCCAGTACGCAGGTTTTTCCACAGCGGAAGAGTCCAACGCATTTTACCGCCGCAATCTCGCCGCAGGTCAGCAGGGGCTTTCTGTTGCGTTTGACCTTGCCACTCACAGAGGCTATGACTCAGACCACCCAAGAGTTGTGGGAGATGTGGGCAAGGCGGGAGTTGCCATAGACTCTATCCTTGATATGGAGATCCTTTTCAAGGATATTCCCCTTGGGGATGTTTCGGTGTCTATGACGATGAACGGCGCTGTTCTGCCGATTATGTCTCTTTACATAATAGCCGCTGAAGAGCAGGGCGTAAGTCAGGATAAACTCTCCGGAACTATCCAGAACGACATTCTTAAAGAGTTCATGGTACGTAACACTTATATTTATCCGCCTGAACCCTCTATGAATATCATTTCTGATATCATAGAATACACCAGTAAATACATGCCGAAGTTTAACTCCATATCAATCAGCGGATACCACATTCAGGAAGCCGGAGCGAATAATGTTCAGGAGCTTGCCTTTACCCTTGCTGACGGTGTTGAATACGTTAAAGCGGCAATCGCCAAAGGGCTTGAGGTTGATCAGTTCGCCCCAAGGCTCTCCTTCTTCTTTGCCATAGGTATGAACTTCTTTATGGAGATTTCAAAGCTCCGTGCAGCAAGGTTCCTCTGGGCAGAGCTTATGAGCCAGTTTAACCCGCAGAAGCCTCTTTCATCAGCACTGCGTACTCACTGCCAGACATCCGGCTGGAGCCTCACAGAGCAGGATCCCTACAATAACGTTATCAGAACCACAATAGAGGCTATGGCGGCTGTTCTCGGCGGAACTCAGTCTCTCCATACAAATGCTCTGGATGAGGCGATAGCTCTTCCCACTGATCATTCAGCACGAATAGCCAGAAACACTCAGCTTGTTATTCAGGAAGAGACAGGCATTTGCAATGTTGTTGATCCTCTGGGCGGTTCGTACTATGTTGAGTCACTTACAGCCTCGCTCATAAACGAAGCCCGCAAGCTGATAAGAGAGATTGATTCTCTCGGCGGTATGACAAAAGCTATCGAATCAGGCATGCCCAAGCTGAAAATAGAGGAATCCGCCGCCAGAAAACAGGCTAAAATAGACATTGGCGAGGATGTGATTGTCGGTGTTAATAAGTACAAGCTGGCTAAGGAAAACCCTATTGAAGTTCTTGATATTGACAATACTGCGGTTCGTGAGGCACAGATAAAAAGGCTTCAGAAGCTCCGTGCCGAACGTAATGATGCTGAGTGCCGTGCGGCACTTGAAGAAATAACAAGAGTGGCTGAGACAGGGCAGGGCAACCTGCTTGAGGCTTGTGTGAATGCTGCCAGAAAGCGTGCCTCTGTGGGTGAAATGTCTGATGCTATGGAAAAAGTTTTTGGCAGGCATAAGGCTGAGATTAAGCTTGTATCCGGAGTTTACGGAAAAGTGTTTGAAGACAGCGAAGATTTCTCACAGATCAAAAAAGAGATAGATGCTTTCAGCGAGGAAGAGGGGCGCAGACCCAGAATCCTTGTTGCGAAAATGGGTCAGGACGGACATGACAGAGGAGCTAAGGTTGTTGCTACTGCCTTTGCCGATGCCGGATTCGATGTGGATGTGGGACCTCTGTTCCAAACCCCCGCTGAAACGGCAAAAATGGCTGTGGAGAACGATGTCCATGCCATAGGTGTGTCAAGTCTCGCAGCAGGGCACAAAACCCTTGTGCCGCAGCTTGCTGAAGAACTTCGCAAGCTTGGTGCGGATGACATAATTATAGTCTGCGGCGGCGTAATTCCCCGTCAGGATTATGATGCTTTGTACACAGCAGGAGCATCCTGTATCTTCGGTCCGGGTACGCCCATAACAAAATCAGCCAGAGAAACTCTGGAAGCCATAAGGAAAAAGAAAGTCTCATAATGGATTTGGACTTACTCGTCAGTGACATTCTGAAAGGCGGGATCAGGGCTATGGGAAAAGGCATAACCCTGATCGAAAGCCGTAGACCGGAACATGCGGAGAAGGCATCGAAGCTTCTTGACAAGCTTCTGCCCCACACGGGGAATTCTCTCCGCATAGGTATTACAGGTGTCCCCGGAGTAGGGAAAAGTACATTTATCGAATCTTTCGGCAGGCATCTCACCGCCTTGGGACACAAGGTTGCGGTGCTTGCCGTTGATCCTTCCTCTCAAATCACAGGCGGAAGCATACTCGGCGATAAAACACGCATGGAGGAGCTTTCCAGAGACTCTAACGCATTCATACGTCCTTCTCCGGCTGGTGACACCCTTGGCGGAGTTGCAAGGCGCACCAGAGAGACTATGCTTCTCTGCGAGGCGGCAGGTTATGATATTATTATAGTCGAAACCGTTGGAGTGGGGCAGTCGGAGACTACAGTTGCTTCTATGGTTGATTTCTTTATGCTTTTACAGCTTGCCACTGCTGGTGATGAGCTTCAGGGTATAAAAAAAGGGGTCATGGAGCTTGCTGACGCAGTTGTGATCAACAAGGCAGATATAGACCCGATTAAGACAGATCTAGCCAAATCACAGTATATTAACGCCCTGCACATCCTCCGACCCAAAAGCCGTAACTGGTCAGTTCCGGTGCTTACAGTAAGTGCTTTGAAGAATCAAGGGATGGAGAATGTGCGTTCTATGCTTACCGGCTTTCATGAAGCTATGGTGAAATCCGGCGAGTTTGATGGAAAACGCCGCAGTCAGTCTGTTGACTGGATGTGGAGCCTGCTTATGGATGATCTCAAAGGACTTTTTCTTAATAATAAAAATGTCAAAGGTATATTCCCGCAGGTTCAGGAAGCGGTGGCAAAAGGAATCACCACACCTTCAGCCGCATCAAAACGGCTTCTTGATGCCTTCAGAAAGTATTAGTTACATCTCTTTACAGCTTCATTTGTTAAATTTCCTTAAATCTGCTATATTTTTGATTATTTTAGAATTAAGAGGGTTAAGACATGTCAGATTTACCTGTTACTCCTGCGGTGCGTGTATTAAGGGCAGCAAAGGTTGCCTTTGAGGGGCATCTTTATAAATATGTGGAGAAAGGCGGAACAGCACAGTCAGCAAAGGAACTCGGAGTTGATGAGCATATAGTTGTTAAAACAATTATAGTTGAGGATGAAAACAGAAAACCGTCTGTAGTCCTTATGCACGGAGACAGGGAAATATCTCTTAAAAACCTTGCGAGATTCATCGGCGTAAAAAGTCTCACTCCCTGTGATCCTAATACTGCAAATAAGCATACAGGCTACATGGTCGGCGGAACATCACCGTTCGGAACAAAGAAACAGATGACAGTTTATGCCGAGGAAACAATCTTTGAACTTGATAAGATATTGATAAATGGGGGAAAAAGAGGGTTTTTGGTTGTTCTGGAACCTAAAGATATGGAAAGAGTCCTGAAACCTGTTAAAGTAAACGTGGGAATAGAATAGGAAAGAATCAGACAATAACCCCGACTCTAAAAGCCGGGGTTTATATTATCTGAAACTTAACCCATTGCGTTAAGACGGACTGCGAGTCTGGAAACTCTTCTGGAAGCCTGATTTTTGTGAATCACGCCCTTAGTGGAGACTCTCCTGATAGTTACTTCTGCGTTTTTAAAAGCTGTTGCTGCCGCATCTTTGTCACCGCTTTCTACAGCTGTGAGGAATTTTTTAACGGCTGTTCTCATTTTTGATTTATTAGCTTTGTTTGCAAGAGCTTTCTTTTTGTCCTGTCTGATTCTTTTGTTAGCACAAAGTGTGTGGGCCACTTTTCACCTCTAGTATTTTTGTAAGAGGTGATGTATATCAAAAGAAACCTCTTTAGTCAAGGGGTTTAAACATGTTTTAGGGCTTAATTTTAAAATATTTTGATCACGGGGTGTCTTCTTATGAACAGAATCAGTTATCTTATTTGTGCATGTGTATTTTTAGGGGCTTGCGGTGCCAAGGAGCCTAAGGTCGAAACGGGGCAGGCTATCCTTGCGGGTTTTTCCTCCGCCGGAGAAACTGAAAATTCAAAACGTTTGGGAGAACTTGCCACAGACCTTAATGAAGTCAAACAGAACATAGAAATTATTAACCGCAGGAACGTGGCTATTGAAGATAAGTATAAGCAGATTATAGACCTTTTCGTTGCATACAGAGAAACTCTTACCGCTTTGAATTCTAAAGTAGATAATTTTACTCTGCAAAAAAATTTGGCTTATTCAAATAAAGGTGTATCATTGTATGGGAACCGAAACTTAACCGGCGAACCTGTGACGAACATTTCACAAAATTTTCTGGTTGAGGTTCTTGAAGGCGAAGCAGGGGCTCAGGGTGTTGTGGCTGTTCGTTCGGCTGATGTTTTCGGATATGCCAACGGAACATCCTTTACCAAACTTGCTAAGTAGTTTCAATAGGTTGCATTTTTCTCCCACTGAGAAGGAACGGAGGTGTTAATGAAAAGGTCAGCGTTTTACCTATTATGTGTTTTTCTGTTTGCATCCATCAGCGCATGGGCAGCAGCAGGGGGCGACACTGCGGAAAGGACTGCTAAAACGTGCGCAGGCTGTCACGGAACTTACGGCGCTTCACCAGGTGAATTTATACCTGTTATCGGCGGTCAGCACGCAGAATATCTTAAAAAAGTTCTTCTTGAGCTTAAAGGCAAAAAACGACCCCACAGCATCGAAATGACGCTGATGGCATCCGGTTATACTGATGAACAGCTTGAGGCTATCTCTGAGTGGTATGCCGATAAGAAATGGGCTGATTCAAAAGTTAAGGTCAATGAATACAATATGAGCGCCACTGTTTCTCTTATCGAAAATTACTCATGTTTCGGCTGCCATGTGGACAACGGCAAAGGGGAAGGTGAAACACCCGCAATAACCGGACAGGCGCCCGGATACCTTAAAAACGTGCTTATGAAATACAAGGCAGGACTTATCCCTTCAGACGAAATGGCTTTTCTTAAAGATGTCAGTGAGGTTGAGATTGATGCAATGGTATCTTATCTCACAGAGCTGGGGAGGAACAGATGAGCGGAATATCCAGAAGGAACTTTGTAAAAGCTTCAGCCGTTGTAGTTGCTGCGGCAGGAGTTTCAGGCTGTACCGGCAGTCTTGGTCTTAATCTGAATAAACAGCAGGATCAGGTTATTCTGCCGAAATCAGGTAAAAGAGTTGTCGTTCTCGGCGGAGGCTGGGGCGGAACCACGGCGGCTAAGTACGTTAAGCTTGGTGATCCATCCATAGAAGTAATTCTTGTGGAAAGACTCGATAATTTTGTTTCATGCCCCGCAAGCAACTGGGTCATAGCCGGGTTCAAGTCTTTGCAGGAAATAACATTTACTTATGATGCCCTCACAAAGAATTACGGTATTAAAATGTTAAAAACCGAGGCAACGGGGCTTGATCCTGCTGCTAAACAGCTTATTACTGCCGCAGGGCGTATTGAATATGATAAACTCATAATTTCTCCCGGCGTTGAGTTTATGTATGACAAAATTAAAGGCTGGTCAAAGTCTGCTGAAGATATCTTTCCCCACGCATACAAAGCCGGCAGGCAGACAGCAATTCTTCGTGAGCAGCTGGTAAATCTTAAAAACGGTGAAAATGTTATCATGACCGTTCCCGCCGCTCCTTACAGATGTCCTCCCGGACCCTATGAAAGAGCGTGCCTTATAGCTTTCTACCTCAAAAATAATAAGAAAGGCTCAAAGCTTATCGTCCTTGATGCCAATGATGACATAGCTTCCAAGGGCAAACTTTTTCATGCTGCATGGGACGACTATTATAAGGATATAATAGAGTATGTGCCTGAAACTGTTGTGAAAGGCGTTGATGTTAAGAGCAGGGTAATTAAAACCGATAAAGGCGATTTTAAAGGCGGAGCGGCAAATATTATTCCGAATATGAAAGCAGGCTCGTTTGCTTATAAGGCCGGGCTTCTGCCCGAAAGCGAGCGCTGGGTGCGTGTAAACTCGTTTACTCTTGAGTCTCAGGCATTGAAAAATGTATTTGTCCTTGGTGATTCAACCCATGCCGGTACAGTTGGTCCTGTGCCGAAGTCCGGTTTTGTTGCCAACTCTATGGGCAAGGTTGCTGCTGCAGCTGTTGTGAATGAGCTTAATGGTAAAGAGCCCCTGAAACCGAACCTTGTCAACACTTGTTACAGCCTTGTGAATGACAAAGAAGCCATATTCATCTCCGGAGTTTATGATTATGATGAAAACACGAAGATGATAACCAGCAGGGGAGGCGGGCTCTCGCCTGAGCGTTCAGAGCTTTACGGCAAACACGCAGTGGACTGGACTCTCAGTATCTGGTCGGATATGCTTTCCTGAAGCTGTTTTCCAATGTTAAACTTTAAAAGCCGCTGTATTTTTGCAGCGGTTTTTTTTGAACTTTGTTTTCATGAGAACCTTTATTCAAAAAACATAATATTTTGATTATTAGACTTTACTATCTATTGAATTAAATAGCAGTGATCATATTTTTTCCTGTGTTTTATTTCTGGATCATTGCTATGCTAAATGCTATTGTGACAAATAAGTTACGTAACCAAAAGGTGACATTTCGTCAAATAGATATTTTCAATTATATGGAAACAGATTATTTGACTATGATTTATAAGACGATGGAAAATGTATATTGTATACAAAAAACTCTTTACATTTTTTTATAGGAAGGTATAGTAGCTATATTCCAATCTTGGAATATGGTGAATAACAGATAGATAAAGTAGATTAATAAGCGCTCAGTCATGGAGTTTTTTTATTATGAGTTTAATGACGGGTCTCAAAAGTGCCCTTGCCGAAAACAATTACGAAAGCGCAAAAAACGCGCTTGCTGATGCAACGCCTGATAGAGACGGATTAGTCAGTCTTTCAGCCGCTTTTATGTTTCTTTCACTTGTGTACAGGTATCCTGATAAACCTGTTTACGACACCCTTGAAAAATACATACCCGAATTTCAGTCATTTGTTGATGAGTACACAGCAGAACCTCTTTTGCTTACTGAAAGACGTGAAATGGAATATGACTACGTGCGCCTCTTTATTAATGCGCCCGGAGGAATGAAAGCTAATCCTTACGCTTCATGCTGGATGAGTGATGAAAAGCTTCTCTGGGGTGAACAGATGATACGCCTGAAAGAACTTATGGCTTCTGAAGGATTTGAAATGAGTTCTTCTGTAACAGAACTTGAGGATCATATAGGTGTTGTTCTTGAGTTCTGCTCGGTACTTACGGAAAAACTTGCTTCGGATTCCCAGTCCTGCGGGGTTGGAAGTGTTTTCGCTCTGCTTGAGATAATGCGTGATTTCTTTCCTGTATTTGCCGGCAGCTTTGCTTCCAAAGTTATCGAAAATGCAGAGTTGGGATTCTATAAAACCGCAGGAATACTTGTTCAGGGGTTTCTTGCTGATGCTGAACATATTTTCGAGGAGCTGATCTTCGAAGGTCAATAAAAAATAAGGGGGCACATGCCCTGTTAATTTATGGAGGTTAACAATGAAAAGAAAAGCTGTTATGGCTCTCACCGTGGTTCTTATCCTCGCTTTTGCAGTTGCTACTGCATTTGCAGCAGGAAATGAAAGAAAAGGTAAAAGAACATGGAAAAAAAGCTGCCGCACTGCATGTCATGACGGAAGCCAGGCTTCCAATCTTTCACCCGTTTCAAAAACTCAGGCTCAGTGGAAAGCTCTTTTCGATGCTGAACACGCCAAAATCGATGCAGCTCACAAAGCTAAAAACGTTGCAATCGACGGTCTTCAGGCAAGCGACTGGGAAGATATGTTTGAATATCTGAAAGGTCATGCTCTTGACAGCGACCAGCCCGAAACCTGCGGTTAATAAATTTTTATAAGGCAGATGCTCCCTTCGGCATCTGCCTTAAGTTTTTTAAATTCGGTATAAACGGCTGTTCCCTTCAACAGCCGCTTATATAAAAAGTTTCATTCTTTATGGGGGCAGTTTTATGAATAAACTTCTCGTTGCGCTTTTAACACTTCTCGTGTCTGCTTCCCTTGCCTTTGCGGCTGATCCTTCCCTTGAGGATCTCAAGAGCCAGATAACCGCACTGCAAGGAGAGATAGACTCCATCAGCAAACGCGTTGACGTCAATGAACGTCACACTGCGCTTGACAAAACAACTCTCGGCGTTGAGCTGAGAACAAGACTCGACTCAATCAGTTATGACGATGTAAGGGCACTTCCCGCATACGCCAATGACATGATGAGCCTCTGGCTTCAGGGAACACTGGTTTCCGGAGCAGGCGGTTCAGCATGGGACACTGACGGAGATATGTGGAACGATGCTTTTATGCAGAACTATGGTCAGGATTTTGGCGTCCTCTATAATGACCTTATGGGAACATCCGCGGTTGCGCAGGAATTTCAGATGAATTTCGGCGCTCTTGTGGGCATGGACGGCATGGGAGGATTTGCTAACACTGAATGGCTTGACGGTATGATCGACTATGCCGGAATGACCGGAGTTGTTGCTGACGGCAACATGAACGGCGTCACTGATTATCAGGACGTTGTGATTACCGTGGCAACTTCAAACGGGCTTGACCTTAACGACCCAACTCAGGCTGCACAGGCTCAGATGATGGCAAACATGATGGCGTTTGCTTATCTTATGAATGATGGCACCCTTTCTTCAGCTGAAGCCGCTGTGGTTAAATCCATGTTTAAAGGCGTTAAGCCCAGAAAGTACAGCACAGAAAACAGCTCAATGTTCACAAACAAACTTCGTCTGCGTCTTAACAGCAAGGTTAACAGCAACCTCAGCTTCGCAGGCCGACTTGTTATGTATAAATCATGGGGCGATTCCAACAACATCAGGTTCTTCGACGGAACATTCAAGAGCATGTATCTTGACGGCAACTCCGCCGCTGTTCCCACAGATGACTCAATACATGTTGAAAGAGCTTATTTTGTTTACAAAAACAACATAGGCGATATGGGATACCACTTCTCATTCGGACGTCGTCCCTCAACCTATGGTCCCGGTTATGAAAACCATGAGAACTCTGTTCTCGGCGGTTCTCCCGTGGCTTCCATTATTCAGTGGAACTTTGACGGTGCTTCTCTCCAGTTTGACTTTGACGCATGGGTTCCCGGCTCCTTCATTAAATTCTGCTACGGTAAGGGTTTTGAAGGTCAGTGGGGTACTTCCAACGCTCTTTCCGCAAACAACGGGCTTGTTTCCAACCCCAATGTTGACGATGTTGAATTTGGCGGAATCATCCTTAAGTTCTATGACGATGAACAGTATAAAGTTTGGTACAACTACGCCAGAGGATTCGGTGTAACTGACGGCTTTACCGGTATGGTGGCTATGCCCTTTTATATAAGCGGCAAAGACTACAATATGGACGGTGAGTATGATGAATACACATTTAATCCCAACTATGGCGGTTATGCTTCAAGGTTTGAACCCACAGCGGAAATCGGCGACATTGAAATGCACGCCTTCCTTGTTCAGGGTGAGAACTACGGCTTTAACTGGTTCGCTTCATACAACCTCAGCAAAACTCATCCGGACGGAAGATCCAACAACCCTATGTTTCAGTTCATGGATCAGGACAAGCTTCTCGGCTCTGACAGCAGCAAAAACGGTAATATGATATGGGTGGGCGTAACAACTCCCGAACTTCCTTTTACCGGCGGTAAGCTTGGCTTTGAATACAATCAGGGAAGCAAAAACTGGATAAACTTCACCGCAGCAGAAGATGATATCGTAGGCAGCAAGCTTGCGGTAAGAGGTAAGGTTTATGAAGTTTACTACCATCAGCCCATCGTAGGCAACAGGCTGTTCGCCACCCTCGGTTATCAGTACTTTGACTATGAATATACAGGCAGCGGCAACCCCATGGGTGCGCCCACTAAAATTGATGACGTAAATGGTCTTCATGCAATGATGCCTGTGGTTGATAAGGTAGAAAAATTCTACGGTTCTTTCACCTACAGTTTCTAAAAACTTAATGCGGGGGTTCGCACAGAACCCCTGCCTTTTTACAGGCTTAATATGACCTTTTGCGATTGTAAATACTACACATTTCCCGCACGCACAGATAAATCAGGTCATGAACTCAGAAACTTTTTTCCCAGTAAACAGATAGTAATTATAACACGATGTTATAAGGATAAATATTTATACTTGCATATATTATGAAAGATGGATATATATATAAATGTATATTGTATACAATATGCAGTCTTTTAGTAAACGAACATTGTCGGAAGAATTAGTGATATAACAGGAGGTCCATTCATATGAAGCTCAGTCGCAGGAAGTTTCTTGCAGCTTCCGGAGGGGCATTTGCAGCAGCGGTAGCGGCAGCAAATCTCACATCCCTTAAGGCAGTTGCAGAAAGCGGACACGGTGATGCACAGACAGGCGAAAAAGGCGAAAAACACATCGCCTCATCCTGTGAAATGTGTGTTAATAAATGCGGTTTTTATGCCCATGTAGTTAACGGACGCATCAAAAAGCTTAACCCGAACCCCCGCTTTTTTAAGAGCCGCGCTATGCTTTGCGCAAGAGGCAACGCAGGTGCGGAAGAACCCTATAACCCCGAAAGGCTTAAAACTCCCCTCGTAAGAGACGGCGAGAGAGGCAGCAATAAATGGAGAAAAATTTCCTATGAGGAAGCTTTTCAGATAGTTGCTCAGAAGCTCGCAGAAGCCAAAACAAAATATGAAAACCGCTCTTCAGTAGCGTTTTTCTCATCAGAAGGTCTTCAGGAAGGCAGCTTCCAGATGCTCGCCCAGACTTACGGATCTCTGAATACAGTGCGCCACCCTTCGCTCTGTCTTTCATCCACAATACAGGGCTGGTCATCTGTTTACGGAGTATATCCCGATGCGGATCTGGCTAACGCTATGTTTGTGGTTATGCCCGGCGCCAACAGGGCAGAAGCTCTGGTAACTCCCGATTCAATGGATTTTCTGCGTTACAGACCCAAGGGTCAGCAGCTTGTGGTTCTTGACCCCAGATTCACAAACACGGCAGCAAAAGCCGACAAGTGGTATCCTGTGAAGCCTGCAACCGACATGGCATTTATGCTTGCCATGATCAACGTGATAATAAACGAAGAACTCTATAACAAAGATTTCGTTACGAACATGACAGAAGGTTTTGATGAGCTTAAGGCGCATGTTCAGCAGTACACTCCTGAATGGGCTGAAAAAGAGTGCGAAATACCTGCTGATGAAATCAGATGGTGTGCCCGTGAGTTCGCAAAATACGCTCCCCGTTCCGTTATTTACCCGGGCAGAAGGACATCATGGTACGTGGATGATGTTGCCTTCCGCAGGGCGTGTGCGATTATACCCGCTCTTTGCGGATGCTGGGATGTTCCCGGCGGTATAGTTCCCAAGTCCGGCGTTCCGCTGAAAAACCCTGACATTATGTATCCCTTCTACGACATGGTTGAAGAGAGGCTTGATGTTGAATCATTCGGAGAGTTTGATAACAACCTTCCTGATGATGCAAGGAAAGAAGCAGGGCTTCCCACTGATTCTGTTGCATACCTCGGTGAAAAAGACGGAAGCTGGATAAGGTTCAGAGAAGCTGTTTTAAGAGGCGAGCCTTACCCTGTTAAAATGATGATGGTTTACAAGCAGAACTTTGTGGAAGCTGCGCCCAACAGGGCAAAGACTCTGAAAATGATGGAGATGATGGATTTCATCTGCATGATAGATATCCAGATGTCAGACACTGCTTTTTATGCGGACCTCGTAATACCTGAATCCACCTATCTTGAAAGATGGGATGTGGTTCACAGTCTTGCGGGAATTTGGCCTATAGCCACTTTCCGTCAGGCATGTATAGAGCCTGTTTATCAGACTAAGTCAATGTTTGAAATAACAGGAGGCATAGTTGATGAAATGCTTAAGATTCCCGAACTCTGGGATGACACAGACGAAGAGGAACTTGAATACTTCAAGGAAGACTTTGTTGAGGCTATTCTTCATGCGCCTATACAGGACTATATAAAATATCAGGTAAGCGGATTTGAAAACGGTTACGAAAACCTGCTCAAAGACGGCGTGATCTATAAAACAGATCAGGGCGTTTACGGACAGAGCGCAAAACCCGGTTACCGTTTCAAGACCAGAAGCGGCAAAATCGAGCTTACAAACGTTAAATACCCTGATAAGGGGCTGGATGCTCTCCCTGTTTACAGAAGAGCAAGACAGCCAAAAGACGGTCAGTTCCGTTTTATCCTCGGCAGACACGGCTGGAACACTCACACCGGAACACAGAACAACGAATTTCTCTGGGAGATACAGAAAGAAAACACTCTCTGGATCAACTCCAAAGAAGCTCTTAAACTCGGCATCAAAAACGGTGACAGAGTTGTTGTGAAAAGCTCCGTGGGCGAACAGACTGTAAAAGCGGAAGTTACAGAAAAAATACGCCCTGACTGCGTTTTCTATGCACATGGTTTCGGACGTGTTTCCAAAGGAATGAGCCTTGTATATCAGAAGGGTGCTTCTCAGGCGGCAATACTTGAAGACTACATAGAGCCCATTTCCGGCAATGCTGCTATGCACGAAACCTTTGTAACAGTAAGCAAGGCTTAATGGAGGTAATGGTATAATGGCTACTAAAAAATTCGGCATCGTCCTTGATGCTAAAAAATGCCTCAACTGCAAGGCATGTACCGTTGCCTGCAAGTTTGAGAACACGATACACCCCGGCGAAGACGACTACAGAATATGGGTTACTGAACTTGAACTTAAGGGTACGTATCCAAATATTTCGCAGGAATATCAGCCTTCTCAGTGTCAGCACTGTGAAAATACACCATGTGCCAGCGTGTGCCCCACAAAGGCGACATATAAGTCTCCCGAAGGCGTGGTTCTGATCGATTACGACAAGTGCATACTCTGTAAGGCATGTATGACAGCATGCCCCTATGACGCCAGATACGAAAATGTTCATCTGCACGCCATAGATAAATGCACATTCTGCTACCAGCGCCAGCCGGAAGGCAGAGAACCCGCATGCGTTGAAACATGCCCCACAAGGGTCAGGGTTTTCGGTGATCTCAACGATCCCGAAAGTGAAGCAAGTAAACTTCTTGCTCGTAACCATACTTATCAGCTTAAGCCGGAAAGAAACACCAGACCCCGGCTTCACTACATAAAATAAGGGGGATATTCTGATGGCAGCACATACGGAAAACCACGGAAAATCTTTTTTGAAGTCCCTTATCGTTAATAATAAGGACATTCCCGCAATGCCTTTTATCATCCTCGGCCTTATTTTATGTGCCGTGGGCGGCTTTGCGGTTATCAGCGTGTTCGTGAAAGGGCACCATGAAGCATACGGCGTTACAAGACAGGTTCCATGGGGGCTTCTGATCTCCTCATACGCATATTTCGTGATTATATCCACGGGTATAGCGTTCATAGGCGGTTTGGGACATGCCTTCGGCTATGAAAAATATGCAAAAATCAGCAGGAGGATTGTGGTTCTCGCTACAATAGTTCTCCTCGCCGGATTCACGCAGATTCTTATGGAGATAGGCAACCCTCTCAGAATGGTTTACATGATGATAAGCCCCAATTTTAAGGCGCCTATTTTCTGGATGGGTATGTTCTACGGTATAGAGCTTGTTATACTTGCCTTTGAACTCTACCTGATATTCAAACCCAATCAGACAGAGGCAGACCACAAACTTGCCGCTGTTGCCGGTTTCCTTGCTCTGCTTGTAGGTGTTCTTGCCACAAGCAACCTCGGTTATGTTTTTGGTTCGCTGAATGCAAGAGAATGGTATCACGGAATATACTTCTCCACATTCCTTGTTGTTTCAGGCGTAACAGCCGGAGCGGCACTGCTTATACTGGTTCATACAATAGTTTATAAAGGCTCGCTTCCTGCAGAGCTGAAACCTTCAATGGTCTCCCTCGGCAAGCTTATGGGCGGCGGTATAGGCGTTATGATGTTCCTTTATCTCTGGAAAATGCTTTCATCAATTTTTACAGAGCCGGGCGATGCTTATATGTCTGTTATGTCACTGATAAACGGACCCTTAAGCTTTAACTTCTGGATAGGTGAAATGCTTCTGGCGGTTATTCTGCCCCTTGCGCTCATAGTGACTGCTAAGGGAAGCATAAAAAAACTCAGTATGGCAGGGTTCATTTTCCTCATAGGTCTGTTTTTCACAAGGTTTGACTTTGTGGTCGCAGGTCAGCTTCCTCCCATGAGAAAAGGGCTCGACGGTTCAGGAGTTATTACGGATGCAGCAGGATTTGCTATTTACAGTCCTTCTATGCTTGAGTGGCTTGTTTATATGTTTGGTTTCGGAGTTTTCTTCCTGCTGTATTTTTCAGCAGAAAAGTTTCTGAACCTTGAAACAGAGAGCCACCATTAATGAAACTTTCTTCCTGACATAAATATCTTTTCCGGCAGTCTTGTTTTAGAGGCTGCCGGAGGGTATTTTACTAGGGGAAAGAACATATCGCTTTATTGTTATATATTGGCTAACAGATAAATATCTGTTATTACTATAGAAAATAGCTATATAGTAAATCATAGTTAATTACTTGGTAATTTGCTTTTTTAATGTTCAATAGTTAGGGTAGTAATAAATATATCATGTTTATTATTGAATTTTAAAATTGTAAATTTCGTGAAAAACTGTATAATAAAATAGTTGTTTGTTGATAATTTATTAAGTTAATTTTTACGGAAATACACAGTAAAAACGAGGATAACGAATGCTTTTCTTCATCCGTTAATAACCCGGCGGACAGGGGAAATACAGCATAGTTATAAATTTTAATTAACCCCGATGGAGGTATATTTAATGCGTATGGTAAACAGAATTCTTATGGCTGCCGTGTTCAGCATGGCTCTTTTTGTTGCAGGCTGCGGAACGGCGAAGAAGGAGGTTGCCGCCCCCGCCGAGGCTGCGAAGGCTAAATCTGTTGCAGAGCAGATAGTCGAATCCGGTTTTGAAATGGTAAAAATTGACGAAGTTAAAAAGGTTGTCGGTAACGGCATGTTTAATGCGTCAAACGGCGTGATGGTCGACGCCAGACCCGAACGTGTTTTCGATCAGGGTCACATACCCGGTTCTGTAAACATCCCCGACAACAAATTCGAGGAGTTTTATCCTGTTCTTACTGAAAAGAAAGTAACAAAAGACACTTATATAATCACTTACTGCGGCGGCGTTGACTGCATTAAGAGTCTTCATAACGCAAAGTTCCTCAAAGATAAAGGCTACACTAATGTAAAAATCTACCTTGACGGTATGCCCGACTGGACAAAACAGGGAAATGCTGTTGAGATAGGTTTCAGCACTGCTCAGAAGCTTCATGCCGAAGGCAAAACCCTTTTTGTTGACGCACGTCCCGAAAGAGTATTTGCAAAAAGCACAATCCCCGGTTCTGTAAACGTTCCCGACAATAAGTTTGAGCAGTTCAAACAGTTTCTTCCTGCTGATAAAAGCGAAACTTTCGTTGTTTACTGCGGCGGCTATGAGTGCGTGAAATCTCATGTTGTTGCTGAACTTGCAATGAAACTTGGCTATAAAAAGCCCCTTATATATGCAGGCGGACTTCCCGAATGGCAGAAAATGGGCGGAACAATGGAAGCTGCTGCACCTAAGGCTGCTGCTGCCTCCGCTGCACCCGCAAGCGGAATCAAACAGGGCGGAGAACCCGGTTCTGTTGATAAGGACTACTTCAAAACGCTTATAGCCTCAAGACCTGCAAATATTGTTATCGTCGATGTCAGAACTCCCGCTGAGTTCCAGAACGGTCATATTGAAGGCGCTATAAACATAGACGTTGATAAAATCTACAAAGAAGGATGCGAGGCTGTTACTGCTCTTCTTCCTAAAGAAGGCGATGTTATATTCCATTGCGCTTCCGGCGGCAGAGCAGGAGAAATGTATTTCGGACTCGTTGAAGACTGCAACTTTCAGCCGAAAGAAAGACTTCACTTCCTTGATGCACATGTGAAATTCAGCGATGCTCAGTGCATAGTTGAATAACAGAAGCAATTACACTTTTTCATAATCTTCTTATCAAAAAGGCAGTCCGGGGTTTTGCTCCGGACTGTTTTTTTATTCCTTAAGTGCCTTGTGGCAAAGTTCGCCCAGCCTTTTTAAATACATTTCCGTTTCATCATTCCAGACCACAGCGCAGTTTATGCGCATGCAGTTGTTGTATTTATCCTGCGATGAAAATACTGTACCGGGCGCAAAGCCTATTCCCTCGTGTGATGCACGCTGGTAGATTGCCAGTGTGTCCGCTGTTTCGGGGAGTTCCAGCCAGAGGATGAAGCCGCCTTTAGGGCGGGTGATTCTTGTGCCTTCTGGGAAATATTTTGATATTGCGTTAGTAAAAGACGCAACCAGAGAGGCGCATGTGCCTCTGAATTTTTTCAGGTGACGTGTGTATTTACCTGAAGCGAGAAACTCCGCCAGAGCAAGCTGTGTGGGGCGCACGGTGTCTACTGTTGTTGATGTCTTGTATTTAAAAATAGGAGTCAGGTACTTTTCAGAACACATCCATGCAACTCTGTATCCGGGAGCAATAGTTTTGGAAAACGAGGACACGTATATAACAGTTTCTCTGTCATACTGATACAGTGTGGAGGGGCGTTCCCCTTCGTGAGGCAGGTCGCCGTAGATGTCATCTTCTATAATGACAGCCCCGCTCTTGCGGAACATTTCTGTTATCTCTTTTCTGTCTTCATCAGGTATTACACATCCCAGAGGGTTATTAAAGTTGGGCTGAATGATTGCAGCTTTCACATCATCACGCATAAGCGCACGACGCAGAGCCTCCTTATCTATTCCTGTTACAGGGTGTGTGGGGAGTTCAAGGGCGTATATGCCAAGAGCATGAAGTATATTCGTATAGCCGAAATAGCATGGTGATTCCACAATCACACTGTCTCCCGGTTTTGTAAGAATTTTCAGGGACAGATAAATTGCCTCTGAACCGCCGGAAGTTATTATCATTTTATCAGTGGGCATAGTGATACCGCTTGAAAGCATATGGTAGGCGATCTGGTTTTTCAGCTCCGGCAGTCCGCCTATTGTTTCATAGGATGAATGGTTAGGAGTCTGCGCCATTGCTTTCTTCATCATCTTCGCAAGTTCATCAGTAGGTAGAAGTTTTGAGGACGGTTCAGCAACTGCGAATGATATTTTACTGGTTTTGCCCATTGTATAATAAAGCTGCATAACAAGATCGAACTTGCTGACAGGGTTAGGGATAGGGGAGGGGGTTGTTGCTTCAGGCTGCGGGAGTCTCCTCATCTGTGTGTTTACAAGAAAATAACCGGATTTAGGGCGTGATTCAATGAAGCCTTTGCGTTCAAGCTCCATATAAGCCTTCATAACTGTGGTTACGCTGGTTTTCAGCTTTTGGGATGTCTCACGGAGAGAAGGTATCTTTCCTCCAGGTTGGAGCTTCCCTGTTTTAACCATTTCAAGGATCAGCTCCTGTATCTCTTCATAAAGGAATTTTCCGCTTTCCGCTGTCATTTATCACCTATCTGTTATACCTGATATTTCTGTTATCTGCATCTGTTATTGTTTATGGAAATTAGTATTATAATAAGCATAAAGAGTCAATGATTTTCGGAGGACTGACATGACAGGTAATTACAAAGTACGCAACGAACATAATGAAGTAAGGCTCGGTATATTCGCTTTCAGCCTCACAGTGCTTGGAATACTCTGCCTTATGAGTCTTTTCCAGTAGAAATAAACTGATGTATCTGTTACACCCAAAACGGGTGTAACAGATACGGGCTATTTTATGCCAAATTCATTTATTTTGCTGTGAAGAGTTCTGCGGGATATTCCCAATACTTCTGCGGCTTTTGTCTTGTTGCCGCCTGTTTTTTCTAGTGCCTTTATTATCAGGTCTTTTTCGTTATCTTTCATATCCAGTGAACCGCAGCCGTTTTTGATATCCAGAGGTGGAAGTGTATCGGGCATAAGCCTATCTGTTTTTGCGAGAATTACGCTCCTCTCCACAATATTTTCAAGCTCTCTTATATTACCCGGAAACGGGTATTTCTTTAGTTTGTCAATGTAGTTTTTCTCGGCTCCTTTAATCAACTTTCCAAACCTTTCGGCATATTTTGATATAAAATAATTAACAAGAGGCTCAATCTCCTGCGTTCTTTCACGCAAGGGTGGCAGGCTTACGGGGAAAACAGAAAGTCTGAAATACAGATCTTCTCTGAATTCTCCTTTTTCCGAAAGTGTTTTCAGGTCTTTATTGGTGGCAGTAACAATTCGGGCGTCTGTTGTCAGGGTTCTCACGCCTCCGACACGCTCATAAGTTCTGTCCTGAAGCACCCGCAGCAGCTTTGCCTGAACCTGATGAGGGAGTTCGCCTATTTCGTCCAGAAAAATAGTTCCGCCTTCCGCAAGTTCAAAACGCCCCTCTTTATTGGCTGAAGCTCCTGTGAAAGAACCCTTCATATGACCGAAAAGTTCGCTTTCTATCAGGTTTTCATTCAGTGCGGCGCAGTTCACTGCTATAAACGGCTTGTTCTTACGAGGAGAATTTGCATGTATGGATCGTGCGATAAGCTCCTTGCCTGTTCCTGATTCCCCAAGGATAAGAACAGTTGCGTTGAGGGGAGCGACCATCTTAAGCTGTTCTATGATTTTCCCCAGTCCGTCTGCGGAATAAACTCCTTCAAAGCTGTATTCCTCAGCATATTCGAGAGGGGGTATAGCAGTTTTTTCAACAAGTGTCTTTGCCACAGTTTCAAGCATGTGTTCTATATCAACCGGCTTGGTGAGATAGTCTGCCGCTCCGAGCTTCATCGCCTCAACTGCTGTCTTAACGCTTGAAAAAGCTGTTATAACTATAACAGGTACACTTACTCCTCTTCTGCTGAGATGACCAAGAAAGGTGAGTCCGTCCATTATATCCATCTTCATATCAAGAAGAATTACATCCGGTTCAAAATCATCAAGTTTTATAAGAGCTTCTGCTCCATTAGACGCTTCCTCCGTCTTGTATCCGTTATCTTCAAGATGAAGCTTCATCATGAGCCTGTGGTTGGATTCATCATCAACAATAAGTATTCTGCCAGCCATTTTCTGTTACCTGCCGAATTTTATTTCTATAATAAATGGATTAATATTTTTTATTTCCGCCTGAAAGCCGTGCAGGGCGCATATCCTTTTCACTACTGCCAGTCCGAGTCCGGAACCCTTTGATTTTGTGGTATAGAAGGGTTTAAAAAGTTTATTTTTTTCAGGTACTTCTCCGGCAACATCGTTTTTGACTGTTATCCCCTTTTCACTGTAGCTTATCTCGACCCTGCCGTGTTCCGGTGATGCCTGCAAAGCATTCAGCAAAAGGTTAAAGAGTACCTGAAGCATTTTATCCGCATCTGCGTTTATAAGCACATCATCACCGGTTATTACAGGTGTGATCGACTTGCTTTTGAAATCTGCTGATAAGAGGTTAACAGTTTTGTCCACCAAAGCGCCTATGGAGATTCTTTGCAGATCTGCTTTCAGCTCCTTTCCAAAGGTGAGGAAGTCGTTAACTATAGTGTTCAGCCTGCTTATTTCATCTGTAGTGTGAGATAAAATATCTTTTATATCAGGACTCTGTTCTTTTTTTGCGGCGAAGCTTATGAGTCCCGAAATTGAACTTAACGGGTTTCGTATCTCGTGAGCGAGGATATGGGACATTTTGCCCATTTCAGCTTCCTGCTCTGCTTTTTTAAGTTTTTCTATCTGAAGAAGATGCAGTCTTATAAATCTGATTACCAGAATATAAGCAACGATCAGAAATATCAGTATGACCCCTATCTGTATAAGTCCTGTGTACATCTGTCTTTTTGCAAGTGCAACAGCAGAGGAGTCCATTACAAGTGCAACTGTTATATCCTGAAGGTTTTCCGGTGCTATCATTTCATTGAATTGTCTCTGCCCAGACTGACGCCCCATCATATGATTGTGATTATTGAATGTTTTTAGAGATGTGTATATTGTAATTGTTTCTTTTCCCTCAACAGTGGAATACCCGCTCACTTCCCCCATGTAAGCCGGAGTGTGTTCAGGGGATGGGTTGACGAGGATTTTACCGTTCTCATCAAAAACAACCATATTAAGAACGGAATTCTGGGTGCTGAGTTCCTCCACAAATCTTTTCAGTCTGTCGGAACCTGCAAATCTGTTTACCATAAAAGCACGCCGTCCGCCTTCAAGTGATTTCAGGGAGTTCATCCCCATGTCTACAATATGATGTCTGTATATTTCTATGTTGCGTGTATATGATTTAATGTGGATTACCGCATGGATGAGATTCAGAAGAATCACGGCAATAAGTACAAGTTTAAGCTTTTCGGCGAATCCGTTTTTATTTTGTTCCATTTACCACCATTAATGTTAAATAATGTTAATATATCAGTTGCCTTGTTTAAAGAGAAGTGGTATCTCTTTTCGATGCTTTTGAATGTAGCTCTTCTTGCGGGGGGGCAGAGCAGAAGGTTCGGCTCCGACAAGGCTCTGGCTAATTTCCGCGGAAAACCTCTTATTGAGTATATCTCTGAAAAGTTTATCCGTGAAGGGTTCAATGTTTCTGTCATATCAAAGGATGTGACAAAATATCTTAACGTTCTCAGCGGCTCAGTGGAACATGTTGAAGATATTTTTGAGCAGCAGTGTCCTCTTGCGGGCATAATAACCGCACTCCGCCATTTCCGTTCTCCTGTTTTTGTTATTTCAACAGATGCGCCTGCTGTTCCTTCTGAGGCAGTAAAAGCTGTGCTGAATGCATTGGATGGCTATGATGCTGCCGTTCCTGATGCTGATGGAAAAATCCATCCCCTTATTGCTGCTTATGCACCAAGCTGTCTGGATATTTTCATGAAGCAGTTTGAATCAGGCAACTTCCGTCTGCGAGACGCTCTGGCGTCACTCAACACCATCTATCTGGACGACTCATTTTTTTCTTCATTAGGTTTTGACTCTTCAATATTTTCCAATATTAACCGCCGTGAGGACATGGAGCTGTTCAGGAAAAACATTTCTCTTTAAAGTTTTCATTTTTTTGAATTTTTACCTTGCAAAACATGTAAAAATTTATTAAATATATCTTCCTTGCTGCGCCCGTAGCTCAATTGGATAGAGTGGCAGACTACGAATCTGTAGGTTAGGGGTTCGACTCCCTTCGGGCGCATTAAAAAAAGGCTTCCCTTACGGAAGCCTTTTTTTGTTATATACACTGCGGTCTGTTTTATTAATTTCGGGTCTACTTCAGTTCTCTGTCTTTCAGAATAAAACTGTTCATACGTATTTCTGCTGCGTCTGCAAGGGTGAGATGAAATTCTTTTAAAAGAGGCATGGCTTCGTCCAGCTCATACCGTTCAAGCATTGCTGTCAGCTTTAAGAGCCTGCCGAGCTTGTTGTCTGCACCCAGCACGGCTTCCTTTATGTCACCGCTTACATTAAACTGATCTATAAAGGCTTCAAACGGAGCTTCCAGAATTACATCCAGAAGAGACAGCAGCCCCGTGAGAAAAGCCTGCTCCTTCAGTTCCCTGCATGATTTTTCGGCGATTTTTTCCATCGTGGACGCTCTTTCGTGAGCTGTCTGCATCAATGGATTTTCGCAAGGATCCATGCTCCCCTTGGAAGCGTAAAGCAGCAGTGTGAGCCATTTGGAAAGATTGTTCCTGCCCAGAAGAGCTGCTGCATGTTTGATTGATGTTATGTCCGACTTAAGAAAGAATGCTGATGAATTTATAAATTTCAGGAGATTAAGGTTGATTGCCGGATAGTTTTTCATTTCTCTTGCTATAAACTCCATGGTGCTGTCTTCATCACGCAGAATATTTATAAGGTTTATAACCCCTGCCATTGAGGGGTCTATGCTTTTTTTTGCGGAAACAACAAGAGGCTTGGCGAAGTAATACCCCTGAAAATATTCAAACCCCAGCTTTTTGCAGAATTCAAATTCTTCTCTGTTTTCAACCTTTTCAGCAAGAAGGCGCACATTCATTGCCTTAAGGGAATCCATGTTCCGCACAATCTGCATTTTTGATGTGGCACGTATGTCAACCTTGATGAATCTGACATCTTCAAACAGAGGGCGGAAGTTTTTGGCATGGCTTTCTGTAAAAATAAAGTCATCAAGGGCAAAAGAATAGTTCTGCTTGCCGTAGTCTTTTACTTTTTCCACCAGAATATCTGTGACTCTTGTGGTTTCGAGTATTTCCAGAACAGTTTTTTCCGCAGGGAGGAGGGCTATTATATCCTCATCGATCACAGATTCATCAATGTTTATAAAGCCTTTTTTAGATCCGAGAAGGGTCTCTATGCCGAAGTTCTGCAAAAGATGCAGGAGTACCGATGAGGTGGCGGAAAGGTTATCATCAATTTTTGCCGCATTGGTTTCAGTATTGCGGAATAATATCTCATAGGCGAAAATATTTCCGTTTATATCCAGTATCGGCTGTCTTCCCACAAAGATTCTGTCGCTCATAATCCCCTTTTCCGTTTTCATACATAACTTAGCAACTATCTTAACGGATAATAAATATCAAGTGAAAAATACCGATGTAAGTGGTTATTAAATAATATATCATACAAAGTAACTATATTCAGTCTAAAGATATACCCGGTTGACGAATAAACAGGAAATGTTCATAATCAAAGAAAGACGCAGACGGTTGTGCATGGCTTAAAAGAGCAAAATTGAAAACAGTTTGCGTATATTCTCCATGATTCTCTTGAGGATTGACAAAGAGGCTCTTCTCTGACATAATTTTGATATGGAATTACTTGAGAAACTGAATATTTTAAGCAGTAAGATAGAACGTCTCATAGATGACAGAGAGAACCTGAAGAACGAGAACGAAGCTCTTAAAGCACGGGCTTCGGAACTGGAAGCGGAAATATCCGCTCTGATTGAGGAAAGAAAAACAGTCAGGGAAAAAGTGGAGAACCTTCTGTCCAGAATAGGGTAAAAGGCTTATGAGTCCTGATAGTAAGGAAGTTCAGATCACCGTTGCAGGTGTTCACTATTCCCTCAGAACAGAAAACGGAGAAGTGCTGGAAAAAGCGGCAGGGCTTCTTGAGGAGAAAGTTCAGGAATCGAACGACTCCTCCAAGATTGTCAATACTCACCGCGCTGTTGTTATGGCGGGTTTAAAAGTTGCTGTTGAAAGGGTCGAGCTTGCGGAAGCGGCTAAGATAGCCGAAGCCGAAGTTGACAGACTAAATGAACGGCTTAATGAGATAGATATATAAGATCCCCTGCGGCGTTCGTAAGATGGAAGAAAACTGCAGCCAACAATTTTAACCTGGGTGTTGATACTGGACGCAGTGTGCATGCCTGTTCGCAGGAAGCCTGAAGCGTTCGTGATACTCCCGCCCTTATTGTAAGGGCTACTAGGTTTCTTCCACAAACGGCGCATGCGGGGGTTGGTTTTATGAGGATACTGGAAGCACTCCGCCCGAAAGGGTTTGAAGATATAGCAGGGCAGGATCACCTTTTTAAAGAGGACGCGCTCTTTTTAAAGCTGGTGAAGTCAGGGAATTTTGACTCGCTGATCCTGATAGGTCCGCCGGGCTGCGGTAAAACCACTGCCGCAGAGCTGGTGGGAGAACATCTTGCCATACCTTTTTTCAGGCTGCACGCCTCAACTTCCGGTTCCTCGGACATAAAAAACATAATCGAATCCACGAAGCATTACGGCAGAGAAGCTATTGTCTTCATCGATGAACTTCACAGGTTTAACAAAACCCAGCAGGATCTGCTGCTGAAGGTCATAGATGGAAGACATGCGAAGCTTATAGGAGCCTCCACGGAGAATCCTTACTTCAATCTTACTCAGCCTCTCCGCTCAAGGAGTTTTGTGTTTGAGTTTCATTCCCTTGGTGATGAAGCTCTGGACCAGCTTTATGAAAAAGCTGTTTCCTACATAAAAGAAAGCTACGGGGTTGATGAGGTTATAGCCGACGAAGAGGGGATGACACGCCTTAAGCGTGTGAGCCTCGGTGACGGCAGACGTTTTCTGAATATGCTTGAATTGTCTGTTGTAAAAGGCACTTTCAGCGGACAGAGCGTTACTCTCGGTCTTCAGGGCATAGAAGACTATGTAACCGGCGGCAGTTATGACACTGATGAGCATTATGACCTGCTCTCCGCCATGATAAAAAGCATCCGGGGAAGCGACCCCGATGCGGCTCTCCTTTGGGGCATGAAGCTCATGGAAAGCGGTGTTGCACCTGAAACTGTTTTCAGAAGGCTGCTTATTTCGGCCAGTGAGGACATAGGCAACGCCTATCCTGATGCCCTTGAGTTTGCAAACGCTGCTTATCAGGCGTTTACCAACGTGGGCAGACCCGAAGGGGACATTATCTTCGCTCAGGTGGTGACATATCTTGCCTCCTGCCCGAAGAGCAACAGAAGCTATATGGCTCTGCACAAAGTAAAAAATTACCTTCAGTCACACAACCCCAAGGTGCCTGAACATTTGAGAAGCGGGGGAAGCGGATATGTTTATCCGTTTGACCACGGAAGCTTTGTAAAACAGGACTACACAGAAGAACCACTTAGTTTTTACAATCCTTCCGAACAAGGTTTTGAGGCAAAATTTGCCGAACGCCTGAAAAGGCTTTGGAACGGCGTGAAAAAGTATGAATAAAGCCGTTTTGAGGAAGCAGATGAAAGAAAGGAGGGACAGTCTGTCCGATACCTTTGTGGATGAAGCTTCAGCGGAAATATGCCTGAAATTCCTCGCCGAATATAATTCGGCAAAACGGGTACTCTTGTACTCAGATATAAATAATGAGGTGAAAACGGAGAATCTTGCGCTACAATTAATGAATAGCGGAACGGAAGTCTATCTGCCAAAAATAGAAAACGGCAGACTGGTGACCGGACCATATATCGGAGGATTACAGACGGGGTCTTACGGAGTTAAGGAACCGGTTGTGATAGATAACAGAACAGACTTTGACGTGGTTGCCGTGCCGGGACTGGCTTTTGACAGCGGGTTATACAGACTGGGCTACGGAGGCGGCTACTACGACAGACTACTGCCCGGACTGAAGCTTTCGGTCAAAGCCGGTCTGGGTTACGGATTTCAGATTGTCAGTACGGTTTACAGGGAAGAACATGATTTCCCATTGGATGCGCTGATAACTGAAAATTACATATACAGGAGGAGCAGATGACCAGTCTGCATGCGTTACTTGTTCTCGCCAGCCTTTTAGTAGGTGTATTTGCGGGACTTTTATATCAGAAAAGAAAAAACGATAATGAGAATATCAAAAACAGCAAAACAGCAGAAGACATAATAAGCAGAGCAAGAAAAGAAGCCGATGAAATAATCAAAGAAGGCAAACTTGAAGCGAAAGATTATGTTTACAAAGGTAAGCAGGAAGTTGAAAGAGATTCCAGAGAAAAGAAGAAAGAGATAGCTGCTCTTGAGAAAAGGCTTATCACCAAAGAGGAATCTATAGACAACAAGCTTGATCAGCTTACTAAAAAAGAAGACGCTCTTCTTAAAAAGTATGAGGAAGCGGAAGAAAAACAGAAAGACCTCGACAAACTCCGTGAGGAAGCTGAGGACATACGCAACAGGATGTTAGCGGAAATCGAAAAAATAGCTGCCATGACAAGGGAAGAAGCAAAACAGATGCTCATAGCCGAGCTTGTTGAAGACGCCAAGATTGACGCCGCCCGTGAACTCAGGGAAATCGAAGAGCAGACAAAAACAGACGCCGAGAAAAAGGCGCAGAGCATTATTGCTACTGCTATCCAGAGATGTGCGCCTGAATATGTGGGCGAGATTTCTGTATCCGTTGTCAGTCTTCCCAGTGATGAAATGAAGGGAAGAATCATCGGACGTGAAGGAAGAAACATCCGTACGTTTGAAAGCGTTACCGGAGTTGACATTATAGTTGATGATACCCCCGAAGCGGTTATCCTCTCCTCTTATGACCCGTTCAGAAGAGAAATAGCGAAAATGACCCTTGAGCGCCTTGTGACCGACGGGCGTATACATCCGGCAAGAATTGAAGAACTTCACGACAAATGCCGTGAAGAGCTTGAAAAACATGTTCTCGAAGTGGGCGAGCAGACTCTTTTTGATCTCGGAGTCCACGGTGTTCACAAAGATATATCAAGGCTTATCGGCAGGCTTAAATACAGAACAAGCTACGGTCAGAACGTGCTTGGACACTCTATAGAAGTTGCTAAGATATGCGGAACAATGGCTGCGGAACTTGGGCTTAACGAAAAAATCGCAAAACGTGCCGGTCTTCTCCATGACATCGGAAAGGCGATTGACTACGAAAGTGAAGGCTCACATACCGAAATCGGTGTGGAAGTTGCCAAAAAATACAAGGAAGACTGGCGTGTCCTCAACGCCATAGCCTCTCACCACGGAGAGGAGGAGTTCAAATGCGTTGAATCTGTTCTTGTGCAGGCTGCGGATGCAATGAGCGCATCCAGACCCGGAGCAAGAAGAGAGGTTCTTGAATCATACCTTAAAAGGCTCGAAAACCTTGAGACTATCGCCTCCTCGTTTGAAGGTGTCAGCAAATGCTATGCTATTCAGGCAGGAAGAGAAGTCCGCATAATAGTTGAGCCTGACAAGGTTACTGATGAAAGGCTTGTAACACTGTCGAAAGACATTTCCAAGAAGATAGAGGAAGAACTCACATACCCCGGACAGATCAGAGTTACCGTAATCAGGGAAGCCCGCTCTGTGGGATATGCGAAATAAAGAGTAAATGAAGATACTTCATATAGGCGATATTATGGGCAAAGCAGGCAGAAGCCTGCTTCGCTCCGCCGTACCTCAGCTCCGTGAAGAGCTTGGGCTTGACATTGTGATAGCAAACGTTGAGAACTCTGCAAACGGCTTCGGAATAACCGAAGCCCTCTATAAGGACATTCTGTCCTATGGCGTGGATCTCATGAGTTCAGGCAACCATGTTTTTGACGTTAAAGAATCCGAAAAATTCATCAATCATCTGGACAAGCTTGTCCGCCCCGCAAACTATCCTGACGGCACACCCGGAAAAGGTTATATAACCATAGAAAAAAACGGCAGTAAGTTCACTCTGCTGAACCTTATGGGCAGAGTTTTCATGCCTCTTTCCGACTGCCCTTTCAGAAAATTTGACACAATCTATCCTGAAATAAGCGACAGCTTCATCCTTGTTGACTTCCATGCGGAAGCCACAAGCGAAAAAAATGCCTTCGGCCTTTATGTTGACGGCAGGGCGGGAGCAGTTCTCGGAACTCACACTCACGTACAGACAAATGATGACAGACTGCTCCCTAACGGAACACTGTATCTGACAGATGTCGGAATGTGCGGAGGGCTTGACTCTGTAATCGGAATGAGTGCAGATGCGCCGATAGAGCGCTTTCTGGGCGGTGTTCCGAGGAAATATGAGGTTGAAAAAGCGGGTAAAATGGTGTTTAATGCCCTGTTTTTCGAGTATGATGATCTCGGAAAAATCGTCCGTTATTCAAAAATATCACAAACATCGGGGGAGTAAATGGACTACCGTAAAGAAATTAAACGTCTTGCCGCAGAGATGGACGCAGTTATTCTTGCTCACAACTACCAGCCTGATGAAATTCAGGAAATTGCAGATATTACCGGCGATTCGCTCGGTTTAAGCATACAGGCGGCAGAAACAGATAAAAGCACAATAGTTTTCTGCGGAGTTCATTTCATGGCGGAGACAGCTTACATGCTTTCGCCCCATAAAACTGTTCTCCTGCCCGAAATAAACGCCGGATGTCCCATGGCGGACATGATCACGGCGGATAAGCTCCGTGAGTTTAAAAAACAGCACCCCAATGCAGCAGTTGTCTGTTATGTGAATACCACCGCCGAGGTCAAGGCGGAGAGCGACATATGCTGCACATCTGCTAATGCTGTAAATGTCATAAAACATGTTGACGCTGATGAGATAATTTTCGTGCCTGACCGCAACCTCGGTCACTATGTGTCACGCTTTACTGATAAAAAGATGATTCTCTGGCAGGGCTGGTGTCCCATTCATAACAGGACCACCGAGCTTGAAGTCAGACAGCTTAAAGAAAAATATCCTGATGCACTTGTGGTGGCACACCCTGAAAACCCGCCTTCTGTGGTTGATCTTGCGGACCATGTATGCTCCACTTCAGGCATATATACCTACTGCCGTGAAAGCAGTAATAAACGCTTTATAATCGCCACTGAAGAAGGCGTACGTTATCTCCTTGAAAAGCAGAACCCTGACAAGGAGTTTATCTTTGCTTATGACGGGTTTATCTGTAAAAATATGAAGAAGACCACCCTTAAGAGTCTTTATGAGGCGCTGCTTTATAAACAGCATGTTATAACAGTGCCGGAGGATATAAGGGAGAAGGGCGTCCGCTGTATTCAGAAGATGCTTGATATACCCAGAAACTATTAGTGTACAGTAAATAATTGCGGATATTTTTAAGAAATATTCCGAAAAATGTTGAATTTTAGAACATAAGTGCTAATATAGCGAACCTTTGTTCGGGAGATAATATGTGCAGCCGTATTTCAGTCTTTAAGAAAATCGCAATAGCCAGTGACCATGGCGGGTTTGAACTTAAGGAACAGTTAAAAAATTACATATTAAAATACGGGGTAGATGTTTTAGATTTGGGAACAGATAACGAAAGCTCCGTGGATTACCCTGATTTCGGCGCTGCGGCTGGTATAGCCGTTGCTGACGGCGAAGCTGACGGGGCCATAGTAATATGCGGTTCCGGCATAGGTATTTCCATTTCTGCAAATAAGATCCCCGGCATCAGGGCTGCCCTCTGCTGGGATACATATACCGCTAAAATGTCCAGAATGCACAATGACTCAAATGTTCTCGCCCTCGGCGGCAGAGTTATCACATTTGACCGTGCAGTGGATATGGTTGATTTGTGGCTTACAACACCCTTTGACGGCGGAAGACACCAGAAGCGTATCGACAAGCTGGACAGACTTGCCGCAGAAAGATGGCGGAAGTATTTGTCAGAGGAAAAATAACATGCTCAGGAATACTGGGAAATTCTCATTTCACGGGTTTTTCCTTTATGCGGGGGTACTGTATTGAGACCAAGCTGGGATCAGTACTTTATTGAAATAACTAATATCGCAAAACAGCGCTCCACCTGTTTAAGAAGGCAGGTCGGAGCATTGCTTGTTAAAGACAATCATATACTCGCCACAGGCTATAACGGTGTGCCTGCCGGAGTGACTCACTGCGAAGTCACCGGATGCCTGCGGCAGAAACTTAACGTCCCCTCAGGACAGAGGCATGAGCTTTGCAGAGGGCTTCATGCCGAACAGAATGCTATACTTCAGGCTGCTTATCACGGCGTACCGATCAAGGGCGCCACTCTCTACTGCAACACCAAACCCTGCTCCATCTGCACCAAAATGATCATTAATGCCGGAATCGTACGCATTGTTTACGAACTCTACTACGAGGACGCCCTTGCTGACGAAATTCTGGCGGAAACTAATATAATAGTTGAACAATTTAATAAAGGGTAGGCTCATGCCGTTTTTTGGATTCAGAGGAGGCGTTCACCCTGACTACAATAAGGGTGCGACGTCGGGCAAGCCAATTGAGGTTATGCCCGTTAAAGAGGGTGCGCTGTACGGGGTTCCGCTCGCACAGCACATAGGGGCTCCGGCGAAACCGCTGGTGGCAAAAAATCAGGAAGTAAAAGCAGGGGAACTGATAGGGCAGGCAGCAGGCTTCATCAGTGCTAATATACATGCTCCTGTTTCCGGCAGAGTGGTTGCTTTACAGAGCTTGCCTCATCCCGTTTCGGGTAAAACTGCTGGAATAATAATTGAAGCATCCGGTGAGCAGGACAAAATTCTCCCTGTAAATGTATCTGAAAAGTTTCAGGAAACAGTTCTGAACGCAGGAATAGTCGGTCTCGGCGGAGCGACTTTTCCTTCAAATGTTAAACTCAGTCCGCCTAAAAAGGTCGATACTCTTCTGCTTAACGGAGCAGAATGCGAACCCTATCTCACCTGTGACCACAGGCTCATGCTTGAGAAAACAGAAGAGATAATCAAGGGCGCTGATCTGATCCGCAGGGCTCTCAACATCGAAAATCTAATAATAGGAATAGAGGAAAACAAGCCTGATGCTCTGGAAGCATTCGGAAAGTTTGCTTCATCATATAAGTTTGAACTTGTCCCCCTTGAGGTCAAGTACCCGCAGGGCGGTGAAAAGCAGCTTATTAAGGCGTGTCTCAACAGGACAGTTCCCGAAGGCATGCTCCCCCTTGAGGTGGGCGTGATAGTGCATAATGTGGGAACATGTCTCGCTGTTTATGACGCTGTGGAAAATAAAAAACCACTCATAGAAAGAGTAGTTACAGTTACCGGAGCAGTGAAGGAACCGAAAAACCTTCTGGTGCGTGTCGGCACTCCGGTTCAGGATATTATAGATTACTGCGGCGTTT
>OBLN01000089.1_pt1 | contig 33031 bp, 23 predicted proteins | sample 1519301 | NCBI WGS metagenome assembly OBLN01 (sample SAMEA2452533, study PRJEB22499) | sediment metagenome | reverse complement strand
AGCCGCGCATTGACCTCGACACCGGGCTGTCGGGAATGATCCCCTGGGTGCGGGAGAAGCTCAAAAATGAGTTGAAGAGTTGAAGAAAGGAGGCAGGAGAAAGGAGGCAGGACAAAACTCTGAATAAGGAATAAAGTAGAAGGAATAAGAAAAACGGTTCCTTTCGCTTCGCTGAAGGCATTTGTCATTTGTTTTTGTTTTGAATTTCGCAGATTGGAATTTTGAATTTGTTTCGGATTTTGTGCTTGGGGTTTGGGATTTGAAGGAAGGTGACAGGTGGCAGGAGGCAGGGAAAAGCTCTGAATAAGGAATAAAGCAGAAGGAGTAAGAAAAGCGGTTCCTTTCGCTTCGCCGAAGGCAAGGAGCAAGAGCCGGGAAGGTCGGAATAATGCATAAGGAATAATGAATAAAAAACCATTGTGATTATTGCACCTTATTCCTTCTTCTTTATTCCTTATTCGGAACCGGTTTTGACTTTTTCATTGCCATGCCTGAGGGGCAAGCAGAAGCGGAAGGAGAAGACAACACTTCAGAAACTGTATTCCCTCCCTCTGCTCTCTGAACTCCCTCAACTTCTTTTTTCACTGGAATTTGTTTGGGATTTTCGAATTTGAGATTTGAATACAAGGTGTCGGGAGGAGGCGAACATGAAAAAACGGGCAGGGGTGGTCGCTTTGATACTGATCCCCGCGTACGTGCTGGCCGGGGGCAGGGGTGCGAACGATCGTTTTGAACAGCGTTTGAGAAACATTTCCAGCGCCGAGATGCAGGCCGTAGTGGAGTTTCTGGGGCATGACCTGCTGGAAGGCCGTTCTCCGGGAAGCCGCGGCGGCGACCTGGCGGAAATTTATATCCGCAGCCTGTTCAAGATGCTGGACCTGGAACCGGCGGGAACAAATGGATACATGCAGCCATTTATCCTGAAAAAGTTCACCACATCCGGCATTCAACTGGCTGCGGGAGATGTGGCGCTTGAATACATCCACGACCTGGTCGGAACGGCCACCTGTCAAACGCCGGATTTCAACATCTCCGCCCCACTGGTATTCGTGGGTTTCGGCATTCGCGCGCAGAAATGGAACTGGGATGATTACAAGGACGCTGATGTCTCGGGAAAGATCCTGGTCAGCCGCGTCAACGATCCGGGCAGTTTCCACCCGCAGATCTTTGAAGGCAAAACATTGACCTATTTCGGGCGCTGGACCTACCATATCGAGGAGGCCGCGCGCCGGAAGGCATTGGGGATTCTGCTGATTCACACGGACGAGTCGGCCGGATACGGCTGGAAAGTGGTGGAAAACTCCTGGACCAACGGCGAGTTCTTTATTCCGGCACAGATCGACAACCCCCTCGTATTCCGGGGCTGGATAAAGGAAGAAAGCCTGGAAAGGCTGCTGGCCAGCAAAGGGGTGAAATTGGCCGACCTGTACAGGCAGTCCCTGACCACTGAATTCAAACCCGTAGACCTCGGCATCCAGGCCGCGATCAGCGGCAGGAACCAATGGCAGGATGTTGAAAACCGCAATGTGGTGGCTTCCGTATCCGGAAAAGTGCCGCAGCGCATCGTGCTCAGCGCGCATATCGACCATCTGGGGACAACGAATACGGGCGGGGACCGGATCTTTAACGGGGCCATAGACAATGGATCGGCTGTAGCCGCCATGCTGGTGGCGGCAAAAATCCTCAAGGAATTCCAGGACGATCTGTATTATTCGATCACCGTGCTGGCATGCAACAGCGAAGAAGCGGGGTTGCTGGGATCCAGGTTTTACGTTGATACCACCGACCGCTCAAACATTATCGCCAACATCAACTTTGAATCCTCCCCGGTCTGGAAGTCCGCCACCAGCCTGATGGGGATCGGGGCGCGTTTCTCCACTTTCGCCGAGTTGATCCGCCAAACGGCGGCGGATCATGGTTTGACTTATTCGCAGTTTTCCCTTGCCAACCAGGGCTTGTTTTACCGTTCCGACCAGTTTTCGTTCGCCCGTCGCGGAATTCCGGCGGTATGGATCTCAGCGGGCGAAACGGAAGTGGACGGCGAACGTCATTACACGCGCTTCTGGCTGGGCGATTATCACACCGTCCGTGATGAATACGACCCCGAATGGGACCTGGGCGGATTGCGCCAGACCATCCAGGCGGCTTTGCGCCTGGTGCGCCGGATGAACGAGAACCGCGTGCCCCCGCAATGGAAAAACAACCTGACCTTCCCGATTGAAAACGAAGCCGGTGAAAAGTAGGTGACAGGTGCAGGGGCGGCCCCCCATGGCCGCCCTGTAGAACGTAGAAGGTAGAAAGATCCAGTTCCCGGCAAGTGGCAGGAGGCGATTGGCGAGGGGCGAGTGCCGAGAAACAGGCCGGAATAATGCATAAGGAATAATGAATAAAAAACCATTGTGATTATTGCACCTTATTCCTTCTTCTTTATTCCTTATTCGGAACCGGTTTTGACTTTTTCATTGCCTTGCCTGAGGGACAAGCAGAAGCGGAAGGAAAAGACAACACTTCAGAAACTGTATTCCTTCCCTCAACTCTCTCAACTCCTCTCTTCCGTGCATTCCGTGGTTGCTTCTGTTTTGCTCTGGTTTCGGTCATTTGAATTTGGATCATTGGAATTTGTTTGGGATTTAGAATTTGGGATTTGGATTGAGGTGACAGGGAGGCAGGAGTCAGGGAGGAAATGTGTCAACTTTAAATCAGGACTTGACACCCCCCATGGCCGCCCTGTAGAACGTAGAGGGTAGTAAACAGCAGGCCTCCATTCGCGGGGAGTTCGTCACCTCTCGCCCCTGGCCCTTCGCCACTCGCCAGTTTTTTCTTCCGGTGAGGGAAACGAAAAGAGTCGCAGATGTCAGGCGTAGCGACTGTCTCCTGCCTTCCTGTCACCTGATACCTGTCACCTTCTTTTCAACTCTGTCTTCAGATACGGCAACCCCGGAATCAACAGCATGGCGGGAATCGAGAGGGCGAAGCTGACGCCGAACAGCCAGGCGTATCCCAGCCAGCCCGCGATGAACCCGCTGGCCAGACCGGCAAACAACCCCCCCAGGTTCATCAGCCCTGAACCGATGGCGTAATGCGCCGCTTTGAACTGCGGACTGCAGATGCGCATCAGGTAGGTCATGAGCACTGCGGTGCCCAGGCCGCCGGCAAACTGGTCAAAACCATGGATGGCGGCAAAGAAAACCAGGTTGCCCGTTCCCATCCAGGCCGATTCCATGCCCCCGGTGGAGATGAACGGCGTCAGGTGCAGGGCGGCGCCCATGTAGATCAGGTTGGTGAGGTTCTGCGCCAGCAGGAAAGGCCAGATGACCCGATGCATGCCGTAGCGCGAAATGGCCCAGCCGCCGAGCAGCGCACCGGCAATGGAGGCGGGCAAACCCACCCAGGCGCTGATCCAGCCGTAATGGGCCTTGATGCCCAGGTCCACCACAAAAGGGGCCACCATGGTGGACAAGGCCCATTCACCGGTGCGCGTGAGGATGATGAATCCGAGCACCCGACCCACGCGTTCACGATCCATGAAGGAAACAAAAGCGCGCGAGAAGGGGGAATCCGTTTCCAGTAAAAAGCGGCGTTTCAGGGTGCGGCGGAAAATTCCCACGAACAGGAGCGCCAAAAGCAACAGCATGGCGATCCAGTGGGAAAAGTACACGCGTTCAAGCCCGGGATGGCGCGACTGGATTCCGGCCCAGGTTGCTGAGAGAAAAAATGCGCGGATTCCAAGCGCGGCCACGGTCAGCAGCACCACCAGCGCCAGGGCGCGGGGACGCAAGAGGGACCGGCTCCATGCCGCAGCTGATTGTCCCGGGGGCTCCACTTCGGCCAGGAAAAACAGGTGAAAGCTAAAAAAGAGTCCGAAAATGATTGCAGCCGCGGCATAGGCGGTTCCCCAGCCGATCGTGGTTCCGATGGTAACCACCACCCCCGTGCCCGTCATCATGGCGATGCGGTAGGCCATGACCCGGTATCCGATCCAACGGGCCTGGGCGTCCTTGTCCAACGCCTCCATGTAATAGCCGTCAATGGCGATGTCATGGGTGGCGGCAATGAAAGCGGCGATGAAAAAGAGTACGGCCACGGCCCGGACCCCGAACGGCATCGGGGCGAATAAGGCTGCCAGAATCGTTACGCCCAGCAGTATGCCCTGCATGGAAAGTAACCAGCGGCGCTTGGTGGCCACGGCGTCCACCTGGGGGGCCCAGAGGAATTTAAAGATCCAGGGCAGTCCGAAGAGCGATGTCAGGCCGATATTTTCCAGGGAAACGCGCATGTCACGAAAGAATACGGATGAAACGGTACGGATCAGGGTAAACGGGAATCCTTCGGTGAAATAGATGGTAAATGCCCACATGGCCGGGGGTATGCGGAGTCGCGGTTTCATGATTGGGTTCCGGGGAAAAGCGATTATACCAGCCGGAAAATCCCCGCGCAAATGGCTGGGCGGGGGCGGGGGCGATTCGCGAACCATCCGGCCTCTCGTTCTTGCACGGCAGGCCGGAAGACTCTATAATTAAATTCCTGCAATGCGCTGCCGGAAGGCGGCGGGGAGGAGCAAGGTGAACCAGATGAAAACCGTGATGTTGCTGGGCGGATTGACCGGCCTGCTTTTGTTGATCGGGGGCATGGTCGGCGGCAAGGCGGGTATGCTGATCGCCCTGGTGATGGCAGCGGTCATGAATCTTTCCGCCTGGTGGTTTTCGGACAGCATCGTGCTGCGCATGCACAAGGCCCGCCCGCTGGGAATGGATGAAGCTCCGCGCATCCAGGCCATGGTGGAAACGCTGAGCCAACGTGCCGGGATCCCCGCCCCCCGGGTTTACCTCATGGAACACCCTTCACCCAACGCGTTTGCCACGGGCCGTGACCCTTCGAAAGGCGTGGTGGTGGTGTCATCCGGCCTGCTGCAACTCCTCAACGAACCTGAATTGGAGGGTGTGCTGGCACACGAGCTGAGCCATATCCATCATCGGGATACCCTGGTGCAGTCGATTGCCGCCACCCTGGGCGGCGCGATCATGATGCTGGCCTACCAGATGCGCTGGTTCGGCTTTCTGGGCGGTGCCAGGGATGATGATGACGGTGGGGGCATGCTGGGGTTGATCGCCATGGCCGTGCTGGCCCCGTTGGCCGCGAGCCTGATCCAGATGGCGATTTCCCGCTCGCGTGAATACGGCGCGGATGAAGGGTCGGCGCAATTGACGCATAACCCCGAAGGCCTGGCCTCCGCGCTGGAAAAACTGGGCCGGGAGAGTCGGCGCGTGCCCCTGCAAACCCACTCCCAGGCGGCGCACCTGTTTATCGTGTCTCCCTTGCGGGCGGATTTTCTTGCGCGCCTCTTTTCCACCCATCCACCGCTGGAAGACCGTATCGCGCGTCTGCGCGCCATGTCCGGGACGTGAGCGCACGCTTCATCGCGCTTGACTTCACCGGGGTCTGCTTTTATACTGGACCATTCGCTATCCCGCCCCGGCGGAGGCGGACCCGGAACAGGAATCGATCATGAGTGACAACCCGCGCCCCGATCAGAATACCCGCAAGACCCTCAAGCAGGTCGGCTACCGGCCGCTTGGACGGACCCCGGATGCCGTGTATGCCGAATTGGGCTTCAAATGCGGCCTGGAAATCCATCAGCAATTGTTGACGCGGCAGAAGCTGTTCTGCCGCTGTCCCGCCGGACTTTACCAGAAGGAAGACGAGTTCGACGCCGAACTCGTGCGCCACATGCGCCCCACCCTGAGTGAACTGGGGGAATACGATGGCACCGCACTGATGGAGTTCAAGACGCGCAAGAACATCTATTACCATATTCAGAACGAGACCGCCTGCACGTATGACATCGACGATACCCCGCCATTCCGCATCAATGACCAGGCGCTCGATATCGCCCTTGAAGTCGCCCTGCTCCTGGAAACCAGTATTGTCGGTGAACTCCACGTGACGCGCAAACAATATTTGGATGGCAGTATCCCCACCGGGTTTCAACGTACGGCCATCGTGGGGATCGAAGGCCGGGTCCCCGTAAAAGGCCGCGAGGTGGGGATCATCCAGATCAGCGTGGAAGAGGACTCCTGCCGCGAGGTTTCCGACCTGGGCCATGACCGGGTTTACACAACCGACCGGTTGGGCATGCCCCTGATCGAGACCGTCACCCATCCCCACCTGGTGACGCCGCGCATGGCCGCAGACGCAGCCGAATACCTGCGGTACCTGACCCGCAGTACGGGCCATGTGCGCACGGGGATCGGCGCCGCACGTCAGGATGTCAACGTCAGTATCCGCGGCGGCACGCGTGTTGAAATCAAGGGAGTCGCGCACATTGCCTGGATTCCCCAGTTGACCCACGTTGAAGCTTTTCGCCAGAAAAGCCTCTTGCTCATCCGTGCGCGGCTTGTCGAACAGGGGCTGGATGCGGAATCCTGGCAGGCGGCCGCGCTGGACCTGCCGGAGACGTGGATCCCGCGCAAGGCGTTGCACAAACTTTACCATGGATCCCGTGACCTGCGTGCCGTGGCACTCAACCTGCCCGGATTCGCCGGCCTGCTCTCGCATTTCACCCAGCCCGGCCAGGTGTTTGCCGATGAAATCGCCGATCGCCTCAAGGTCGTGGCCTGCGTGGAACGACCCAACATGGCGCATTCAGAAGAATCCGTTTCGCTGCTGAAACGTTCCCAATGGGCGGAATTGCGCGAGCGCATGCAGTGTGGACCCGACGATGCCCAGATCGTGGTCTGGGGACCGGCGAACGATATCTCCACCGCGGTCGAAACCGTTCAGGAGCGCTGCCGACTGGCATTCAGCGGCGTACCCAACGAGACGCGGAAATCCTTTCCCGATGGTTCAACCCGGTTTGAACGGGTTCTGCCCGGTCCGGACCGCATGTACCCCGACACCGATACCGCGCCGATCTCGATTCCGCAAGAACGGATCGAACGCATTCGCGCCGCTCTGCCCACATCGGTATCCGGCAACCTGGCGCGCATGCGGGAATGGGGCGTGGCCCCCAACCACTTCGGCTATATTCTGCGACGCAACCTGTTCCCGGTACTGGAGCGGATCGTGGAGGCTTATGAGCAGCCGCCGCGAAAGGTGGCGCGGACGCTTGCGCAGGTGCTGCGCCATCTGGACCCCGCACCGAAAGACCATGGCGGCTTTGATCCTTCCCGGCTGGTTGACCTGTACGCGTTTCTCAAAGAGGAAGGCATTGATCCCGGCCTGGTGGATGCAATGCTGCCCGTGGTCACGTGTCATCCGCAGATGGAGTTGCCGTCGGTACTGGATACGATTGAGTTCCAGCGCCATGGCCGTGAAAAGATCCTGGACCTGATACCGGTTCTGGATGCCAAGTTCAGAGAGATCAACACCTCGCCCGATCCGCGGGCGCGACACCGCTGGATCATGGGCCGATTGCGCCCCCTGGCCCTGGGCAACATGGACCTGCAGGAATTGAGCCGCCTGGTTCCGGGAGGGCGAGATGAGTGACATGTTCAAGGGGTACCGCGGGCGCGCCCTGGAAACGCTGAAGAAATTCAATATCCGCGTCTGGAGTGAAGCGGAAGTCAAAACCACCCGTGGTGATTTCCGCGGTATCGTGCTGCCCAGATCCGAGAACGACGATGACCGCCACATGGTGCTTAAACTCGACACCGGCTACAATGTCGGCATCAACGTGGAAACGGTCAAGGAAATCAGGGAACTGGGCTATCGCGAAGCCCATTACAAGATTCCGGAAAAAGAATTCCCTTTTTCTCCGAACAAGCCGCGGGTCAAGTTGTTCGGTACCGGCGGAACCATCGCCTCCCGCCTGGATTACCGCACCGGAGCGGTGATACCCGCGTTTTCGCCGGGAGAGCTTTATGGGGCCGTTCCCGAACTGGCGGATATCTGTAACCTGGAAACGGAAAAGCTGTTCGCGGTTTTCAGTGAAAATATGGGGCCCAGCCAGTACATCACGCTGGCAAAAGCCATCGGCGAAGAGATCCGGCGCGGCGTGGACGGTATCGTGATCGGCCACGGAACCGATACCATGCACCACACGGCATCGGCCCTGACCTTCATGGTTCAGAATCCGCCGGTGCCCATCATCATGGTGGGCTCCCAGCGTTCGTCGGACCGGCCCTCTTCGGATGCCGCGCTCAACCTGATTCACGCCACAACCGCGGCCGCGCATGCGGATATCGCCGAAGTAATGGTATGCATGTTCGGTCCCACTTCGGATGAGTACGCCCTGCTGCACTCGGGGACCCGCGTGCGCAAGATGCATTCGTCCTATCGTTCCACATTCCGAACCATTGGCGATATTCCCAAGGCGCGGGTGGAAAAGGACCGCATCATTCCCATGCGCAAAGACTGCAAACCCCGCCGGCGTGATCGTGAAGTCAGCGTCAAGCCGTTTTTTGAAGAAAAAGTGTCGATTGTCTACTACTATCCCAACATGCAGCCCGATATTATCGATTCGCTGGTGGACAACGGCTATCGCGGCATCGTCATTGCCGGAACCGGGCTGGGCCACGTTAACAAGCCCCTGTATCCGGCCATTGAACGGGCGGCCGCGAAAGGGGTGGCTGTCTACATGACCGTGCAGACGTTGTGGGGATACGTGCACATGTTTGTGTATGACACCGGCCGGGACCTGATGAGCAAGGGAGTGGTGCCCGCGGAGAATATGCTGCCCGAAGTGGCATACATCAAGCTGGGCTGGGCGCTGGGGCAGACCGAAGACCTGGACGAAGTCAAGCGCCTGATGTTGACGCCGGTCAGTGATGAAATCACTCCCCGGGAGCCCTACAACGGCTACCTGGTTTTTCAGGGAGGCATCCCCGAAGTTGAACGTTTTCTAAAGCGATACCATAAATAAAGCGAAAGCGATTTCGCCGATATGCGGTTGAGGCGGTTTTTGCGCATGATAAATCATGACGGCAAGGAGATCGGAATGCCAAAGAAAACACTGAGTCGCGTGGCGCTTATCGGGATCATGGTTTTTTGGTCTGTGAGCGCTTTGCCTGCGGAAGATCAGGGGTGGATCAACAACTCCCTGACCTTGACGCTCAACAGTAAGGTTTCGCTGAAGTTCACCAACGAGATCCGCACCCGGGAAATCACCTTTGCGGATCCCGTTCTGCATAATTGGCAGGGTGGCGTGTTGCGCAGCCTGTCAAACCGGACCTATGTCGGCGTGTTTTTCAAGCGCGAAACCACCGACAAGGGAACATTCACCCTGAGGGAAAACCGTTTAACCCTGGAGGCGGGCTGGAAGCTCCCGTTGACCCGCAAATCGCGTTTCGATGTGCGCTTCCGTACCGAGATCCGCGGTTTCCGCGATGACCGTGCCGAAAACCACCTGCGGTTCCGCCTGCGCCTGCGTTTCGTGACCCGGGCCGAGCTCGGGAAAATCGTCCTCAAGCCCTTCATCGCCACGGAGCCGTTTGCCGACACCCTGGTCGACAAGATCAATCGCAACCGCTTTTACCTGGGCGTCATGGTTCCGCTCACAGCAAACGTGGAGTGGGTGGTCAACTATATCCGCCAGGATACGAGCGGCAAGGATCCGCTGCATGTCCTGAATACCGGGGTGGAATTGAAATTCTAGGAGGGTAGCCGTGAAGAAAAAACAGCGTTGGATCCTGGTGTTTTTCATCATGCTGGTCCTGGTGGCCCTGCTGCTCCTGGTCATGCCTTCGGTGGAAGAAGAAGCGCGCCGCGAGGAGATGGTCATGTCCGGGGAAGATACCCCGGAGGTGGCCGCGCTGGTCCAAGCCACCGGCCTGGAAACGGAGTGGATCGCGTTGCGTGCCATGGAGTGCGGTATCGCGCCCGAAGGCTTCGCGCAGAAAACCGGCGCCGAATACAAACCCGGCTTCAATCCCGACCCGGCGATTCCGGCCCAATGCTGGATCGAGACCGGCTACGGTACCCAGAACGCCTGCAAATATTGTCACACCGATTATCTTACCCGGATCGGCCACGGCAACAACTTTCCCATCGGTGAGGACCAGGTGTTGTTCAGTTTTCCTTCGCCGAAATTGAACCTGATCAACTGGAAAAATATCACCCACCCCCAGGAAATTGTCGCGCGCCTGCAAGCCGAGGGTATTCCCGTACCTGAAGCCGGTGATGCCGCCAACCTGGATTGGGTGCGTCGCGACAACTGGCGCGAAGCGTATGCGCGCGGGCGCCGGGTCCAGGATGACAGCTGGAACAACCCGGCCAATCGTGACAGTGACCTGCAATTGCTGCCCGCACTGAACCCCGATGACCTCTATCCCTGGAAGGAGGCGGATCCGACCGACGGCGGCCGCCATGGATTCGTGTCGGCCGACGGCTTTGTCATGAACGCGAAAGCCGAATGCACCGGCTGGCGGGCGGTGAATTTTTTCCCTTACGCCATCTTCACGCCGCTGACCGGATCCGTCAGCGGTATTTATATCCGCCTGCCCAGGCCGTTTCGCGAGAAGGACGGGCGTTTCGACAAGGAAACGTACGTGCGCAACCTGGACCTGTTGGAAACCCAGATCAAGAACCTCGGCACTGACCGGACCCATTACCATGGCGATGCCGCGAATATTGCCTTGGACAAGGGTTTTTACCCGGTGGGTACCGAGTTCGCGCACCCGCTTCACTACGTGGACTTGAACGCGGACGGTGAACGCGGTTCGCAGCTGGACGGAGTCGCCGCTGAGACGGGGGAGAGTTTTGAATTTCCCGGGACCCGTTCCCGCAGGGTGAAAGAGATCCGCTATATGTACAAGTGGAAAACGGTGACGCTGGCGGATATCGCGCCCGCCGAAGAGGAAGCGGAAGCGGTTCAGGGCAAGGAATGGAAGGGTTGGATCGACAACGGAGCGGGTTGGATCCTGGCGGGCTTCATCGAACGCCGGGATGGTGATCTGCGCCCCCAGACCACCGAGGAGCTGATGCAATGCCTGGGTTGTCATTCCGCGGTCGGCAACACCGTGGACGCGGTATGGTCATTCCAGCGCAAGCTGCCTGGGGATGCGGGATGGGGCGAAATGGATTACGGCGCCTATTCCAGCCGGGAGCCGGAGTGGACCCGGCTCAATGATTACATCAACCCGAAGGTGGAGCAGGGGGAAATGGCGTATTTCTACTCCTCGGTGGTCGGGGCCGACCTGTACGGCGTCATGCCGGCAGAAATCAAGACCGAATTGTTGCGCTACGCGGAGGCCAATGACCTGGCGGCTGTCCTCAGCCTGCGGCATTCGCTCAGTGAGATCTTTGACGATGAAGCCTTGAAATCCACGCCCCGCAACGTACGCGAACCGATCCTGCGTGAACGGGCGCTGATCATGCGCCGATTTGCCGCCGAAGGGGCCTACCTGGACTACAACGCCGAAAAGGATGAGTATTTCATCAAGGGCAGCATATTCTATCCCGCGATGCAAACCGTTCAGGGCAACATCGCCGCTTATCGCCGGATTCAACTGGACCAGAGTTTCAACCTGGGCAAGCATGTGTTCGGCCTGAAACCCGGCGCCATTCCCTTCACGTTCCGTTCGGACGGGGAAGTGCTCAACGCACGGCGTGAACCGATTCCCGCCGGGGCGGTGATCGACGGCCGCCCTTATGGCGAAGACGGTGTGGGAATCACGCCAACGGGATTGACTCCCGTGGATAACCAGGGCCGCCCGGTAGACGTGGAAGGCAATCCCATAGACCTGGAAAAACATCCCGAACATGCCGCGGGCCATATTTCCCGGGGCGGGACCTTTGATACGCTCTACACGCCCATCCTCTCGGACCGCAAGGTCCGCCCGGAAAAAAAGTAGGACGCAAGGGGCGGGGGAAACCCCGCCCGTACACCTGCCTTTTGCCATTTTGGTGCGGGTAGAAGATAGAACGTAGAAAACAGAAAAAAATCTGCCTCCCTGTCACCTGTCGGCTCAATCCAAATCCCAAATCCCAAGCACAAAATCCGAAACAAATTCAAAATTTCAATCTGCGAAATTCAAAACAAAAACAAATGACAAATGCCTTCGGCGAAGCGAAAGGAACCGTTTCTTTATTCTTTCTACCTTATTCTTTATTCAGAGCCCGAAGGGCCTGATACCTGACACCTTCTTCCCAACTCTCCAGCTTTATATTCAATGACGCTTGCATAGCAAGCCAATGACATGAGCGAAGCGAATAAATGGCAAATTTTTCCCAATGACAAAATTGTTTTTCCTCTTCAACTTTCCAACTTTCCAACTTTCCAACTCTCCAAAAGTAAACCTTTTGAGCGCCAGGCATGTTTTATAGATGTGAGAACCTGCGCAAACAAAACCGGTCAACAACAGCAAAATCAAGCCCGGCGGCTTACGGAAAAATGAGAACAATGACGGAAATGGAAACAAGTGCGGACGAGCTCGATGAGTTGCTGGAGCGCTCCCGCAGTGGCGACGCCAGGGCCTTTGAATCCCTGGTCCGTCTGCTGCAACCCATGGTACTCCAGATCGCCTTGGGGTTTTTCCGGGATCGGGACGACGCCATGGAAGTGCTTCAGGATACCTTTCTCAGGGTCTATCAGAACCTGCAGAAGGTGGATGGGGCGGTTGGCCTGCGGGGCTGGGTGTACCGCATCGCCACCAACATCGCCATTGATCACTACCGCGCACGGCGCAAGCGCGGAGAGCGGGAGCGCAAGTTGACCCTGATGCATAACCCGGTGACGGCTGCCGGTCAGAATCCGTCGGGCCGGATCGAACAGGAGGAACGCCTCAGGCGCATGCAGGAAGCGGTGGACCGGTTGTCGACGCGTGAGCGCGCGGTGTTCGTGCTCAAGCACATCAACCACCTGAAAATGAAAGAGATCGCCGCTATTCTGGATATCTCGCTGGGAACCGTCAAGTCGACGCATTTCCGGGCGATCAACCATTTGCGCAGAGAAGTCGTCGGCGGAGGTGAAACATGAGTCGCAAAGAATGTGCCCGCGCTCGGCGCGAGATCGCCTTGTGGCTGGCCGGGGAAAGCGACGGCGTCGCAGCGGATGCCCATCTGCGCGAGTGCCCGGATTGCTTCGCCTACCGGGAACGGCTTCGGGCGCTGCTCGGTGATGTCGATTCGCGGGAAAAAGAGGTCCACTCCGTTCTGCTTGACATGGATTGGGACACGCTGGCAAAGGAGGTTACCCGCCGCGCCATGCGTCCGCAGATTTTTGTGAAAGCGACTCGCACGCGCCGGCGGTTGCCCCTGGCTGCGGCGTTGTTCGGTCTGGGATTGCTGACCGGTTACCTGGTGTTTCGTCATGTTCCGCATGCGGCCATGAACACTACGGCGGCTCTGCAATTGTCCGACAGCATCCGCCTGGTCGAGACCGCCATGGATCGCCGTGAGATCGTGGATTTCCTGGGCCGCGGCCGCCTCTTGCTGCTGGAGTTGATGCATGGCTCGGAAACGGACCGGGAGCGCGAAATGCTGGCCGGTGCAGCGGCTCGCTTGCTGCAGGAGTACCGTTACCTGGGCCAGAACCTGGACCAAAGCAGCATCCAGGAAGCCCGGGGCGTCATGGAGCGGTTTTCATGGGTGCTGACGGAGCTCTCCTATGATCCTCCGCCCGCAAAGGAACGGATCGCGGCGGTGAGGCGCATGGTGGAACGGGAGCGCCTGCTCCTGAAAGTCCGGTTGATTGAGCGGGAATTGGGCGTTCCCACACACGAGGTGTAAGATGACACGCAAATGGACGTTTTTTTTACTGATCCTGGCAATGGGAGTTAGCCTGCTTGCCATGGCTTTTCCCGGGGATACCTCAATGGAGCGCGCCAAGGTGCTGCTCTTTGATAAGCAGTGGCGCGAAGCATTGGCTGAGATCGATCGTGTTCTGATGGAGCATCCGGAATTCCCGCCCGCGCTGTATTACCGGGCGCGTTGCCTGGCGCAACTGGGCCGCCGGCAGGAAGCGTTCAACACGTACCAGCGTTTTCTGCAGACGGGCGATTCGGCGACTCTGCGGGAAGAAGCGCGTATATCGATGATCGACCTGGCGTACGCCCTGTATTCAGACGGCCGGAAGGAGTGTTTGCAGACTATTCTCGACTCGCTGGAGTCCCCCAGGGAAGCCGTGCGTTTTTATGCCGCGTTGAAGCTGAGCTACCTGGATGAAAAGCAAACGGCCGCGCGGGCTGTCCCCGTGCTCAAGAGCATGGCCGGGCAAGAATCCGACCCGGACCTGGCGGACCGGGCAAAAATCGCCCTGCTGCGCATTGATCCACGGCACCTGGAACAATCCACCTCAAAGGCGCGCAATGTGGACAATGCCATGTTGCGGATCCAGATTACCAATCGGCGCACGGGAAAGTCATCCCTTTCCATCCGCATCCCCTTCATGCTGGCGCGACTGGCCCTTGAGGCATTGCCGGACGCGGAACGCAAGGCCCTGCATTCCAGGGGTTATTCACTCGACCGCATCATTCAGACCCTCAGCCGCAGTCGTGAAATCATCCGTCTGGAGAGCGATGACGAGGAAGTGAGAATCTGGCTGGATCATAAGTAAATTCCCGGGGATTTTTCCGGGCTCGATCACACATAGGAGGTGGAAACATGCAACGCAAAATCTGGCTGGTGGTTTTGGCAACGACCCTGTTGTTCGGTCCGTTGGCGGGATCTTTATCCGCCGCATCCAAGAGCGGGGTGGATGAGCGCATGATCCGACTGCTGGTGGTGGACAAGGCCAGCGGCAAAGAAGAAGTCAAGCTGACTTTTCCGGTGGCCCTGCTGGAATGGGCCGGGACATGCTGTAAAGAGGAAAAAATTCAATTGAGCGAAAAATGCCGCGTTTCGCTGAAGCAATTGCTGGACATGCTGCAGAAAAGCGGTAACCAGACCCTGCTGGAAGTCGACGAAGAGAGCAAACGCATCAAGATCTGGTTTGAGTAAGCGGCCAAGAGAGCGGGAAAGGGAAGCCTCAGCGGCCTGCCGGGTGCCTCCGGCACAACCGCCGCTTCTCGTTTCCCGCCTCTCCCTCAAAACAAAGGTCCCGGGGAATCACTCCTCGGGGGCATCGTCCCGGAATCGAGTGGTCCGGTGGGACCCGTCACAAAACGGCTGATTGCGCGATTTTCCACAACGGCACAGGCAATAGTGTTCCGAAGATTCAGGCCGGGATCCCATGTCATCCTGCAGGTGAATACCGCCGGTGATCTCCAGGGGGCCGTTCCTGGCGACACGGATGGCCGGTGGGCGTTGCGGGTCCGCCGCAGGGATGCCGCCGCGTGATGTGCGTAACGCGCCCGAGGGACATTTGTGTACCACGGCTTCGATTTCTTCAGGAGTCGCGGCATCGGGATCGATCCACGGGCGATGGCGCTTGCGGAATACCGTGGGCAGTCCGAGCACGCATGAACGATCATGGGAACAAACCCCGCGATTGTCATGAATGGTGATGTCGCGGCCGCGGTAGTCCACGCGGCTGTCCGGAACCCGGTCCGGTGATTTTTCCGCGTTAATTCCATTATCCCGGTGGCTGCCGTCGCAATAAGGTTTGCTGTGCGAGCGGCCGCAACGGCACAATGCGGTAACCGGGGCGGTTTTCAGGGGATTGCCCTCTGCGTCGATCATTCGTTCAAGGTTGGTGACGCGATAGGGCGTGGTCGCAGTGCAATGGATCGTGACGGCCTGAGTTGTATCGGGCTTTTTGCTCATTCCGGTTTTACCGTATTCAGTCGACATGGTAGGCCTTTGCCTTTTGCCTGTCAAGGGTGCCTTGACATGATCGGGGTTTGGGGTATACTGAACTTTATTCCCGGCGCTGCTTCAGGATTTTCCGCTTTGCGAATCCCGAAAAGAAAGGCAGTCCGGAGCTGTATCCGCAAGTCATTTCTTGGGATCACAGGAGGCGAAAAATGATTAATCCCCATGGATCAGACCAGTTGAAACCGCTGTATGTTATGGATGAAGCAGAAAGAGCCGAACTGGAACATGAAGCCCGTTCGTTGCCGGCAATCACGATCAGTTCGGCCGCCGCGGCCAACGCCGTCATGTTGGGCAGCGGCTATTTTACGCCCCTGGAAGGCTTCATGAACCGGGCGGACGCGTTGCGGGTGGCCCGTGACATGCGCACCGTTGACGGCCTGTTCTGGCCGGTTCCGGTTTTGAACATGGTGGCCGATCCGGGAACGATCCGGGCCGGAGACCGCATCTCATTGAAGGATCCCAATGTGGCCGGTGAACCCGTGCTGGCGATACAGACGGTGAGCGCGGTGGAAAGCCTCGGCCAGGCGGAAAAAAACGAAATCGCGCTGAAGGTTTTCCGTACCAACGATATGGAGCACCCGGGCGTGGCCGCGTTCATGTCCCAGGGGAATCACATCATATCCGGGCCCATCCAGGTCTTGAATTTTTCCTATTTCGCCACCGACTTCCCGGAAACGTTCCGCACCGCATGGCAGATCCGCGAAGAAATGCGCAACCTGGGCTGGGAAACCGTGGTGGCTTTTCAGACCCGCAATCCCATGCACCGCGCCCACGAGGAATTGTGCCGCATGGCAAAGGAAGCGGTCAATGCCGACGGTATCCTGATTCACATGCTGCTGGGCAAATTGAAAAAAGGGGATATTCCCGCGGATGTGCGTGATGCCTCCATTCGCAAGATGGTTGAGCTCTATTTCCCGCCGGACACGGTGCTGATCACCGGCTACGGTTTTGACATGCTGTACGCCGGGCCGCGTGAAGCGGTTCTGCACGCGATCTTCCGCCAGAATTGCGGCTGCACCCACCTGATCGTGGGTCGTGATCATGCCGGTTGCGGCAATTATTACGGTCCCTTTGACGCCCAGGCTGTTTTTGATGATGAAGTTCCCGCCGGCGCCCTGGAAATTAAGATTTTCAAGGCGGACCACACGGCATGGTCGCGCAAGTTGAACAAGGTGGTGATGATGGGCCAGCACCCGGATCACACCAAGGAAGACTGGGTGCTTCTCAGCGGCACACGGGTAAGAGAAATGCTTTCCCGCGGAGAAAAACTGCCGGAGGAATTCAGCCGCCCGGAGGTGGCCGAAATCCTGGGCGGGTACTACCGCTCTTTAGGGGAAGAAAGATAATAAAAGTTGGAGAGTTGGAAAGTTGGAGAGAATGTGTCAGGTATCAGGTGGCAGGGCAAAACTCTGAATAAAGAATAAGGTAGAAAGAATAAAGAAACGGTTCCTTTCGCTTCGCTACAGGCATATGTTTTGAATTTTGAACATTGGAATTTTGAATTTGTTTGGGATTTAGAGTTTGGGATTTGGGATTTTCTTCCCTTTTTAACTCTCTCAGCCGGACGGTGATGGAGGAACCTGGAGTCCGGTGATGAAGTTACCCGCCGAACGGTGATGGAGGAAATCCCTGGAGCTGTGATGATTGGCTCAATCTCCTGCCTTCCTGTCACCTTTTTTCAACTTCTTTCCTCTTCAACTTTTCAACTCTTCAACTCTTCAACTTTGGTATGGCGAGGGGCAGGGAACCAAGGTGTCAGGTATCAGGTGACAGGAGGCAGGCTCTTCGGGCTCTGAATAAAGAATAAGGTAGAAAGAATAAAGAAACGGTTCCTTTCGCTTCGCCGAAGGCATTTGTCATTTGTTTTTGTTTTGAATTTCGCAGATTGGAATTTTGAATTTGTTTCGGATTTTGTGCTTGGGATTTGGGATTTGAAGGAAGGTGCCAGGTATCAGGTGACAGGGAGGCGGGAGGCAGGACAAAACTCTGAATAAGGAATAAAGAAGAAGGAATAAGAAAAACGGTTCCTTTCGCTTCGCTGAAGGCGAGGGGCAAGAGCCGGGAAGGTCGGAATAATGAATAAGGAATAAAGAAGAAGGAATTGGCACGAAATTCCTTTGCAATTGCTATCTTACATGCATTTTTATTCATTCTTCCTTATTCGTTATTCTGAGCATTGGCTAGTGCATGGGGCCAGGGGACCAGGTCACGGGCGATTGCCGTTGCAGGGAATTCGCGCCGGGCTGCCGTTTCCAGATCGCTAATTTCCGATTGTGTCATTAACGGGTTGATATGGACCAGTAACAATTGTTTCACCGCGGCCTGACGAGCGATTTCCAGGACGCCTTCCAGGTGGGAGTGGCCGGAGGCGGCGACTTCATCCCCCCGGCCCCAGCATTCATGCATCAGCAGCGGGCATCCGCTGACGAATTCCGCGGTCGCGGTACTGCAACCCGTATCGGTGATATAGGCCAGGCGATCTTCGATGCGGATACCCAGGGAGGGGTGGGAGTGGGTCTGCAGGCGGCAGTGAATGGTCAGGCCGCAGATGTGGTTTTCTCCCGGAACCAGGTCGATGATTTCCAGTTGGGAAAGGCCACGGCTGAGTCGATGGGCGAAATAGGGCGGGCCGACCAGGCGGTCGAGGATTGCGGCGGCGGATTCGCCGTAGACGGCTTTTCCCGGCGCCGCGATCACGATCCTGCGTCGCGGGTAGAGGGCGGAAAGGTAGATCAACCCGGCCGTATGGTCCAGGTGGTAATGCGACAGCAGCATCACGACCGGGTCATTTTCCGGTACGTTCGCGGCCATGTCCGCGAGACGGCACAGGCCGGTACCGGCATCCAGGATCAGTTCCGTTTTCAGCCCGCGCACCAGATAGGCGGCGGTGTGGTTGTCGTGGCGGGGCATCCACCCCATGCAACCAAGGGGAATGACTTGCATTTTGTTATACTTCGCCTGTGCTGGAAGGGATGTTTGCCGTCTGCCGGGCTCTGGCAGGGAATACGCGGCTCCAGGCGGTACGGCCGCGCAAGAGGATTACGCTCATGCCCCAGGCGGCCATGAGCAGATCCAGCCCCCTTCGTACCAGGATCAGGCCCACGGCGTGAGAGGGCCCAAGTCCCAGCAGCGCGAAGACGGTGAGATAGGTCATCTCGTAAATTCCCACCGATCCGGGAACGCCCGGGAGCACAAAGGCGACCGATCCCAGGGTAATGATCATAAAGGCTTTCTCAAACGTGATCTCGGCGCAACCCAGAAATCTCAGGCTGAGATAAATCTCGCAGGTCCACAACGCCATGAATACCAGGTAACCCAGAAACACCAGGGCGAAGCGGTCCCGGTGCCTGCGATAAAAATCCGCCATCAGGGCGTCGGTTTCCTGGATTTTGCTTTTGTGGCGCTGGTGGAAATTCACCCCGAGCCGGAATCGGCTCAGGACGGTGAGCAGGCGCGTGAACAAGCCTTTGCGCTGCTGGCGGATCAACCATATGACCAGGACGATCATCAAGACCGTAACAATCAGAAAAGAGCCCGTCAAGGCCGGGGGACGGGGGGTGGACAGCACCAGCAAGGCCAGGCCTACGGGGATCAGCATTGCCGTCACCAGCAATTCAATCGTCTTGTCGATCACCACTGACGCGATGACTTTGCGCCGGGAGACGTTTTCCACCATCAAGGCCTTGAAGGCATCGCCGCCGATGCGCGAAGTGGGGGTCAGATAGCCGGCGGCGTGCCCGGCCATGCGCGCGCCCAGGAGGTGAACCAATCCGGATTTGCCCCCGCAGCGCTCGAGAACGGCTTTCCAGTTGAGTGAACGCAGGGTCCAGAACACCAGGCGCAACAAAAAGAGGATCAGAAAATCGCTCAACGAAACCCGGCGCAAGGTGTCCCAGATCCGTTCCGGGCCGGCCCGTACCACCATCAGCGCGAAAAGGGCGATTCCCGCCAGGGCCAGTGTGATCGCCAGGCTGCGCTTCAACGTCCTGCCTCTTCGAAACGCGGTGAGATCACGGCGCTGCTCCCGCGCCGGCTCCGGGCATGAATCCAGGGGGACGCTTGCGATGATGCCCGGTAATCGCCTGCAACGCCTGTCCCAGTGCCAGCAGCTCCGCTTCCGCAAACAGGTTTCCCGTGAGGGTGATGCTGAGCGGCCGGCCCTTATGGTCGAAACCGTTGGGGATCACCAGGGCGGGGTGTCCGGTCAGGTTGGTTAACAAGAGGTTGTCATTGCCGAAGGTGGGGCAGATGTATGCATCCAGGTCCTGAAACAACTCCGCCATTTCCCCGATCAGCATCATACGCACGCGGTTGGCCTGGATGTACTCCACGGCCGGGATCAGGCGCGCGTGGCGGAACACATTGGGCCAGGCGTTGCGGATCTGGCGCACCAGCTGGTCGTCCCGGTTCGAGCGGGTCAGGTCATCGAAAGCCGCGGCCGCCTCGGCATTCAGGATCATGGCCAGCGGGGCGACAGGAAGTTCGGGAAGCTTGATCTCAACGGGCTGGATCCCCAGCGAGCGCAACGCTTCCAGCGTGGCTTTGTCGGATGGATTCGCGTCCTGAGGGTCGAATGCGCCGCTGACCACGCCGACGCGCAATCCCTGCAAACCCCGGGGCCGCGGCCAGTTGAAGGGGAGGTCGCGGCTATCCGGGTCACGGCCGTCACTGCCGTGAATGGCGGCGAAAACCATGCCCGCGCCCTCAGCCGAACGGCAGATGGGGCCCGCCTTGTCCATGCTCCAACTCAAGGCCATGGCTCCATGGCGACTGACACGTCCGAAAGTGGGGCGCAATCCGGTCACACCGCAGCGGGTGGCGGGGGAAACGATCGATCCCCAGGTTTCCGTGCCGATGGCGAATCCCACCAGCCCGGCGGAGGTGGCCGCGGCGGGGCCGGCGGAGGAACCACTCGATCCCTGGTCCAGGTCCCAGGGGTTGCGCGTTTTGCCTCCGTACCAGACATCCCCCCATGCCAGGGCGCCGGTGGTCAGCTTGGCGACCAGAACGGCCCCGGCTATTTCAAGGCGTTTCACCACCGTGGCGGGTTCGGCGATCATCTGCTGTTTGAACGGCGCGGCGCCCCAGGTGGTGGGGTATTCGGGAACGGCGAACAGGTCCTTGATGCCGTAAGGAATGCCGTGCAGGGGGCCGCGCCATCTGCCCGCGTCCATTTCCGTGTCGGCAAGTCGTGCCTGGTGCATGGCCAGTTCTTCGGTCAGGGTGATGACGCATTCCAGGCGCGGGCCGAATGTTTTCAAGCGTTCCAGATAGATCCGCGTCAGATCTTCGCTGCGCAGGCGCCGGGACCGCAGCCAGGCCGACAATACGGGCAGGGGCTGAAAGGCGATCTCAGCCGCATCCCGGGGAAGCGGCGGCGGCTGCGGCGGTTCCCATGCGCGGGTACGTGCGGCGGCCGGAAGCGGGGAAAAGGGCGCCGGGTCGAAGCGCAAGGCCGGCGGCAAGCCGTTGGGCAAGCGTATGGTACGCAGGATACGCAAGGCGTCGAGGCGTTCGCGCAGATCGGCACGCATCAGATCGACTTCGGATTCAGAAAATTCCAGCCCCGCCAGTGCGGCGGCGGATTGGATGGATCCGGTGGAGAACGGATCCGCCGGCTCCGGTGATGGTTGGAACCACAGGAGCAACGCCAGGATCAGGCAGGCCGCGCCCAGAACCAGGGCGGCGATTCGCCAGGGATTGGAGCGGTGAAGTTCCGCTTTCATCCGCGCCGCCTCCGGACCGGACCGGTTTGAAGATTTCCTTGCCCACACATGCGCAGCAGACCACGGCCGCGAGGCAAATGCGGGGCGGGGTTTGCGGCCATGGCCGGGGCGAGCGGCAAACGAGGCAAAGCCGTTCCTTCGGGTACCGGGTTCTCAAACGCTTCCGAGCCAATCCATACTTTGGTCATGCCGATTCTGTTCACCGTCCACAGAGGATTGCGATGCTTCCAAATTACGTCAGCACGGTTGAGTTGTCAAGGGCGGTCACTAAACGGACACATCGCGGCAGGCGGAAACAATGTGGTTGAAGAGATTTTCCAGGCGGTCGGTGGGGGTCGAAGAAAAAGCGATGCGGATCATGCCTTCCAGGGCGATCACGCCTGTATCGTATGCGCTGATCAGGCGTTGGCGCACCGCCTCCGCTTGCCCCTGGAGCAACCGCAGGCAGATGAAGTAGCCGGAATTGCAGGGCAGGGGAGTAAACCACTGCGCAGTCTCGGGATGTGAGTCAAGGATGCGACGCACTTCCCGGTAGCGTTTCTGCATCAGCGCGAACTTGATTTTTTTCTCCTGCGCGTAGTCCGGATCGTTCAGGGCGTTCAGAATCAGGCTTTGTGACAAGCGCGAAGCGGATGATATGTTGCCGCGCAGCATCCCCGCGGTTTTTTCTTCCAGGGCGGCGTAAAGGTCGGCGTTACCGCCGCGGATGCCGTAGGTAATGAAGCCCACGCGGAAACCCCAGGCATACTCCTCCTTGGTGGCGCCGTCCACTTTCACCGCCAGCAGGTTTTCATGCAGGTCGGCCAGTTCAGCGAACAGCGACTCGCGGTAGACGTTGTCTTCGTACACCAACCCGTAGTAAGCGTCATCGAGAATCACCAGCAGGCGGTATCCCTGTTCGGCGGTGCGCAGCAGGATGTCGCGCAGGCGGGGGATTTCTTCCAGGGTAGGCGTGTATCCGGTCGGGTTGTTGGGGAAGTTGAGAATCACCACGCGCCGTTTCTGAGCCGGTTCGGCTTGAATCGCGGCTACGAATCCGTCCAGGTCCAGGCCGTCCCCGCTGAACAGGGGATAGGTGGTCAGGCGGGCGTTGTGTGCGTGTTCAAAGACCAGGCGGTAATTCCCCCAGAAGAGATCGGGGTGGAGCACCAGGTCCTGGGGGTCGACAAAAAGTGCGCCCACCAGGCTCAGCCCGTGGGTAATCGCCTGACAGACCAGCGGGCGGCTGATCGCTTTGCCGCTCAGTGAAGGATTCTTTTCGAGCATGCGTTCCGCCCAACGGTCGCGCAGTGCCGGCAGTCCCGGACTGGGTGCGTAGGGGAACGCTTCCTGGGGTTTCAGGTTCAGGTGTTTCGCGACGGCTTCCAGGCGCAGCGGGCTGCCATCTTCTTCCAGGGCGGTGCCGATGGTGGCGTTGATGGAGCAGTGGGCCGCCTCCGCGCCCTGGGCGAGAATGCCCGAGCGGGGAAAATAGATACTGCGGCCTTTTTCGGAAAGCAGGTGCAGGACTGTGGGGGAAACGGCTTCGATCGTGCGGTTGAGTTCTTTTGCCCGGGGATGGATATCTTTCATGGGTCGCCTCGCCAAGCTCCTATTCTACTCCGCAAATCGAGTCAAGGCAAGTGTTTCCGCAATTGCTCAGGGCTTGTTGCGCACGCGCAGTTCCGTTTCCGGAAAATCCCGCATGGATTTGATCAGCTGATCGATTTCAGTGGTGCCGAAAGCGAAATGATAGGGGTAGAGAACAGCCGGTTTCAAGGCTTTTACCGCGTCCACCACCATTTCCGCGGTCATGGTATAGGGCAGGTTGATGGGCAGGAACGCGATATCGATCTCTTTGAGTGCCTTCATCTCCGGGGTGTTTTCCGTATCTCCGGCTATATAGACACGGGTATCGCCGAATTCCAGCACGTATCCGTTTCCCTCGCCCCTGGGATGGTAGAAAACACCTTCGCTTCGCTGGTGCACGATGTTGTAGGCCGGTACTGCGATGATGTGGATGCCGCAAGCCTCGCGCGTGTCTCCGTTCCGCATCGGTTCCGCCTCGGGAAGCGCTTTGACGCAGGCGGAGGAGCAGAGGATGCGCGTGTTTGCCTGGCGGATGGCTTGAATCGCCGCCGGATCCAGGTGGTCACCATGCTGATGGGTGATCAGGATCAGGTCCGCGTCCGGCAGGGACGCGTAGTCCGCCATGCGTGAATAAGGATCGACATGAATCACCTTGTGGTTGAATACCAGCATCAATGACGCATGCCCCAGGCAGTTGATCTCCAGCGGCCCGGCCGATGTGTTCACCACATCCGCGCCGCCGTGAGCGAGGGCTGAACAGAAGAATACAATCATGATCAGGCTCCCGGTTGGTTTTATCATGGATTCCTCCAATGCCTTCTTTTACCACTTTAACGTGACCGCGATAAGAGTTCAAGCATTCCGGTCATGCGATCCCCGCGATCCCCTTTTATTTTTTGCGCTGATTTGATAACCTTGAATCTTGAGGGAACCCGGAGCCCGTCCGGGAGCAGGAACACGTATTCTGGGTACTTGGAGGAACGATGACGGAAACACGCGCCGCGCTTGTCGACCCCGCGATCGTGGATCGCCACATTGAGGCAATGGGGATTGCTGACCTGGGGAAGGCGTCCATTCGCGAAATCAAGAAAATTACAGACGAAATCGAAAAGGAATCGGGTGTTGAATTCGTGCGCATGGAAATGGGCATTCCCGGTCTACCCGCAGTGCCGATCGGCGTGGAAGCGCAGGTCAACGCGTTGCGTGATGGAGTGGCGTCGCTTTACCCCGACATTCAGGGGATTCCCCAGCTCAAGCGGGAGATTTCGCGCTTTGTGCGCAACTTCCTGGACATTGACGTTTCAGCCGACCATTGCCTGCCGACCGTGGGATCGATGATGGGCAGCCTGGTGGCCATGTTGACCGTCAACCGCATGCATGCCGACCGTGAGGGCACGTTGTTCATCGATCCCGGATTTCCCGTGCACAAACAGCAATGCCGGCTCCTGGGCCACGATTTCATGAGTTTCGATGTCTATGACTATCGTGGTCATGCGTTGCGCGACAAGCTGGAGTCGCTTCTGAAAAGCGGCAAGGTTTCATCCATCCTGTACTCCAACCCCAACAATCCCGCCTGGATCTGTTTTACCGAAGAGGAACTGCGAACCATTGGTGAACTGGCCAAGGCATACGATGTGGTGGTCATCGAAGACCTGGCCTACTTCGGCATGGATTTCCGCCGCGATTATTCGCGTCCCGGCGAGCCGCCTTTTCAACCCACGGTGGCCCGCTACACCGACAATTACATGCTGTTGATATCCAGCTCAAAAGCGTTCAGTTACGCGGGAGAGCGTATCGGCATGCTGGTTGTCGGCGACGCGCTCTGGATGCGACGCGAGCCGGACCTGAAGCGCTATTTCACCTCGGACCAGTTGGGACACGCGATCCTTTTCGGCACCATGTACGCCATCACCGCCGGCACATCTCACTCCGCCCAGCATGGACTGGCGGCGATTCTCAAGGCCGTCAATGATGGCGACTACAATTTTGTTGACGCCGTGAGTGAGTATGGGGAAAAAGCCCGCATCATGAAGCGTGCGTTTACGGAAAACGGATTTTACCTGGTTTATGACCGTGATCTGGATGAACCGGTCGGGGACGGTTTTTACTTCACCTTTGCCTATCCGGGCATGAGCGGTGGGGAATTGCTGCGCCGCCTCATGTGTTACGGCATCAGCGGCATTACCCTGGGCATCACCGGCAGTACCCGCACGGAAGGCATCCGTGCGTGCACTTCCCTGGTGCGCCGGGACCAACTCCCCGAACTGGAAGAACGGGTGAAGCGTTTTCACCGCGATCGTTCCCAACGGACCTGATCGCGCGTCGGAATCGCTGCGGTTCGCGTGTTGTTCTGCTGACGGGCTCCGGCTTTCCCTTTTGAATCAGTGAAAAAAGGAGAAAGCCATGAGTTATGAAATGTCCAGACTGGCCGGCCGGCTGGTGAGTTCGGAAATCCGCGAGTTACTCAAGATGACCCGCATACCCGGGGTGATCTCGTTCGGCGGCGGCCTGCCTGACCCGGCATTGTTTCCCATTGACGACATCATTGCCATCACCGCGGACGTTCTGCGCAAAAAAGGATACCTTGCGCTGCAATACGGGCCCACCATCGGCGAGCCCGAGTTCATCGAAGCCCTGGTGCGGCATCACGCCGATTTCGGCGAGACCGTAGCCCCCGAGCAGATCTGTGTCACATCCTCATCGCAGCAGGGCATTGACCTGCTGACCATGCTTTTCCTGGACGAAAACAGCCCGGTGGTCATGGAGTTGCCTTCATACCTGGGCACCATCCAGGCGTTCCGCCGAGCCGGAGCGGACATGCGCGGTGTGCCCATGGATGACCAGGGCATGCGCATCGATCGCCTGGAAGAGATACTGAACCGGATCGAGGCAGAAGGGAAGCGGGCGCGTTTCATCTACGTGATTCCCGATTTCCAGAATCCGGCCGGGGTCAGCCTGAGCCTGGAGCGCCGCCGGCAGTTGCTGCGTATCGCCGCGGAACGCCAGGTTCCGGTGGTGGAAGACTCGCCTTACCGCGAATTGACCTTCAAGGGGGAACCCCTGCCCAGTTTATGGACCCTGGCGGACGGCAAGGGCGTAATCGGCATGAAGACCTTTTCCAAGATGCTGTTTCCCGGCATGCGCATGGGGTGGATCCAGGCCGAAGCCGAACTGACAACGAAGATCGCCATGCTGAAGCAGTCGGTTGATCTGTGTACCCCTTCGTTCACCCAGCTCATCCTCTCCGAGTTCATTCGCCGGGGCAATATGCGCAAAGGGATCGAGGCTTCGCGCAAATGCTACCAGCCCAAACTGGAAGCCATGCTGGAATCCCTGCAGGCCTATATGCCCGCGGGCGTTTCCTGGTCCACCCCCGGGGGCGGAATGTTCCTGTGGGTGCGCTTGCCCGAACAGGTGGACGCCAAGGAGATTTTTCCGCAGGCGATCGAAAACAAAGTCGCGTACATTATCGGCCGCGCGTTTCATTGTGATGGGTCGGGGAATAACACCCTGAGGCTCAACTACTCGTTCCCGAGCGTAGAGCAGATCCGGGAAGGCATCCGCCGCCTGGCCGAAGTTGTCAAAAAGGCGCTTTGAGGCGGCGGCTTTTCGCGTAACTGGAGGAAAGCGTGAGCGATACCGCAGATGATCGTGTGCGGGAACAGCGTCGTGAGGCGCTGAAAGGCATAATCCGCGACCTGCATCATGGGGTCCCGGTGCGCAGGCTGCAAAAAACGTTCGCCCGGTTGATCCGCGACGTTTCCCCGGAAGAAATTGCTGACATGGAAAGCTCCCTGATCCGCGAAGGCTTCCCCGTGGAAGAGGTTCAACGCCTCTGCGAAGTTCATGCCGAAGTTTTTGACCGCTCCCTGAAAAAGGTCGGCCGGCCCACGAAAATTCCCGGCCACCCCATCCATACTTTCATGCAGGAAAACCGGGTGGCCCGCCGGATCCTCAAGGATCTGAAACGCCGCTACCGGCCCCTTTCAAGGGGCCGGGGCGGCCGGGAAGAGCAGGACCGTTTCGGCGAAGAACTGACGCGCCTGAAAGCGATCGAGATCCACTACCAGCGCAAGGAAAACCAGTTGTTTCCGCTGTTGGAAGCGCGCGGGTTCGACGGCCCCACCAAGGTGATGTGGGGCAAGCATGATGAAATCCGCGCCCACCTGAAACGGGCGGAGGAACTTTTCCAGGCTGAAGACTGGTCGGTTCTGGGTGCTCAGCTGAAAACCCTTTCCGGCGCGATCCGCAAGCTGATTTTTCTCGAAGAAAAGATTCTGTATCCGACTGCGGCCCGCAAGCTGAACCTGAACGACTGGATCCGCATCCGCCAGGGTGAAAGCGCCATCGGCTATGCCTGGGTCCGGCCGGCAGCGGTTTGGGACGACCATCTGGCCGGGGCCGCGGGCCCGATTTCCACCCCGGCCGCAGCCACGTCACCACAAGCCGCTGCGCAGCCCGCTGAGGAACAGGCCATCTCCCTGTCCACGGGCCGCCTGACTGCGGAACAGATCGATCTGCTGCTGAAATCGCTTCCCGTGGACATCACTTTTGTGGATGAGAACGATCGCGTGGCCTATTACTCGGATACGCGGGAGCGGATTTTTCCCCGCAGTCCCGCCATCATCGGGCGCGAGGTCCAGAACTGCCATCCTCCCAAGAGTGTTCACGTGGTCAATGACATCGTGCGCGCTTTCAAAGCGAAGGAACGTGACGTGGCGGAATTCTGGATCCGCCGGGACGGGCTGTTCATCCACATCCGCTATTTCCCGGTGTTTGATGAAGCGGGCCGTTACCGCGGCGTCATCGAGGTCTCCCAGGAGTTGTCGCGTCAACGCGCCCTGGAAGGAGAGCGGCGTCTGCTGGACTGGTAGTAAAAAAGCACAGCCTGATTCTGCGTCCGGGGCATTGATCGATCTTAAAGCATCGTCCGTACTGGATACCCCTGTCGCGGTGATGACCGATTTATCCCAGAGTAATTCATTTTTTGCAGCGTTGGGGATATTTTTAAATTCCCTGAGATAGTTGCGGTGTTCTTCGTATACTCAGGATATAATAGCAAAATCCCAAGATTGAAATTCCGTCAGGAGGAATGATGCAGGGACACTTCAGGGTTTTTTTCATGCTCATGATGCTGGTGGCATCCATGCTGCCGGCCCAGAATCTCGTGGTAACCTCACCGGGAAACGGTCAAACATTTCGTTTCGGACAGATCTGCCGCATCACCTGGACAAAAACCGCTGACCAGCCGCAGCAAATCAATATCCTGATACGCAGGGAGAACGCGCCCGGTTCCGAACCAGCGGTGTTGACCATCGCCCGTGATACGGCCAATGACGGCGCTTTTGACTGGGCTGTTCCCGCTTCACTGCAGCCGGGACGCTATTACCTGCGTTTCAAGGCGCCGGGACTTGTTCTGGGCGAAAGCCCCGTGTTTGTCATCGCCTCAAGGCAAACCGATATCGGAACCCGGCAGGACAGCCAAGCCCAACCCGCGGGACTGCCATCGGGCGCTACAAATATGCCCGGTTTATCCGCGGGCGGGGTCTTCACTGACTTTGAAATGGTGGACGTGGAGCGTGAGACGGGCAGCGGAGTGATTTTTGCCCGTGTACGCAACAAGGGAAATCGTGCTTATTCCGGTCCGTTGACCTTCCTGGTATTTTTCGACAGTCGCCAGCTGGATCCGATCAGCGTGCCGGTGAACCTGCCCGCGGGACAGGAAAATCGCGTCAACTTGATGTACTACATCCTCCCCCAGGAAATGGTCGAGCGCGGCCAGGTTCAGGTACTGGTGAGCGCGGACGGCGATCACAAGGTGCCGGAGACTGATGAAAACAACAATTCGGTTTCCCGCCTGATCCGCAAGACCGTTCCCTTCTATATCAAGGACATGCGGGTGGAGGTGACTCCATCCCAGTCAACGGGCCCTTATCCACTACCGGTCAAGGCCACCATTCACCTTGATATTGTCGGCCAGGGCGAGTTGGAGTTGAAAATCTTCGACACGAATTTCGCTCACTTTTTCAAAAAATTCCCCATCGCTGGGACGGGGGTTTATGAGTTTAAACAAGATCTACTGCCGATCCGGAAAGAAATGATGCCTCCCACCGCGACCAAGCCGGGTAGATGCCGGAAGGCGTGGGCATGGTGCCCATGGATATTGGTGAAGACGCCAGCTCTTCACGCGGACGGGGGGGTGCAGAAATCGAACGTGGTCGACTGCTACTATGAACTGCCACAATAGCCTAAAGAAAGAAAACCCGTTGTTCTGACGCAGTCGCGGGTGAGGTCCCACCGCAACCGCTCAGGAAATGGGCCTGGATGGCGGTTCGCCCAGCTGAACCTCGATCTGGAAGCGCGATTCCCCTTCGGGGGCGGTTTCCAGCGCCAGCATTTCCGGCGCGGCGTCCGCCACGGCCACGTCCATGATGCAGGGCATCATCGACTCCAGCATCTCCAGGTCCTCGCGCGCGCCGCGGATCGTCCAGGAAACGACCGGGGTGCGCAACGAGGTCTGGTTGCGCGTTTTGTGACCGCGCACCGCGGATATCACTTCCACCGCGGCGGCAAAAGCCCGGTCATGGGCGGGTGCCGTCACGGATTCCGTTTCCGCCTTGCCGGGCCAGGCGGCGATATGGATCGAACCTTCGCTACCATAGCGCCATGACCAGATCTCTTCGCTGATGTAGGGCAGGAAAGGAGCGAAAAGGCGCAGGAAAACCCGCAGCGACCATTCCAGCGTGGCCAGCGCGGAGCGGCTTTCCGCGGTCGATGCGGCATCATAGGCCTTGACCTTGACCAGTTCCAGGTAGTTGTCGCAGAAATTCCAGAAGGTGTCTTCAACCGCGGCCAGGGCCGAGGTGTAGTCGTAGTTTTCCAGGGCGCGGCCGGCGGTATCGATGGCTTCGCGCAGAATGCGGATCCAGCCGCGGTCGGGTTCTGAGCAGACCATCGAAAGGTCGTATTCCGCGCCGGCGGCATCGGCCTCATCCAGCTGGGTGAGCACGAATTTGCTGGCGTTGAAGAGCTTGATCACCAGTTTGCGCCCGATTTTGAACAGGGTTTCGTCAAAGGCGGAATCCACGCCCAGGCGGCCGCGGGCGGCCCAGTAGCGGAACACATCCGCGGACTGCGCGTCCAGCAGGGATTCGGGGGTCATGACATTTCCCTTGGACTTGCTCATTTTCTTACGGTCCGGGTCCAGGATGAAGCCGCTGATGGCCGCGTGTTTCCAGGGAATCTCCTGGTGGTGCATCCAGGCCTTGGCAATGGTGTAAAACGCCCAGGTACGGATGATGTCGTGGGCCTGGGGGCGCAGGTCGGCCGGGAACAGCCTGGCATGCCGCTGCGCATCAATGCCCCAGTGGCTGGAGATCTGCGGGGTCAGAGAAGAGGTGTTCCACGTGTCCATCACGTCTTCTTCACCGGCAAATCCCCCCGCCTGGTTGCGCTGCGATTCAGAAAACCCGGGAGGCGCGTCGATCAGCGGGTCTACGGGCAATTGCCCGCTGTCCGGAAACAGGGGCCGGCTGTAATCGATGCGCCCGGAGTCGTCTACGGCGTACCAGACCGGGATCGGCACTCCGAAGTAACGCTGGCGGGAGATGCACCATTCCTGGTTCAAGCCCTCCACCCAGTGGTCATAGCGAGCGCGCATGTATGCCGGGTGCCAATGGATACGCGCGCCCTGGGCCAGCAGTTCCGTCTTGATGTCCAGGATGCGGATAAACCACTGGCGCGTGGGAATGAACTCCAGCGGCCGGTCGCCCTTCTCGTAAAATCGAACCGTGTGCGTGACCGGACGGGGGGCTCCGCTCAGTCCGGCGCCGCCGTCGGCCGCGCTGCCTTCACGGGCGAGCAGTTCCAGAATGCGGGCGCGGGCCGCCTTGATTGAAAGGCCGGCGAGTTGTGCGTAGGCCTGGTTGGCGGCGCGGGGATCTCTGGATGCAAAGGGAGCGGCGGCGAAATCCACCGCGAGCAGGCGCCCATCCATGCCGATCACCTGGCGGCTGGGCAATCCCGATTCCCGCCACCACTCGACATCGGCGAAATCACCGAACGTGCAGATCATCAGGATGCCGGAGCCTTTTTCCGGGTCCGCGTGCGTGGACGCCACGATGGGGACCGGGGCGTGAAACAGGGGGGTGAGCGCGGTACGCCCGAAGAGGTGGCTGTAGCGCGAATCATGCGGATGGGCCGCGACCGCGATGCAGGCGGGCAGCAATTCGGGGCGCGTGGTGGAAATGATGAACGATTCTCCGTCCTGGACACAGAAGCGCAGGTCGTGAAAGGCGCCGTTGACCTCGCGGTCTTCGACTTCCGCCTGAGATACGGCGGTGCGGAAATCCACGTCCCACATGGTGACCGATTCCTGGTGGACGACGCGGCCTTTTTCAACCAGGTCCAAAAACGAATATTGTGAAATCCGGCGGCAATGGCTGCCGATGGTGGTGTAAACCTGGTCCCAATCCACCGAAAGCCCCAGCTTGCGCCACATGGTTTCAAAGGCCTGTTCGTCTTCTCTGGTGATCGTTTCGCAGGCCTCGATGAAATTGCGCCGGCTGACCCATTCGGTTTCCTTGCGGTCGCGGCCGGGCTTCCATTGCGGGTCGTAGGGTTTATGCGGGTCACAGCGGATGTTGAACACGTTCTGGGCGCGCCGCTCCGTTGGCAGGCCGTTGTCGTCCCATCCCATGGGGTAGAAGATGTTCTTGCCCAGCATGCGCTGGAAACGCACGATCATGTCGGTCTGGGCGTAACTATATGCGTGTCCCACGTGCAGGGAACCGGAAACGGTCGGCGGGGGAGTATCTACGATATAGGTATCTTCGCGCGGCGAATCGGGGCGCCAGCGGAAAATTCCACTTTCGTCCCAGGCACGCCGCCAGCGGGTTTCGACTTCCTCGTGGCTGTACTTCTGCGGGTACGCTTTCAGTTCGTTTTCAGGCATGGGTTTCCTCGGCAGCCGGCTTTTCCCGGCCGTTCACGGAAGGCCATTGTAAACCAAAACCGCGTTCAATTCAACGCCGGCCGCCGCGCAGCCGGATCTTTGCAATGCCCCATCATGCCGAGATGCGGCGAATCAATCCGCGGTGATTCCGTACCAGCGGCGTGTGGCGGAAAAAGGATTGTCTTTTTTGCTTTCCAGCCGCGGTCGCGCAGCGCCGTCGGCCCAATGCCGTCCCAGTCGGTAGAGCAGTTCCAGCTCCTGCAACACGCCGTCATAACGCCACAGGGGGTGGATTTCGTCGCAGGGGCGATGGTAGGTCGGGCCGATTTTCTCGCGCAGGGCCTTGACCTGATCAGCCGTCAAATCCAGGGGTTCTCCGCGCATCCCCACCGACAAAGCGGTGACGCCGCGGGCGGCAAAGGGGAAGTGGTCACTGCGGAAGGCGCCTCCGCCGCGATCCACCGCGTGGATTCCCAGCTCAAGCCCCATCTTTTTGCCGATTTCGCTCACCTCTTCCCGGGCCGTGGAATACTCAACCGGAAAGGCGCTGAATCCCTTGCGACGCCCCAGGTGGTTCATGCAATCCTTGTTGATCACAACCGCGGTTCGATCCAGGGGGATTACCGGATGGCGGGCGTACCAGGTGGATCCCAGCAAACCCAACTCCTCGCCGGTGACGGGCATGAAGACCAGTGTGCGCCGAGGTGGCGCGGATGCCTGGGCGTAGGCGCGGGCCAGGCACAGGACCGCCGCGGTACCGCTGGCGTTGTCCAGGGCGCCGTTGTAGATGTCATCGCCGCTCTCATCGGCCAAACCGCGGCCCAGGTGGTCGTAATGCGCGGTGAACACTACCGCCTCCTGCGCAAGTTCGGGGTCTGCCCCCGGCAGGATACCGATGACGTTGGCGCACTCCAGGGTGCGATGGGTTTGTTCAAAGCGGGCCTTGATCGTGGTCTTGAGTGAGATCGGGCGGAAGTCGCGCGCATCCGCCATGGCTTTCAATTTTTCGTAGTCCAATCCTTCGCCCTGTAGCGCCCGGTTCAGGGCGGTGTCGCGGATCCAGGCCACATCGCGTGGCCTATTACTCGGATAC
>OBLN01000088.1_pt1 | contig 33107 bp, 33 predicted proteins | sample 1519301 | NCBI WGS metagenome assembly OBLN01 (sample SAMEA2452533, study PRJEB22499) | sediment metagenome | reverse complement strand
CCCGCCTCCCAGGCGGCGCTGGCGCGTCTCAACCCGGACGACCAGCGCGTGGCCGAACGCTTCGAGCTTTACTACCGGGGAGTGGAGCTGGCCAACGGCTTCCATGAACTGGCCGATGCCAGTGAACAGCGCCGCCGCTTCGAGGCCGAATTGAGCGCACGTGCTGAGCAGGGCCTGGAGCAAGTACCTCTGGATGAATACCTGCTTGCCGCACTGGAGCAGTTGCCGGACTGCTCAGGCGTCGCCCTCGGCATCGACCGCGTGGTGATGCTGGCCCTCGGCGCCGACAGCCTCGACGAGGTGATGGCCTTCACCATCGATAATTGCTGAAAAGATTTCAACGCAGAGGGCGCAGAGGACGCGGAGGTGATTTTATCGCTTTAGAGTGCGACAGTCCTACCGATTGAGGGGGGCGGCACAATTTTGCCAGGGTTGTTCACTTACAGCGAAGGAGCAGACCCTTGCCGTGAAAGAGTAAAGGGAGGTGCTGTTAGCTGCTGGGTGCAGTACTACGTGATGTGATGTTTAAGGCCTTAGCCTCCAATTTCCTCCGCGTTCTCTGCGTTGGGTTACTGTTTTGTTGTCGCCAGCAGTTGGCCGAGGCGGGTGGGGGCGCCGGGCTGGATGGCGTCGCTCCACTCTACCGCCTCGGGGCCGAATACCACGATCACGGTGGAGCCCATGTTGAAGCGCCCCATCTCTTCACCCTTCTCCAGGGTGGGCGCCTCATCACCGCTATAGCGCCAACTCTTGACCACACGCCCTGCCGGAGGCGTCACCTCGCCGGCCCATACCGTCTCGATACTGCCGACGTTGACCGCGCCGACCTTGACCATCGCCATTGGTCCGACAGCGGTGTCGAAGATCGACACCACCCGCTCGTTGCGGGCGAAAAGTCCGGGGATCACCCGAGTGGTCGCTGGGTTGACGCTGAACAGCCGGCCCGGCACATGCACCATCTCGCGCAGGGTGCCTCGAATCGGCATATGGATGCGGTGATAGTCGCGCGGCGAGAGGTAGATGGTGGCGAAGCTGCCGCCCTGGAACGGTGCGGCGCGCTCGTGGGAGCCCCCCAGCAGCTGCTCCAGTGAGTAGTCGTGCCCCTTGGCCTGGAACAGACGACCATCCTCAACGGGGTCTGCCTGACTGACCGTGCCGTCAACTGGACAGGCCAGCTCGTGCTCACCGCTAACGATGGGGCGCACATCGGGCTTCAGCGCACGGGTGAAGAAGGCGTTAAAGGTCTCGTAAGCCCGGGGATCACTCTGCAGCGCCTCCTCCATGTTCACCTTGAAGTGGCCGACGAACCAGTCGGTGAAGAGGTTTTTGATGCCGCGACAGCGGCAGCGGGTGAAGGCGTGAGTGGCGCGAGAAATCAGATGTCCCGGCATCAGGTATTGCGGTAGGGCCTTGATATAGTCGGTGAGGCCAGGCTTGTGGTGGCTATCTGCCATAGATGATTTCCTGCCGGGTTTAGGGTTGGAGATAGTCGCGCAGGCGACGGAAATTATCGGCCATCTCGCCGGCGCTGTGCGGCGGGTTGATACGTGCGATCCAGCGCCCCTGCGGGTCCACGATTGCCACGGTGGCGCTGTGGTTGACGATGTAGTCATCGCTTCCGGTATCGCCCTCGAACATGTAGACCGCGCCTAACTGCTGTGCCAGCCTGTCGATCTGCGACTTCTCGCCGGTCGCTGCGAGGAAGTCGGGATGGAAATAGCCGATGTACTCCTTCAGATGCGCCACCGTATCGCGCTTCGGGTCCACCGACACGAACACGAACTGGGTGTCCGCATAGTAAGCGGGTGTCTGTTGCAGATCCTTGGCCATGCCCCGCAGGGTGGCGAGTGTGGTGGGGCAGATGTCCGGGCAGTGGGTATAGCCGAAGAAGAGCAGGCTCCACTTGCCCTGGAGTCGTGCCGCATCAAACCCCTCGTCCTGATGGTCCACCAGCTGGAAAGGTGCTATGTCCCGAGGCGTATCCATCAGGATGCCGTGCAACTCGGCGGGGAGCGGCTTTGCCGCATTGACCGGGCGGGTGAGCATGAATACCACCCCGACCAGTACGATGGCCAGGGTGACGCCTGTAGCGGTGAGCAGATAAGTACGTTTCATGGGCGTATTATCGCACGAGCCGCATGCGGGAGGTAGTGCGGCATATGCCACAGATTTGATTTATGCTATATGGCAGAGTAAGTTGGGAAAATATAATAAAGGAGAGTCTGTGATGTCGGCTGTAAGCTACCTGATTCCCAAGAAACAACGTCCTGTGCACATCCCGGGTACCGAGGCGCTGGAGCTGAGTTCTGCCGCCATGCGTGAGATTCCGCTGCTTGGCTGGATCACCGCCGGTGAACCGGTCGAGATCAACGAGGATAACCAGCGCGTCGCCGTCCCTGCCAACATGGTGCGGCGCAACACCTACGCACTGAAAGTGCGTGGTCACTCCATGGTGGATGACAATATCCAGGATGGTGATGTGGTGGTCATCGAAAAGTGCGAAAGCGCCGAGAACGGCCAGTCGGTCGTCGCCATGATCAACGGCGAGCAGGTGACGCTGAAAAAGTTCTATGTCGAGAAGGACGGTATTCGCCTGCAGCCGGCCAATCCGGAGATGGAGCCGATCATCCTGAAGAACGAAGAGGTGCAGATCCTCGGTATCGTCACCGGGGTGATCAGAACCACCGACTAAGGCAAAAAATCTTTACCGGCGCCAGTTGACTCGGCGGGCGCGGGATGAGGTAGGCGGTGTTTCGCTGCGGCGGACGCCGCTTCTGCAAACGGATGAGAAAAACAAGGGACTGTTAACGATGACGAAAAGCACTCTGAGCATGCTGGTGTTTGCGCTCTATCTGGCGGGTCTCGCCATCACCTTTATGCTCTTTCCCAACCCGGTAATCGCCCTGTTCGGCTTCGAGCCCACGGAGCAGGTGTGGATCCGTATCCTCGGTTTCATGCTGGGCGTGCTGGCCTTTTACTACCTGATGGCCTGTCGCGAAGGGGTGACAAACTTCTACCGCTGGACGGTCTGGTCGCGGCTGGCGGTCACCCCGGTGTATCTCCTGTTCATTCTTTTCGGCGTGGCGCCGCCGGTGGTTCTGCTGTTTGCCGCAGTGGACCTGCTGGGTGGCCTCTGGACAGGTTTGGCGTTGAAGAGGGAACGCCTGCCCTGATCCTTTCCGGTGCCGGGGCTTAAAACAGGCTTTGCATCACCGTCTCAGCGGACCTGAGCAATTTTTAACACCGCTTCCAAGCGCTTTTATACCTCGATCGGTGTGTCGGACAGGTTGCCCCAGTCGGACCAGGAACCTTCATAGCCCCGTGCGTGGGGATACCCCAGATATTTGAGTACGAACCAGGTGTGGGCGGAGCGGTGGTGGGTTTGGCAGTAGACCACCACGGTTTTGTCCGGGGTGATGGCGCGGGCGTCGAGCATGTTACGCAACTCGGCAATACCCTTGAGGCGCAGGTTGTGCCCCGGGTCCATGAATTCGGTCCACTCGATGTTGATGGCGCCGGGAATGTGGCCGCCGCGTTCGGCGTAGCACTTCTGGCCGCTGAATTCGGCCGCGGAGCGCACGTCTAGCAGCGCGACCGTCTCATCCTGCAGGTGCTCAAGAATGAATTGCCGCCCGACCACCGCCTCGCAGTGGGGCTGGATCTGCACCTCGAAATCGCTGGGCTGCGGGGTGTGCGGCTTGTGCTCCAGCGGATGGCCCTCGTTAAGCCATACATGCAGGCCACCGTTGAGCAGGGAGTAGCGGTGGTGGCCGATCGCCTCCAGGGTCCACAACAGCCGAGCCGCCTTGCCACCCCCCTCATCGTCGTAGGCAACCACATGGCTGTCGGGAGTCAATCCGAGATGGGAGAGCAGCCGGCTGAGTTGTGCCTCATCGGGCAGCAGGCCGCCGACCGGTTTTGCGCTGCGTACGAGCTGCGGATAGTCGAGATATACCGCTCCGGCCACGTGGCCCTTGGCGTAGTTTTCGGCTGTGCTCAGGTCGACCACCAGCAGGTGCGGATTACCCAGCTGACCTTGCAGCACATCGGCCTCGACCAGCAGGGGCAGGATCGGCTCTGACATACGGTTTCCTTATGCGTGGGTTTGCGGGGAAAGGTTATCAGCGCTGCCGCCGGCCCTCAGCGTCCGAACATGACGCCGATGCCGAAATGGATACGGCTGTCGCTGCGCTCGCTGCGGGGCCAGAGGTGGAGTTGTTCGGCCTGCACCACCGGGTAGGTGTACTCGCTCTCATCCACCCGCCCCTGGCTGGTGCCGCTGAAGCGGCCGAGCACGCTGAGCCGTCGGCCTGGCGCATAGTCCACGGTCTCCAGGTAGCCGTCGTGGAACAGCAGGAAGCGGCCGTAGGGTGTCTTGTCGGTCTGCGGGTAGTGATCGCTGTCGAGGGGGTAGGCGAGTACCTCGATACGGGTCTGTTCCTTGAGATTCGTACTGTTGATGATCATGCCCCCCCACAGCACCTGCTTGTCCTGTTGCAGTGTCGCTTCGCTGACGGCCTGTTGCGGGGTCAGGGTGAGGTCGGCCGCCTCGGTGTCAAAACGGGCGTTGCCGCTGCAGGCCGCCAGCAGCAGGGCGAGGGCAAGGGTCAGGGCGGTGCGTAGGTAACTCATCGTAAGCCTGCTCAGTAGTAGTAGTAGGGGTAACGGCGCCATGGGTACCAGGGATCATAGGGATACCAGGGATACCACGGATCATACATCCACGGATCGTAATACTCATCGCGTTCCCGCACCTGCGGCCACAGGTGGTAGGCGCTGACGGTGACCACCGGATAGCGGTAACTCATCTGGTCCAGCTCACGCTCCATGCTGCCGCTGATGCGGCCGACCACGGTGATGCGCCGTCCGCTGGCGTAGATAGCCGGGTCGAGAAAGCTGCTGATGCGCGCGATGAAGCGCCCCGCGCTGACGTCGATCTGCTTGGGCTCGCCGTCACGGTACATCTCCCGCGCGACGATCTCCACCAGGGTCTCTCCCTGGCGGTTTTCCACCTTGGCAATGGTGCCGCCCCAGCGCACTTCGGCATCGAGATAGCTTTCGGCAGGGGCCTGGCGGACCATGGAGAGGGTCGGCGCCTCGGGCGGTGGCGTACGTATCTTCTCCGGTACGCTGCTGCAGCCGGCGAGGTACACCAGAGCCAAGAGCAGGATGACAGTCTGAAGACGCATAGTTCGAATACCCTAAGATGAATGCCACCCCAAGTCTAGTTCAGTCGTGGCGGTTTTGTCTTTTTCGTCACTGTGTTACAAGACTTCACGGCAGGGGCAAATTTTATGGTATTTTAGCTCCCTGATTTGAGACTCCCGCCACGGGCCGGCCTTTTGCTATGGACAACGACAAGCTGATTGAACTGTACCAGCGACTGGAAGCCCTGCGGCTTGAACACCGCGACCTTGATGCGGCGATCAATGCGCTGCAGGAGAACCACTATCTGGATCAGCTGCAGATGTCGCGCATGAAAAAACGCAAGTTGATGCTCAAGGACGCTATCGCCAGGCTGGAGAGCCAACTCATCCCCGACCTCAACGCCTGATTCCGGCTACTGCGGCAACTCCTCCCAGCGCCGTATCGGCGGTGAGCAGTGGTGCCCCAGGCAGTGATAGGCCACCGGTTGCGTCAGTGGCGGCTTGTCGCGCAGCGCTTGCGGCAGGGCCTGCGCCTGCGCGGGTACCGCAACTACGTAGCGATAGGGGTGGAAGCCGCCGAGCAGTCGCTTCTGCCAGGGGCGCAGGGCCTCCTCTTCCCCGCGCAGCACAAACAGCTCCAGGCCGCGCTGTTGCTCCTGCAGGGCACACAGCAGTGCGCCGTGGGCGGCAGGGTAGCGGCGCATGGGCTCAAAGCCGGCGCGCAGGGTCTTCTCCGCCGCATCCAGGTACTCCAGCTGGCCGGTGATATGGCCCAGGCGGTAGAGGGCCGAGGCGGCCACGCCGTTTCCCGAGGGCATTGACTCATCCAGCAACGGCTTGGGCCGCTGGATGAGACGTTCGTGGTCATCGGCGGTGAAGAAGAAGCCGCCACGTTGCTCATCCTCGAAGTGCTCCAGCAGCACATCGGCCAGTTGTCGGGCAAAATCCAGATCCGCGCTGTTCCAGCGCGCCTGTAGCAGCTCCAGCAGGGCATCGATGAGAAAGGCGTAGTCATCCAGGTAGGCGGCGTATTTGCCCCGGCCGTCTTTCCAGGTGGCCAGCAGGCGGCCATCATGAAACATCCGTTCGCGGATAAAGTCGACAGCGCGCCGCGCCGAGTCGATAAAGTCCTGCCGCCCGAGGTGCAACCCGGCATAGGCCATGGCACCGATCATCAGGCCGTTCCAGCTGACCAGAACCTTCTCATCGCGTCCCGGTTCCGCCCGCGTGCTGCGGGCATGGAGCAGCTTCTGCTGGGCGCTCCTGAGGTATTCGTGCACCTGCTCTTCGCTCAGGCCGAGCCTGCTGGCGATATCAGCCGGCGAGCCGCTGAGGCGCAGGTGCCAGCGGCCCTCGAAATTGGCGGGGCGGTCCAGGCCGTAGTAACGGCTGGCGACGGCGTACTCCGTCTCATCGAGTAGCTGCTGCAGCTGCGCCTGGGTCCAGACATAGAATCCGCCCTCCTCGCCGTCGGTGTCGGCATCCTGGCTGGCGCAGTAGCCACCATGGGGCAGTTGCATCTCGCGCATCACCCATTCGGCGCTCTTCTGCGCGGCGCGGCGGTAGAACGTCTCGCCGCTTAACTGCCAGGCCTCCACATAGCGCCGCAGCAGCGGACCGTTGTCGTAGAGCATCTTCTCGAAGTGGGGGATCTCCCAGCGCTCGTCCACCGAGTAACGGTAGAAGCCACCGCCGAGCTGGTCCAGCATGCCGCCGGCGGCCATGCGCTGCAGGCTGAACAGCGCCATGTGCTGCGAATGGCGGTCGCTGTCGCGCAACAGTAGGGCAAGGTTGGCCACATGGGGGAACTTGGGGGCGCTGCCAAACCCGCCGGGCTGAACAGCGCCATGTGCTGCGAGTGGCTGTCACTGTCGCGCAACAGCAGGGCAAGGTTGGCCACATGGGGGAACTTGGGGGCGCTGCCAAAACCGCCGTTAACCTCATCGAAACTGCCACTGAGTTCCTGCAGTGCGGCATGTAGCGGTTTGTCGTCGAGCACCCCGACATTGCCGCTGGCGTCGCTGCCCAGCGCTGCCAGCAGTGACTGGTTCTGCTCCTCGATGCTGTTGTGGTGCTCGCGGTAGAACTGATGGATTCGCTGCAACACGTCAGTAAAGGCCGGAAGGCCGAAACGCTCAGTGGGCGGGAAGTAGGTGCCGCCGAAGAAGGGAAGCTGATCCGGGGTCAGCACCATGGTCAGGGGCCAGCCGCCGGGGCGGCGGGTGAGCAGCTGATGGGCGTTCTGGTAGATACGGTCCAGGTCCGGGCGTTCCTCACGGTCCACCTTGATGTTGATGAACAGGCGGTTCATCAGCGCCGCAGTCTGCGGGTTCTCGAATGATTCATGGGCCATGACGTGACACCAGTGGCAGGCGGAGTAGCCGATGGAGAGCAGGATCGGTTTGTCCAGCTCGCGGGCGAGTGTGAGCGCCTCCTCACCCCATGGGTACCACTGCACAGGATTCCAGGCGTGCTGCAGCAGGTAGGGGCTGGTTTCGTTGATGAGGCGGTTGGGCTGCGGGGTGGAAGAGGGGGGCTGCTGTGTCATGACGCTTCACTGATGGTTACTTGACTAATATGCTCAACTATAGCGAGGCAGCGCTGCGCTGTCGCCCATGCAAAGGGTGTGAGTTTGCGCCGGGGCTATCAGACAGCCTGGAAAGGGGCAGGTGCCGATAGCGCTGCACTGAGCGTGATACATGGAAAGTGTGTGTTTACCCTGGAAGCCGTGCGGCGGTTAGGGCAAGGAGGCGCTTTTTTTGTCATAATCCCCGCTTTCATCTGCCGGATCGTTGTCATGGAACTTGCTCCGCTATATCTGAAGAAGAATGAAGAGCGCCGTTTGCGTAACGGCCATATCTGGGTCTACAGCAATGAGGTGGACAGCGGCCGCTCGCCATTGACACAGTTTGAGGCGGGGCAGCAGGTGTGCATCATCGCCAACGACGGCAAGCCGCTCGGTAATGGTTATGTGAACCCTCACTCACTGATCGCCGCCCGCCTTGTCAGCCGCTTGACCAGCCATCAGCTGGATCGCTCACTGCTGGTGCACCGGCTGAACATTGCCCTAGCGTTGCGCCAGCGGCTGTTCGACAAGCCCTTCTACCGCCTGGTGTACGGCGAGAGCGACGGTCTGCCCGGGCTGGTGGTGGACCGTTTTGGCGACCTGCTGGTGGTGCAGCTCAATACCGCCGGTATGGAGGCGGTGAAGGGGGCGTTGCTCGAGGCGCTGGAGAAGGTGCTCAAGCCAGCCGCCATACTCTGGCGCAACGACAGCAGCACCCGTGCCCTGGAGGGGCTGGAGAGCTATGTGGAGGCGGCGCTGGGTGAGGTGCCGGAGAGTATCGAGATCGAGGAGAACGGTACCCGTTTTGAGGTGCCGCTGCTGGCCGGGCAGAAGACCGGCTGGTTCTACGACCACCGCAGCAACCGGGCGCAGCTGCAGCAGTTGGCGCGCGGCATGCGGGTGCTGGATGTGTTCAGCTATATCGGCGGCTGGGGGATCGAGGCGGCGGTGGCCGGTGCCAGCGAGGTGGTTTGTGTCGACAGCTCCGCCAAAGCCCTGGACCAGGTGGAGCGCAACGCCGCGCTCAATGGGGTGACGGAGCGGGTGCAGAGCATCGAGGGCGATGCCTTCGAGGCGCTCAAGGCGCTGCGTGCCGAGCGGGAGCGTTTCGATATCGTGGTGGTCGACCCGCCCGCCTTCATCAAGCGCAAGAAGGATGCGAAGAAGGGTATCGAGGCCTATCGGCGCATCAACCAGGCAGCGATGCAACTGTTGGGCAAGGACGGCATCCTCATCTCGGCCTCCTGCTCCTTCCACCTGCAACGCGAGGTGTTGCGTGAGCAGCTGCAGCAGGCAGCCCGCCATCTGGACCGTTCGCTGCAGATCATCGGCCAGGGGCATCAGGGACCGGACCATCCGGTGCATCCGGCGATCCCCGAGACCGACTACATCAAGTGCTTCACCGGACGTGTTGTCACACTGTAATAATCAAACAGGAATGGTGCCGCCATGCTGACCTACCCCGAAATCGACCCCGTTGCCCTCAGCCTCGGTCCGCTCAAAGTCCACTGGTACGGCATTATGTACCTCATCGGTTTCGTCGGTGGCTGGTGGCTGGGGCGTATCCGTGCCGCCCGACCGGGCTCCGGCTGGACCGCCGCGCAGATCGATGACATCGTCTTCTACATCGCCCTGGGGGTAGTGCTCGGAGGGCGCCTGGGTTACACCTTTTTCTACAACATGCCGGCGTTTCTCGATAACCCGCTGACGCTGTTGCGGGTCTGGGAGGGCGGCATGTCTTTCCATGGCGGTCTGCTCGGCGTTCTCATCGCCCTGTGGCTGTTTGATCGCAAGTACCGCCACGGCTACTGGAACACGGTCGATTTTATCGCCCCGTTTGTCACCATCGGCCTCGGTGCCGGCCGTTTGGGCAATTTCATCAACGCCGAGCTGTGGGGCAAGGTTACTGATGTGCCCTGGGCGATGGTCTTTCCCGGTGCCGGTCCCGAGCCGCGTCACCCCTCAATGCTCTACGAGTTCGTGCTGGAGGGGCCGCTGCTGTTCGCCATCCTGTGGTGGTTCTCCAGCAAGCCGCGGCCGACCCTGGCGGTGTCGGGGCTGTTCGCGCTCTGCTATGGTCTGTTCCGCTTCCTGGTGGAGTTCGTGCGTATGCCCGATGCTCACATCGGTTATCTCGCCTTCGGTTGGGTGACCATGGGACAGGTGCTTTCACTGCCACTCATCGCCATCGGCTGCGCCTTCCTCCTCATCGCCTACCGCAAAGCCGGCAAGTAAAGGGGGCGCCACAGGAAAACGGCGCCCTTGTCAGGCCTTCATGGGCCCATGGAGCACAGCCTCACTCCACTCCCGCCATGGGGACATAACCGGGCAGGCGCTGGATGCGGCTCATCCAGTCGCGGATCGGCGGGTAGGGGTCGAGCGGTACCCCCCCTTCGGGCAGCAGCGCCACGTAGGGGTAGCAGGCGATGTCGGCGATGGTGGGTTTATCCGCTGCGAGCCAGTGGTGCTGTTCCAGCCGGTGCTCCAGCAGGGCCAGACCACACTCGGCGTGCATCTGGGCGCGGGTCAGGTCGCCTGCTGCACCCAGTTGTTTGATGCGGCGTGCCTGCGCTGCACCGTTTTGCAGTTCATCGGCGGCCACTGCCAGCCACTCCATCACCCGTGCGCATGCCAGTGGGCCATCCGGCAGCCACTGCGGTCCGTAACGCCGTGCCAGATAGGTGAGGATCGCCATCGAATCGCTGATATGCTCCCCCTGATCCTCCAGCACCGGGACCTGGCCGCGCGGAGAGAGCGCATGGAAGGCCGGGCTACGGGTGCCGCCGTTCAGGGAATCGATGAACACCGATTCATACTCCTTGCCGAGCAGCGCCAGCAACAGCCTTACCTTGTAGCAGTTTCCGGAGATGGGGTTGTCGTACAGCTTCATTGAGGCTCCTTGCCCGTTTGTTGTCAGCCCGTCAAAACAAAGTATAGGCATTCAATCCAGTGGCCGGGTGGGTATAATGATACGAAGGTCACAAAGACAATAAGAGGGGAGCCATGCGCCAGTACCTGGAGTTGATGCAGCACGTTCTGGATAACGGGGTCACAAAGGAGGATCGCACCGGCACCGGTACCCGCAGCGTGTTCGGTTATCAGATGCGCTTTGACCTTGCCGAGGGTTTTCCCCTGCTGACCACCAAGAAGGTCTTTCTGCGCGGCATCATCCATGAGCTGCTCTGGTTTCTCGCCGGGGACACCAACATCAAGTACCTGGTCGACAACAAGGTGGGGATCTGGAACGAGTGGCCCCACGCCAATTACCTGCGAGAGACCGGTGATACCCTTTCACTGGAGGCGTTTATCGAGCGTATCCGCGAGGATGCGGCGTTTGCCGCAAAGTGGGGCGGTATCGGGCCCGGTTACGGCCACCAGTGGCGCTCATGGCCCACGCCGGAGGGGGGCACGATCGATCAGATCGCCCAGGTGGTGCAGCAGATCAAAAACAACCCCGACTCCCGCCGGTTACTGGTCTCTGCCTGGAATGTGGCCGAGGTGGAGAACATGGCGCTGCCTCCCTGTCACACCCTGTTCCAGTTTTACGTTGCCGATGGCAAGCTCTCCTGCCAGCTCTACCAGCGCTCGGCGGACATCTTCCTCGGGGTGCCGTTCAATATTGCCTCCTATGCACTGTTGACGATGATGATCGCCCAGGTATGTGAGCTGAAGCCGGGCGATTTCGTCCACACCCTGGGTGATGCCCACCTCTACGCCAATCACCTGGAGCAGACCCGGGAGCAGCTCTCGCGTACCACCTTCCCATTGCCGCAGATGAAGCTCAATCCGGAGGTTAAGGATCTGTTCGCCTTCACCATTGATGACTTCGAGTTGCAGAACTACCAGTGCCATCCGCCGATCAAGGCGCCGGTGGCGGTCTGAGCATCCATCCCGAGGAGACCGTGTGAGCCAAGTCGTACTTTCCCTCATCGCCGCCATGGCGGATGACCGTGCCATCGGCATCGACAACAGGCTGCCGTGGAGGCTGCCGGCGGATATGCAGTGGTTCCGCCGCCATACCCTAGGCAAACCCATCGTCATGGGGCGCAAGACCTTCGAGTCGTTTGGCGGCAAACCCCTGCCGCAGCGTACTAATATCGTTATCACCACTGACAAGGCGTATCGCGCCGAGGGGGCAGTGGTAGTGAACAGCATCGATGAGGCGCTGGCCGCCGCCGGTGAGGCGGAGGAGGTGATGATCATCGGCGGCGAGTCGTTCTACCGCCAGATGCTGCCGCGGGCGGATCGTTTCTACCTTACCCTGGTACACGGCAAATTCGAGGCCGACGCCTGGTTCCCGGAGTTCGACTGGAATGAGTGGCGAGAGGTGACACGCGAAGAGCACCCGGTGGATGAGAAAAACGCCTGGGCCTGCAGCTTCATCGTGCTGGAGAGGAGATAACCAAGCATTCACCGCAAAGCTTGCCGCATCCTGCTCACGCTCCTCACCGACATCCATGTAGGCGAAGGCGCAAAGGTCACAAATGAAAAATGATGGTGCAGTAGGCTGGGCTGTCATGCCCGGTCAATCTGCCACCGTCACCAAACACTGGGCATGCCTGCCTAACCTACAGACAATAGCCCGGCATTAATGCTTTTCTTTACGCCCTTCGCGGTGAACGGTTTTTTTACGCCTCGGCTTCGACAGGCGCGGCGGTGGGGACGGCCTGTTTCTGTTTTTGCTCGGCACGCTGGTCGATGAGGTTTTTCAGTGCGATGAGCAGCCCCAGGCCGATGAAGGCGCCGGGCGGCAGCACCGCCAGCAGGAAGCCCTTGTAGTCCTCCAGCACGGTGGTGGTGAGTCCGCGGGCGGCCTCGCCGAACATCATGTGGGCCTGTGCAAACAGGGTGCCGAAGCCGATGATCTCGCGCATCGCCCCGAGCAGCACCAGCACCACGAGAAAGCCAAGTCCCATGGTGAGGCCGTCGACGAACGACTTGCTGACACTGTTTTTTGAGGCGAAGGCCTCGGCACGCCCGAGGATCGAGCAGTTGGTGACGATGAGCGGGATGAAGATCCCCAGTACCAGGTAGAGGTCGTGGAAGAAGGCGTTCATGGCCAGTTCCACCGCGGTGACGAAGGAGGCGATCACCAGCACGAATACCGGGATGCGCACCTCGGGACGGACCAGGTGGCGGATCAGCGAGACGGTGACATTGGAGCAGATCAGCACCAGCGTGGTGGCCAGTCCCAGGCCAAGACCGTTGACCGCGGTGGAGGTGACCGCCAGCAGCGGGCACAGGCCCAGAATCTGCACCAGGGCGACGTTGTTGTTCCAGAAACCGTCGTTGGCGATTTTGCCGTAGCTTGCTTCGGCCATTACATCTCCTCCTCAGCAGAGGCCGTTCCGTTGGCGTAGAGTTCTTCCCGGTGGTTCTGATAATAGCGCAGGGTGTTGTAGACCGCCTGCACCACGGCGCGCGGGGTGATGGTGGCGCCGGTGAACTGATCGAAGACCCCGCCGTCCTTCTTCACCTTCCACTGCGGCTCGGCCGGATCGACAAGGGAGCGGCCGCTGAAGCCGAGGATCCAGTCGGAGCGTTCCGCCTCGATGGCATCGCCCAGGCCGGGGGTTTCCCGGTGGCCGATAACGCGCACGCCGCTGAGGGTGCCATCATAGCGGATCCCCACCAGCAGTTTGATGCCGCCGCCGTAGCCGTCGGGGGCGATGCTTGCGATCACCGCAGCCACCGGCTGGCCGCCCTGACGTGCCCGGTAAACGGTCACAGGCTGGCTGCTGCCTAGCAGGGGGTTGCTGACCTCGATGGTGTCGGCGTAGAGGTCATTGTCATGTAGCGCGGGCGGCACGACCTGGTGCAGGCTGTTGAGCAGCGCCTGGCGTTCATTCTCTGCAATACGCTCGGCGGTGCCGTCGTGGGTGAGGGCGACCAGCGCCGTGCCTGTCACGGCGAACAGGCCGAGGATCAGGGCGCCAAGGAGCATGTTCTTCAACGGCATCAGTGCCCCCCCTTGTGTCCGAACACCTGCGGGCGGGTGTAGTAATCGATGGTGGGCGCGGCCATATTCATCAGCAAAATGGAGAAGGCGACACCATCCGGGTAGCCGCCCCAGGCGCGGATGATAAAGGTGAACAGACCGACGCCGATGGCAAAGACGATACGGCCGCGGTTGCTGGTCGCACCGCTGACCGGGTCGGTGGCGATGAAGAAGGCGCCGAGCAGGGCACCGCCGCTGGCGATGTGGAACAGCGGGCTGGAGTAGTGTTCAGGATTGATCAGGTGGAACAGGCCGGAGACCAGAAACAGCGTACCGAGCATCGCCAGCGGTACATGCCAGGTGATGAGGCGTCTCAGCAGCAGGTAGATCCCTCCGAGCAGCACCATGGCGTTAACGATCTCCCAGCCGTGTCCACCGATGTTGCCGAACACCGGGGCACGCAGGATCTCGCCCATGGTGTGCTCCAGGCCGAGACGGGTCTTCACCGTATCCAGCGGGGTGGCCATGGTCAGGCTGTCGAGCCCCAGCTGCGCGGGCAGCTGGCCGCCAAAGACAAACGCCGCGGTAGCGCTGAAGCTCAGCGACTGTTCGCTCAACGCAAGCGGTGCCAGCCAGCTGGTCATCTCCAGCGGGAAGGAGATGAGCAGCACCACATAACCCACCATGGCCGGATTGAAGGGGTTGAAGCCGAGGCCGCCATAGAGTTGTTTGGCAAAGACGATGGCGAAGGCGGTGCCCACCACGATCAGCCACCAGGGGGCGAGCGGCGGCAGCGCAATGGCCAGCAGCAGCGCGGTGAGCAGGGCGCTGCCGTCGGCCAGGGTGGCGGCAACGGGGCGCCCGCGCAGCTTCAGTATGGCGGCCTCACTGAGAAGTGCGCTGGCGGCGGCGAGCACTACGTTGAACGCCACCCCCCAGCCGAACAGCCAGGTGTAGGCCAGCAGTGCGGGGAGCAGCGCCAGGCTGACCTGTTGCATGACACGGCCGACAGAGGCGGGACCGTGGATGTGGGGAGAGCTGGCCTGGATCACACTCATGTTACTTTTTGTCCTCGCTCGCCGCTTCGTCCGGGCCGTCTGTGTTACCGGCACGGCGTGCCTCGGCCTCCTCGATTTGTTTTCTCTGGGCCTCGGTCAGGTTCTCAGTATTCTTTGGTTTGACCTCGGCTGCCTCTCGCTTCGCCTTGGCCCGCTCCATAGCCGCCTGAATGGCGGCCTTCTTGTCCTCGGCACTGGAGTCCTTTTTCACCGCCTTGGCCTTGGCCTTGTGGCGGGCGGCCTTTTCGGCCTTTTCCCGCTCGATGCGGAACTGGCGAAACTCATGCCGCTCCCGTGCCTTGTCAGCCGCCCTCTTCTCACGTTCCTGGGCCCATATCTCGGTCTTGGCAAAGCGGTAATACTGCACCAGCGGCAGGTTGGAGGGGCAGACGTAGGCGCAGCAACCGCACTCGATGCAGTCGAACAGGCTGTAGTCCTGGGCCTTGTCGAAATCCTTGGCGCGGGCATGCCAGTAGAGCTGCTGTGGCAGCAGCAGGGCCGGGCAGACCTGGGCGCACTCGCCGCAGCGGATGCAGGGGTTGACCGCGCCGCTCGGCGGGATATCTTCCTCCGTGGCCAGCAGCAGGCAGTTGGCGGTCTTGGTGGTGGGCAGCGACTCACTCTCCAGGGCGAAGCCCATCATCGGCCCGCCCATGATGAGTTCATGGGGGGTATTGGTGCTACCGCCCGCGGCCTTCACGACATCGCGGATGGGGGTGCCGATCCGCACATGAAGATTCTGCGGCCGGGCCGCCGCGTGACCGGTTACGGTGACGATGCGGCTGATCAGCGGTTCACCCAGCTCCACGGCGCGATAGATGCTCGCGGCGGTGGCCACGTTGTGGCAGACGATACCGATATCGATGGGGAGTCCCTGGGAGGGGACCTCCTTGCCGGTGAGAACCCGAATCAGCTGCTTCTCACCCCCGGTGGGATAGCGTGTGGGCACGACCACCACCTCGATGCCTTTTTCATCCAGGTGTTGCAGCGCCGCGCGTACGGCTGCAATGGCCTCCGGCTTGTTGTCTTCAATGCCAATCAGGCACTGCCTGGCATGCAGGGCGTGGCGCATGATGCGGGCGCCGAGGATCACCTGATCGGGGTGTTCGCGCATCAGCATGTCATCGCAGCTGATGTAGGGTTCGCATTCGGCACCGTTGAGGATCAGGGTATCGATCTCTGTGCGGGCGCCGGGGTTGAGCTTGATAAAGGCGGGAAAGCCCGCGCCACCGAGGCCGACGATACCGGCATCACGGATGATGTTGCGCAGTTCGCTCGGCTCCAGGTTGGTGTAGTCGGGGTGGCATTCACGCTCTACCCAGCGGTCTTCGCCATCGGTTTCGATGACAAAGCAGGGGGCGGAAAGGCCGGAGGGGTGGGGCACCGGATGCTCTTCGATGGCGACTACCGTGCCGGAGCTGGAGGCGTGCACCGGTGCGCTGACATAGCCCTCCGGCCGGGCCAGCATCTGTCCGGTAAGCACCTTGTCACCGACCGCCACCAGTGGCTTGGCCGGTGAACCGATATGCTGTTGCAGCGGTATCAGCAAGCGTTTGGGGAGCGGTGCGCGAGCGATGGGCTGGCCGGTAGAGAGGGCCTTGTGGCCGGGCAAGTGCAGGCCGCCGGGGAAATCGTGCAGCTGACGGCTCATGAGCGCTTCTCCTGCGGCGCCGGATAGGGCCATTTCCAGTTGTTCAGATCCTCTTTGATCGTGTGCATATGGATGCAGTCCACCGGACAGGGTTCGACACACAGCTCGCAGCCGGTGCACTCACTCTCTATGACAGTATGCATCTGCTTGGCGGCACCGAGGATGGCATCGACGGGACAGGCCTGGATGCACAGGGTGCAGCCGATGCAGATCTGTTCATCGATGACGGCGACCTCTTTGAGCTTCTCCTCGCCGACTTCCTCGTCCAGCGGTTTGGCATCCACACCTAGCAGATCGGAAAGGGCGAGGATCACGGTCTCGCCGCCCGGCGGGCAACGGTTGATGTCCGCCTCGCCACGGGCAATGGCCTCGGCGTAGGGGCGACAGCCGGCAAAGCCGCACTGTCCGCACTGCGTCTGCGGCAGGATGGCGTCGATCTTGTCGACGATAGGGTCACTCTCCACCTTGAAGCGGACCGAAGCGAAACCCAATAACAGGCCGAAGACGACGGCCAGTGCCGTCAGTGCGAGAATGGCTTCCAACATATCAGCCTTTCACCAATCCGGAGAAGCCCATAAAGGCCATCGACATCAGCCCTGCGGTGATGAGGGCAATGGCGGGGCCGCGAAAGATAGCCGGTACGTCGGCCACGGTTATGCGCTCACGCATGGCGGCAAACAGCACCAGTACCAAAGAGAAACCGGCGGCGGCGCCAAAGCCGTAGACCGCCGATTCGAGGAAACCGTGTTGCGCCTGGGTGTTGAGCAGCGCCACGCCCAGCACCGCGCAGTTGGTGGTGATGAGCGGCAGAAAGATCCCCAGCACCTGATAGAGCAGCGGCGAGGTCTTGTGCACCACCATTTCGGTGAACTGGACCACCACGGCGATCACCAGGATAAAGGCGATGGTACGCAGGTACTCCAGCCCCAGCGGGGCGAGCATGTACTCGTTGACCAGGTAGGAGCAAACCGAGGAGAGGGTCAGTACAAAAGTGGTGGCTAGCCCCATGCCGGTGGCGGTCTCCAGCTTGCGCGAAACGCCCATGAACGGGCACAGCCCGAGGAACTTCACCAGGACGAAGTTGTTGACCAGCACGGTACTGACAAGGATAAGGGCGTATTCGGTCATGGGTAACCTAATGAATCAATTCGACTCTTAAGTCTACCGTCCATCAGAAAAACTACAAGACGACGGATTTTGTGGACATTGTCTGTGGCAGACGATTCTACCCAAAAACCATAGTATTAGCACGGACTAATAGTGCACAGGGGCTGTGGCGTGAGAGGGGAGGGGGGGGGGCAGTGGAAGGATTGACCGGTGCCGTGATGGGGGGGAGTGCGTGCAGGAGCTTTATGACAGCGCAAAAAAAGGCCATCCCGGGGAGGGATGGCCTTTGGGGGATCGCCGAGGGGATTAGCGACGGCCGATTTGTGACATCCCTACGCCACGGGTCATGGCAGAGCTGCCGGCCATGGTGCTGCCACCGGTGGTGGTCGTGGTGTCGGTATCGGTGTCATAGCGGTTGACAGAGTCGGCGCCATCGCCGTACTGCACCAGGTCCATAAAGGTCTCGCTGTCATCCTCAATACGGGTATTGTGGATGTCGTTGGGCATATTGGCGGTGCCGGCGCCCATGGGACTGTTGTGGTCAGCCCAGGCGGAAGAGGCGGCAAACAGGGTGCCGGAAATAACCAGTGCCAGTACAGTTTTCTTGCTCATGTCTTGTCTCCAATTGTGTCAAGTTTCCCCTTTAATAACGCGGCAGACGCCTGAGGGTTGACAGGATGGTGAAATAATATGCGAGTGACTGAATTAAAAGGGTGCTTTTTTAGAGTGGAGGGCGCTTTTACAGCGGGGGAGGGCCGTTTTTTTACGAATAGCCGGCCGCTGAGGGGGCGAGGGAGTGGTAAACAGGCGCCCCGGGGAGGGGAGGCGGGCTTGTGGTGCGAGTGAAAAAAAGCGCCCTCACCGTTGCAGCATGAGAGCGCCCTTAGGGAAGACTATTTGACCCGCATGCCGGGTTTCGCCCCCTCATCCGGATGCAGCACGAACAGCTCCTTGCCGCCGGGGCCGGCGGCCAGCACCATCCCCTCGGAGAGGCCAAAGCGCATCTTGCGTGGCGCCAGGTTGGCAACCATCACGGTGAGCTTGCCCTCAAGCTGCTGCGGCGTGTAGGCGGATTTGATGCCGGCGAAGACATTGCGGCTCTCGCCGCCGAGGTCGAGGGTCAGCTGCAGCAATTTGTCGGCCCCCTCCACATGCTCTGCCTTGACGATCCGGGCGATACGCAGATCGAGTTTGGCGAAATCATCGAAGGTGATGGTATCGCTGATGGGGTCGCTGTCCAGCGGCCCCTCCGCCTCTGCCGGGGTGCTCTCCTGCACGGCGGCCAGGTCCTGCTTGGAGTCCGCCAGCAGGGCATCCAGCTTCTCTGTCTCCACGCGTGTCATCAACGGCTTGAAGGTGTCGATGGCGTGGCCCAGCAGCGGTACCGAGTAGTTGTGCCAGGTGAGGGGCTTGATGCGCAGGAAGGCCTCGGACTCTGCCGCCATCTGCGGCAGTACCGGCTTGAGGTAGGCGATAAGCACATGGAACAGGTTGATGCCCATGGTGCAGATGCCCTGTACCTCCAGCTCGCGCCCCGCCTCCTTGGCCAATACCCACGGTTTTTTCTCGTCGATGTACTGGTTGGCGCGGTCGGCCAGATGCATGATGTGTCGCATCGCCTGGCCGAACTGACGTTTTTCGTACAGCGCGGCGATCTCGCTGCCGGCGTGCACGAATTCGTTGTGCAGGTCGGGATCGGGCAGCTCGCTGCCGAGCCGGCCTTCGAATCGCTTGTTGATAAAACCGGCACAGCGGCTGGCGATGTTGACCACCTTGCCCACCAGGTCGGAGTTCACCCGCTGCTGGAAGTCTTCCAGGCTGAGGTCAATATCGTCGATGCCGTCGCTCAGCTTGGCGGCGAAATAGTAGCGCAGGTACTCCGGATTGAGATGGTCCAGATAGGTGCGCGCCATAATGAAAGTGCCGCGTGACTTGGACATCTTCTGCCCGTTGACGGTCAAAAAGCCGTGGCACCAGACCGCGTTGGGGGTGCGGAAACCGCTGCCGGTGAGCATCGCCGGCCAAAACAGGGTGTGGAAGTAGGCGATATCCTTGCCGATGAAGTGGTACAGCTCGGTTTCGCTCTCTTTTTTCCAGTAGTCGTCGAAGTTGAGTCCGTCGGTTTTATCGCACAGGTTCTTGAAACTGGCCATGTAGCCGATGGGCGCATCGAGCCAGACATAGAAGAACTTGCCCGGCGCATCCGGGATCTCGAAGCCGAAGTAGGGGGCGTCGCGGGAGATGTCCCAGTCCTGCAGGCCGGAATCGAACCATTCTTTCAGCTTGTGGGCGATCTCGCTCTGCAGGTGCTCGCCCTTGATCCAGTACTGCAGCATGCCCTCGAAGTCGCCAAGGCGGAAGAAGTAGTGCTCGGACTCCTTCTCGATGGGGGTGGCGCCGGAGATGGCGGAGACCGGATTTTTCAGCTCGGTCGGCTGGTAGGTGGCGCCGCACTTCTCGCAGGAGTCGCCATACTGGTCCGCGGCGCCACACTTGGGACAGGTGCCCTTGATGAAACGGTCCGGCAGGAACATCTCCTTTTCCGGGTCATAGGCCTGTGTAATGACGCGCGATTCAATATGACCGTTTTCGCGCAGGTGCTTGTAGATCAGTGAGGCCAGCTCCCGGTTCTCATCGGAGTGGGTGCTGTGGTAGTTGTCAAAACCGATGTGGAAACCGGCGAAATCCTCCTGGTGCTCACGCGCCACGCGGGCGATGAGCTCTTCCGGTTTGATGCCTTCGCCCTGCGCACGCAGCATGATGGGCGTGCCGTGGGCATCGTCGGCGCAGACGTAGAGACAGTCATGGCCGCGCATCTTCTGGAAGCGGCTCCAGATGTCGGTCTGGATATACTCGACCAGGTGGCCCAGGTGGATCGGGCCATTGGCGTAAGGGAGGGCGCTGGTTACCAGTATTTTGCGTCGTTTTTCGGCCATTGTTGTTCAGTTCATTAAGGGTTGATAGCGTGCGTGGTTAAGCCACGCGCCTTTCGTCAATCAACCAAGTGGTTGTTCTGACAGGATATTTTCTGTCCGATGGGACAAAAGCTGCATCCTCCACCGGCCCCTGCGGCGATCACAGGTGAACGGCACTCGGCAGCAATTGCAGGCGGTGGCTTGAAAATCTCCTCATACAGTACCAACTATGCTGTATTCCCGCCAGTTATCCGACTGGCCGCCGGGGTTAAAACCGGTACCTTTTGGTTATATCGGGTTCAGCTTGTCACATATCATCGGTTTTGTGACAATAACCCATTTTATTTATAAGTTATTTAGCAGCCGGCATCCCTATGCCGGTATTTATCAGGAGTTACGAGATGTCAGATGAGTTAAAGGCCAAAATCGAAGAGGCGCTCAAGGGGTATGTAGACCCGTACCTGGATAAAGATCTGGTCTCCGCCGGTTGCGTCAAGGTCGCCGTGGATGGGGATAAGGCCAGCATCGCGGTCACCCTCGGTTTTCCCGCAGCAGGCTACATCGATGAGCTCAAGGACAAGCTCAAGGCGATCGCCGATGGGGTCGAGGGCGTGGGCAGTACCGAGGTGGAGGTATCCACCAGCATCGTCTCCCATTCGGCGCAAAAGGGTGTGAAGCACATCAAGGGCGTGAAGAACATCATTGCCGTGGCCTCCGGCAAAGGTGGTGTGGGCAAATCCACCACCTCGGTCAATCTGGCACTGGCGCTGGCCGCCGAGGGCGCCACTGTGGGCATCCTCGATGCGGATATCTACGGCCCTTCCCAGCCGCGCATGATGGGTCTGGCCGACAAGAAGCCCGACTCCCCCGACGGCAAGGCCCTGGAGCCGATCGTCAACTACGGCGTGCAGTCCATGTCCATCGGTTACCTCATCGATGAGGACACCCCGATGATCTGGCGTGGTCCGATGGTGACCCAGGCGCTGGAGCAGCTGCTGAACGATACCAACTGGCGCGAGGTGGACTACCTGGTGATCGACCTGCCCCCGGGCACCGGCGACACCCAGCTGACCCTGGCACAGAAGGTACCGGTCTCCGGTGCGGTCATCGTCACCACGCCGCAGGACATCGCCCTGCTCGATGCGCGCAAGGCCTACAAAATGTTCGAAAAGGTGGAGGTGCCGGTGCTTGGCGTGGTGGAGAACATGTCCATCCACATCTGCTCCAAATGCGGCCACGAAGAGCACATCTTCGGCGAGGGCGGCGGCAAGAAGATGGCCGAGGATTACAACGTCGACTTCCTCGGCGCCCTGCCGCTGGATATTTCTATCCGTGAAGAGGCCGACGCCGGCAAGCCGACCGTGGTGGCCCAGCCGGACAGCCGTATCAGCCAGATCTACCGCGATATCGCGCGCCGCACCGCGGCCAAGCTGTCGCTCAAGGCCAAGGACTACAGCGCCAAGTTCCCGAAAATCGTCATTCAGTAATTCGGCGCTTGCAGCATCACCACAAGGGCGGCCTCGGGCCGCCCTTGTCGTTTCTCGGGCCGTAATATGCGCGCCTGCCGGGCGGACATGTTCGCGCCTTTGCTGGGCAGTATCCTCACCGCCTCCGCCTGCAGCCGCCTGACAGGGGCCGCAGCGGGCTAAAGTGCTTGTTTAAAGTGCGCTCCCCTTGTATCTTTTCACCTCCTGTCAGTGACGTTGCTATCTTTAAAATGAGTATAAAATCCGACAAATGGATTCGCCGCATGGCGGAGCAGCAGGGGATGATCGAACCGTTCGAATCAGGCCAGGTGCGTGAGCTGGGTGGCCAGCGCATCGTCTCCTACGGCACCTCCAGCTACGGCTACGATGTGCGCTGTGCCGATGAGTTCAAGATCTTCACCAATATCAACTCCGCTATCGTCGATCCCAAGGCGTTTGATGAAAACAGCTTCGTCGATGTTAAATCCGATGTCTGCATCATCCCGCCCAACTCCTTCGCCCTGGCCCGTACGGTGGAGTATTTCCGCATCCCGCGCAGCGTGCTGACCATCTGTCTGGGTAAATCGACCTATGCCCGCTGCGGCATTATCGTCAATGTCACCCCGCTGGAGCCTGAGTGGGAGGGGCATGTGACACTGGAGTTCTCCAATACTACGCCGCTGCCTGCCAAGATCTACGCCAACGAGGGTGTCGCACAGATGCTGTTCCTGGAGTCCGATGAGGTCTGTGAAACCTCCTACATGGACCGCGGCGGCAAGTACCAGGGACAGCGCGGCGTCACCCTGCCCAAGACCTGACACTGATATGCTGTTTCTTATCCTCTGTCGCACGGACTTCTGTTGCGCGGCGACGGAGCCGCCGTGGTGCTAGCCATGACAGCTGATGCCGGGCGCCTTTTCTGGAGGGTGCTGTGGGCTACGCTGCTGCTCAAGCTTCTGCTGGCCGCCTGGCTCCCGTTGACCGGTGACGAGGCCTACTTCTATCTCTGGGCCAGTTATCCCGCTGCAGGATATTACGATCACCCCCCCATGGTAGGCTGGCTCCTCGCTGCGCTGATGCAATTCAGCTTGGCGGAGTGGTGGCTGCGCCTTCCGGCGGTGCTGTTGAGCACGGTGATCGGCTGGAGTATTTACAGCCTGTTGTGTCGGCGCGTTGAGGCGGAGAAGGCGGCGCTGGTTGCCACACTCTATCTGCTCTCACCGCTTAACCTGGTGGCAGTGCTGGTGACGACCGACACCCCCCTGATCCTCTTCTCTTTTTTCTCGGCACTGGCTTTGCTGCTGGCCCTTGAACGGGGTGGTTATCGCTGGTTTATCCTGTCGGGTGCCTTGCTGGGGCTGGCTTTTCTGTCCAAATACTTTGCCGTACTGCTGGGCTTGAGTTACGGCGCCTTCTTGCTGCTGGTGCGCCGCAGCGGGCGCAACGCAGTGGGATTGCTGTTGCTGTTTATCGCCGTGCTGCCCTTTGCGGCTATCACCCTGTGGTGGAACTACAACCACTGCTGGGACAATGTGTTATTCAATCTCTACAACCGTCACGGCGGCGGTGGTGGTGCTGACTGGGTTAGCCTGCTGCAGTATCTGGGGATGATGCTCTACCTGATCACGCCCCCGCTGCTGTGGTATGGCTGGAAGCATCGTGCGGCGTTCTGGGGGCATTTGAAGGAAGGGGAATTGTTCAGTTGGCTGTGGGGGCTGCCGGTATTGCTGTTTGCCCTGCTCTCCCTCGTCGCAGAGATCGGCTTGCACTGGGTGTTGGCGTTTTATCCCTTCCTATTCCTCTCCCTGACGGTGCTGTTCGAGCGCCGCCAGTTGCGCCGCAGTATCGCCTTCATGGCCGGTTTCTCCCTGCTGCACCTGGCGTTACTGGCGGTGCTGATGCTGGTGCCGCTGGAGATGTGGCAGGAGAGACAGAGCGGACTCCACTACAGCCTGGTGGTCGGGATGCATGGTGATGAGTTGTGGCAGGAGCTTGAACCGCTGGTGGGAGAGCGGCAGTTCGCCACCACCAGCTACTCCAGCTCAGCCATACTTGAGTACGCCACCGGGCGGCGTACCGCGGTGTTTGGCGGAGGCTCCAAACACGGCCGCCAGGACGATATATTAACCGACTTTCGGCAGCTGGACGGCCGGGGAGTGGCCGTTCTGCTCAAGAAGCGTAGTAGCGGCGAGCAATTCTTGCCTTATTTTGACGAGGCGACCCTGCATCGTTTGCAGACCAGGGGCATCAATGGCTACCTGCTGGTGGCCGACGGCTTCCGCTATGATCGTTACCGTGATGAGGTGTTACGCCGCGTGCAGCAGCGCTTCTACCGCCTGCCGTGGTTTCTCCCCGTCGGCTCATGTTATTTTTACGATAATTATTTCCCGCAACAGGATGTGGAGCGTTTGCCGCGCAAATGAATCGTTTAACTGCAAATCTTTCGGGTTGGGGACGCTATCCGGTGCAGCAATGCGAATTGCTGCGCCCGGAGCGTCATAAAGGACTTGGAGGGCTCTCCGTTGAGGGAGGGATAGCTCGCGGCCAGGGACGCAGCTATGGCGATGCGGCACTCAACCAGGACGGTGCGGTGTTGCTAACCGAACGGATGAATCGCCTGGGTGCATTCGACAGCGAGCGTGGCACAGTGACTGCTGAGTCCGGGTTGACGCTGAGAGAGCTGCTGGATGTGGTAGTACCTCAGGGTTGGTTTCCGCTGGTCACACCTGGTACCAGCTACGCCTCACTTGGTGGCTGCATCGCTGCCGATGTGCATGGCAAGAATCATCACCATGATGGTGCCTTTTCCAGTAGCGTGCTGGAGTTCGAGCTGTTTGGCGCAGACGGTAAACTGCGTACCTGTTCGCCGCAACTGGAAACGGAGACGTTTAACGCCACGCTGGGCGGTATGGGGCTGACCGGTGTGATTGGTGATGTCACCCTGCAGTTGCAGCAGGTGGATAGCGCCTGGATTCGGGCACAGCACGCCCCGGCGGGGGATCTGGAGCAGGCGCTCGCCTATCTGCAGGACAGAGAGCACGATGCTCGCTATACCGTTGCCTGGATCGACCTGCAGAGCCGCGGGGCGGCGCTGGGACGCAGCGTGGTAATGAGCGGTGAGCATGCCGGGCGCGACGAACTGCCCGCCAAACACCGGGCTGACCCGCTGCAACTCAAGCGCAAAGGGGAGCGCAATGTACCAGTGGACATGCCGGGTTGGTTGCTCAACCCGTTGACTATTCGCGCCTTCAATGCCCTTTACTATCGCCTCGAAGGGCGCAAGAGCGGCCCCTTCATTACCGGCTACGACAAATTCTTCTATCCCCTGGATGCCTTGGGCAACTGGAATCGTCTCTACGGCAAGCGTGGTTTCCTGCAGTATCAATGTGTGGTGCCACTGGATGCCAGCCATGCAGCGTTAAAACAGCTGCTCGAGACCTTGGCGAAGAGCGGGCATGCCGCCTTCCTCGGTGTGCTAAAGCGTCTTGGTGAGGCATCCTCCGGCCAGCTCGCCTTTCCCATGCCGGGTTATACCCTGGCGATGGATCTGCCCTTTGGTGGTACCGCGACCCTGGAGCTGCTGCAGAGCTTCGACGAGATTGTGCTGGCCCACGGCGGCAGGGTCTACCTGGCCAAGGATGCGCGTCTGTCGGCGCAGAACTTCCGTCAGATGTACCCGCGTTACGAAGAGTGGCTGGCGGTCAAGCAGACACTGGATCCACTGGGGCGACTCAGCTCCAGCCTCTCCCGTCGCCTGGGTATCGGGGAGGTAGCATGAAGGGAACCGTACTCATTCTCGGAGCCAGCTCGGCCATCGCCCGTGCTACCGCTGCCGCCTTCGCCGCCAGGGGTTACGGACTCTACCTGGCGGGACGCGACGATGAGGAGTTGGTCCGTGACGCGGCGGATTTGACTATTCGCTACCAGGTTCCGGTGGCAACCGGGCGCTTCGATGCCGAGGCCTTCGATACGCATCCGGCGTTCATCGAACAGGTCATAGAGGCGTCCGGCCAACTGGCCGGCGTAGTGGCGGCCTTCGGCTACCTGGGTGAGCAGGCACGTGCCGCGCATGAGTGGGACGAGACACTGGCGATCATCCAGCGCAACTACACAGGCGCGGTGTCGTTGCTCAACCTCTGCGCCAACCGCATGGAGCAGGCTGGACGCGGCTTTATCGTCGGCATAGCCTCGGTGGCCGGCGATCGCGGTCGCCAGAGCAACTATACCTACGGCTCGGCCAAGGGGGCTTTTGCCCTCTATCTGCAGGGGCTTCGCAACCGCCTGGCAGCAAGTGGCGTCACAGTACTGACGGTCAAGCCCGGTTTTGTCGATACCGGCATGACCTTCGGTCTGCCCGGCATGTTTCTGGTCGCCTCACCGCAGTACGTCGGCGAGCGTATCGCCCGTGCCACGGAGCGGGGCAGGGATGTGCTCTACGTGCCGTGGTTCTGGCGCTATATCATGCTCATTATCACCCACATCCCTGAGCGGATCTTCAAACGGCTCAAGCTGTGAATATGGCGAAGGCGGAGAATATCGTCGCAGCCTTCGACTTCGACGGCACACTGACCCGGCGCGACACGCTGCTGGCCTTTCTGCTTCATCTGGCCGGTCCCTGGCGGCTGCTGGGTAATGCGTTGATTCTTTCGCCGACGCTGCTGGGCTACGTGCTGAAGTTGATCCCCAATGGTGTGGCCAAGGAGCGGGTATTGCGCCGCTTCCTGCGCGGGATGCCGAGCGAACAGTTGCAGCGGTACGGCGCGGAGTTTGCCGCCCGGGGCATTCCCAGGCTGCTCCGCCCGGCTGCCATGCAACGTCTGGCCTGGCACCGCAGCCAGGGCCACCTGTGCGTGGTAGTCTCCGCCTCCATTGAGGATTATGTCGCGCCCTGGGCACAAGCGGCGGGTTTCGATGCGGTGTTCGCTACCCGCCTGGCCCGCGATGGCGATGCGCGGTTGACTGGCTATTATGATGGCGAGAACTGTTACGGCGCGGAGAAGGTGAGGCGCCTGCAGCCGCTGCTGGCGCAGGTCGGTGGGAGCGAGCTCTACGCCTATGGCGACAGTCGTGGCGACAGGGAGTTGCTCGCACTGGCCGACCACGCCTGGTACAAGACGATGCCGGAGGAGGTGTAATGGGAGTGAATGTCCTCGCCATGCTGCGCTTGATGCGTCCCCATCAGTGGCTGAAAAACGGTTTTGTTTTCGTTGGCCTGATCTTCGGCCATCTCTGGGGTGATCTGGCGACGGTTCAGAGTGTACTGCTGGCCGCTGCCGCGTTTTGTCTGATCTCCAGTGCGATCTATGTGGTGAACGATCTCAAGGATCGTGAGGCGGATCGGCTGCACCCGAAAAAGCGTAAGCGGCCGTTGGCGGCCGGGCTGGTCTCCACCCCGCAGGCACTGCTGTTGTCGGCGGCCTGTGCCATCGCCGGAGTGTGGCTGGCCTGGCTCGCTTCACCCACGGTACTGGTGATCGTCGTGTCCTATGCGCTGATGAACATTGCCTATACTCTGCGACTGAAGCAGGTGGTGATTCTGGATGTCTTCATTATCGCCGCCGGTTTCATGTTGCGCATCATGGCGGGGACTATAGGCGTGGGGATTCCGCCCTCCTCCTGGCTGTTGCTGACCGGGATGATGGTGACCCTGTTCCTGGGTTTCGCCAAGCGTCGCTCGGAGCTTGTGGCGATGGAGCAGGGGGGCGAGGTGGCACGCAAGGTGTTGCACAACTACTCGGTGCCGATGCTGGACCTGATGATCGGCATCTGTGCCAGCGGCGTGGTGATTGCCTACAGCCTCTATACCATGAGCGACGAGACCCTGGCGATCCACCAGACGGAGAACCTCATCTATACCGTACCACTGGTGGTCTACGGTCTGTTTCGCTATCTCTACAATACGGTCGGCACGGGGGCGGGCGAGGACCCGGCCAGCGATCTGGTGCGGGACCCACACATGTTGATCACCGTACTGCTTTGGGCCGTTCTGACGCTGTGGGTGTTGGCTTAATGCGGCGTCCGGGAGTGGGCGATGGAGTCTGAGGCGCAAACACGGCCGATGCGCGGCAGGCGTGCACTGGTGGTCTCGGTCGTTGCCGCTGCGCTCGGCTACCTTGCGTTCTCACTGTGGGGCGGCTGGCACGAAGTGGGCGCGGCGCTCACCCGTGTCTCACTGCCGTTGCTGGCACTGCTGCTGGTGCTTTCCCTTGTTAACTACGGCTTGCGCTTTGTGCGCTGGCAGCACTATCTGAAGCTGTTCAACCACGATGTACCGGTTGTGCAGAGCCTGCGTATTTATCTCGGCGGTTTCGCCCTCACCACCACCCCCGGCAAGGCCGGCGAGGCGCTGCGAAGCGTGTTGCTGGAGCCGCACGGGGTCAGCTATCCGCACAGCCTCGCGGCCCTGTTGGCCGAGCGGCTGGGGGATCTGTTGGCGATTCTGCTGCTCTGCGCCATAGGGCTGACTGCCTATCCGCAGGGAATGCCGGTGGTATTGCTCAGCGGTCTGCTGTTACTGGCTGCCCTGTTGCTGATACAGCGCAGGAGCTGGTTGTTGGCGATCGAACAGTGGCTGTTGCAGCGTTTCAGCGGTCGGGTCGCCAGTCTGGTTTCCGGCCTGATTGAGACCATCGTTCACTCCTCCCGTCTGTTCACCCTGCCACTGCTCAGCTACAGCATGGTGCTCGGTGTGGTGGCCTGGGGGGCGGAAGGTCTCGCCTTCTACTACCTGGCCCAGGCGCTCGGCGCGGAGCTGTCGTTGACCAATGCGCTGTTTATCTACGCCTTCTCCATGCTGGTCGGCGCGCTGAGTTTTCTGCCAGGCGGTCTTGGCGGTGCTGAGCTCACCATGATCACCCTCTTGCTGTTGCACGGCATGCCCCAGGGCGAGGCGGTGGCTGCCACGGTGATCATCCGTCTGGCGACACTCTGGTTTGCCGTGTTGCTCGGTGCCCTGGCGCTGCTGCCAGGGCGCAGGGTGCGGCTGCAGTAGCGTTGATTATCTGGCAACTCCTCGCGCCTATAAATTAACGCGGAGAGGTAAAGATGCCGAAGGGGGAATGTCTGGGTTATCAGGCTACTCGCTGTTTTTCCCATTCATAGACCTTTGGCACTTTGCGCCTCTGCGGTTAACTCTTAGGGATGGGTAGTTACCTCGTGATAAAAAAAGCCGGTCAGTTTCGCTGACCGGCTTTTTTTGTTGCGCAGTGGCGTCCTCGCTTAGAAGACCACGTTGAGCATGGCCATCATCACGATGAGGAACAGCACCGTCATGATGCCTCCGGCACGCATGAAGTCCTTCACCCGGTAACCGGCCGGACCCATGATGAGGGCGTTGACCTGGTGGGTCGGGATGAGGAAGGAGTTCGAGGTGGCGATGGCCACGGTCAGGGCGAAGACCGCCGGGTTGGCATCAATCCCCTGCGCCTGAGCGGCGATGGCAATATTCACCGCCAGCGGCACCAGCAATACGGTGGCGCCGACGTTGGACATTACCAGGGTGAAGAAGGTCGCCAGTACGGCGATCACCGCCTGCAGCACGAACGGGCTGACGTCACCGACGATATCCAGCGTGGTCTTGGCGATCCACTCGGCGGTGCCGGTGGTCTCTACCGCGGCACCCAGCGGGATAAGGCTGGCGAGCAGGAATACCGTCTTCCAGCTTACCGCCTCGTAGGCCTCGTCGATGGTCAGCACGCGGGTGAGGATCATGCCCATGGCGCCGGTGAGCAGGGCGATGGAGAGGCGCACGTCGGTAAACAGGATAAGGCCCAGCGCGATGAGGAAGAAGACGGTCGCATGGGGGACCTTCTGCGGGCGCAGCTCCTCGTGCGGGTAGTCTTGGGTGACGACGACGAAGTCGTTGTGGTTCTTGGCAATGGCGGCGAGGTCATCCCAGGTGCTGTGCTGTACCAGGGTGTCGCCGGCCTGCAGTTCCAGATCGCGCAGTTCGTTCTTTATTGCCTCGTTGCCGCGGTAGACCACGAGGATGTTCATGCCATAGCTCTTGCGCATGCGCACTTCGCTGAGCTTTTTGCCGACCAGGCTGGAGCTCGGCGGGATGACCACCTCGGAGATGCCGGAACGGCTGTGGGTCAGTACCTCGGCCAGCTCGCTCAGTTCACCGGAGACCTCCAGCTCATAGGTATCAGCGAAGACCCTGATAGGGGAGGATGGTCCCATCAGGGCGATGGTGGTGCCGGGCTCTATCTCCACGTCGCGGGAGGGGGCGACGCGGGTACTGCTACCGCTCTTCATGGCGATGATGGAGACGGTATGTTCCAGATTGGACTCCAGCTCCTCGACGGAGATGCCGGCAAAACGGTGCCCGGCGGGGATATAGAGCTCGAAGATGTCGCCTTCTAGGCCATAGGTATCACGGAAATAACCCAGGGTGTTGCCCGCACCGGTGCCCTCGGTCTTTTCGTTCACCGGCAGCACGAAGCGACCGGCGATTACGAAGTAGATGATGCCGGTGGCCACCAGGGCAAGGCCGATGGGCGTGACGTCGAACAGCTCGAAGGTGCGCATCTGCTGATCTTCGGCCAGCGACTGGTTGGAGGTGATGATGAGGTCGTTGAGCAGAATCAGCGGGCTGGAGCCGATCATGGTCATGGTGCCGCCGAGGATGGCGGTGAAGCCCATCGGCATCAGCAGGCGCGACATCGGCAGCCCGGTACGGCTGGAGATGCGGCTGACCACGGGCAGAAACAGTGCGGCGGCGCCGACATTTTGCATAAAGCTGGAGATGACGCCGACGGTGCCGGAGATAAGCGGGATGATGCGCCCTTCGGTAGAGCCGCCGACCTTCATGATGAAGGTGGCGAACTTGCTCATCAGGCCGGTCTTGTCCAGGCCGGCACCGATGATCATCACCGCGATGATCGAGATCACGGCATTACTGGAGAAACCGACGAAAAGCTTGGTGGGATCGACCAGCGAGGGGACCACATTGTCGGGTATCACGGTGGTCAGACCCAGCAGCACCATGACCAGCACGGCGGCCACATCCACGCGTACCACTTCCGAAACAAACAGGTAGATAGTGAATGCCAGAATGCCCAGCACCCATATCATCTCAGTAGTTAGTTCGACCACGTTATTCCCCTCGTTAACGCAAAACGGCCCCAATGAAGGACCTTGTGATTGTTAGTAAAAAGTGAATATTAAATTTTTATAATGCTATCACAGTTGGTTGTCGAACGGCAGCCGACCATCAGGCATAAAAAAACCCGACCATAAGGTCTAATGCCGGTCAGTTAAGACTGACCGGCATTTCTTTTTTCAGGTTTAACAGTAGGATAGCGCTGAGGTCGTTTTTTGACGACACGCGGATAGGCCCGCTCCCTTCGCGATGGCAAGACAAAGGCCTGAGCCATTGCCGTCATGCTGTTGATTACCTCCGGTATCCGTCCCGGCGAAACCGCGGGCAGCATCATCAACTCTTTAATGAGAAAAGCCGTTGCTTGGCTAAAGCTCAGCTGATTCGGCTCCACCCCTTTTAGCGAATAGGCCATCTGCGCCATCTGGAAACGCAGCAGGTTATAAGCGAGCAACACCCCCCACAACTCCTGGCGCACCATCTCGGGTTTCTTGCTACGCAATGTCAGTCGGTTCTGCAGCAGATACTGCTTCATCTCCCGGTACCCCAGTTCAATCTCCCAGCGATGGCAGTACAAATCCACAATGTCCGCACCAGGGTAGCGCTGTGAATCGACCATGGAGGTCAATATTTGCACCCGCTTGCCCTTGATGGTCTTACTCATCAGCCGCGCCTGCATCGTCTCCGGGAGCCCCGGCCACTTTTTGCGGGCTTGGGGTGTGGTGGTAAGCTCAATCAGCTCATTGCTGCGACACAGCTTGCGTACGACTCGATACTGAGTGCCTTTCTTCAGCGGCAGCAGCCAGTGGCGCTCGGTGCCGGTGCTCTGCCACTGATGCAGCAGCCCCAGCGAGTAGAAGCCCTTGTCAAACAGCGTCAGGGAGTGGTCCGGAGTCTTGTCGATAAGCTCGGCGGCCAGTTTCATCTCACTGACCGCCACACTGTCGAAAGCGCTTGCGGTGAGCAGGTGGCTGGTTAGCTCCATCTGGCAAACCATGCGCACTTGCGGGTAGGTCGACTCACTGGTTTGGTTGGCCGTGCGGCCAAAATCGGCCTGGTTTTCCGCGGTATCCTCGGTGCGCCAAACCACCCCATCCACCCCCAGCAGGGTCAGGCCACACCAGTGTGGGTGCGGTGTCGCGCCATGCCACAGCGACTGGGTCTGCTCGAACACCTCGCGCACCGGTCCCTCACCCAGTCGCTGTCGAGCTTGCACGACGGCGCTGGGGGCGACAAAGGGACGCTTGCCCGGTAGCAGGATATCCAGCTGATTGACCAACTGGGCCATCGGGATATGCCGAAACAGCGCCATGCCCACGACACTCCACACCATCATCTCCATGGGCAGACGACGCTTTCGCAGTGTTACGGTGCCGCTGTTTTGCAGGCACTCGCCAATGAGTTCGGGGGAGAGTACCTCGGAAAGGGCGTTAAAGTGCTCAGGGGAAAAGGCGTGGATACGGTCGAGAGCTTGGCTGAGAAACATAAAAAAATCCGGTGATCAAAAATGATCACCGGATTTTGATCTCATCTTACTGATAGTCAAGAAAGTTTTCGCTTAACTGATCGGCATTACGAAATAGAGTTGGTCTTTTAATCAACGCATTGGGTAGTGGGCAAAGGCGGAATAGAGTAACGGCTTGGGGGGTATCTTTGGGACACGCCTGCGTTGATACACACAAGAAAAATGCGAAAATGCAGACTGCCTGCATGCCGCATCAGCTTTTGTCAGAAGCTAATTATCAATTTTGATTTATGTCACTGTTAGCCCTGTGGTTATTCAGGATATAGTCACCCCCTGCATTACCTGATATTGGATGAATCGATTACATAAGGTTTGGGGGATATTATGGGGTACCACAACAACTTCCGCAGCATCTCTTTGGTGGCACTCGCTCTCGGTGCTGGTCTGGCGCAGGCGGAAGAGATTAACATGGGAGAGATCTCTGTCACCGGTACCCGGGAGGAGACGCCGAAGGCAGAGACGGCGGCCACTGTGGACAGTGTCAACAAAGAAGAGTTGAAGTCGGTACGCCCCGCTCACCCTTCGGAGATTATGGGGCGCATTGCCGGTGTTCACGTCAATCCCACCAACGGCGAGGGACACACTACCGCCATTCGCCAGCCCATGACCACGGGTGCGGTCTATCTTTTCCTGG
>OBLN01000087.1_pt1 | contig 33464 bp, 28 predicted proteins | sample 1519301 | NCBI WGS metagenome assembly OBLN01 (sample SAMEA2452533, study PRJEB22499) | sediment metagenome | reverse complement strand
GAGTTTCAACTGAGAGAGAGCCTTGAGGGTCACCACGCTGCCTGTCCGAACCACAGCTATATTCTCAGGCAGGAAGGGAATTCCAGAATCTATCCCTATGATAACCTGATAAAAGAGATTGACTCGCTTCATGCGCTTTCAGGAAAGAAAAACGTTCTGTCTCAAACCCAGAGAGACGTTTTTGAAAAGGAATTTGAAGCCCTTGCCGGCAGGGTGATCAGAGTAAAGAAGCGGCTTGAAGAAGAGAAAGAGTTGCTTAAAGACATGATGGAAGTAAACATCTGGCTTTCGACTGCTGACAGGAACGAAGCCCTGATCCTTCATGATACGGGATACTTGAATCTGTCAGATACAGAAGCGCTCGTGACTGAAATTGGCAGCCTTCTCGGCTTGCAGAACAAACAGGGAAGGATTATAGAATCCAGGTCTGTAAAACAAGGGTCTGTAAAACAATTATCTTCAGATCCTTATTCAAACTTTAATACTGCAAAAATGGAAGAAAAAAAACCGGAAGAAAAAGTCCAGTTACCTGATTCGGGCAGCAATGCTGGCGGTTTCATAAAAGGGCTCGGGTCCAGGTTTAAACTAAGATAACAGATTTAAACTGGATAATAGATTTAAACTCAGATAGATAAGACCCAAGTTTAGACGATTAAGACTCAGGCAAATAATTAAAATGAGGTATTAATACGAAAGACTCAACCGGCCTTTCAGGCAATCCGGATAGCATCTCTTTCGGATACTCCTTTTTTTCCAGAAACAGGCTCTGGCATGACTCCCTCTCTGTCCAGAAACAGGCAGCTTCCCTGCTTGAAGGAGAATTAAGGAGCACCATTTCTTACCCCCGGGTAATACCCCGCTTCCTGCGCGAAAAAATAGCTGAAGTAATTGCCCTTGAAATTCTCTTTGGCCAGCCGTACGAAATAAAGGATACTGAAAGGTTTATAGGGTTTTTCGGGGCATTTTACCCCATTTTTCTTACATTAAAGAATTCAAGGCAGTGGCCTGGGCTTCAGAAGATTTCGAGAAGAAGCAGGGGCGCAGGAATTACCTGCATGAAACTTCTTCTTCCTTTAATTTATGATCTTATGGAACGTTTTTCAGCATCTCTGGGAGATTCAAAGACTGATTTACTAAGGGAACTTGATGCCGAAACGGAAGCTATTCTCAGAAAATTTGAAAAAATTCTCAAACAAACTTTTTTTCTGAGAGAAAATAGTTATTCAGATGATTTCTCAGCCCGGAATTTTCAGGCTTCCAGTCACATGTCAGAACAACATGACCTTTACGAATCCGTCCTTGACTTCATGCAACAGGAAGGATGCCAGACTTTTCTTGACGGAATATTGGAAGAGTTATACTCGAGGATGCAGGAGTTCATCTCCGAAATGGAAGAAAACCTGGATCTTTTTGATACCCTTGCCCTTCTTTTTCCTGGCAGGAACTGGAGTTACTCAGTAAAAGAGCTTAAAAAAGAGCCTTTCTACGTCCAGCTTAAAATGTTCAAAAAATACTCGGCATTTTTTGAAAAAAACCTGGACCTGAGGAAAATTATAAATTTTATAGGAAGGAGGGAATTTGATCCCCCGGCTGCCCGTATACGCTATTCGCCTTTTGGAAAGAATAGGATCCAGAACGTGCGATTTTCAGACTCGATTAATAACCTTCTTCCCATGGAGGCTGCAAAGCTCCTTAACCCGGTTCTAAAGAAAAAATTCTATGCTGACATGCTTGAAGGGAAACTCCTGAGTTACCAGCTGCTTGGTAAACATTACACGGGTCCGCCTCGCATAAAGCCAAGAGGGCCTATGATCACACTCGTAGATACCTCGGGCTCCATGCACGGAACTCCCCAGACGCTTGCAAAGTCTGCAGTGCTTGCCATGGCAAAACTGATGCTCTCACAGCAGAGGGATATGAAAATAATCCTTTTTGCCTCTACAAGCCAGCATCTGGAAATTGAACTTACCAGTAAAAAAAAGATGTCAGAGCAGTTCCTTAACTTTCTTCTATACACTTTTGGCGGGGGGACGGATTTCAATACCGCTCTCGCCTCAGGCCTTAAATCCCTGAAGGAAAAAGACTTCCAGGGAGCAGACCTTCTTTTCATTACCGACGGAAAGTCCGAGATTTCTGATGAGCTTGTTCTGGCTCGCTGGGAAGAGGCAAAAAAGAAGTATAACGCAAAGATTTACTCGCTTATTGTCGGGGGCAGCGGTGCAGGCGGGCTTTCGCAGATCTCGGATTATACTTACAGGGTTGAGATGGAAATGAACCGGGGAGAAAGAGAAGGGACTGTGAGCCTTCTAGAAGTGAAAGCAGAAGATAATGAGTTTAAATAAAATGGGTGCTGCTTAAGATTTCTAAGATTGCTTTTTTCACCTTGCTTCCTCCATAATTGAATATTTATATTCTTTATTTTTATACAAAAGAAAAGAATTTAGATAGTCACAAATACTTTGAAAATAAATGTTCTAAGTAAGTAATTTGAAAATAACCTTCTTTGGAGGTTTCATGAAATTAAAGCCTGTGTTGATGTTTATTCTTATAGTTTTTTGTGTCGTGGCAATCTCGGGCTGCTTGGACCCTGAAGAAAAAGAGGGAAAGGTGAGTAAGAGCAATATTTCCGAAGAAGAGGAGTTTTCCGGGAAGGGCGAAAAAGGAGAAGCTGTAGCTGAAGCCAGTGTAGAACCTGAGGCTGTCAGGAAAGATAAAACCGCTGCCGAAATCAAAGAAAAAGCTATGTACAGACCTGAATTCCCGATTACGAGTCCTATTATAAGTCCTGTACCCAGGATCCTCTACCGGCTGGAACCCATCGGTTATGAAAAATATCCTTCCAGTGAAGATCCGGTTTTTGAAGAGGTCGAATTCGATAAAAACTCTCTCCATTTTTCAGAGATTTTCAACGATTTCGATACTGTGACTGCAAGCCCCGAAGCATTTCAAAAAGCTGCAGCAGACGGAACCTTAAAGCTCTACCTTAGGGGACAGGTCTTTGAGCTTGAATTTGATGAGGTTGAAACCTCTATCCCGAAAACCATAATGGAAAATGAAAATGGCTTTTATACTGTAGAAGGAGCTCCAATCAGCAATTACAGGGGAAAAGTTGCAGACATAGAGGACAGCCGGGTCCTCATTACTTCCGGGGAAAATGTGCTTCTAGGAAACATCGATATCGGATACACGACAAGCTACTGTATTGAGCAGACCAACCAGACCCTTAATGGCAAGGTTATTCATGTAATATATAGCTCAGCAGACTACAGGCTCAGGAAATTTACGGAATATAATGAGCTCTGAATTCCTACATAAAAAAGAGAGATAGTAAACGTGAGAAAAGATGGTGAACATGAGTTTAGAAAACTTTCACTTTCTTAAAAAGCAGGTTACATTTAAAAAGCAGCTTACGTAAAGGGATTAGGCAAATACATGAACATACCGGCTACAATCAATAAAACGATAACAATGGACAGAATTGAACAGATAATTTGTTTTGCGCTCATTTTACTGCTCCAGTGTATGTTTAAGAGCTGTTAACTATAAAAACCGTTTCATTTAATCTCAGAACGTTTTGCATGTGATTATTTAAATAAAAAAGAAGATTTATCAATAAATTAAAATCTATCAATAGATTAACGTCCTTTATCAAATTATGGCTCTTTTTATCAGTGTAGAGCATTCCTAAGTATACAGTCTCTCAAGGGTGAAAATAATAGGAAGCCAGAAACTCATTTCTAACAGAAACTCATTTCCAACAAACAGCAAATAGAAGATATCCTTGCGAAAGTAAAATTCTTTCGCATTGTCCTTTCCGATGCTTAAAACTCATACATCGTCCCCATGTCCCTCGGCTACAAGGAAAACGCTATCTATCTCCACAGCTCCCGGAAAGGCGAGAAAATTGAGATCCTTAAAAAGAACCCCAGGGTCTGCTTCGAAGCAGCCGTCAAAACTGAACTTATCACTACCGACAGCCCTGCAAGCTAAGATAAATATGTTCAATGCTTGCAGCATGAAGAGATGAAATCGCTAATTAATTATACTACTGAAAACTATGTGCCGACCAAAACACACGGCTATAAAATTCTGAGAGCCTACCCGAAAAATGTTGAGACCTGCTGTAACTTTTACAATCTGAGATCATACAAGGCCGGAACAGATACTCGATATTATAGACCTATTGTAACTTTACAACATGCCATTCTGACTTTTCGGATAGCACTAAATCAAATTGCGTGAAACTACCCCTCCAAAAGAGAGGTATGCTTCGGGCCGCACACCAGGTCTCTCGAGGACCAGGTTTCTCGGGGATTCGGAAAGCTTCGAGTTGCCGTTTCCCGGATTTCCTTAATCTAGGGGATTGAAACTCTGCTTTCGGTTTCCCCTGCGGTTCCGTAACATAGTTCTTGAGATAGTCATGTTGATTTAATGTACGGTCCCAAGATCATATCTTTATAAGATCCCCCTGCCGGAACCTTCGGATACAGTATCTCTTCCCTGTCCGTGCAAGCTTCCAGGAAGCAGGGTCCGTCTGCATTCATAAATGCTTCCATTTTCTCTTTCAAATCACTTCTGCTGCTTACCCTCTCTGCATAACTGAAACCAAATGACCTTGCAATCTCTGCAAAATTCACATCTTTTGACCTTTGTGTTCCTATGCGTGTTCCTTCATAAGCTGTATCCTGAAGGTTCTGGACCATACCATCGCTTCTGTTGTTCAGCATGAGTATTTTGATTGGAAGGTCCAGCGATGCGATGGTATGCAATTCTCCCAGATTCATCCTCAGACTGCCGTCACCATCAATTGCTATGACTCTTGAATGCGGGTTCGCATAATGGACACCGATTGCTGTGGGCATGGAAAAGCCCATTGTGCCGAAGGAGCCGGAAGTCATGAAAGATTTTGGGCATTGTATTGGCAGGTACTGTGCTGCGAGCATCTGGTGGTTGCCTACACCAGTGGTTATCTTTGTGCTTTCGTCAACGTAGTTTGCAAGCATTGAAATGACCTCGGCAGCCTGGATGTATTCGGATGTCCTGTTGTAATCCAGAGGCCACAACCTTTTCAGGTCTCTTGCACGCATCTGCCATTCCCGAATATTCAGACAGATGTTATGCTTCCTGGCGTAGTTCAGCAGGTTGCGGAGCGCTGTGGCGGCATCCCCTATGAATGTGAATTTAGGGCTGCGCTCGATTTTTATCTGATGCATTTTCTCTGGATTGATATCAATGTAAGCTATGTCAGTACCTATTGCAAACCCAACCTTTTCCGCAACCCGGTCATCCCACCTTACCCCGATAGCGAAGAAGAAGTCGTTCTCCTGTATGAGCATGTTCGCATACGGTGTACCGAACATTCCCAGCATTCCCAGGTTCAGGTCATCCCTTTCGTCAACGACGCCCTTTGCCATGAGCGTATTGACAGAAGGTATTCCGAAAAGCTCATTGAATTCCCTGATGGCCTGGCTTCCGGGCTCCGAGTTCAGGCCGCCTCCAAGATAGAGCAGGGGCCTTCTGGAGTTGAGCAACAGCTTAAAAAAGCCTTTACATTGTTCTTCAGACAGATGTCTGTCATCGTGATAACTTTCCTTGAACCTTTTGATGTCCATACCGTGATACTCATGGTTTTTCATCTGTTTGTCAAGAGGGAAATCTATGACTACAGGCCCGGGTTTTCCTGACTTTGCAAAGTAATAGGCATCCTTGATTATGGCTTCTATGTCATCATCATTGGAGAGCTGTATGACCTTTTTGGCTGCATCCCTGAAGATACTTTTGACATTAATATGCTGGAAGGAATCGGTGCCTATTTTATGCTCAGGGACCTGCCCTGCAAATACAAGCAGGGGAATACTGTCCCCATAGGCATCGGCAACGCTGGTGAGCGTGTTAGTTATGGCAGGTCCGGATGTGACTATGGCTACACCCACTCGGTTGCTTGACCGTGAATAACCTGCTGCGCTGAATGCTGCCGATTGCTCGTTGGAATTAACTATAATCTCAATATCACTATGCCTGAGGGCATGGAATACCGGAAGTATTGCTGCTCCCGTATAGCCAAAGATGTGTTTGACACCAAGGTCCTCCAGACACTTAATCAGGACTTCTGCTCCATTCATTTCTTTCATCTTAAAACTCCCGGAAAGAAACAAAACTGGCACAGGACACACTATTCAGTATAATAACCAAAAACAGCACACTTGAGCCAGAATAGTTTCTTTTTCTTGCTCAAGCGAATAGTACTACCACTACTACAGCTACTACGGATACAGGTAAATTGGATTCCGTGTAGTTTGTGGTAGCACTTAACATTAAAAAAGTAAAGGGGGAATATTATACTTAAGGGTTGCTACGGGTTTTTCTATATATTCAGCATCTGATCGTGGGGGCAAGTCATTGAAAACCGGTTGCAGAAGAACTATTAATAAACATGCCCATACAAGGTTAAAGTGTCTTTTTTCAAGTATCATCTTATCTGACATTGTTTTACATGTAATGTTTAAATATAAATGAAAAGTTATCAGTTTAGTAAATGTTATAGAATTATTCGCAACCTATCTCTTTCAGGTGAATAGCATGGGAAGCAAGAAACTGATCCAGGACCCCTAGCAAATCGAAGCCATCCTAGCAAAGGCAAGGTTTATCCGCCTCGCCCTCTCAGACCCCGAAACCAGCAGCCCTTACCTTGTTCCCCTGTCCTTTGGCTATAAGGACAACGTAATCTACCTCCACGGCTCGTCCACCGGCAAGAAAATCGATATCATCAGGAAGAACTCCAGGGTCTGCTTCGAAGCCGACATCGAAACCGAAGTGATCATCGCCGATGACCCCTGCAAATACAATGTTCGTTACAGGAGTGTTATTGGACACGGGCAGGCACATTTTGTTGAAGATTATAATGAGAAAATCAAGGGGCTTACTATTCTTTCCGAACATTACGGAAGGAAAGGGCCGTTTGAGTTTGAAGAATGGAAGGTTAACAGGTTGTGTGTGATTAAGATTGAGATTGAAAAGATGACCGGGAAAGAAAGCGGATTTTAATATCCATTTTTAACTGTAAGTTGTTAAGAAACAGTAACGAGCTATTTACTGTAAAGTACTGTAAACCCAAAAATCTTACCGTAAATTGCCTTCTTCAATTCACTGTAAAGTATTGTAAATGTTAAAATTTAACAGTAACCTTTTGTTGCCTATCTGATTATTGGCATATCTCTTCGGGGCTAGAACGGAGATTATCTCAGTTTTTTCTCCTTACGCTGCATTGGACCTCATCCGACCTTCCACCTAAATAAAAAACAACCGGCAAAACGACCCTGCAACAAAGAGAGATAATAAGCTGAAGAAACGTACACGGGCTGAGTGAATACTTACCTCAAGTTCAGAACCCATTTTTTTAATTTATAAGTAAATATAAGCCTCCGCCAGCTTGTCTGGCTGCCCTACCCAAAAAGAAAGAAAATTGAGATTAAAGAAGAAACTTGAAAATAAGTGTTTTTCAGAGAGTTTTAATTCTATTCGCACACTGATAGGGTATTTGGCTTTTTCACTTTTGGCTTTGCTTCTTTCTTTTTACTTTGAAAGCTGCTCTCTCTTGTCACCATCAGGCTATAATCGGCTCGTACCTATATGCTCCTGGGTTGGTTTTATCTATAATCTCTGTGTAAACTCAACGACCTGAACCCCATAGTAAAAGAAGATAATTAAAATATACAAAAGTTTACATGCAGCAAGAAACCTAAACTTATTTCATGAAGAGCAACTAAAAGCACATTTGTTATAAGTGTGTCTCAAATAGATGTTTCAGATGGGGAGCTCATTGTTTTTATTGGCGGTACCATAGGAATTAGTTAAGGTTTTTTAACAAGCTTATGGGTCACAAGTAAAGGAAATCAAGGTACAGATCAGTGGTACTTTATTGACAAATTATGAAATACAGGAGTGAGTAAAATGGGTGAATACGAATTAACCGACATTGAACAAAAAGCCCTGGATAATTGGATAATGTTAAATATACTCCCACAAAAAACACCAAATAAAAATTACACTAGTTATGCACTTAAAATTCTTTTTGAACAAGCACCAGACGGTTTCTTTATCACAAATAAGCAGTTTAAAGAAGCGATGGTCAGATGTAATTTCTTACCTGTAAATAAAAATAAATTAAATTGGGAATTCCGAATTTCCCTAAAATCTCCAGGGTTGAAATAATCTAAATGAGGTTATAAACCTAACTTGACATTTTCAAATTAACTCATTTTTGCAGGTATCACAATATATTTCCACCCAAATTTACACAATTTTAAAAATTTTTACCTTACTATTTTTGTTTCTTCGATTTTCGTCTTAATCAATAGTTCCATTATTTACACTGTCAGTATTTTTTCCTGTAAAAATTGCATACTTATCAGTAATCAAAATCGAGTCATGAGTAAATATAAGCGCTTTCGCAAGCTTGTCTGGCAGCCCTGCAAAAAAAGAAGGAAGTAGAAGAAAAAAACTGAGACTAAAGAAGAGATTTGAAAATAAGTGTTTTTCAGAGAATTTTAATTCCATTCGTATCCTGACAGGGTACTTGACTTTTTCACTTTTTGGCTTTGCTTTTTCACCTTCTTGCTGCGCTTCTTTCTTTTTTTCACTTTGAAAGCCGCTCTCCTGCGCGAGCGTGACAAGAACGATCAAAGATGGCGATATGGTTGTTATGGTCAAAATTAATTTAAAACCGCTTACAAACCCACAACCGGTAACCCTGAACGTGTAAGCGCATCGAGAACCAGATGAGAAGCATATCCTGCTCCTGCAAAAAAGAGCCCGACAGTGACCTCATCCGCCAGCCCGGAAGTTAACAGACCTAAATAGGTCTGATTAAGATACATCAGCAAAAATGTTAGGCAAAAAAGAGAATGGAAAAACTTCCGATGGCGTCTGTTTCTGGGAGGCTCGATAATGTCAGGGAGCATAGCCCCAAGAATTGAGGACGCCAAAGCTATTGGAAGAATCATTGGGTTGAAAACAAGTCCTTTTGAAACAAGGCATGAGAAAAGGATAAAAGAGACTAATACTCCTGCTCTCGTGTGTGTTTTTCGACCTGACATAATATCCTTCACTTCTTCCAGTGGCTTCTGTCGTTTTATTCTAATACTACAATATATTTTTCATTATTATTTCTATTTTATGGTAGACTTAGACTATAATTTCGCATCTGGTCATTCTATATCAAACAAGAACACTTGCAGGAGAATTGGATAAAAAGCTGTTGCACATCAGATAATTCTGGATACCATACTATAAACAAAACCACTTAAAACCAGCGATAGATACCGGGAACCATATTTTGTTGATATTTGGATGAGAAGCAACAAGAAAAATACATGAAGCTTGATAATTGATGCTGAAATAATGGTCAATCTTTGAAAACATCATTGCAAATAGAGATATAATCAGATTGTAGTGAGTGGTGAGGAATTCGATATCTGCTTTCAAAATTTCCATCCGCGTCAATAATAGCAGCAAATTTTTCATAATGATTGTAGCCTTCTCTGTCTATAGACATTTTGAACGCATTATACAAATGATTGAATGTTATTCCTTTTTCTTCACAGATACAGCAACTTATTATGTGGTGAACAAGCACATTTGATTTGAACTGTTTCCACCTTTTATATTCTAGCACAGACTTTTTCCATTCAGTGATTAACTGATTCCATTCAGAAGATTTGAAATATTGATCAATTGAAGAATCGAGATCAAACTCAGGCATATAGGAACCAACAACGCCTTTTTCAAGAATGCCATCGTCAATAACCCCTTTTTCCCTAAAAATTAAGATAGGCATGTCTATTTGAAAAGCCATCGAGGGTTCAATTTGACAGTAGGGACTTGTAATCCAGGTTTGAGAAAGGTCATATTGCATATGTCCTGTCAGATTAGTACCGGGTTTACCAACCCCTTTTTCGATAAAACCTCTTCTAAATGCAATTGATAAAAGCCCATGACATTCATTCATTATCTCTCTTATTTTCATTAATGGTGCTGAAGTGCTGTAGTCGGTAATTCCTAGAGTTCTCGGCTTGAAACCATTTTCTACTAAATTCCCTTCTACTTTACTAATAAATTTTGTTTGTTTTCGATTGAATGGTTTTGCGTAACTGAGAAAAACCGGGATTTTCATAGAACCACTTTGAAAATTGTTTTTTGATACTATACTTTATTTTAAAAGTTAGATTTTAATCCTATCGTCTTTTGATTAGAAATCATCACTTCATAAACGATTAAAAGTTTTTCGTTTTGACACAAAAGATGCGACAATAGTAAAATTACAAAAAAATTATAATTTTGAAGGTCAGTTATTAAATGACCAGCATAAAGGTGAGTTAAATATAACATAATAAGGGAATATCACTTTTTTGAGATAGATCAATAAATTACCTTAACATAGACACAAGCCAGAATTGTTTCTGAAGCAACCAGAAAGAGTACCTTAAAAATCGAACTTGAGATAATTTCATTATAAATAAAGCACTCAAGAAAAGCTCCTAAATAATTTCCAGAGAACAATTCTATAATTGTGTTCAAAGATCACATATACATTTCTCGAGTTCTTTGATTATCTCTTGAAGCTTTTCTATATTATGACCTTGAAGAATACGAGCATGTTTTAACATTGTGAGATTATCTAACGTGGACTTTAGCATCCATGATTCCTTTGCCTTATCTAGAACTTTTGGTAAAATTTTTACTGCTGAAAACCAATCGCTGCTTATACAATTAAGTTCGAGTACTGTAGCAAGATCCCAGTAGTTGCCGGAACTGACACCACCACAGCGAGCCACTGCAAAACTTACTAAAGGAGCTAGTTCTTCCGCCTTTTTCAAAGCTTCTTCATCGCCTTTCTCGATGAGTAATGTTATAGCATTTATGCCCGGATAGTAATTACGAGGGTCTGACTCGAAGCCTTCAGTGTAAGTAGAAATTGAGTCGTCCAGGGCAGCTGAAGCCATAATGCTCCTCTTCTCTTTTGCCTCACGGTAGCGATCCTTGTGTATACGCCCTAATATACCAAGAGTCTCGGGATCGGGACCATATTCTTTCATAACCTCGGTTAGAAGAGAAACAGCCTTGTCCCTATCTCCCGGTTTGTTCCGTCGATTTAGTGAAAATGCCCACTGCTGGCGTACAAATATATTATTTTTTAAATAATCTGGAAAAGTTTCGCAAAGATCTGTCATTTCGTTCCAGGCTTCCACACTGCGAAATGAGAGCATCAGATCTAAGAGTATACTAGCTTGAGTATTTTTTAGATCATCTAATCCGTCTTGAATCTCCAAAAGAGCCATACATCGCTCTTGATTAGATGGTTCTAATTTGGCCTTGTCAAGACGTTCATGGAATTCTCTATCGCGGCTAACTCGCTCTATAAAAGAGTGAGTTACTTCATGTGGTAGCTCGATAGCTGGAAACTTCGGGATCAATTCGAATAGTGGACTGTCATTTGCTTGAGGGCCGTTGATTGCTTGTTGAATGCGTTTCTTTAGCTCAGCTTTTAGATTTTCAGCTGCCTCTTCTGATAAAGATGCCTCTTTTGATAAAATACCGCTTTTTAGGTTATAACTAATTGCTCTAACCATGTCCACGTCAAAAGGTAATGGATGTATTTTAGCATAAATGGGCACCGTAGTAAATGGTTTGACGGCGTGACGGATTCCCAGTTCATAAAACACATTCGGATTGGAAAGAGTCAAATCAGCCACCACATATTCAGAAAGTAACAGCCTCGCAAACATTGTAGTATGAATTATCCCCCCAGTTAGCTCTTCATCACCACGCAATGGATCCAATCCCGCTTCCTCAATCGCTGGTTTTATGGCCAATTTGTATATTTTGTCAAAATCGATTTCATTTCCAGTGGCCAAATCAGTTTTCTTGCCATAGGGCATAGCAACGAAACATATTGATTTGTAATTATTTCCGCTCATTAATTCACCCAATCCAATAATTCCCTACGAAGACAACATTTCCAATTTGCCAATAGCCTCAGAGTTAAGAAATCAGCACTCAAAAATTACATTGGAAGCAAATAAGTCTTTTTTTATAAGGATATAATACATATGTTTACGATATATGATCGAATTATTTTAGAAATATGCATTTTTGGTTTATAGTAATAGCATACTTAGAAATAAGAAATCTTTATTCAAGTTGAATACCACATTCGCTTGCATAGAGGTGAGCCAGCGCAGCTTTCCTTATTTCTATTTTTTGGTATGCTTGGACTATAATTTCACATCAGATTATAGTTGTAAACCCGACTATGGAAAGAAAAAACAGCTGCACCTCACATAATTTTATGCACAAAGGAATAAGCAAAACCACTCAAAACCAGCCTGATCAAAGAAAATGTAACCGAAACCATTGAAAATGCCAGCAGATAAACATTCAGAGCCAGGATGCCTGTAAAAAAGCCAGTGAGATCGACATTAAGAAGGAGGGCAATTACGTTTATCAGTAAAATAAAAACAAATATCGCGACCAAACCCCGTCCTGCGCCTTTAAGGTCTTCTTTACTCAGCGATATGTGCGAAGAGATCGCAATTGCCAGAGCAAAATAAATCCAGAAATTGACAGAAGCGAGATTTTCTATTGAAAAAATGCTTTTGAAAAGCTGGGCTGTAAGTGAAAAGATTTTCATCAGTGTGTAAGGCTCAGGCTGTCCCGGACCAAGGGTCAGATACTTTGAAAACATAATAAAGGAATCTGGCAGGAACAGGTACATTCCGACAAGAAGGGCTGCTGTTCCACCCAGGATGGGTCCCATGCCTATGAAGAAGTTTCCTATGTTTTGATGGATACTTTTTGGGTTCCAGCTGTGGTTGACATATCCAAGGACTCCGTCCAGAGGCCTAAGGGTGAAAAGCTTAAATTCATTTACTCTATGCCTGAACAGGTAGCACATTATCAGATGGCCAAGTTCGTGAATTGGGGTACCTATCCAGGCTGTAAGCATGATTCCTTTTATGCCAAAGACACTCTGGACATAATAATTAGCTCTGTGCTCAAGTATCCCAAGGACAACACCGATAACCAGCAAAGACCCTGTAACGCATAGGGTTTCGAACAGGCTTAATCGGAGAGCGGTGAGGAATATATCTTCCATTTTTAAATCCCTTACTACAAATCAGGCTCATGAAGCGCATTCAATATCAATGATTAAGTCCGTGCCCTGATCTGTATTTATAACGTATATGCCGTATTTATAATGCGTATATAATGTATAGTTTTAATTGTTCACTATATTATTTCTCAACGGAAAGAACAACCAAATGAGTTCTTACTATCTTTAGATAGTTAACTTACTATCCTTAAATGGTTAAAACCTTAAAGCCGTTAATCAAATTAAAAATAAAAATTAAATTTAAGACAAGCTAAATTAGATTTATAAAAAAGAAAAAAAATCAGTTCTGGCTTGCAACATCAAACCAGACAGGGGTTTTATCTTCGGGGTCACAATTGTAGTTTATGGTAATTTCCTCATCTTTCAGAATATCTTTTATGCAAACGTATTCTAAAACGCCGTTGTTAAAGTCTTTCTGGTATTTTGCGTTTGGGGTATAGGAGTGGTTATAAAGGGATCCGTAACCCAAAGCAATAGCCGCTGCTCTTGAATCGGTTCCCCATGCAAAGTAATAATTATAGAGCTGGGTAAGCTCAAGAGTGTTTACTTCTTCAGGGGGGAGAACGATAACCGGGCAGGCTTCTATTACTTCGCCTTTTTTAAGATTTCTCTGTGCAAATACGCCTCTACCTTTTCCTGGTGCGTCTTTAACACTTATCAATGACATTTGATCAGGCTCCTGTAAGTATGTAAATTGCCTGGAGGTTATTGCATTATTTTCAGGAGTTAACTTATTTATATTTTTCGATCAGGATATCATTATAGAAAAATTTTTTCAAATTTTGGAAGTGCTCCGAAAATATAAGGTCCTTACGTTTTTCAAAGCCGCTCATAGCAATCTTTTGTATCGTCGGATTTTTTAAAATTGTTACTACTGGAGTTGCTGAAATTGTTGAAGTTTCAACGCTATTGAAATTGTTGAATTATTAAATTACTGAATAACTGAAACTATTAAAGTTGTCAAAGCTATTGAATCATTGAAACTACTAACTCTGACTGCTTTTTAATTTTTCGTCATTCTGGAAAGTTCCTGGGCTTCCTCCCGAGCCATAAATTCATTTCTGGAAGATGTGTTTTTTCCCTGATTATTTTTGCCGAGAAACCTGTAATATCCAAACCCTATCAGAAAGACAGGGTAAATTATTTTCCATGTAAAACCTGAAACCAGAAAGCTCAAAGATAAAAGCGCAAGAGCCGAAAAGACCCATCTCTGCCAGCCGGTTTCTGTTTTCCAGTAAGCAAGAATGATAAAGGCATATAGAAACACAAAGTTCTGGTTTACGAGTAATATCATGGCTGAGACGGGTATTTTGAAAATGTAGGCTCCCAGAATAAGGAGAATTGACAGCACATATATCCCCAGAAGACTGGATACAGGGATATTCCTTTTTGAGAGCTTACCAAAAGCATCAGGAAAGGCGCCTGTTCTGCTCCCTGCATAAAGGAGGCGGCTTGCAGTAAAATTCCATGAACAGGCATTTGCTGCGATGACTATTACCATGAGCCATATAAGGACGCTCCCCCAGGGAGTAAAAAGGACTAGGCTAGAAAGCCCGGCAGCTCCTTGAAGAAGGACGCCTGAAGCACTTGCCCCTGTGCTTATAAGGGCAAGGGCTATGTAGATAGAGGTCACAAGTGCAAAACTCAGCCAGTAAAGCAATGGCACATTTTTCTCGGGCTCTTTTATTTCCCCAAGGGAAAAAGATAGATTCTCCCAGCCAAGGAACGCCCAGAAAAGGAGGGCTGCAACCTTCCAGACGTTTTTAAGGTCAATTCCTTCACCGACCCTGAGAGCTTCACCTGCTACTTTGAGCCCTGAACCAAAAAAATCAAGGTTGAAGGCAATAAGGAGACCTGTGAGCAGGAAGAGCACAGCCAGTGCTGCGTAATTGATCATGGAAATAGCCCTCATCCCTGCAAGGTTTGATACAAGCATCAGTGTAATAAGAAGGACTGCAAAAAGAGCTACGCCTGATTCTGACAGGCTAAAGAGCTGCTTCATATATTCGCTGCCAATAAGAGCAACGGCAGGAAGCCCGAAAAAGAAGGAGCCGCCTACAAGATATGAGACTGCATACCCTCCCCAGGGGCCTACGGCTTCCTCGGCATATCCTGCAAGCCCTGAGGTAGAAGGGAATTTTAAGCCAAGGCGTGCGCAGATCTGAATAAGAGGAATTGCAATAAGGGCAATAAGAAACCAGCCGAGAACCGCTTCATGAGCATTTCCCGCATCGAGTGCCAGACCCGGCAGCGCCAGAATTCCTGTTCCCACAAGCATGCAGATTGCAAGCCCCAGGCCTCTTCTGAGGGTGATTGTTTTATCTAAATTACTCATTTTTCCTCTTTATTACTCTTATAAATGCTTCCACTAAACTGATCAGAAAATATATTTTGCACTATTTATATATTTGCTAGTAAAAGGTGAGGCAAAAAATAAAGCCGGAAGTCCAAGAAGCCGGAAGTGCAGGGCCGGAAGTTTTAGGCTGGAGATTCAGCCAAAGTTTTTGAGTAAGTTTTAGTTTGCAGGTTATATTTTAAAGGTTTGGATTTAAAGCTATTAGCAAGTTGTATAAGCTTAAGCTATATAAGCTGACTTTTCATCTCTTTCTTTTCGTTTCGAAGTTTTTTAGACAAAGATATAATACACGATTCCTGTGAGAGTAATGGAATAAAGAATTCTCCAGGTAAACCCTGAGGCCAGGAATGAAAGGGAAAAAAGAAAAAGCCCGGAGTGTACTCAGCGCCTTCGGCCCGTTTCAGTTTTCCAGCAAGAGGATAGAATAAAATGTAGAGGAAGAGAAAGTTCGGTCATGATTTTTATCCACTTAGCTTTAACGGATCGAAGATATCGACAGATTACAAGAACATAAAGCAAAGATGAAAAGACAGAGAGTAAAGTTAGGAATACATAGTAAAGGTAAGAATGCATAGTAAAGGTAAGAGTACAGAGTAAAGTTAAGAGTACAGAGTAAAGTTAAGAAGGTAGAAAAAAACTTTTTACCTTACAATATTTGTGTTTTTGTATTGTCAATATTTCATTTGAAGTCCGGAAAAGATTAGAGTCTGAATAGACCTGAAGATATGAACCTTAATGTGTAGGTTCCAATTAAAAAGTTATAAAGATTTTTTCGCCACTATTCTTGTATTCATATCTAAGAAATGAAATAAGATATATGGAGAAAAATAGAGAAAAGCTTGAAAAAGCAGTAAAAACAATAGAAGAGTTAGAAGGTTGTAGAAACAATTTTTTAAGTAAATCCAGTTCATATAAAAAATATAATTTATTTTGATTATTCGCTAGAAGACCTTTTACACCACTTTTTTTTCAAAATTTCCGTTCCCTTGTCTTTGTTTTTCCCTGAAGTGTTAATCTTTTAGCAAATGTGATAGAAAGAATTCGGATATCACAAGGTTTACACGAAAGAAATATCCTTCGTCTCGAAAAAAGGAACTATTAAAAGCAGTAAAAAGCGATATAAAACCAACACAATCAAAAAATTAATAAACATCTATAATAATAACAGTATAAGTAAATTCACAGATCTCAGAAGGGATTTGAAAGTGTCTGTCAGCATATCACAGGAGAAAAGCAGCCCGGAATGTTCATGCCCTTTTTCAATCCTGGACGGTTAGCCTGACACATTCTACTGATCTATGCCTTCTGCAGACAATAAGTAAAAAAATACACTACGGAAAAAATTCAATCATGGAGAACCCCCCACATGAAACGAAAATTCCAATCAGGAACTGACTATCTCGTTTTATATGACTGCGGTACTGCCTTCCTGCGCTACGGAAATTCTGCTCCTGTCAAATGCGACTATTATGAAAGTGGAAACTTCATAAGAATTAGATTAGAAGGGGACATAATGGAAATGAGGATAGAAGAAGGAGGAATTTATTCGGTTACTGGTAATAAATGGGAGGAAGTTTATCCTTTTGATATTCCAGCATGAAATTAGAGAAAAATATGAAAATCAGGGCTTTTGAAAAGTCCTGCAAAAATTATTTCCAATCTCAGTTTTTAATTTTTCGCCTCATCTTTTTCTACGCATATAAGCTCTTCAGCATATGGAAGTTTTTCATTCATCCAGTTACAGAAGTCTCTCCACTCGTCAAGCTTATGGTGGCGGCGCTGGAAATAAATGTTCCTGAGCTCGGCGTAGTTCGTTATGACTGTCCTTTTTTGCATGTAAGCGCTCGGAAGGTCCTGGACAAGTTCTCGGAAGATTGCTTTTCGGTAAGCATTGTCCTCTTCACTGTCTCCTTCACGGGATTTGTAAGCTTTGATAAGGTCATTGAGGTGCCGGATCTGAGTGTTTCTGTATTCCGTTACCATGTCAAAGGAAAAATCGTGAGGAGCGAGCTCTTTGCTGGTGAGCTTGTGCATTGTTGAGGTTGAGTTCTTTTCCGTAAACTTATAAGTGTCAAACTCTTTCCACCAATAAAGGGGAGCTGTGACGTCAAAGCAAACAGTAATGAACCTGAGGAACTTACCGTGTTCGTTTCCTGCAAGGGTCAGGCGCTTAGCAAGGTTAAGGTCTTTTTCCCCAAGCGTGCAGTTCCCTGCCTGATCAGGCGCACTGCTGTCCATAAGATGCCAGGAATTCATGGGGTTTCGCATTCCAAGAATTGCATAATAAAGGTTGTATGTGCCGTGTAACTCGATTTTGATCATAAAAGCGCCTCATTAGCCGGTTGTGAAGATAAATTATAAAGCTGTCCTAATATTTGCAACGGTAAATAACCCTGCAATAACAAATAATAACAAATAATTTGTAAACCTGCTTCTGGCTAATAACTTATAATTCATTTTAAATATTTGTTGCGCAGGAAAAGTGAGACAGGTTTTCCTGGGGCAAATTATTTAAGAAAAACAGTCTCCCTCTTAAATCATGATTTATCCTTTCAAGTACAACCTTTCTGCAAGTTCCGGATTTTTCCGCATAACTATCAGCGGCAGTACTGCATATTTTCTGTACGATATTGTTAACTCAAAGAAACCCCAATATTCTATAAAAGAAAACCTTAAACCTCCTCTCAAATCTGAAACCTCTTAAATCCAAAAATAGAAAACCGGAAATTGGCTCTTGAAAATGACTCCTACAGAACCTCTTTACATTGGAATCCTTTTTCTTACAGGTGCTTTTACGGGCGTGATCTCAGGTCTTCTGGGTGTAGGAGGAGGCTTTATCATATTTCCTGTCCAGTACTGGCTTTTGCAGGAAACGGGGCTTTACCCTGACCTTGCGATAAGAATAGCTCTCGGGACAAGTCTTTTTGTGGTTCTGCTAAATGCTATCAGTGTAACTCTAAAGTACCAGAGAAACCGTGCAGTACTCTGGAGGCAAGCAATAATGATGGGAGCTTTCGGGTCAGCTGCAAGTTTCGTGGGTGTAGCAGTTGCCTCCCGCCTGCCGGCACCCGTACTGAGCACAATTTTTGGGGTCGTGATTACACTGGGCGCATTCAGGACTTATACAGTGCCGGCTGTAAAAAGAAAGGACGAAATAAGTTCCAGTAAGATCTCTTATGCTTTTGCCGGAATTCTCATAGGTTTTTTTTCAGGACTCCTCGGAATAGGAGGAGGAGTGATTGGAATTCCGATTATGTTGATTTTTCTGCATTTTGATATGTTGAAAGCCATAGGAACCTCAGCTGCAGTAATAATCTTTACATCTTTTGCAGGGTCAATAGGATACATATTTAATGGCTGGGAGCAGCCCGAACTTCCCCCCTATTCCGTGGGATATATAAACCTTCTTAACTGGGTTTTACTGGCAGTTCCCGGATTTTTTGCGGCAAGAAAAGGTGCAGATATTGCACATGTAGTAAACCCGGAATATCTGAAGCACCTCTTTGTACTCCTTATGGTGTATGTAGGGCTGCATATGATAGAGTTGTCTGAAGTATACAGGATTTATCTGGAATATACAGAAAACATTTAAAATAAAATTGGTCGACGTAAAAACTATTTGAAGCGTCCTACTCCCAACAAATATTTAAACCGAAAAGGATAGCAATCCTTTCTGAATTACAATCCCTCCTGGTTACAATCTTTCTTTTCATGCGCTTTCAATTGCTTTTACAGGATCAAGTTTTGCAGCCTTTCTTGCAGGGTATATTCCTGAGATTATATTTACAATAAAAGCAAAGACAGCCGCATAGATAAAGTTTAGCGGTTCTACTTCGAGTGGAAGGGTCTGAAGCCCGAAGTACATCTCTTCGGGAACCTCAATTGGATAATTCTGGAGCACAACTGTTGTAATATAACCGAGAACTATGCCGAGACCCAGTCCTATGGCTCCGAGCACCATTGACTGGAAAATAAAGACTATCATTATGCTTTTTTGAGATGCTCCCATAGCTTTGAGGATACCTATTTCCCTCGTCCTCTGGGCAACAATTGTGATAAGGGTATTTGCAATCCCGAAGCCTGCAATACCGTATATAAGGAGGTAGAAAATATTTACAAAAACCATCTGGGTTTCAAGAAGGCTGAGTATTTCAGCATTTGCTTCGCTCCAGCTTACTGCATCAAGCCCGGTTTCACTTTCAATAGAAGCTGCAATGGCTTCAGCCTGGTAAGGGTCTGAAACCCTGACGCCTATTGTGCTCACAACTCCAGGCTCATTGAAAAAGTCCTGAACCGAGTCAAGCCTTGCATAAGCCGTTACCTCGTCTGCAGCAGTACCGGTATGGATAAGGCCAATAACTTTAAAAGACGTTGTTTGAGAGCCCGGAAATACAGCATCAACCCGGTCTCCTACGTTTACTTCAAGGTTTTCTGCAAGCTGGTCACCAAGAAAAATTCCATACCTGGTATGAACAAGTGCCATGAGGTCGCCCTCAACAATATCATCACTCACCCTCATAACGCTCTCTTCAGCCACAGGATCAATTCCCTGTAAAGAAACACCTTCGGCGTTATCACGGTATTCAAGCGCAGCCTGACCCAGATATTTGGGAGAAACGGCTAAAACACCTTCTTTCTCAGAAATAATAGAGGAAGTATACCTGTAAAGATGGATGAACTCTTCTTCCGGATCTTGAGGACTGATAACAATATGAGGGTTATTTTCTATGCTTGCGGTTACAAGCTCATCCTGAAAACCAGAAAGCATTGCCATCATTACAGTGATTACGGCAACGGCAAGCGCAACGGCTAATATGGCAAATAAGGTCTGTTTCTTTCGGGATAAAACCTGCCGCGAAGCAATTTTAAGTTCATACATCTGAGTAAGCCCCTTAACCCTACCATACTATCAAAATTTAATGCAGCTTCATTTTCCGGACTTTAGGAAGATTTGACCTGCTTAGAATTCCGTGCGTCCATGTTCCAGGTATTTATGTTCCAAATATTCATGTTCCAAATATTCATTAAATCTAATTTAAGGACTGATGTTGCTGGATTTTTATCCTTAGATTTTTAGACTCTTCGGGGGATAAAGCATTTTAAGAGGATAAAGAATCTGAATTAAGCATCTGAATTAAGCATCTGAATTAAGATTCTGAATTAAGATTCTGAATTTTCAGGCATTTCTGATATTTTTCATTCTTTATTCATTTTTTGAAAGCTGATATAAATCTATTTCTGATAAAGAAAAGAGGAAAATATGATAAAAAGAAGAAAACATACAATTGAATTCTGAAATGCTTGTATTTTGCTCCCCTGGTAAAGATCCATAAAAATCTAAAGATCAGGTAATAAAGAAGAACTCGAATTAAAAAGTAAAGAAAATAATAGCAAAAAAAGAGAGCAAAAAGAGAGCAAAAAGAGAGCAAAAAAGATTAAAAAATTAAGGACAAAAAAGATCAAAAGTTAGATGTTAAACAAAAATAAAGATAAATTAAAATTGAAATGATTTTAAAAAAGGTTAAAGCTGCACATAGTGTGCAACTTCACCAAGGTCTTCTTCTATCCTGAGAAGCTGGTTATATTTTGCAGTCCTTTCGCCGCGTGCAGGAGCTCCTGTCTTAATCATTTCTGCTCCTATGGCAACTGCGAGGTCTGAGATAGTTGTGTCCTCGGTTTCGGCAGAGCGGTGACTTACAATTACTGTGTAGCCGTTTCTGGAAGCCATGCTTGCGGCATCAAAGGCTTCGGAAATTGAGCCTATCTGGTTAACTTTGAGAAGAAGGGCATTTGCTGCTCCCATATCCACACCTTTTGAGAGCCTTTCAATGTTTGTAACAAAAAGGTCGTCACCTACAATGATGGTGTCCCAGAGTTCATTAGTAAGGGCTTCAAAGTCTTCGAAGGCTTCCTCATAGAAAGGATCTTCGATAGAAAGGATGGGATAGGAGTTTACGAGTTCGACATAGTAATCAAGCAGTTCCGGAGCTGCCAGTTTTTTCCCGTCAATGTTATAGAACTCCTCTTCGTAGAACTCAGTCGCTGCGGCATCAAGACCTATTGTGACCTCGGACTCCGTATAGCCTGCTTCTTCAATTGCATGTACGAGAGCGTCAAGGGCTTCTGTGGACTCGCTCATTTTGGGAGCGTATCCTCCTTCATAGCCCACATTCGTAGAAGAGCGCCCGTATTTTTTCTCCAGGTACTTCCCCAGGATCTGATAAATTTCAGCTCCCATCTGAAGAGCCTCATAAAACGTTTCTGCGCCTTTGGGCTGGATCATGAATTCCTGAATTGCAAGCTCATTTCCTGCGTGTTTGCCTCCGTTCAGGACATTCATTGTTGGCACCGGAAGGGTAAAAGCATTGGAGCCACCGAAATAGCGGTAAAGGGGCATGTTAAGAGAGTCAGCTGCAGCCTTTGCAACTGCCATGGATACACCAAGAATAGAGTTTGCTCCGAGGTTTGATTTGTTTTCGGTTTCATCGAGCTCAATCATAAGCTCATCGATTTCCCGCTGGTTTCGCACATCAAGTCCAAGCAGCTCCTTCTGGATGATAGTATTTACGTTCTTGACTGCGGTCAGGACTCCTTTTCCTCCGTACCTGTTGGGGTCAGCATCGCGCAGTTCAAGGGCTTCATTCGTACCTGTGGAAGCTCCTGAAGGAACACTTGCTCTGCCAAATCCCTTAGGTGTAAACACATCAACTTCAATTGTGGGATTTCCCCTTGAGTCCAGGATCTCCCGAGCATGTATTTTTTGGATCTTATATTCTCCAGAATCCTGCTGTAAACCGATATACGACATCATTTCACCCTTTCTAATCTCTGACTATCTATACATATATTCTGTTATTTGAACTTGACTTTTAGGTAATCTAAACGCTGGTTAATCTAAGCGTTAGATGTCCGAATTGTATTTAATTCTTTATCCGGTTCAAACGAATAAATCTGCCTGAGTTATACTGTACTTATTGCTAAAGAGACTCTTTTTTGCATGTATCTGGCAGCCTATCTGTGTGAGGGCAAGAGTACTTAAGGGGTCCCGCGTATAGGAATTGATTTCTACTCCTGTGGAAAGAATTTTCCTCACCGGAAGGATTGAAGATACCAATGTGTTCAAAATTGCTTATTCCATATATAAGAAACGCTTATTTCCAGCTTTCAGGAACTTCGCATATTATAGCAGCAAAACGTATCTATCTATTTGTCGAAAGGCTGTTTTCTGCTTAAAGGATACCTAATTCCTGTAAACACTTATTTTAAAGGTTTTGGTTAGAATTACAAAGCTTATTTTTTTCTGGAGATTTATTCCTTCAGTCTTTTATACAAAAACTCCCGGAAAAAACTCTTACTAGGGTTAGATGCTTTTTTTGCTTACTTACAATACTCAATTTATTTAAAAAAATAATTTTATCTACATAAAATATATAAACCTGAAAGTATTATTCTCTCTCGATGACCGAAGATTCTCCAGTTAATTTAACCGAAAAAGAGTATTCAATTATTGATATGCTCCAGAGCCTGGGACTCCCGAGGACAGAGGCCACCGCAATTGTGTGTTTAAAAGACTGCAAGGAACTCAGATCACTTCACATAGAGCTCGTTTCCGGACTCAGACAGCCAGAAGTGAGTGTAGCCATGCGCCCTCTAAGGGATAGAGGCTGGGTAGATGAAAGGTCTGAAAAAAAGAATAAAGGAAAAGGCAGACCTGTAAAATATTACCAGCTAACAGTACCATTCCCCGAGATAGTTCAGATTCTCGAAGAAGAATTTCTAAGAGATAATAAAGAGAAAATGATTGCACTTAAAAGGCTAAGGGAATTAGAGATTGTTTTACAGGACAAGCTCATCGCGATTTAAAGCTCTATATTAAAGCTCTACATTAAAGCTCATTGTGATTTAAAGCTCTGCATTAAAGCTTTACAATTTAAAAAGCTTATCGCAACTTAAACTGCCCTTAATTAAGTTAAGAATACGTTTACTAGAATAGATTTATAATGGTGTATTAACAGCGTATTAATAGTATATTAATAATAGATCCTCAATATATTAAAAATGTATTAACGATACATTAAAAATGTATTAACGATACATTAAAAATGTATTAACTATATATTAAAAATGTATTAACTATATATTAAAAATGTATTAAAAATTTATTAACTGCGCATTAAAAATGTATTATTAGCGTATTATAATGTATTAGTAATGCATTTGTAAAACTAACTCTGAAATAGTGAATTCCCAGAAAATAAATACGAAAAATAAATTACAAAAAATTCTTCAAAAACTAAATAAGGAAATCTGCCAGATTTAAGTTTCTAAAAATTGTCATTGCCGGATTAAGTTAAATCAATCGCCAAACTATTCTAATTTTACTTTATCAAGACATTATTCCTGATCAGGGTTATGCATAAAGCTTACCGGAGCAAAACCTTGGTCTGTATCCATTACTCTTCTGGCAGAAATTCCTTCCAGTTCGAAAATGAAAACTTCAACAACCATAAAAACTTCACTTTCACCTCTCAGACACCCAAGTTTAACGCTTTCTCCACGGGCCGTTCCTGCATGAAGGTGAATCTTTGGCTTTCCATCTTCCAGAAAAATATCTCCTATCCCGAGGATCTCATGAGCGTCATTAAAGCCAGACCAGACAGGTTCCGGAGGCCTTATATTTTCCTTTGGGCCTGAAACAAGCTTTCCTTCTTTCAATGCTCCAAGCAGCATAAATACAGCCGACTCTATTTTCTCCAGTTCCGCAAGTTTGATAAGTTCCAGGATGAGGTCGTCTCCGTGGTCAACCCTTACGGTAAAGACTCTGCCTATCCTTCCTTTTGTGTACTCCATATTTCCCCCTCACTGATCCATTATTTTTCCATCAATAATCCTGATAACTTTATCAGCTTTCCCAGCCAGCTCCTCATTATGGGTTACCACTATAAAAGTCTGATTATATTCCCTGTTCAGTTTACGGAGCAATTCATAGATCAAATCCCCTGTTTTGGTGTCAAGATTCCCTGTAGGCTCGTCTCCGAGCACAATTGCCGGGGAACAACTAAGAGCCCGGGCTACCGCAACCCTCTGGTTCTGCCCTCCCGAAAGCTCGCCGGGTCTGTGATCCATTCTGTCTTCAAGCCCGACCTCTTTTAAAAGTTTTTCAGCAATACTCTTAGCCTCTTCCCTGCTCTTTCCTGCGATCAGGAGCGGCATCATTACATTTTCCAGGGCTGTGAAATCCGGAAGCAAATGGTGATACTGAAAAATAAAACCCAGCATCCTGTTTCTCATCGCAGAACGTTCCTTATCCGACATTTTTGTCACATCTTTACCATCTATAAGGAGAGTTCCTGAACTGGGCGTGTCAAGCAGACCTATAAGATGCATAAGCGTGCTTTTACCTGAACCAGACGGCCCTACAATTGCAATAAATTCACCCTTTATAATTTTCAGGTTTGCATTGTCGAGCGCACGAAATTCCACTCCGTTTTTGTAGACTTTGGTCAGGTTCTTAAGCTCTATAATTGGGCCTTCGTCTGTCATGCTTTTCCTGAGTTTTCAAAACTTTAATATTAAAAATAGAGGTGTTCTTAAGTAAAGAGCTTTTGGGCAGAGGATAAATAATTCATCCACTACTCATTTAAATTCACAGCGTACGTCGCAAATACAGGTATTCTGGTAGCTCTTAATCGGCTAATGGGTTTCGACTCTCAATCCCTCTCCTGCTTACAAGATAAGCTGCTGTAAGGATAAGCGCACAGCCCAGAAAAGTAGAGATATAAAGAGGGCTTTTCAGGACTGCAGTATCGAAAAAGATTCCTGAGACAGGCTCGATGAGGGCAAGAATACTACCTGTCTGTGCTTTTATGCCTGAAATTCCTTTAAGATAGAGAATGGCGGCAAGGGTAATTATCAAACTGAAAAGTAAAAGGGTGTCGAAGTTATTAAAAAAGACTGAGGCTGGGGTTAAAAGTGCAGAGGGCAGCATAAATAAAAGGCTTATTCCGGTTAGCCAGAATGTCTGGGAGATCCCCGTATAATCGTGCCTTAAATGGCGAATAGTAATTATAGTCATACCGGAAGAGAGACCTGAAAGCAATCCGAAGAACAGCCCTTTAATAAAATCTGAGCCAGTGCTGAGGCTCATCAGGATTTCTGCAGGACGGGTAATGAGCAGTACTCCAAAAACTGAGAGGAGAAGAGGTAAAAGACTTTTGCTACTGTTTTTTTCCCCGAGAATTGCAGGAGCAAGCAGATTGACATATACAGGAGCCGTATAAAGGAGAAGTACGGCAACGGAAATTCCGCTATACCTTATAGCCGAAAAATAGCATACGCCTGTTACCGCATTCAGGAAACCCAAAAGCAAAAGATATTTTCTGTTCCTTCCGGGTCTGAGCTGTTCCAGGCTTCCGCTAAACAGCATGTAAAAAAAAATCAGGCATAAGCCGAAAAATAGCCTGCAAAATAAAACTGATCCCACGGACATATCCTGAACCCTGTCCAGAAAAACTCCAATGGTACCGAAAATAATGCTGCCCGTTATAACCTCCGAATAAGGTGTGAAAGAGTCTCCCTGAACTGGCACATCTGAGAGATAAAAGACTGTGAATATATATTTTTTTGGGAAAGGCAGCAGGATATAAGAGTCGATATCAGGAACCCAATAAAAATTTGAATTAAAACTGAGACCGGAACATAAAAAACAGGAAATGGAAAGCTTATTTCAAGAAATGAATATCAAGAATTGAATTCTTAATAGAACAATAACTGAGAAAAATGGTAGATGAAAAAAATAGTAGATGAAAAAAAAGAACTGGAAAAAGAAAGGGAATTCATTTTCCCTGTGGTCTCAGGAGTTCTCTCTTCCAGAAAGGCACTTTTTTACTTGCAATCAACTTCTCCCCGAAGATTAACTTTCTCAGGAAAACAGAGTTATCCAGGCTTACTACAACTGCTGCTGCAAGAATAAAGAAGCATCCTATAAGCATTCCACTGTGTACCGGGTTTCCCAGGACCGTGTAATCGAAAAAGATGCAGGAGACCGGCTCAAGCAGGGTCAGGATGCTGCCTGTAATGGCGCTCACGCCTGCAACCCCTCTTATATAAAATACTGCACCTACGCCGGTAATAAGGACGCCGAACAGCATAAGGGTATAGAGGTTTTTAATGAGCACGTCTGCTGGCACGGATACTGCGAAAGGAGACAGGAAGACCAGACTGATCACACTCTGCCAGACCAGTTGGGTAAGGCCATTATACTCGTCTCTGAGGTACCGGACAGATATTATGACACCGCTGCTGAAAAGGCCGCCTACGAGCCCGAAAACTATACCTTTCAGGTAGTCACTTCCAAATGCAAGCTGTTCAAAGCCGCCTTCAGGCCTTGTCACATAGAAGACGCCTATCAGGCCCAGGAAAAGGGCAAAGATAGTCTTTTCCGTGTTCTTTTCTCCGAGAAGGATGGGTGCCAGAAAGGTAAGGTATATGGGGTCAGTATAAAGCAAGAGGATAGCAGAAGAAGCTCCCAGGTATCTAATTGCAGTATAGTAAGAAAACATCTGCGAAACGTATAGAATACCCAGGAGAAGCAGGTACATTTTTTTCCGTTTTAATGCGAGCTGACTGAGATTTCCGGTAATTGCAAGGTAACATAAGATTGCTGAAAGTCCGAAAAGAACTCTATAAAAGATAATAGAACTGACAGACATATCTTTAAGCAACGACATGAAAATTCCGACGGTACCATAAATAATACAGGCAGTGAGTAATTCAAGGTAGTGTTTGGGGGCAGCAGTCATGTTATATTCAGGGGGTGCGAATGTATATATATTTTTAGTAAGATAACTGAAATTTCAGTGATATAACACTTAATAAAAAAAATGATACACTTAATAAAAAGTTGTTTTTTATTTAAGCGTATCGGGTCAATGTTTCGGAATATGCTATTATCAGGTCAGATTTCAGGATTTTTTCAGGCTGAGTACTATAAGCTGTCTGCTGCCGGTTCTATAGATAGTAAGCCCTTTTAACTCCTGCTTCCAGGCATAAATCAGAGCTTTTTCGATATCTTCCTTTCCGGTTTCTGCAGGCATATTAATAGTCTTGGAAATGCCTGCATGACAATGGCGTTGAAAAGCTGCTTGCATATCGATATGGGTCTTCCAGCGAATGTCAAGGGCTGACTTGAAGAGTAATTTCTCTTCTTGGCTCACTATTTTTAGATCTTTTACGTCCTGCAGAGTTCCATACGTGTAGATGTGTTCAAGTAGCCAGTAGTAATCAGGCTCTGAAAGCTTTGGCTTAAAGTGAGATTCGAAGAACGGATGGACAATCATGAAATCTTTTCCTGCTGTCCGGGCGCGTCTGTAAACCCAGCTGAATACGGGCTCAATACCCGCAGAGCAGCCGGCAAGAATACTGATAGTGCCTGTCGGGGCAATTGCAGTCAATGTAGCATTCCTTATAGGGAGTTCCCATATAGAGTTTTCATATTCGGGAAAAGGTCCCTTTTCTGCCGCAAGTTTTCTTGATTCCCGGATTGCAGCCCAGTTAATTTGCTCCATGATTTTTCCTGCAAGCTCGATAGCTTCTATTGAATCATAAGGGAGATTTAATTTCAAAAGCATGTCATGAAAACCCATGACTCCAAGCCCCACTTTTCTGGTCTTTCGGGTTGTCTCCTCAATTTTCGGGACCGGATAAACATTTACATCGATTTCATTATCCAGAAAGCGGACGGCTTTTTTGACAGTTTCCCTTAGATAGTCCCAGTGTATTTTCCTGTTCTTAACAAAAAGGGAAAGATTAATGCTGCCCAGGTTGCAGGATTCAAAAGGCAGGAGTGGCTCTTCCCCACAGGGGTTTGTTGCTGAGATATTACCGAGTGCAGGTGTGAAATTATCCCTGTTTATGCGGTCATAAAAAAGAACTCCAGGTTCCCCGTTTTTCCAAATTCCTTCGACAATTGCGGAAAAGATCTTTCCGACCTTTGTCCCTGTTTCTGGATTCCATACATGATCCATTCTGCCCTCGGCAGCCAGGCTCATGAAAGCATCAGGCACCATAACAGAGATATTAAAGTTGCTTAAAGAGCCCTCCGTATTTTTTGCCCTGATAAAAGGAATAATGTCATTATGAGAAACATCGAGGATTCCCATATTGGCTCCTCTTCTCCTTCCAAACCGTTTTACAATCTCAGTCGCCTCGTTGAATAGTCCCATTAAAACAACAGGACCACTAGCATTACCGGCACCTGAAATACCGACATAACCATCTGGCCTAATCTTAGAGAAATCAAACCCTGTACCGCCCCCGGTCTTCTGTATCAGGGCAGCGATCTTGACAGAATCAAATATTTCTTCTATATCGTCCTCCACAGGTATGACAAAACAGGCAGAAAGTTGCCCTGAAGCTGTCCCTGCATTCATAAGGGTCGGAGAGCTTGGGAGAAAGACTTTGCTGACCATAAGGTTATGAAATTCGATATATTCTTCCGGGGTTGTTGAGATTGCTTTCGCCACTCTCTCACAGATATCTTCCCAATTCTTCTCCCCTTCCCCCAGATACCTGGACTTAAGGGTCTCAGCTGCCAGCAGATCCAATCCTTTTTCAGTCTCCAGCAAAAGAATCATTCCCCCCTAATATCAGTAATTTTTAACAGAATATCCCTATGAATACTTAATATTTCACTGAAAATACGTTACTTTCCTTATTTAGCGGGATTTTTTATCATCTTATCCGAAGACCCAATCAGGAAGCATGATCAGAAATAATAGTACTACAGAAGATCCGGGCTAAAAATTTAAAACATGATTTTTGAATTTTAAAGAAAAATAAGAATTAAAATAAATAAGAATTAAAATAAATAAGAATTAGAATGAGGATATAAAAATTGAAAAAAGAAAAAGGTCTGCTTAAATTTCAGACCAGTTCAGCTTTCACGATTTTAACTTCTGTTTTAGGGCGGTCTTGCCGGTCTGTTTTTACTTTACCCATTGCATCGACAACTTCCATGCCTTCTACAACTTTTCCGAAAACAGGATGCATTTTGTCAAGGTAATTGTTGTTTACAAGGTTAATGAAGAACTGGCTACCACCTGTATTCGGGCCTGCATTTGCCATCGAAAGAGTGCCCCTGTCATTTTTGTTGTTTTTTGTAAATTCATCAGGGATTTTATAACCTGGGCCACCCATGCCTGTCCCTGTCGGGTCTCCGCCCTGGATCATGAATTTGTCAATAATTCTATGGAAAATCACACCATCATAAAAGCCCTGGTCCACAAGTTTTGCAAAGTTCCCTGCTGTTATCGGCATGTCTTCAAACAGTTCAATAGTGATGTCACCCATAGTGGTATGCAAGACCACTTTCTTTCCCTTCCATACAGCCATTTCTGTTCCTCTTTCGATCTTTTAATCAGATTTTTATGTGTGCCTGTCTTTTTGTCGGCTTTGTGCACTCTATGCTCGCCTTACATGTAAATGCTTCGCCACCCGAATTGCGCCTCGGGAGTACGCGGTCCTTTTCGCCCCGAATTGCGCCTCGGGAGTACGCGGTCCTTTTCGCTACGCTCAAGAGGACTAGTTGATGGATTGAACCAGTGAGCTTCTTTCAGGAAAAATAACATAAAGAGTCATTAGTTTTTTCTTAGTTCCAGCTGTCTTCATCAGTTCTCAGTCCTTTTTGCTGTTCTCAGGCTGGAAAGAGTCTGAACTTCGGGCATTTCAGGAGAAAAGACCAGTGGTATGAAGTGTTTTAATTATTGACTATTGTTCAGGAATTGAGATGCCCGATAGATTCATTTATAGTGTATTTGTGGAAAGTAATTGAAAAGAGGATGTTAAATATTTGAAAAATATTCGTTTCTAGTTAATATAAATCAAAAAATATAATTAGGCTTTATGCAAATATATAAATTTTTGAGCGGGATAGAGATAGGTTTTAGTCTTACAGTCAACTTAGCATATTATTTTTTAAACTTTTAATGTAATGCTTGATTTGATTTAATCAAGAGTGTAAAAAATATCTTAAATTCAGGCATTTTATTGACCTTTATACATGTATACTTACGATATTATTTTATAGAAATCCTTGAGTTTTTATAGGCATCTTGGCTTATTATTAAATAGGGGAGAAAGCAGGTTAAATTTTATCAAATTACGTCAGGTTACGTTAAGTTTCAATTAATAGTTCCGACAAACGATAGTGGGGGAGATTGTTATGGAAAGGCATCAGGCTCTTTATCTGTGGGCAGCCGCAGGCCTCTTCATCATTCTGGCCATATTTCCGGCATCAGCCAGCACGGCTATGGGAAATAAAATTGGAAATGAAACAGAGGAAATAAATTTAACCGAGTATTCAACGGCTTCATATAATGAGACCGGAGTCGTTGAGAACGAGCTGGGACTGGGATTTCAATTTCTTGGATCTCTGCTTCGCCTTCTTAGCCTCAACCTGAACCTTATAAATGAAACCCTTAGTGAGCGTTCTGAGGAATATCCTTTCCTGCAGCCGACAATAGAGGGAACGTCTACAGGTATAGTGACTGCCGACTCAGCGATCGTTTTTGTGGATGATCCCACAAATATGAGTAAGGCAAATAATACTATGCACACGTTCGACAGCACTATTTCGGATCTGAACACAAGCCTGGTGTACCCTCAGGATATGCTTGATGCTGCAAACGCAACCCTGGGCAGACCTGAAGCCACAACACCAATACTTGAGGATATGTACAGAATAACCAAGGCGATGGTCACGATTTATGACCATACTTAATTTTAGCAAGTAAGAGAAAGGGTCTTGGGATTTGGCAGATCTGGTTATCGTTTTCAATCACACCCTTACACCTTCCTCCCATTTTTTTATTTTAAAGTTACAGGCGGTTTATTGATTTGAAGGCAGTTAGCTAAAAGACAATTAACTTGCAGGCAGTTAACTTGAAAGCAGTTAATTTGGAAGTAGATAACTTGGAAATATTCTCTAAACTACCGGAATGATTTTGTTTTTGATAATAAATAAGACATTGCATACTCTTAGACATTGCATATCCTTAGGCATTGAATACTTTATTACAACCCCTTTGTTTCTCATGGAAAATTTTGAAATAGATATCATGTAAATATCAAAATAAATGCACCAATCTGCCAGCATAATTTCGGAAAGACGTTTTCCTATAAATACTGAGCATCTTTTATTGAATAACTTAATATTTTCTACAAAAATATCTTCGATTGCTTCAGGCAGATATAGATTTATCTTATACGGATTTACCTTTATACTCCGGCTTTTATGGTCAGGCTCCATAAACCCACCACAAACGTTCCTTATTGACTATTGCAGAAAAAGATAACTAAGAAAATAATAACCCCTTCATTTCTAGTGGAAAAATTTGATACAGATTTTTCTTAATTATCAAATTAAATTCCTAAACTCATAAAGCGTCGTTTGACAAATTTAAAACATTGTGCCATTTCCTATTTCCTTCTGCTTCTTTTTTGTGAAGAGTTTCCAGATAGACTGGTGAAGACAGTTTATCTGCATGTCTAAAAAATGGTTTTCGAAATTAAGAGAAGTACTTCTCAGATTTAATTAAACCTTGGGAGCAATAATGCACTTTTTTCCAAATTGCAGGCTAAGTACGGCATTTCTGCACGGAAAAGAATTGCCAGGAAATTCTTCACCGGGTTCGGTAAAACATATGGTTTGCAACCTGCCAGAATAATTCACCCGGCATTCTAATTGTTTACTTTTTAAACTCTCATCTTCGTCCAAAACCTATATATATCAAGTGCAGTATTAGACATTGTTGTACACAAATATACACCAGTGATAAATAATGCACGATTCAATCCTCCATATCCTCAACACAACAAAGACCCGGATAGAAGCTTTTGGGCCAGATATATATAAAGAAGGAACTCAACCTCAGTTCCAGAAAAGGGATTTTATTGCCGCTGTGGCAGCTGCACGGGCAGAGGGCAGGGCTCCTGTAATTGCAGAGGTAAAGCCTGCATCTCCGGGAAAGAGTTTTAGAGAAATTCCGCCGGCAATAGCTGCCGAGCTTGCGTGGGAGATGGAGGAAGCCGGAGCTGTTGCAATTTCAGTCCTCACCGAGCCCGGGGTCTTTCGGGGTTCACTCGAAAACCTGAAAGAAGTCAGAAAAACAGTGTGCCTGCCTGTTCTCAGAAAGGACTTCATTATTGACAGGGTGCAGCTTGAAGAAGCCGGAAGTGATCTTGTGCTCCTGATTGCAGGTGTCCTGGGTAAGGATCTGGGAGATTTTGTTGAGCTTGCAATTAAAAAAGGGTTTGAGCCACTGGTTGAGGTGCACAGCAGGGAAGAACTTGAATTTGCCCTTGAAACCAGTACAAGAGTAATAGGGATCAACAACCGGAATTTCGAGACCCTTAAAATCGACCTGGCTACTACAGAAGAACTTGCACCGCTTATCCGTGAATATGACCTTGAACACGGAACCAGCCACATCATCATAAGCGAAAGCGGGATGAACAGTCCCAAAGACGTCAGGAGAGTAATGCAGGCAGGGGCGGATGCTGTACTTATAGGGTCCGCACTAATGGAAAGCGACTCTGTTTTTGAAAAAACTAAAGAATTTGTCCAGAGCTTTTGCTGGCGCTAATAACTGCTTTTCTTAGACTTTAAGGAGTTTTCAGCCTGTGAAGAGCAGGTTGAAAAGTCCATTTTCATTTCAGAACTGAGGATAGAACCAAGAATATAATTCTGATTCATAAATCACGACTGAAAAGACCGGGAATCAAAAACTAAAATCAACAAAATCAGGGAGTAATCAAATTGATAGGGACCACAACTTCAGAATTGCAGGTGAAAGGAAAGTATGGAAAATACGGAGGACAGTACGTACCGGAAGTCCTCATGCCGGCGCTGGAAGAGCTCGAAGAGGGATATGAGAGATA
>OBLN01000086.1_pt1 | contig 33582 bp, 33 predicted proteins | sample 1519301 | NCBI WGS metagenome assembly OBLN01 (sample SAMEA2452533, study PRJEB22499) | sediment metagenome | reverse complement strand
TCATTACTTTGAAGATGAAAGCTAAAGCTATAGAGGATTACGCAAGGCGCATCCACGAACTCATAATTATTGAGAAAGTCCCGTCGGATAGAAAAAGATATGGTAGTGTTCCTGTAAGACCGGACGCAGCCGAAGAGATAGGTGTAACACTTATAGGTTGTGATGTGGGCGAAAATGGTTCTAACATGGGAAAACTAAGTGCCATAGGCATGGAGATCTGCAAGAGCCACGGATTGCCGATTGTCTATGCCGTTATTGATGAAGTAATGGCTGGGGTCGTTTGCAGGCTCATAGAGGTTGCAAAAAAAGAGGGTCTGATTTTTGAGGACACAACTTTTGGAATTACCGGCAGGGCAGGAATTACAGGAAACAAGCCTAAACTGATTTTGAGCTGCCTTGAGAAGATGAACCTTGCCCCTAAAATCGATGAAAGAGTGGTCTTTGTAGACGACGGGCTTGCCAGAGGCGCGGCTGTTATGGCCCGTTGCATGAATTCCCTGGGTTCACCTCAAAACCCGCTTGGTGGCAGGCACGGTGGAAAATGTATTCTTGCGCAACGGATGAAAATGCAGGACAAGTAAAACGGAGATAAAGGCAGGAGTAAAAGCAGAAGTGAATATAGAAATGAGTGGATATTCCTATTCTTTTCCAACAAATCCAGTGCTCATAAGGAATTGTATTAAAAGCTTAAATTAAAAGCAGATAAATAAAGGCAGGATAAATTATCCTCCTGCCCCTCCACCTCCGGCTTTGCCAACATCGAAGGATTGCATTGTTTCTCTTTCTTTCCTGAACCTTTCTTCCAGCTCTTCAGCAGTAAACTCTCTTTCCTCTTTCTTTTCTGTGGGTCTGAGATCTGTATATTCCAGAGTTTCTTCTTTATACCAGAGATCGGTCTTCTCGAGCAGGACCCAAACTTTTTCCTGTTCGTCCTTTTTGATCTCGGTTACGCGACTTATGGTATCGCTATTTACGTATTTGACAGCATCTCCCACTTTAATGGTCTTCTTGTTTCGCCCTACGGCTGTGATTTCTTCAGCATCAGCCACGATTTCACCTCGAGAGCTTCCAGGACACTGGTATTTTGGCCCTGCAAGTCCACTCCATCTTTAATAACTGATTATAGGTTATTCAGGCTCTTTAATAAAGTTTGTGTGGTTTTGCCCGTAAGAGACCTTCCTGTAAGAAACCCTAAAAATTATGAAAGACTTAAGAAGGGTCTACGGTTCAAAAAATAGAAAAAAAATTAATATGTGCTAATTTTTAAGTAACCGGCTACTCTTTTGGCACCGGTTACTTTATTTGTTATTAACTTTTACTGGTTGATTTCGCTCCTGAGTTCTCCCATGAGGGCTACTCTTTCGGCAAATGCATTATGCCTGTGTATGCTTTCCTCATTGATCTGCTTGATAGTTATTACTGCATTGTCCGGGAGGTTCGGGAACTCTTTTACTATATTGTCTGCCATTGTTCTTACGCAGTCTTCCACAAACTTCGGGTTCAGATGTGCAGTTTCCACTACAACTTTTTCGTCTGAGCGTTTGAGGATCTCATAAACGCTTGAACTCATGGAGCGCTCGATTATTTTGATTATGCTTTCCAGAGAGACATCAAAATCGTGAGCTACTTTGATTGAGACTATTCCTATTCCGCGCTGGTTATGAGTAGCCATGGGGACTCTTTCAAGGAATTTTATAATCTTTTCTTCCTCGATTCCAAGATCGGCAAGTTCGTTTGCAGCCTTATCTCTCATTATTTCCTGGGCACAGGGGCACGCAGTCATTCCCACAACTTCGGCTCCGATGAGTTTTTTCACGTCGAAGTAACCTTTATCTCCGTCGCCCCTTACAGCTGAAGCCTCGGCAAAGATGTTAACAACTTCCTGGCACTTCATTCCTGTTGAAGGGGAGGCGCGCCTTATCATATACTCGCTCTTCATCCTGACTTCAGCCTGATTTGCATACTCATGGCGGCCGAGCAGGTTGTGCGCAATATCGCTGCATAGCTGTTCTATTTCATACACCGGTGTGCTGAGAACTTTTTCCAGCACCTCGTCTACGGCTTCAAAATTTCTTGAAAGGTTTGCTCCCTTGCGGTCCGAAGGTAGGTCGACAAAGACATCAAAAGTTGAAATCAATACTATTGGACGTTTATCCTTTCTTTTGATTTCAACCAGCTTTTTGACGTTAGTTACCCCTACGCGGGTAAGGTTTATAGCTATGCTTGGTCTGCTTGCCTGGACGTCCGGGAGGTTGAAAGTACAGTGTTCCATATTTAACCAGATCCATGAAAAGATAAATGTGCTTAATTTTAGGATAAATCCTCAATAAATACATAATTTTATTATATGCATTTGGAAAAATATAGTGACCATAAGAAGTAATAGCATGTAAAGTTTGTGCTTTCCGGGCTCTTTTCCAAAAGTACAATAAAATATATTTTATGAAAGTATCTAAAAACCTTTTCCTGAACCCTATTTTGGGCCACATTTTTAATAAGGAGTAAATATTTAAATATTTCTCATTTTGAAAACTATGTATAAAAATTTATTCCATATGCCCTGTATAGAGCAAGAGCAATTTTGTATAAACCAACAACTATAGGCAACATCCGAAGAAAGATTTTATATACTTTAAAAAATAATCAGTGTCTAGCAATACAATTTGCGAGGTGACCTTTATGTCCAACACAAGAAATTTTGTTTTACGAGACGAAGAAGGCAATGAGCATGGAGTTTTCACTGGAAAACAGCCTCGGCAGGCTGCCCTGAAAGCTGCAAACCGGGGTGCCGGGACCAAATCCAAACCAGATATCATCCGCCTCAGGGAACGCGGGACAAAGAAGGTGCACGTTTTCAAGGCATGGAAAGAGCTTGTCGCAGCCCCGAAAAACAGGCCTGACTGGATGCCTGAGAAAATCAGCAAGCCATTTGTCAAGAAAGAAAAGATCGAAAAACTCGAGTGATACTGTATTCTTCACATGCCCTGAAAATCGGGGTTATTTCTTTTTCTTTTTGATATCCAGATACGAGTTAGTCTGGATAGGTCTTTTATTTAATGCTTTCCGGGCTACTTATTTTCTATAACTTTTACTATGTTGACCTTCATATCCCTATTTCTTTGCCACTTAATTTCTCTATTCCTTTAATTTCTGTTCTTCCATACTTCTATAATACTATAATTTGTACCTGGCTGTACTTACAGCTTCTATACGTTTATTTTGTTTGTATTTTTTATATTTTTTATATATTTTTTTAATTTATATCCCTATAATTTTTATAGCTTCAGTAATTTAATAAGTACAGTAAATTGATTTTCTTCTATGTTATTTCTGAGCCTTTGGCTGTGATATTCAACGATAAGTTTAAAAAGAGATTTTCCGATTCCTAAATCATGGAACTCAAAAGAGAGAATGTGCTTATTGAAGCCCTGCCCTATATGCAGGAGTTCTATGATTCAATCATGGTTATCAAAGTGGGTGGAAACGCAATGGTCAGTGCCCAGATCATGGAGGATATCATAAAAGATATCGTTCTTCTGCGTTACGTGGGAATTAAGCCTGTTATTGTACATGGGGGAGGACCTGAAATTACTGAAAAAATGGAACGAATGGGCAAAAAAGCCGAATTTTTCCAGGGACTTCGCATTACTGATGACGAGACAATGGAAATTGCCAGGATGGTCCTGGTAGGAAACATAAATACAAAGATTGTGTCTTTAATTGGGATGTTCGGCGGTAAAGGTGTAGGGTTTACAGGTTATGACGGAAGAATGATCCTTGGCCATAAGCAGGCTGCAAAACGCGTACTTATTGACGGCGTCGAAACTGAAGTCGATATAGGATGGGTTGGGGAAAGTGAGGTCATAAATCCTGAAATTCTCCATATTATGCTCGAAAAAGGTTACATCCCGGTTATCTCCCCGATTGCCGTGGACGCAAAAGGTAATGCCCTTAACATAAATGCAGATACAGTTGCCGGAGACATTGCGGCAGCCCTGCATGCCAAAAAGCTGATCCTTATGACAGATGTTTGCGGTCTCCTGAGGGATATAAGAGATCCTGGCAGCCGCGTCTCCCGCGTGAGTGTGGACGAGATTGATCCCCTTATTGAGGAAGGAATTATCAGGGGCGGAATGATTCCTAAACTCAAAGGTGCGGCTGTTGCAGTTAAAAGTGGAGTGGAAAGGGCACATATTATAAACGGAAGCGTTTCTCATTCCATGCTTCTCGAGCTCTTTACTGACTGCGGGGTTGGGACAATGATTTACTGGGCGGACCATCCGCTGGAGTAATTCTGGCATATGGACCCAGGCTTTACAGTCTCGGAATTTTGAAAAAAAGCAGAATTTCGGATTGAAAGTAGTCTGAAAAGAGCAAGGAATGTCAGGACAGATTAATTTTGCCCTGACAACTGAAACTATTGTCTATATATGATCTTTTCCCAATCTCCTCTTTTTTAGCAATTCAATCTAAAATAGGTGCCCCATAGGTGAAGTCTTCGATTTCGAGGACCTTTTTCCAGAGTTCTTTACAGCCGCAATCATTATTGCTCAAGTCTTCAGGGTTCTGGGTAAGTGAGAAAGTCCTGAGAGAATCTGCAACGTCCGGACTGCATTCTTTACAGTTGTGAGGGCCGCGTTTTGAGCCTGCACCCACAGGATCGGACATCAGAGGAAGGTCAGGATGCGCGGCTTTTGCCTTCTTGAGAATTTCAATTATACTCCAGAGCCAGGGTGGACGGTACTGGCCCTTCTCCCAAAGTGATTCTACAAGAGTACCTTTCTGGACATTGCAAAGGTTGATTGATATTGTGTCTGCATATGGGGCTGCGTCGTCTATAGAACGAATTATATCTTCCATTGCCTGTTTTTCAGAGAGAAAGAGAGGCTTGAGCATGAGATAGGCTTTTACGGTTACATTATGCTTTTTTGCGGTCTCGGCTGCGCGAACAAAGTCCTGGAACGTGAAACCTTTATTAATTGAATCTTTTCGGATTTTATCAGAACTTGTCTCGAGCCCGAATGCGAGCTCGAAGGGTTTGCCTTTCAGGATACCGATACAAGCCTGTATATTCTCTTCAGTCACATAGTTAGGGCGCGTTTCCACAAGTACCTTGATAACTCTTGAGTCTCCTGCAAGAATTTTAAGGATAGAGTCTCTTGCTTCATGTGGGACTTCCTGTTCGTCGAGGAAACTGCCTGAAGTAAAGATCTTGACCATGAATTCAGAGAATTTTTCAGCTTTCCTCATCGCTTTTGCAAGCTGGGATTCATAATCTTCAAGGGTTGGGGGTTCACTCGCACAGTCATAGACATAGCCGCACATTGTACAGCCTCCGGCTTTTCCCCAGCGGCAGCCCGCGCTTTTGAAGATCACGGTGAGAGTTTTTGTTTGAACCCCATCTACAAGGTCTGTTCCGGTCCAGCTTGCCGCAGGTTCGTCCGTAGGTGAGGGCTTTACTTTGATCCGCTGCCGGATATCCAGTACTGCTTTATTAAGAGACATGGGCTTAAAACTCGCTTTTTGCATTATGATCGTGAATGAATATTTCACTCTTTAACTTACTGTTCAATTTATAAAAAAGATGATTGAAGCCTTAAAGGGCTCCATTTTATATTGTGTTTTCCATCACTCTATTTTCGTTATCCTGCATTTTTTATTCGAACTCGATTGTTGCAGGTGGCTTGGGGGTAATATCATAGACTACCCTGGCTACTTTCGGAATCTCGGAAGTAATCCTTGATTCAAGCTGCTTGAGCGCGTCCCAGGGGAGTTCCAGAGCTTCTGCGGTCATTCCGTCTCTTGACCCTACAGCTCTTATCGCCACAATCCAACCATAAGCGCGAATATCTCCTTTTACTCCTGTCCCTTTTCCGAGTACGGCAGCAAAAGTCTGCCACGGGCAGAATCTTTCAAGAAGCTCTTCTTCGACTATGAAATTTGCCTCACGTGCTACCTCAAGCTTTTCTTCCGTAACCTCTCCAAGAACCCTTACAGCAAGCCCAGGACCAGGGAAGGGCATCCTTTCGCAGATCTCATCAGGCAGCTGGAGAGCCCATGCAACCTCTCTTACTTCATCCTTATAGAGGTCCTCTATAGGCTCAACGATTTTCTTGAAGTCCATGACGCTTGGAAGCCCTCCCACGTTGTGGTGAGACTTGATCCCACCTTCTGATTCAATCCTGTCAGGGTAAATAGTGCCCTGAATCAGATAGTCGGCTTTCAGTTTCTTTGCCTCGTCTTCAAAGACGCGGATAAAAGTCTCACCAACGGCTTTCCTTTTCTCCTCAGGGTCAGTGATACCCTTGAGGGCTGCAAGGAATCTGTCCTTTGCATAAACAACATCCAGGTTCATATGGGAGAAAATGTGCCTTATCCTTTCAGTCTCCCCTTTCCTCATGAGCCCTGTGTCGATATAGATAGGTTGCAGCCTATCCCCAATTGCCCTGTAAGCCAGCTCCGCACAAACAGAGCTGTCCACACCGCCGGAAAGTGCAATAATTGCCTTTCCGCCTTTAATTTCCTGGCTTATTTTCTCAACTGCTTTCGGAATGAATTTTTCGGGTTTTACCATTGAAGTGCTCCTTCGAATGAATCTTTGAAGAAATGATAGTGAATGGTGAACTGTATGAGAATAATGAAGGCTTGATTATATTTTATTGTGATATATGAGTCAGTGCATGGGGGTTTTGATATTTAAAGGTATAGTAGAGAAATTAGTTTGCCTCCTGATCCTTCACTTCAAAAAATTTCTGGAGTGTTTTTGTTCTTTTAACACTATATATGGTTCTTTTGCCATTTTCCTGATCTTTATTTCTTCAGTATCTTCTGGAGAAATAAATAATGAGTAGAAAATCAGATTCATGTAAAAATATGGATTAAATATGTAGAAATACAGATCAATGAGTGAAAAACAGATCTGAGAGCAAGGTCATGCAAAAGAGCATAAAAGATAAACGTAGATTTTAGATCCAACTTTTTAAATTTTTAACTCTGCTCCAACCTTCTTCAGAAAATTAAAAATTATAATTATATATTAAGCTTTCCCAAAATATTGCTATTAAAAAGACCGAACAGGAGTAGGTGATAGGAATGGGTAATGAGGATTATGAAATAGTCGATAAGCTTGAGACTATCGCGAAGTCCATGGAGAGCATGGCAGAATCTCAAAAGAGAATGGTTGAGATTCTGGAGTTAATGGCACAGGAAAAAGGAGTTATGGATTTTAAGAAATGATTCTTCAAAAACAAAACTAAAATTAAAAGTTAAGTAAGGAAAGTAAGAAACGTAATAAAATAAAAAAAAGTAATAAAGTAAAAAAAGTAATAAAGTAAATTATCAGGGGAATAAATCTGTCAGGGCAATAGAAGTTATCTTATCCGACTGAAGGGTTTTGTAGCAGCCAGGGAATTTTTGGTGAGTGTGTGAGGTGTCAGGCTTGCTTTCAGTATCAGAAATGCAGGAAATTTTGAAAATAATAAGTTAATGTCAGTTTTATTTTTTAATACCTTTTTATCACACTTTAATTCCCATGGATATTTTCCTCTGATATTTCTATTCATTATATTCTTTTGAAAAATAGCTCTATTAAGTTATTAGTTGCATGAGATATTGTCTTTATAATATCTCAATAATGTGCCTCAATAATATGATGTTTTAATAGTATTTCTTGAGCCTATCTTAAAACCAGGTTTCTTCTTAAATCAATAAAAGTTTAAGAGCTATTTTCCATAATCGGAAACCCGATTGATAATTCAGAATTCGAGGTCTATATATTCAATTTTTGAGTTTTGGGATCAACTCATATTTAGGCAATATAATATTTCAGAGATTTCAAGGGAATTTATTATTTCAGGGGAATTTATTATTTCAAATGAATTTATTAATAGTTTTCAGGGCAAATCTTTTTTGAGTTCCGGCAAATTTAAAATTAGCCGGACAATTCATCCAGAGGGTAAAGATAATATTTGAATACGGCAACATAGTATAAGGATCGTTATATAATAAACAACCTGATATTAAATATCCATGTTTCTGAATATTTATTCTTGCATTTATATATCAGTACAGTTCAAATTAAGAACAGGGGATTTGAGACTTTGGATACGGAAAAAGCGTTAAAGTTGTGGACCGCTCTGATGTTTTTGCTGATGCTTGGAGTATTATTTATTCTAGTCATGGTTATTACAATGGGTTAATTGCAAGCAGTTCTGAGGCAGAACTGGCTGAAAAATATTTTTTATAAAATTGGCTGAATGTAAAAAATTATAGCTGAATGTTAGACACGATGGGTTAGAATAGTAGTTTTGCAAATCATGGAAGTAAAGATTGACATGTGCGGCTATATTTCTTCCCCCTCCTTCTCTTAACCTCCAATCAGACATTTTCCCAGGCGCTGAGGATATCTGATTTTAGAGGTTACGGAGCCGCTTTATTCCCCCCTTCTTTACTTCCATATTTGCTTTTCCGCCTTAGGCGGCCTCGCCTTTTCTTCTTAAGTCCTATCAGCTGATGAAGAAAAGGCACCATCATCGTTACTTTGGAGATCTTTTATCCAGTTGGGACTTTAAACGTTACAGCTATGGACAGAAGTTTCTGCGTTCAGGGCTCTTTTTTGTATAAATATCATGAGTGGTAAGTCACCTGACCTGCGTTTATTTGCTGCAATTGTTCATCCGTACTGGTTTTGATATATGACTGGTTTTAAATTTGACTTTTTCTCTACATGATTCGTTTATTAGTAAAGTTAAATGTCATCATCCCTTAAATTTCTTTCTAGAGTGTCGCTCCAAATAGTCTCAGTCAAATAACCAGATTTTCACTCTATCCAATCTTTTAAAACAGTTTTTAAAAGGCGTTTTTTCTTCAATTTTTTTGCAGTTGAGTGAATATTCTCCAGATATATGCACACGGATAGATAGTAAATAATACTTTCACCATGCATACCTTCAACTTAAATAAGATGAATCCAAAACATCACAGCACTGTGGGTTCACAATAGCCTGGCTACCGTACAAGCGTTATATTCAACCTTAATTCAACGTTAATTAATATTATTCCAGTTCATCGAAATCTTTAATAAAGACGGCTTAAAGGAGCTCCCTGGAAATTCATATTATATTCCGGCGCGTACAAATTCTGCAAATTCAGGGATGAAATAATTATGGGTACTGGTTATGGAGTATTAAAGGATAGCAAAAACGAACTCGAGTCAAAAGTATTGATGTCTGCCAGAATGCACTCGGTACTCCGCCAGTATTTCGGATATACCGCTTTTCGTCCTCTGCAGGAAGAAATTATTAGGGACGTCCTGAACCGGAAAGATGTATTTGTTCTCATGCCCACAGGCGGAGGCAAGTCAATCTGTTATCAACTGCCTGCGCTTCTTCTCGATGGGGTTACTGTTGTGGTTTCTCCTCTGATTTCCCTGATGAAAGACCAGGTGGATGCTCTTGAAGCAAACGGGATTGCCGCAGCCTGTATGAACAGTACTCAGAGTGCAAGAGAGATCAGGGATGTTAAAACAGCTTTTCTTGAAAACAGACTGAAAATTCTCTATATCGCACCTGAGAGGCTTATGATGCCCGGGACTTTTGCCTTTCTGAAGAAAGGTAAAGTCAGCCTTTTTGCAATCGATGAAGCGCACTGTATTTCGGAATGGGGACATGATTTTCGGCCTGAGTACCGGAAGCTGAAACTCCTGCGGGATTCAAAGACCGGTTTTCCTGAAGTGCCTGTTATAGCACTTACGGCTACAGCCACGGACAGGGTCAGGAAAGATATCGTATCCCAGCTCGGGCTTAATATTGACCCGGAGAAAGGTCCGTATGTCGCCAGTTTCAACCGGAGTAACCTCTACTATGAAGTACGGCCAAAAAAAGATACTTTTTCAGAGATAACCGATTACCTGCTCAGGCACAGGAGAGAAGCAGGGATTATTTATTGCCAGAGCCGGAATAACGTAGAAACCCTTTCAAAAAAACTTAATGTTGCCGGCTTCAGGGCTCTTCCTTATCATGCCGGGCTTTCGGATACAGAACGTGCCCGAAACCAGGAGATGTTCATAAAAGACGATGTGGACATAATAGTGGCTACAATTGCCTTCGGGATGGGCATCAATAAGTCTAATGTGAGGTTTGTAATCCATTATGACCTCCCCAGAAACCTTGAGAGCTATTACCAGGAAACCGGGCGAGGGGGCAGGGACGGCAGCCCCTGCGAATGCATCCTTTTCTTCAGTAGGGGAGACCGTTTCAAAATTGAATATTTCATCGCGCAGAAAACAAATGAGAAAGAAAAGGATATTTCCCTGGTACAGTTAAGGCAGATGGTAGCTTATTGTGAGGGTAATAAATGCAGGCGCCAGACTCTCATGGAATATTTTGGTGAAGAACTTTCAACGCCGTGTGGAAATTGCGATACCTGTCTCAGACCCAAAAACACTTTTGACGGGACCGGAGCAGCTAGAAAACTGATTGCCTGCATTCTGGAACTGAACCAGAGGTTCGGTACTAATTATATTATTGACGTACTTACAGGCTCAAAAAATAAAAAAATTAAGCAAAACCGTCATGAAAAATTGAAAGCTCACGGCAGCGGTAAGGAATTTACAAAAGAGCAATGGAGGTCACTCGCTTCCGAAATGCTGAACACCGGGCTTCTGGAGGTCAGCGGGGCTCAGTATCCTGTCCTGAAACTGAACGCTATGAGCAGGAAAATCCTGAATGGCTCTGAAAGCGTTGAACTTGTCTGTCCTGATGGCTTTATACCCGGAGCCGAAGAAAATTTTGTGCTTCCGGCACCTGCAGGCAAAACTCCGGGAAAGAACGAAAATGATAAAGAACTTACCTGTGAGTATTCAACAGCTACTGATGTCCTTAAGAAATCCGGAAAGCTTCATAAATCGGGAACAGAGCATGATCCTATTCTCTTTGAAAGGTTAAAAGCCCTGAGGAAGCAGATTGCCTTAAACAAAAACCTTCCTCCGTACATTATTTTTTCCGACACCAGCCTCAAAGAAATGGCTTCAAGGCTCCCGCGCACTCCTGAGGAGTTCCATTCTATTACAGGGGTAGGAGACCATAAACTTCGGAAATACGGAGACGATTTCCTTAAAGAGATTAAAGATTACTGCAGGGATTACGACCTGGTGCCTGAAAAAAAAGCCGAAGATGAAATTAAAGTTCCCTGCCCTGAAGGTATAAAAAAAGAATTAGAACAAGAACTGGCCGTATCCTCAGGTATCCCTTTTAAAGGCTCACAGGATGTACGTAGCCTGACAGCAAAGAAAATAAAGTATCTGGATATGAGCATTCAGGATTGGTCGGAAGCAGATCTTTCTGATAGCCCTGATAATACGGGCATTGAAAGTGATTTTTCCAAACCGGATAATGATATTCTCAAAGCTGAAATCTCACAAAACGGGCCTCAAAGTTGCTCCTTTAAAGCAAACTGCTCTGATATAGATTTTTTTGAAGCCTCTTCTTTTGATGAGGGTTCTGTTGGGACGGATTTAGTCGAGATGAATTCTTTCAATATAGAATCTGTTGAAACAGACTCGGAAAATGCCGGGTTTTCCAGAGTCAGCCCTCTTAATTCGGATATCTTTGATGAGGCATCTCTTAAAAATACTTATTCGCTTCATGTGCAGGGGCTGGATATCGGTGAGATTGCAGAAATCGAAGGCATTCCTGTAAAAGATGTTTATAGGCAGTTTGAGAAATTAATACTTGCCGGCAGAATCAATAAAATTGAAGGACTTATACCTCCGGAAAGGCAGAAACAAATAACTGAAGCTGTGGAAGAGCTGGAGGCGGAAATCGACTCTCTTATCAGGTTAAAGGCAGGAAAAAACTGTCAGGAAGAGGAGCTTAAACTTTTAAGAGCTCTCCTCCTGTCCAGATCATTTCGTTCAGTCTGAAGTGCTTGAAAGCAGCTCTTTTCCATAAATTACTTTGTTCTTCCTGTCGCTTATAATTACTTTTCATATATATTTATTAACACTGTTGTGCCCTATGTTCTTCTATATATAAAAAAGTTTCAGAGCTGTCTATGTCTTTTACCTGGATATAAACATGTTATTTAAAAGAGTCCTGTAAAAGAGTAAAACTGGATTAGAATTTTAGTCATTATGTAGTAAATAAGGTCCCCGACTAAAACTGCCAGGACGAAACTCACTGTTAAGGGAACCATGAAAGGCAGGCCTGGGGTTACCCAGATAGTATTTTCAAGGAGCCCATCTTTTTCGTGCGCCTCGAGTCTGGAGAGAATATTATGATTTACAGTGATCCCTCTGCCTGCAAAAGAGGGGTTTAACTTCCCGTTGTTCAGCTCAAAACGTTCAGCTAACCGGATATGCTTTCCTTCCTCCAGAAGTTTCCGCAGGTCACTAATTTTTATTCTGTATGCAAAAAATAAGTAAAATGGTTTTTTGAGCATTACAGGTGTATAATGGAAAAGATTGTAGCAGAAAATTCCTAAAGGAACAGCAACAGTAAAAAGAAAGGCATTTTCAAGGACAGTAAATGAGAAGAGTCCTGCAGGTGGTATTCCCAGTAAAGGAAAATTATATCCGTAAAGTTCAAGAGCAGGGTAAATAGGGAAAAGAGTTCCTATCACTATCAGGGCTTTTGCGTCCGCACCCCCGAAAATCCTTATTCTGAAAAGCATATAAGCCAGGAAAAAGCTGGAGAAAAATGAGAAGATTAAATGGAAAAGGAAGGGCGTTCCTCCGTTTAAAGCCTCATAAAGTAAGAAGCCTGATAGGGTAAGAAGCATAAGCTTCCATACACGATTCGGAACCCTGCGGGTTCTCAGGTCCAGGTAGGAAGAGTAAAAGAAAAAAGGCAGGGAAATTGCCAATTTCAAAGCTTCTATCATATGTATTGTTCTGCTCTCTTGTTTTCTGTATTTCTCCGTTTATAGCCTTTTTTTCCTGCTGGTTTTTATTATTTTCCGTATAGCTTTTTTAATTCGATTTACACTTCAGGGCTCAATTGCATATTACTTCTACCTTTCTCAATGTTTTTCCCATTTCTTAAGTTCAAGGATCTCTGAAAGGGTTCCACCCCTCCGAATTTCATCAAAGAGCCTTTTTTCTGTTTTATTAACTTCCTTTGCCCGCCTTGCAAGTTCGTAGGCACGTTCTTTTGGAACAACCACAACCCCGCTTTCATCACCTATTAGATAATCTCCGGGTTTTACAATCTGGCCTCCACAGGTGATCTCGGCGTTAATTTCCCCAAAGCCTTTCGGGTCTCCTGCATTTGGAACCGTATTACTTGTATAGATCGGAAGCCCGAGGTTTTCAATTTCGTCGATATCCCTTGCAGCTCCTTCTATTACCACGCCTGCAATACCTTTATTCAGGCTGCTCAGGGTTGCAAGACCTCCCCAGCAGGCAATATCCTTGCTTTCATTGTAAATTACTATTACATCTCCAGGTTTAGCAATGTCTATGGCTTCGACCGTCTTTGCCCAGTCGCCGGCAAAAGCCTGTACTGTAACTGCCGTACCTACCATTTTTCCTCTTACGATAGGATGGATACCTTTCATCGCCCCTTTTCTGTGCATTGCATCCGAAATATTTGAGGTTGAGACCTCCTTAAAGATCTCCCTTATTTCCTGGTCTACAGTCCCCCTATCTCTTATATCCACAGACCCGGGAGAGTCCACACTCTTCCTTATTTTCTTTGCAGCTTCGGTTACATTGTCAGAACGGGTTATGTTTCCTCCGACTATTACAATCCTGGCACCCGCCCTGACCGCCTGAGCCGCGCTTTCTGCATCGAGCCCTCCGGCTACTGCCAGCTGAACACTTACTTGTTCTGAGATTTCCATTAAGATGGATACGGGGTCTTTTCCAATCATTTGCTGGTCTATGCCCACGTGAACGTTCACATAGTCTACGCCTAGAGCTTCGAGTTCCACTGCTCTTTTCACAGGGTCCGGAGCTGAAATCAGGTCTGCCATCAGCCTGACTCCGTATTTATGGGCTGAGCGGAGCGCATCAAGGACTGTAGAATCGTCAGCACTGCCGAGAACAATAACAACATCCGCACCGGCTTTTGCAGCCATTTCCACTTCCATGGCTCCGGTATCTACGGTTTTCATATCCGCAAGGATTGTTCTTTCAGGAAAAGCTTTTCTCATGATGCGGATTGCATTCATACCCTCGCTCTTGATCAGGGGAGTCCCTATTTCGATCCAGTCCGCCCCTCCTGCGACTGCTTCCTTTGCAATCTCTACTGAGCGGTCAAGTTCCAGAAGATCAAGTGCTACCTGAATTATGGGAACGATAATATCACCTCTATCGGAAACCGAAAAATACGAAAAGCTGAATTTTCTTATCGGTTTTCCTTTTTTATTTTTTAATTTAGTTAATGTTCAAAATTATTATACTTTTAAATTTTTACTGGACATTTAAATTTTTATTGGGCATTTATTATCTTTTTGATTCATTTATTAATCCTGCTCATTTGTTGCTATCCATTTTTTAGTATGTGAGTTCTTCATTATTTATGTTGTTTTTTATTCTGGTTTTTTCTCGTGGAAATTCCTGTCTTAAAGTTTCGGTTCTACATCCCAAGTGCGGCACTAAACAGTTGTAAATTGTTGCCACAAAAAATTTTTGACCAGGAAGGACATTTAGTTTTTGGGGATATATTTTATGGAAAGGAGCTTTAAAGCGAACGAGAATGAAAATTCTTCTCAAAAATATATTACGGACGCGGAACGCAAACAGCTATTGTCTGCTTTACATTGCCGCCTTTTCTGGGTTGGGCAGCATATCCCGGATTATGTAGAGTTTGAAGGAAAAAGATACCCTCTTCATAATTATGTATGGGAAATGATTCAGAAAGAGAATCTCACCTCAGGGGAAAAGTCCCGAATAGATAAATGCATCGATATTATTTCGGCAAAAGAGAAGGAGGACGAAAAATACCTTGAAGAGAAACCTCTTACTGAAGATGAGGCAAAATCCCTGTACCACGAGACTGCAGGTCTTCTGCGTGCAATAATGGACCTTAAAGAAATTGAGAGCGGAGCTCTTAAGGAGAGCACAAAACGCTTTCAGGAGCAGTTTATCAGCCAGAGGGTCAGGGATGCCAAGCTGTGGCTTGAATTCATTAAGAACGTATCAAAGTAAAACCGCACATTTGAGGTGCGGATCAGGTTTTACTGCTGCAGTATTGACTTGGAAAATTTCGGAGCAAAGGTTATATCTCTGGTCATCATTTATGAAAAATGGATGTTATTCAAGAACCGGCACGTCATCTCAATGAAAGATTTTTCGCGGGAAGAGATCAATTATGTTCTGGATACCGCAGAAAAACTTGAACCTGTAGCCCGGGGCGAGGAAAGGTCCAGGCTGCTGGATGGAAAAATTGTTTCTCTACTTTTTTTTGAACCAAGTACAAGGACAAGGCTATCTTTTGAGGTTGCTACAGAGAGACTCGGAGGTCAGGTCCTTAATCTGGGATCAGTTGAGGCAAGCTCTGTTATGAAAGGGGAAAACCTTGCTGATACTATCCGTGTGATCAGTAAATATGCTGACCTTATTGTGCTACGTCACCCCCTCGACGGATCAGCACGGATGGCTGCGGAGTTTGCAAGCGTCCCTGTTATTAATGGAGGAGATGGCTCTGTCCACCACCCTACCCAGACTTTTCTTGACCTTTATACAATACGCAGAGAAAGCCACCTTGAAGGCTTGAAAATTGCCATGGCAGGAGACCTGAAATATGGGAGGACTGTCCACTCCCTCTGCCATGCGCTGTCTCTTTACGGAGCAGAAATGACATTCGTTTCCCCTCCAGAACTCAGGATGCCCCCTGAGATTGTCCGGGATCTTCAGAAGAAAAAAATTCGCGTAAAGGAAACGGACTCTCTTGAAGAAATTATAGGTGATGTAGAAGTTCTCTACATGACAAGGGTGCAGAGAGAGCGTTTTCCCGATCCTGAAGAATATGAGAAGGTTAAAAATAGGCTTAAGGTTACTGGTGAGCTTTTAAAATCCGCAGATCCGGGGCTTAAAATCCTTCATCCTCTTCCGAGAGTTAACGAGATTTCTCCTGAAGTGGATTCTACTCCTCACGCACGCTATTTCGAGCAAGCTTTCTATGGGGTCCCAACCAGGATGGCTCTGCTTGCTCTGGCAATGGGGGTGATTGAGTGAAAGAAAAAAGGGATTTGAAAATCCAGGCAATTGAGAACGGGACTGTTATCGATCATATAAAAGCCGGACAGGCTCTGAATGTCCTGCGCATCCTGGGAATTTCCAGCGCTTTTCGTGCAACTACAAGTTTTGTGATGAACGCTCCCGGAGCTCGAGGCAAAAAAGATGTTGTTAAGATCGAAGGCAAGGAACTCAGTGTAGAAGAGCTTAACAGAATAGCCCTTATTTCCCCTAAAGCTACAATCAACATCATAAGGGATTTTGAAGTAGTTCAGAAAAATAATGTAGTGCTCCCGTCTTATGTGGAAGGAGTTGTTCGCTGTACTAACTCAAATTGTATTTCAAACAGCAGTGAACCTATAAAATCCAAGTTTTCAGTGCTGCAGTCCGAAGAAGAGGGGGTTTCTCTCCACTGCCTGTATTGCGAGCATGTGATCTCTGAAGAGATTGCAGAAAATTTACGATAAACAAAGTCAGAATGCCCGTCACCTCAGTGGCGGGCTGAATACTGTCAACTTCCATAACTACTTTTTTAATTTATCATTAACTTATATCTGCGGACAAAATTGATATCATTTTTAATGTAATATTATTTTTAATGTAATATTCTTTTTTAATGTAATATTCTTTTTTAATGTTAAAAGTCTGTAACTACATGGGCTGAAGCCTGCAAAAAACCAAGGAACACTAATAAATAAGCACATCTGTGGCTGCCGGCTTGTCTATAATTGGGCTTTGGAACAGAAAATTAAAACTTATGAACAGCCTGGGAAATCTATTAATCATACGGGCCTGGATAAGCTTCTTCCTGCACTGAAAACTGAGAAATCTTTCCTGAAAGAAGCTAATTCTCAGTCACTTCAGGGTATTTTCGGTTTAAGGAATTCCAGTTAACTTCATTTTAACTTCATTTTAACTTCATTTTTAAGATTTTCATAAGAAAAGCACATTATTTAGGAATATCGCTCATAAAATATATTAAAAATTGGTGTAACCGGAAGGAAAATCCGGATCCGGTTAATAGTTTTTTATTTCGCTTCTGTCCTGAAACCCCCGAAAAACCGGTGGGGGAGTATAATGTTATTGTGTATTTATATGCCCGATTGCAGGTTTATAACTTCATCAGTCTGTTTCAGAGCAGACCATTGTTGTAAGCATCAAGTTTCTTATACAGGTCTTTTCCTGATGGGATTGAGCATTTTGCAAAGTAGGTACTGTCCTGCCATGCTGCACTGCTCGCCTTTACGCCTGTAGAGGAGTATTTATCCATCCACTGGTCTGCATCTGCAATTGTAGTCTTTATCTGGCATGAAGGGCATTTGGCAGCTACATCCAGTTTGGCTGCTACAAGTGCGTCGAACATTGTATAAGTTTTGTCTCCCTTCACAGTCATCTGCATAATTTCTATTGCGTGTGCCCTGGTATACACAGTGTTGCCGATTGTAATACGTTCTACGGGCCATGCTTGCGGATGATTTTTCCATTAGCCAGTGCTTTTACATTCGTTAGTTCCGCAGTCACAGGCGGCTGCAACCCCATTCAACGCAATTAGACAAATTGTCAGTAATAGGATTCTGGTCAAATACCTCATGTTTTAGGCATCAGGAGGCCGCTTTTTGAAGCCGCAAAAATAAACTAGTGTTAATTGGTTAGAAATTCCTTTTATCTTTTATATTTGCCAATAAAAAAAATTCTGAAAACTGAATTTAAGTAAAAAAATGCATATAGAAATCTCGAGTGCAATACGGCAATTCTGAGGATTTGCTGATTTTATAGCTTTGGCTTCCCATAGTATAAACGGCAGTATACTATCCAAATTACAAATCTTTTCAGTTATACTCGGATAAAAACGGAAATTGAAGAAATTGAGAAAATAATGTGAGTTAGAATCTGTGAGTTGGGAGCATAGAATTAGATTATGACAGGGATTGGAATTATAACTGAAAGGAGAATGATATGTTACTTAGTCGATTTTCTGTCACTTAGTCGATTTTCTGTTACGGGAAAAAATACTCCTTTTTGATCCAAAACATTCCAGATATTTGTTTTCTGAACTTGTAAGATCAAAAAGGCTTATATTTTATTTTCCACTTGATTGTTATCTTTCCTTAAATTTCAGTTTTTTGTTTTTTTAATGGAGTTGGGTTTTTAATAGTTTCCGTTATTAAACTGGTCAAGCGTCTCAGCCCAGGAGATTGCCTCGGGACTGGTTGAAGGACTCACTTTGTTTGTCTGACCAGCCAGCCATTCTTCAGACTTTTTGATTATGTCCAGTAGTTCGCTGAGTTCTGCCGTTTTCGGGCACGCCCCGTTTTCAACGTTTAACCTGGCTGCAATGAGTTGATGGGCCAGTATCATACGGGCATCATTCTTTACAGGCTGCTTCAACACATCGTTGATCAATGCATCTTTACCGTTATAGGGTATGTCTCCGATCTTTAATGTGAATGGGTCCATTGGTGTGGTCGGATCATCGAACCAGGCATCCGGATGATTCTTCCAGTAACCCTGAGTGAGGGGCTGTTTGCAGACTTTCTTGCAGAGGCCCGCATCCCATACAACATCGTAATTACAGTGAGGGAGGTATGTGTAGTTCACAAATCCGTAATTCGTACTATTTGTGGATGCATCGCTGTCTCCTCCCATAGGACTGAAGAAGTAGCCTGCGGGAGCTATAAATTTCACGGTGTAGTTACCTACATAGCCATCTCCGAAAGTGTAGTAGCCGTTAGAATCCGTTGTCGTATTCTTCAGGTACTTTACAGGCGGCTCGCCAGATGTCAATTGCTTATATAATTCTACCCTGACGCCTTCAAACCCGGGCTCTACCGTATTCCTGATTCCGTCGCAATTCTGGTCGTACCATACGGTGCCGTTAATAACTCCGGCTGTTGCAACCCCACTAAGTAAAATTAGACACGCCGTAAGTAATACTATTTTTGTCAGAGATTTCAAGTTTTTCCTCCTTTTTTAGTGCGTCGGGAAACCAAAAGACTTCCTGCTCAGCTTGAAAAAAACCAGCTGATCTTCTTCATTTCTTTCCCGAGAATTTTGTCTCTAATTTTCTAATAACCAGTCAGCCTTAACTTTCCCATCAGCTCTAAGCTTCTTAATTATTTAGCGTTTTTCTGTATATAGTTTACAAATGAGTAATGGGCGACCTTCCCTAATAAATATATGGATTTGTTTATAAAATCAACTCATTTTTTTATAAAGGTTAAAACTGTATTCTGAGACCTGAATAGAAAAGAATATGAGACCGGCAGATAAATCATAAAAGTATATCCGGATTTGAGGTAAAAATTTATGCTGGAAGATAAGAAAAAAACAAACATGACAGAATACCTTGATTATCAGGAGCGCAACAAACTCCTCTGGAGCCTCAGGAGTGAATTTGCCTGGGCAGGAAAAAAAATTCCAGAAATTGTAGAGATCTATGGTGAAGAGTACAGGCTGCGCGACATGGTCAGGGAACTTGGAGAAAAAAAATTCCTCAGTCCGGATGAAACTGCCGAAATAAGGTCTATTATTCCTGAACTGAAGGAAAAAGCAAAAGCAAACGAAGAATTGATCGAATCTGAAGAGCTTACAAAAGCGGAGGCAGAGTCGCTCTACGAAGAAGCAACTGGGCTTTTGCGGGCGTCAATGGAGCTGAAGGATAAGCTTGAAGGAAAAGGTGGGGAAAAAGGTGCTGACGAATTTAAGCGGATGCTTAATACCCATAAGATAGTGGACGAAAAAAGATGGCAGGAACTTATTAAGAGCCTGAAGTGATAAGTTTATTTATATTTTCCATACGTTTCTGACTTCTAAAAAGTCATACTTTGAGGAGACTCTCTTTTATTTTCCTTTCTCTTCTTTCTCATTTCTGAGAACCGCTATAAGTTCTTCCGGCTCTTCGATATAGAACTCCAGATTTAAGTCTGAGTGCGTAGTAACTTTAAGGGCCTGTTTATAGGGCGTTAAGAGCTCTAAAATGTAATAAAGTGTAAGTAGAAATGCAACTACCAGGAACTCCCCTAGAAATAGGGTTAGTTTTGCGGAGATTGGAGACGTTTCTCTTATCTGCAAACCTCTGATTATTCCTTCTACGATCAGATGTAATTGAATTGCAAGGAAAGTAAAAGTTAATAAGCGGGTAGGCCAGCGATAGGTATGATTTTTGTTCTTTGATACTGAAATCTGCAGGATGTCATCTTTTTGTAATACGAGAGGTTTGAACAGGTGTCTATGAATAAGTACCTTTTCAGGAGTTAACTTCACAGTATTACGGTTATAAAGAATTAAAACCAAAAAAGCTAGATACATAATTAAGAAGGGTAAGATATCGAAAACAGAGTTTCCAGATATATATATTGCTGAAATTATAAAAACTATCAATGCCGGAAAAACTATTTTTGCAATTCCACAGTCTCTGGACAGACTTACCTGCGCCTTTAGAACTTTACTTTCCTGCAAATTTGCGGAATCGGGTGCTAGCTGGCTTTTGTCATCCAGTTTGAAACTGAAAAAGCAGTTTTCTTGCTTTTCGTTTCCAAAAAAACTTTTCATCGGGCACCATCCCACCTTTTTTCGGAGATATTCGATAAAAGTCATTTCTTAGGCCCTCTATTGCATTGATATAAATGATTTAATCTCTTCAGCAAGATTTTGTTCCTGATTATTTTTTTGGTTTTACTGTAGTTTTATATTCATATCTCAAAATTGAGAAGTTTTGTAAGTTCTTCCGGTTCTTCAGTATATATCCAAAGTTTCAGGTTTGAGTACATTGTCACTTTAAGAATCCGCTGATAAGGTGCTCGGAGTTCGAAATTGTAAAAAAACACAAGAAGATATGTTGCTACCAAGGAGTGTGAAAGAAATAAACCGAGTTTTGCGGAAGCTGAGGCTGCTTCTTCCAGCTGCAAATTCCTGATAATCCTTTCTACAGTACGAAGCAATATAACAGGGAGAGTAGCCAGGAAAACTAAGCGCATCGGCCAGCGCAGGGAACGGTTTTCGTTCTTCTCTATCGAAATTTGCCTGATATTTTCTTTTTCGATCACAACAGGCTTTCGCAAAGATCTTTTGATTATAATTTTATCAGGCATTACCGTAACAGTACTGGGATAATGGGAAAATAATAGCAGTATGAGGGGTAAATACAGAATAAGCTCTGAAAGGACAATTAAAAAAGAGTCTTCAGGGCTATATGTCCACAATAGCAGAGAGACTATTAATGCGGAGGAAATAATTATTACAGCCCACCACTCAGGAAAAACGTTTACCTGTGCCTTAAGAATTTTTCTTTCCTGCATATATGTGGGAGAGAGGTTTTGCTGGAAGCTTCCATTTTCTAATCTAGAGTCTGAAAAACATTCTTCCTGCTTTCCTTTCTGGAATGGGGTTCTCATTGGGCACCAACCCACTAGTTTTCTGAAATACTTCCCAAAAATCATTTTATATGCCTTTACGGATGCCTTTCAATAGATGACTTACTTTCAATAGATGACTTACTTTCAATAGACGACTTAAGTTCTGTAGCCGAGGCTTCATCCGTGATCAAAGAATAATAAGAAGTCAATTCAAACCATCTTTTGTGTCTGGTCTTGATATACAGCTGTGTATCCAGATCCCTGAACCGCATTTTTTGTTTCCTTTCTATAAACAGAAGGAGGGGAAATATTGAGACCAGCAGCAGAATCGGCTTCCATTCTCCTTCTGCCACAGCGATGTAAACAAAGAATCCACAAAGGGCAATTTCTCCAATTACCAGAAGCAGGGACATTTTCTTTGAACGCTTTTCAAGCCTGTGCGGAGTCACACTTTCAATCTCTTCATAAGGAATTTCAAATTTCTTCAGTCTGAATGCATGCAGGTGTACTCCGAATCTGTCTACCAGAACTGCTGCCTCGAGAGTTTTGAGATATAGAAAGTAGTAGCAAATGTTAAGCAGGAAGAGACCTGCCAGGAAGAGTATAATGTCTTCCGGATATCTCAGAAGCAGGCTGAAACATATATAAAAAAGTACAAAAACCAGAGTTGTATTTGCAGGAAAAATCACATTTGAAGTTCGAAACTCCTGGCGATTCTCTGCTTTTCCGGAAACGGGAGGCGTATTTAAAACTTCACAGGGCTGTTTTGTTTGTAATGCCATTTTCCTGCAAACAGGGCACCATCCCATCAGTTTTTTGATCTGCTCAAAAGCAAAAATCTTGATGGGCATTTATTTTTTCTCCCTGATGATATACGAGGTTTTCCACGTCCCGTATCTTTTGTTGAAATAAATCGTTTTGTGGTTCTTTTTCTCCCAATATATTAACTGGAAATAGCTAAACCACATCCCTACCGCGAAGCCCCCTACAAGTGAAAACATTGCCTGCAGGGCAGGTCCATTCCCTTTAATGTAAAGAAGATATATCAAAATCAAAAATGTGTACCCAAGTATGTAATACAGCTTTTTCTTATCTGAATAGTCAATTACCGGATGTTTTATCAGATCGTTGTATCGTTGCATTTGAGCCTTCCAGTAAAGTATTGTGACAAATAGAGAGATGAAAGACCCGACAAGTAAAAGGATGAAGTTTACACCCCGAATCAGGTTTAAATCCAGATGAGTAATTACCAGAAAATAAGCAAATGTAAGGAATGTGTTAATTAGAAGGGTTTGGGTACTTGTTTTCCGGAACCATCCCAGATTTTTCAAATCTCCGTTTTCTTTCCCTGCTCTTTCAGGAATATCAGAATTAAAATTCTCTAAGTTAACATTTCGTCTGGCTTCAGCTGCTCCGGCGTTAGGACACCAGCCCATAAGTTTTTTAATGTATTCAGTATTCAGGTTCACAGTTCCCTCTCCTTTTCTCCAAGTACATACATTTTCTGGAACCCCTTCTCACTTTTTATATAAATTTTCATATGGTTTTCCTTCTCCCAATAAATTAGCTGAAAATAGCTTCCCCACATCAGGATCCAAGCCCCTGCAATGAAAGAATACATTGACTGAGCGTTAAGAAAATGGAGTATATGAGATAGATGAGACAGTAAAACCATAAACAAAATTAAGCCCAAAATTATGACTGAGAGAACCCAGATGAATGTTTTTTTTAAGGAAAAAAGAACAGCAGGTTTTTTTGCCAGGGTATCGTACTTATTCATCTGCTTTTTCCAGCCGAGCAAATAGGTAAGTAAAGAAAGTGAAAGGCCTAGAAGGAAAGTCTCTGAGTTTATACCCTTTTGGGATAGCAAATTTATGAGATAAAAAGTAAAGAATAGTGTTGGTAGAAGAATTCTAACGTCAAACCTGGAAAAGAGCTTGGAGAATCGGCTCAGAGCCTCAGAACCACTGGCTTTTTCTCCTCCTGATTGATCGTTTGTTTCAAAATTAGCGGGACTAATCCGGGGGTCTAATCCGGTGGTTTTTGCATAGGGATACCAGCCCATCAGTTTCCTTAAATCCTCTATAAATGTATTCATCTACCCAATCCCCCATGTTTTATCTGCCTTAATTCAGGTCTGTTCCACCAATTCTTTCAATCTTCCAAACAATTCATCAGCTATCTTTGTAGGATCGTTCGTACTCTGGAGCCTGAGCTGCATTTCCTCTGCAAAGTCCCAGAGGAGTTCGATGCATTCTCTGTACCTATCACATGAGCCGCATTCTCCTTCGTGTTCGTACCAGACCTGTATCCCGTGTTTTGCCGAGACAAAGATTATTGCGTTAACTTTAAACGGGATTGACCTGCCGAAGAGAATCCCTTTCTTTGCGTCCAGTTTCTCCACTTCTATCCTGTTTGCCCTGGCCATCTCAAGCAGGGTTCCTTCGATGCGTTTATCCATGCTCAGGAGAGCTCTTGAGATTGCCTGCCTGGAGACTCCGAAATGTTTTGCGATATTGATATTCGGGAGCCCGTTTCGGCGCAGGATCCAGAATTCAAACTGTTTTTCACCTTCCGGGAGGAACATAAGTAAACATCTGGATATTGACTATATATTGGTTGCTATCAATTGAACTTTTCAGGTCTCTTATCTTGAAGATTTTTACCCTCTCACAGGAATTTTGGAATTTTTCAATGATTGTTTGATAGTTTGGCCATAAAAGATATATTGAAAAAGGTTAAAATTTATTTACCATCATAAATATTTGTAGACTAATTTATATTTAATAAGTATATTATCAAAATGAATTATTAAAGATGAGAATAGATGAAGCCTGATATACGGAAAGAAAACGGCCCGGAAAAAAATCTGGAAATTTTGTTTCTTTCGGAAGACTCCCGAAAGATAATTCAGGCTCTCTCCAATGCAAATTCGATAAAAATCCTTCAGCTCCTGGAAACCGGGAGTATGTCGGCAGGTGAAATTGCGGAAAGTCTCGGTCTGGGTTTGAATACTCTCAAGTATAACCTGGATTCCCTTCTTGAAGTCGATTTGATAAGGGTCTCAGGGACAAAATGGAGCCGGAGAGGCAGAAAAATTAAGATTTATGAGCGTATTGAAAAAATAATAATTCTTATTCCTGGCCGCAAGAATATTAGCGAGGTCTCAGTTCTTGATCTTCTCCTGTGATATCAAAATGAAGAATTCCGAATTCATAGGGACTAATCATCTGAAGCTTGAAAAGGTGTGAACTTGAACGAAAACCAGGACGAGAATTGGAGTAAAGATAATGAGGAGTTTGGAATCGAAGTTCGAGCGGTCGTAAACTCCAGAATCTATGAACGACCTTCTTTTTTTCTCGGTATACCTTTTATTGTTGTTTTTGGAGGCATCGAAAGCAAATACGAGAGTATTTTTTCTATTGAATACGCAGGAAAAAATGTGGTTGTACTTTATCATGGTCTTTGCCTCATTTCAGCTGAGGACAGGCTTCTTATTCGCGGAAAATGGTACCGAGGAAAAAAACTGGGAATACAGGGAAATGTTGTTATTGCGGAAAGGGTAGAAAATCTGAGTTCTGGAATTGTGTTTGAAAAATCATAACACCTTTTGAGTTCAGGTCGTCCATGCAAAATTTTCAGGTCAGCAGTGTCTAAAAATTAATACCAGGGTGGATATGGCTTTGAAGAAATTCTTTTTCTCTATCTTCTGTTCAACGTCAGTAAATGAGACTAAGTAATTGATATCAGGTGGAATTTTTGTGAGAAATTTTAGACGAAGTTTAATGCTCGGAATTTCCCTTTTGGTGTTGATACTCATGTCACTCTTTGTGGTCGTCCCCTATCTTCTAGTCGGGCCTCCCACTCCTATTTTTTCTGTTCGAAACCATGATGCTGGAGTTCATGAACTCAGGGTAGAGATTTTTAACTCAAAAAATAATTCCGTATTTGATGAAATATACGAGCTTTCAGCAGGAGAGGAAATCTATCGTGCGAAACCTTTCAGGTTCCTTTTTCCAGGGTTTGAAGGTGAGGATTATACATTCAAATTTACACTTGATAATAGTCTTAAGGAAATATATAGCACGAATATTCGGCCTGGAACACTATTGATGTGGAACTCTACGCCGATTATGCTGAAGGCCAGTCTCTCTCTATAGGCGAAATGACTGTCTAAGACGCCTTCCAGGTTAATCTGACAAAAATGATTTTTTTGGGGTTTTTTGGGATTTGCAGGACTCCTTCAGGTTCATGAGAGTTTTTTCAGCTTCTTTTTCAGGAACCTGCATTTCCCGGATGGTGGTCTTATATGAAATTTGCTTGCAGGCAGGTAACCGTGTCTGTGTTGTGGGATGATATGGTGTTTCAGACTTCAGGGGTCGGATACCTGAATACAAGCACCATCCTATTTCCTATTTAATAAAATTTATAATTTTCGCTGCGTTGACATAAGGATAATCTTAAATGGGGCACTATCCGGCAGTTCGAATGGTTAGAAGAGTAATAGAAGAGCAAAAATAACATGGAAATTGTGTAAAAAGGTTAACGCAAAAATAAAGTTGACAGATAATAATAAAGGCTGACCGGATAATAATAAGGCCAACCTTCATAATTGTTCCGGATCAGTCCTTACAGCCCAAGGACATCGTCCATAGAGTAAATTCCGGATTCCTGTTCACAGATCCATTCAGCTGCACGCACCGCTCCTTTGGCAAAGATCTGGCGGGAGTGAGCCATGTGCCGGATCTCAACCCTTTCGGAATTTCCTACAAAGAGTACTGTATGATCTCCGGTAATATCTCCTCCACGCACGGCATGGATACCGATTTCTTTACCTCGGGGAGCAATTCCTTCCCTTCCGTACACGTACTCTTTACCTCCCAGAGCTTCACTGATAACATCAGCTGCGCGAAGGGCAGTTCCGCTCGGAGCATCCTTTTTCTGGTTGTGATGGGCCTCGATAATTTCAATATCGTAATCTGCAAGATACTTTGCAGCTTCCCTCACTATCTTAAAAAAGACATTAACGCCCACGGAATAGTTCGGAGAGATGACTGCACTTACATGATTTTTCCGGATAGCTTCATCGATTATTTTCCGCTGGTCCGCATTAATGCCTGTAGTTCCTATTATGAGGTTTACTCCGCATTCCGCTGCAATAGGAGCGTTTAAAACAGTTGCACCTGCTGCAGTAAAATCAATAAGGACATCAGCCTGAGTCTTTTTCAAGACCGTTCCGAGATCTTTTACATCCGAAATCTGGATTCCCAGGTTACCCACATGGGCAAATTCCCCTGCATCCTTTCCGATATTACCTATATCAAAAGCGGCAACAAGCTGCATATTTGTAGAACAGGTGATGTTCTCTATGATTAAGGAACCCATCCTGCCACAGGCTCCGAGTACTGCTGCGTTGATCATTCCATTACCCCCAGTTTCCTGAGCTCGTTCACAAGCTTTGCCTGATTATCATCACTGATCGGAGCGAGTGGAAGCCTCAGGTGCCCACTTGCAAGCCCGACAAGCTCTGCAGCTTTCTTTACCGGGATCGGGTTCGTCTCAAGGAAAAGGGCACGGATCAGTGGGGCTATCTCGAAGTGGATCTTCCTTGCTGTTTCGTAATCTCCTTTGAGGGCTGCGTTTACCATCCCTGACATTTTGTCAGGCACTATATTTGCAGCAACTGAAATGACTCCCTTGCCTCCCATGGAAATGATCGGAAGAGTCAGTCCGTCCTCACCTGAGAGAACTACAAAGTCATCATCTATAGTATTTTCAAGAATTTGAGAAACTTTAGCGGCGTTCCCGCTGGCTTCTTTGATTCCGATGATGTTTTCTACTTTTGCAAGTTTGGTAATTACATCTACAGGCATATCCTGTCCTGTCCGGGATGGGACATTGTAGAGGATCATAGGGATATCTACTGCCTCTGCAATTTTCTTGAAATGGGCAAGAAGACCTGCAGGATTTGGCTTATTGTAATAAGGAGAAATAAGAAGTACGCCATCAACACCCGCATCCGCGGCATGTTTTGTGAATTGGAGGGCTTCTTCTGTATTGTTTGAGCCTGTTCCCGCAATTACAGGAACCTTTGCACACTCAATTGCAATGTCGATTACTTCTTCATGCTCGGCTGCGGAAAGGGTTGCCGATTCTCCGGTTGTGCCACAGGGCACGATACCTGAAACCCCTCCCTCTTCAACAAATGCTATGTTCCTCTGTAGACCTTCCCTGTCAATCCTGTCGTTGTTCGTAAAAGGAGTGATCAGGGCAGGCATTGCTCCTTCAAACATATAGATATCCCTGCCTGTTTCCCGGAAATAAGTTATTTATCTATTCGGACTTATCAGTAGACTTTCATACGTGCAACTTTTCTTGTGACGTAGCCTGCAACCCTGTTTCTAATTACTTTGCTCTCAATGGTTGTATACTTTGTCACAAGTGCTTTGTTAGTCTCAAAGTCCTTTGTAAAAACTTCTCCGTAGTTTTCAAGCAGGCTAAATGCAGTTCTTTTGATGTTTGTCTCTCTTATATTTCCCATCGTATCTCCTCTTGGATTTTTATTTTTATTACAGTTATTCAAGTTTTTGTGGTTTATTCAACCATGTTTCCATATGAATTCTGGTTAATGTGAAGCTGGAAAAAGAAGCAATCCTATTATCCTGGTTTTCTTCTATCTCCGATTAATGAATTAGCGGAAACTGGATGCAAAAATTTGATTATACTGATTTTGTCGACTAATAGGTAACTTGAGATTTATAAGTTTTGGGGTGAAAAAATATTTTTGGGAAACGCTCCTGTCTTTTCCCCGGATATTTTTTTCTTTTCATTAATCCCTTTAGGCCTCTTCCGCCCAAATTTACCTGTCCTTATGTTCTTGTTTTCTGTTCTTATTTTCTGTCGGGTTCTGTCTTTTCTCTATTTTTTCCTGGTCTGTTTCTCTTTACATAATCAGTTTTTCCAAGGAAACGGTCAATAGTTCCTGCATTTGTAAAAACAGGCTCTCTTGCCCCTTTACGGTTAAAAGTAAGCCCGAACAAAACGAAGAGAAGACCAATTTCGGGTTTTGCCTCAACGCTAATTGCCCCTATAAGGATCAGGGATGAAGCTGCAAGCCCCTTAAGAGCACCCTTTCTATAGGAAAGATAACCTGTTCTTTTATAAATTCGGATGTCCCGAACTGTCAGGAAAAGGACTACGAAATAGGCAAGCATTGCAATTTCCAGATACATTCTTTTCTCCATTCCTTTTTGTCTCTGTGCCTTATCTCCGTTGCAGGCTGATTTTCAGATCATATACTTGCAGATAAATTGCGCTGCTTATTCTGAAGCCGGTAACGGTACAGGACTACTATCACAATATGTTTTCTCGTGCAGTAAGGTGATAATATTAGATGTAATAATATTATCGGTAAATAAGGTCCAATACTATTTGGTAAATAAGGTCCAATATTATCGGTAAATAAAATCCGATACTATTAGTAAATAAGATCCGATACTATTGGTAAATAAGATCCGATACTATTGGTAAATAAGGTCCAATATTATTGGTAAATAGGACTCGGGTCAATAAGTAATGTGTGAATATAGTCCAGTGAGCAGATTCTGGTAATAGACTATTAGTGAGTAAATTATAACATCACACGTAAGCAGGTTATAAGAGACCATAGGTAAGTAAATTATTTGTGTACAGGTAAGCTGATTAGCAGATTATTTGTGAATAAGTAAGGATAGATATTGGTAAGATTCCAGTAACTGATAGGTACTCTCTGTAATCTGTAGATATTGTTAGTAATTGATATTATATTCAAATAATTCCCGGATCCAGGAGTCCGCTAAGGATTAAAAGTCCAATGAAAAGAGGCTGATGGATGAAATATATGGATAGCGAATGCTTCCCTATCCAGGATAAAGGCTTTTGACCCGGAAACTTATCAGCTTCAGGTGCCTTAAATTGTCTTTTTCCATTTTTATATAATGAATTCCCGAGGAAAATTCCTGTAAGCAGTACCCCAAACCAGGGGAACAGAGGAAAATAATCAAGGGTTGCAAAACCTTCAGGTCTGAAACCCAGCCAGAGAAGAGCAGAAAACCCAAAGACCCTGTCTTTAAGATAGAACCCTATAAGTCCGAAAAACAAGCCAAAGAGAAGGTTTTCTTTTTCGTACTTCAGAAAAGGGTAGGCAAGCAATGCCGATACTCCAAAAAAATGCAGGATCCCAAAGAGAATATACTGTCCGGGGAAAAAAATCCAGGTTACTCCCGTGATTACGAGCCCCATTGAAAAAAGCCTCAATCCTCTTTTGAGATATCGGGAAAAATTCTCCACAGGCTCTCCTGAGGCTCTGCTTGCAAGAGCTCTCGAGTGACTTATTGAAAGGGCAATTCCGGATATCAGGATGAAGAGGAAAGCTGCGCCTCTGCCTATATAGTAAAAAGTGCCGGATCTTAACTCAACATCGGCAAGCCCGAAAAAATCGAGGTCATAGAGAAAGTGGTATATGAGCATTAAAATTACGGCAAAGCCCCGCAAACAATCAATTTCCCAGAAGCGGTTTGAGTGCTTTTCCATAAATTTTTCTCCAAATTACCCGGTATTTCCGCCAGTAAAGTGCCTTCCTCTCTAAAGAGAGCCGCACTTATATAACCTGCGGGATACAGGAATTAGAGAATCAATTATCTTTACTTTTATTTTCTCTTCTGGACTGCCAGCAAAATCCCAAAGCCTGCCAGGCTGCCTGCAAACAAATAGAAGGGGGTGATTATTTTGTTTCCCTGTTTCCGGGTCTCTTTTTTTTCTGCCAATTCTTTCGAAAGGGATTTTCCGGCAGCTGCAGCCACAGGTCTACCCTCGTCCCATGAACTGCCGGTCAGGTGAATGCTGTCTTTTTCATCGTTTTCCTCTTCTGTTAGTCCCAAATCTTCAGGCTCTGTACCTGTAAGTGCCATCCGTTTGGAGGTTTTTCTATCCTCGGGCTCTTCAGACGCCATGATCTGAGAAGAAGCTGCAGATGTCTGCATAATGGCGTTTCCTTTTGCATCAAACAGAATTTCTCTTTCCGAGTTTTCCAGTTTGATTTCAAGCCTGTTTGAAGGTAATGATCCGGTGCTGTACCTGTAACTGAATTTTCCGTCTTTTCCAGCTTTCAGCTTTTGAATTGTTGTAAGCTTCAGGCGAACACCGGAAGATCCGTCTTCTGCTATGCCTTCTACCCTGACTTTATACTTTCCAGGAGAAGTTCCGGAATAGGATACGGTAGCAATTCCCTCGTCTGCCCAGGCACTCTCTGTTTTTGGTATAACCGTTTTAATTTTTACTTTTAGGTTTTCAACTTCTTCTGCCCTTACAGTAAAGAGGTTATTAAAATTAAGGAATTCAATGTTTTCAAATTCATAAGTATATTCTTTCAGGTAAACAGGCACTGTTTTTTCAAAAGAAACCGCGACTTCTATTTCCTCCTCTGGAGAGGCAAATCCGCTAATTATAAGAGTGTCCCCAATCTTTGGGTTTTCAGGACTTATCTCCCAGTCCGTTACCCTGGCATTTGCAGAAGAAACTGCAGCTCCGAAAGACAGGAATAATGTAATGAGCAAAAATAATAAGAACTTCAATTCGGTCCTGTTCAACCCGGGCACGGCAGACTTCATAGACTTCTTTCCATATTTTAACTTAATTCATTACTTTAATTATAGTTACAAAATATTGGTCATAATTTATAAATCATAATTTATAATTTACAAATCATAATTTATAATTTATGAATCATAATTTATAATTTATAAATTATGAATTAAGCCGCTTATTTCTTACCTATTCATTTTAAGCCAGTTTTCATATAAGTCCCAGCCCCGGTCCCAGGTGTGGAATTAGCCCGAATAAAAATATGTTTATAAAACCATGAATCATTACTACAAAAGCGAGGCTTCTTGTCCTGTAAAAGAAATACCCGAGTATACATCCTGCGAGAAAAGTGTATCCCATTTCGTAAGGAGTTCCATAACTTGAATGCATCATTCCGAATAACAGGCTTGCAAGCAGGATGCTTCCTGCAGGTCCCAGGAACTTTTCGAGGCTTGTCTGGATAATTCCCCTAAAGATAAGTTCTTCTATCAGACCTACTACGAATATCATTACAATTGCAAGCTTCAGGAGGTTAATGGATGAAATATCCGGTATAAGTGGGCTTGTCTGGATGAACAGATACTCTATCTCCGCAAAGATAAGGCCTCCAAGAATCGAAAATGGCAGATAAACTCCTATTTTCTTGAGCAGATCTGTTTTCTTTTCTCCAGGAATTTTATGATGAACACTTATAATAGTTATTGGAATTGTCATGGGGGCGTATATAAAGATAAAGGAGTAAAGGTTTGACTCAAAAAAGATAGGCATTGAAAGATTCACCAGCCTGAGAATTGGCAGGAGCATGAATGCCTGGTAGACCTTGCGTGTTTCAAGTTTTTTTGAAACTATTATTGAAAACGAAAGGAGAATCATAAGTAAAGTATAAGCAATTGCAGCCTCCTGTATTCTTCCGCTAAAGATTAACAGTTCGGCAAAAGCAACAGCAATTACAGGGGCTCCTGCAGAGAATAGCTTTCTTAAAAATACGTTTTTTTCCTCAGTTTTCATCCCATACATCTTTCTAAACTCCGGCAAAGAGATCTGTCCTGTTTCCAGCTCTGAGGCTGGATATTCTGGAGAGGCCATCTTCAATCCCCCTTAGTAACGTTAATCCAGAGATGTGTACTTCTGTAAGGCGTATTTTTTTCTGTTTCATTAAAGAGCAGAAACTCCAGTTTCATGTCTTTTCCCTCGATAGGTGGGGTAAAAGTGACTGGCTCTTCCCAGGTTTCGTTATGGCCGAGGCTGATATATCTCTGACTTTCAGGAAGAGGCAGGGGACGGTTTCCAAGCCGAAGTTCCAGCGTATAATCCATAGTCCTGTACTCATGATTGGTAATTCCGACTATAACTGTCCCACTACTCCCTGGCAAATATTCTGTTGGGTAATTCTCAGCTACTCTGTCAGGTCCGAGGATATAGAATTCAGTAAATGACTCTCCTGCTTTGGGATTTCCTATCACGTAGATAAGGCTGCCAAAAGAAGCTACAATAAGGATTACAAGTAATGCTGCAAAAGCTTTGTCAGCTCTGGAACCGGGCTCTTCAAGGAGCTCTGTTTTCAAAGCAGAAATAGAGTCTTCAACTGTTATCTTAAAGGCTTCGGATTCGGGCAGCTTGAGCCTTCTATAATATGCTACCGCACAAATAAGTATAGTAAAAACCGAAAGACCTGTAAGTATGGGGATTTCCCTGATTCCCCACTGGGTATAGTTCATTACGAGTCCCATAAGCGGGACTACGGCAATACTTAACCCGAAAGATAGAAGAGCTCTCTCAATGCCCTCAAGATCTTTTTTCGCAGGAAGTAATACTCCTGTCAGGGCATATCCCGGCAAAAATAAAACCAGAATCAGCCCAAGGACCGTACGCAGAAAGCTTCCGCTGAGTGCGGGCACAAGTATGAAGATATCAGCAAGGATTACAAGACCTGCTGCAAGCAACAGATCTAAAGGAAGTTGTCTATTTCCAGCCATTTTTATCACTGAGAAAATATTTAGTATTCTTTCTTCCTATATTTTATACTTATGTAAGCTTTCTACAAATTTCCTATAATGATTAGTTTTAATATTTATTCACATAATTATTTAAAATTTACATTTTTCACATTCATACTTTTCTGATATTAAGTTTCAATAACTTTTAAATAATATATATTTTAAAGCACTGTTGAAAAAACTGAGAAGCTTAAAGTAAAGTTATAGCCAATACCCAAACAGGGAAGCCCTCCATACATAATAAGCAGAAGTTCCCCGTCTTGATATTGGTATTCCCGGATATTACCCCCTGACTTCGAGCAAACAGTAATTATCTGCAAATAATAATTATTGCAAAGTAGTTGTCTGTGAATAGTAATTATCTGTAATATTTATAAAGTTCTTTCTGCGGTTTATTCATCAACTTTTTTATTGTAATTCCTTAATTCCTTAA
>OBLN01000085.1_pt1 | contig 33687 bp, 31 predicted proteins | sample 1519301 | NCBI WGS metagenome assembly OBLN01 (sample SAMEA2452533, study PRJEB22499) | sediment metagenome | reverse complement strand
CACGCCCCATCATCACGCCCCATCATCACGCCCCATCATCACGCCCCATCATCACACTTTTGCATCACTCGAATACAAGCAAGGAGTCTTCCTGTATATGAAATCAATCCGCATCAATTATCCCGCTGCACTGACCGGGATCCTTTTTATTGCCGCCTTCTGGTTCGTCTTCGGCACGGCCATCTCCGGCATGGTGCATGACTGGGAGGTGGATCCCAACTATTCACACGGGTTTCTGATCCCATTCATCTCCGGTTACCTGGTATGGCAGAAACGCGAGGCGCTTGCCCGCATCCCGGTTGATCGCTCCTGGTTCGGCCTGCTGGTGCTTGCCGGGGGGCTGGCGTTGTTTCTGGTCGGCACGGTGGCGGGGGAGTCGTTCACCATGCGCTTTTCCATGCTGGTGGTGCTGGGCGGGGCTCTGCTGTTCGCTTTCGGTTGGGGGATATTTCGTGAGCTTGCTTTCCCCTATGCCTTTCTGATTTTCATGATTCCGCTTCCTTATGTGCTCTATGACGCCATCGCTTTTCCCTTGAAACTGCTGATCACCGAGTATTCCGTCGCGGTGCTCAAGATGGTGGGCGTTCCGGTGATGCGTGAGGGCAATATCATTCATCTGACCAGCACGACCCTTGAGGTGGCTGATGCTTGCAGCGGCATCCGTTCCATGATCTCGCTTCTGGCGCTCTCTACAGCGATAGCCTATTTTTTCCTGGCGCGCAGGTGGAAGCAGATTGTGCTGGTGGCCCTGGCCATTCCCATTGCCATGGTTGCCAACGCCATTCGCGTGATCGGTACCGGTCTGCTGGCGAGTCGCTACGGGGCTGGAGTTGCGCAAGGGTTCTTCCATGAATTTGCGGGCCTGGTGATTTTTGCCGTGGCGATGGTAATGCTGATGATTTCAGCGGTGATTCTGAGCAAGATCGGAGGGGAAAAATGATTGCGCGGTTGGTGATCGTCACTTTGATTCTTGGTATTTTCGGCTGGTATCTTCAGGGACACTCCTTTCATGAGCGGATGCCACTTCAGACGCCCTTACAGGAGTTTCCCCGCCAGATGGGTGGATGGCAAGGCAGGGATTATTTCTTCAGTGAAGTCATCCTTGAGCAGCTGCGGGTGTCGGACTACATCATGCGGGTCTACCGTCAGGATGATGACCGGGGCGTCTCTCTTTATCTCGGCTACTATGAGACACAGGGCGAGGGTGCCCAGATTCACTCTCCCCGGCACTGCCTGCCGGGCGGTGGGTGGTATCGAGAGTCGGAGCAGGTTCGTACCGTCAGGGCCGGCGGACGTGATATCGATGTGGTGCAGGCAGTCTACCGCAAGGATGATTCGCGCGAAGTTTTTATTTACTGGTATCAGATGAAAAATGCTGCAATTACAAATGATTATATGCTAAAAGTTCAGATGGTTTTGAATTCTCTGAAGTATGGTCGCAACGATGCGGCTTTCGTCCGTTTGTCTGCGCCTGTGACCAGTTCTGTGGAAGAGGCGGTGACGCGTGTCGAGGATTTCATGGAAGATTTCGTGCCGCAACTTGACCGGTTTCTGCCGGAGTAAGATGTGCCACTACGCTGAGAAATGCTGAAAAGAGTCAAAATCCATCAACACCAAGGCACCAGGGGAAGACAAATGACAAGGTCGCCAATGAAAAGAATCAAGGTGATTTTGACAGGATTAACAGGATTGGCTGGATGACTGCATATTTCGTTTTTTAAGCCTTTCCTGGTGTCTTGGTGTATCCTTCGTGACTTCGTGTTGAAATGGTTTTAAGATTTTGTTTATGACCCATCTTGCCTTCATCATCATTTCCATCTCCCTGGCGGCGCTGTATGGCGCTTTTTTGCTGTTTCGCAAGGGATTGACTCTCTGGGTGGTCGGTCTGCTGCTGGCGTTCGTTGCCACCGGCTGCCTGGAGGCGTTCGATTATCTGTCTCTCCTGCGCCCCGAAAAGCTCTACCTGTATAAAAAATGGGCTCTGTTTGCGGAATCGTTTCTGCCGCTGGGATGGCTGTTTTTCTCCCAGCGTTTTGCCCGCACCAAAGGGATGTCGCACATCCAGTGGCTTTTTCTCCTGATTGCCGCTTTGCTGCCGGTTGCGGCGGTGTCGATTCCGTTGGAGCAGTTTTTCTACAGCCCCGATTTCGGCGAAGAAAAGCTGCTGTTTCTCGGCAACCCCGGATACTTTTTCTACATTACCCTGATGGCTGTTCTGATTGTTTCTCTGGTCAACCTGGAAATTACGTTGATGAGCGCGCAGCGCGCCGATCGCTGGAAGATCAAATTTGAGGTCATCGGCGCAGGGGTCATTATCGGTTTTTTTATCGTTTATTACAGCCAGAGCCTGCTGTACCGCTCGATCGACATGGGGCTTGCACCGACGCGCGCAGCGATGCCTGCGGTGGGCATTGTGCTGATGGCCTTCTCCCGGCTGCGGCGCGGTGATGCCGGTGGGGTGCGATTGTCGCCGGATATGGCGTATCGCTCGGTGGTGATTTTTGTCGTCGGGCTCTATTTCATCGGCATCGCGCTGGTCGGCGAGGGATTGAAGTATTTTGGCGAATCCGCTCAGCGCTCGGTGCTGACGGTGGTGGCTTTTGCCGGGTTTGCCCTTCTGATGGCAATCTTTCTGTCCGATCGGGTCAAGCGCCGCATCAAGGTGACCCTGCACAAGCATTTTTACCGCTCCAAATACGATTACCGCCAGCAGTGGCTGGAGTTCACCAGTCGTATCGGCGCGGCGCGCGACGGGGATGATCTGTCTCATAAAATTCTTTCTTTTTTCTGCGAGGTGTTCGGATTTCAGGGTGCCGGGCTCTACCTGGAGGATCGAGAGCGGGGGCGCTACGTTCAGACGGCGCGCTATGAGCGGTGCGCCCTGGTTGGGGAAATCGAATCGAAACACCCTTTGATGGAGAAGATGCGCGCGCGGGAGTGGATTGTCGATCTGGATGAGGAGGACCCCGCCGGCATCCTGACTGAATCGAGTACCTCGCGCTGTTTCTACCTGGTGCCGTTGCGGACGGAGACGCAGCTGGAAGGGATGATTGCTCTGGAGGGTGCGCTCAACCCGTCGGAGAAGCTCACCTACGAAGACTACGATCTGATGAAGGCCCTGGGGCGGCAGGCGCTGGCTGCGCTCATGAACGTGCGGCTGTCGCAGGAGCTGTCCGCCGCACGCGAGATGGAGCTGATGGGGCGCGTGTCGGCCTTTGTGCTGCATGATCTCAAAAATCTCGTCTCCAACCTGGGGTTGGTGGTCGACAACGCGCGCGATTACATCGATGACCCGGAGTTCCAGCAGGATATGATGGAGACTCTGCAGGGCACGGTCGATAAGATGAAGGGCCTCATCCAGCGCCTGCGCAACCTGCAGGAAAAGCGTGAGTTGAAGCGTGACTCTGTCGAACTGCGAGAGCTTGTGGATGAAGCCCTGGGACAGGTGTCTCATCCGGCTGTGAAGATTTCAGGTGCCGAGGTCGAGGCCGAGGTGGATGCGGAAGAGATTCGCAAGGTGGTGCTCAACCTGGTTCTCAACGCCCTGGATGCGACCGGCAACAAGGGCCCGGTCCAGGTTGAGGTGGGGCGATCAGTTTCCGCCTTTATCCGGGTCTCCGATGAAGGGGAGGGGATGTCCGAGGCGTTTATGCGCAGCCGCCTGTTCCGGCCTTTCGAGACGACCAAAAAGAAAGGCTTCGGCATCGGGTTGTATCAATGCCGCCAGATCGTTGAAGCGCACGGCGGGCGGATCGAGGTTGAGAGCGAGGAAGGCAGGGGCAGCACTTTTACCGTCTGGTTGCCCTGATCTGCAGATATCGTGTTTTTTCTAATGTTTACACTCGGTTGGAATTGTGGAAGAATACATCGTAGAATTGATTAAAATGAGTCACTGTAAGGCAAATGAACGCGCGCCCCTTTGAGGTGAAGAGATATGATGGAACCCATGGACATGGAACGCATTCTGGCATTTCTTCGCGAGCACAAGAGTGAGATCAGGGAGCGCTTTGGTGTGACGAGGATCGGCTTGGCGGGGAGTCATGCCCGTGGTGAAGCTGGTGCCCAAAGTGATATTGATATTATTGTGAAGTTAGAAAGCAGTAATTCTTTTAGAAGTTTTTTCGGTTTGCTCCATTATCTTCAGGATTCTCTGCCTGCTCATATCGACCTCGCTACTGAAGATAGCCTGAAGCCTTTGGTGAAGGAATCTGTTTTAAAGGATATCCGCTATGTTTAAGCGTGATATCCGACTGTATATTTCTTGAAATTGCCCGCCTGGAAGAATCTCTTCAGGATAGCTAATGATGGTCTGTATAACTTTGTCCAATGAGGTATGAATATTGAAAAATCTACTCGTGACCGGTGGCTGCGGCTTTATCGGCGCCAATTTTATTCGTCTTGCCCTGCAGCAGAACTCGAACATTCGCATCATCAATCTCGATTGCCTGACCTATGCGGGCAACCCCAAAAACCTTGAAGGGATTGCGGAAGGGGGAACTTACCGCTTTGTCAGGGGCGATATCTGCGATGCGGGTCTCGTGAACGATCTCTTCCAGCATGAGCAGATCGACACGGTCGTTCATTTTGCGGCCGAAAGCCACGTGGATCGCAGCATCGACGGGCCGGCGCAGTTCATTCAGACCAATATCGTGGGGACCTTCAACCTGCTGGAAGCGGCTCGCAAAGCATGGGCACAGGGTGCGTCCGATCACCGTTTTCTCCATGTGAGCACCGATGAGGTCTATGGATCCCTGGGTGAAACGGGTTACTTCACTGAAGTGACCCCTTACGATCCGCGCTCCCCTTATTCGGCCAGCAAGGCCTCTTCCGATCATCTGGTCAGCGCCTATTTTCATACCTACGGTCTGCCGGTGCTGATCACCAACTGTTCCAACAATTACGGCCCGTACCAGTTTCCGGAAAAGCTCATTCCCCTGATGATCAACAACGCGCTGAACGGCAGGGATCTGCCGGTTTACGGCGACGGCAGAAACGTGCGCGACTGGCTCTATGTCGAGGATCACTGCGATGCGATTCTGCGTGTCCTTGAGAAGGGGACTTTGGGCGAGACCTACAACATCGGCGGCAACAACGAGCGGCAGAATATCCAGATCGTGAAAGCGGTCTGTGACCTGGTGGACGAGATGGCCGCCCCTTTGGCAGAGGGCCGCAGCCGGCGCGAGCTGATCACCTATGTCAAAGACCGGCCGGGACACGACCGCCGCTACGCCATCGATGCCTCGAAAATCCGTGATGAGCTGGGATGGGAGCCCAAAGTGGTCTTTGAGGAAGGTATCCGTCGCACCATCCGCTGGTATCTGGACAACCCGGCATGGATTGAGAGTGTTCTCGACGGCAGCTATCGTGAATATTACGAGAAGATGTATAACGGTAGGTGATGATGGTGCGTGATGATGGTGCGTGATGATGGTGCGTGATGATGGTGCGTGATGGAGGGGTGTGATGGAGGAAAGGTTAACTCTCACTGTGATTTAATTGCTTGGAAACTGGGAATAGAATTTGTTACCGACATTTATCAGTCTACACAGACTTTTCCAAAGCATGAAATATACGGGTTGACGAGTCAAATGAGACGTGCTGCTGTCTCTGTCCCTTCAAATGTCGCAGAGGGTGCAGGACGTAGATCAAGGGCCGATTTCCGACGCTTTTTAAATGTGGCCTTGGGTTCTCTGGCAGAACTGGAGACTCAAATTATCATTTCCAGTAACCTGGGATATCTTGAAGTTCAGAAAAAAGAAGAATTTTTTGGAAAAACAGTACGCATTCGAAAAATGATCTTTGGTCTCATCAACAAACTTGGACGTGAGCTGTGCGAATGAATTTAAACGACCCCCATCACCGATCACGCAATTCCCATCACGAAGTTTCATCACCCAGAACCGTCTCCCTCATCGGCGCAAACGGCATGCTGGCGCAGATGGTGCGCCGTGAAGCCCCGGCACAGTGGGATTTTGTGCTGCTGGATCTGCCCGATTTTGATCTGACGGACAGAGAGCAGGTGCTTGATGCACTGACTGAGCTGCAGCCCGATGTGATTATTAACTGCGCAGCGTATACCAACGTGGACGGGTGTGAGAGCGAGCAGGATATTGCCTTTGCAGTCAACGGCGCCGGGCCGAAGCATCTTGCTGAGGCTGCATTGGCCTGCAACGCCACCCTGGTGCACATCTCGACCGATTACGTATTTTCAGGCGACAAGAGCGAACCTTATACGGAGGAGGACGCTCCCGGCCCGAAATCGGTCTACGGCCGCTCGAAGCTCGCCGGCGAAAAGGCAATCATCGAGAGTGGGCTGGATCGGTTTTTCATTGTGCGCACCAGTTGGTTGTACGGCCCCGGCGGCAAGAACTTTGTCGAGACCGTACTGCGCCTGGCGGCCGAGCGCGAAGAACTGAGAATCGTGGCTGATCAGACCGGCAGTCCGACCATGACCCGGGATCTGGCCCGGGCATTGTTCAACCTGCTGGCGACCGGGCGTTACGGGGTCTATCATTTTTCGGACGAAGGCGCCTGCAGCTGGTATGATTTTGCCTGTGCCGTTCTCGATCTGGCCAAAGTCAACGGCATGCCTGTGAAGGCGCATAAGATCCATCCCATTCGCACAGAGGAGTTCCCCCTGCCCGCGCCGCGGCCGCGCTATTCGGTTTTTTCGAAAGAGAAATACGTGACGGTGACACGGCAGGAGATACCTCGCTGGCAGGAAAGTCTGAAGGATTATTTTTTGTTGAAGAGGCGTGATGGAAAGGTGTGATGGAAAGGCGTGATGGAAAGGTGTGATGGAAAGGTGTGATGGAAAGGAACATTCAATGCCCACAGGAATAAAAAAAGGAATTATTCTCGCCGGCGGGGCGGGGACTCGGTTGTATCCGCTGACGTTGGTGGCCAGCAAACAGCTGCAGCCGGTTTACGACAAGCCCATGATTTATTACCCGCTTGCCACCCTCATGGCGGCAGGCATCCGTGATATCCTGATTATCTCAACCCCGCAGGACATACCGCGTTTTGAGGATCTGCTGGGAGACGGCAGCCGCTGGGGAATCCGCCTCAGCTACGCAGTGCAGCCTGAACCGAAAGGGATTGCCCAGGCTTTTCTGATCGCTGAGAATTTCATCGCCGGCGATCCGGTCTGCCTGATCCTTGGAGACAATCTGTTTTACGGAAAGATGGGACTTGATGGCATTGTTGCGGAGTTTAACGCAGGTGCGCGCGTGTTCGGCTATCCGGTGACGGATCCGGAGCGCTACGGGGTGGTGGAGTTCGATCGTGCGGGCAAGGTGTTAAGCATCGAGGAGAAGCCGCAGAAACCCAAATCCCACTACGCGGTCCCGGGTCTTTATCTCTATGACGGCAATGTGGTGGAGCTGGCCCGCAACCTGAAACCTTCCGCTCGCGGCGAACTGGAAATCACCGACCTGAATCTTGAATACCTGCAGCGTGGTGAGTTGATGGTGGAAAAGCTTGGGCGCGGCATCGCCTGGCTCGATACCGGCACTCACATGAGCCTGCTTGAGGCCAGCCATTTCATCGGAACCCTTGAAGCACGCCAGGGGCTTAAAATTGCCTGTCTGGAGGAGGTCGCCTTCTCAAAAGGGTTTATTGACGAAACGCAGATGCAGTCTGTTATCGATCAGACTCCCAAGTCGAGCTATCGAGAGTACCTGGAAGCGGTTCTGCGGTGGCATGAAGGCGAGGTGTGAAACGGTGCAGGTCATAAAAACCGAAATTCCCGACGTCCTGATTATCGAACCGAAGGTGTTCGGCGATGATCGGGGTTTTTTCTTCGAAAGTTACAATGAGCGGACGTGGCAGCAGGCCACGGGATTGCAGCGTCACTTCGTGCAGGACAACCATTCCCGCTCACAGAAGGGGGTTCTGCGAGGGCTGCATTATCAGCTGCAGCAGCCGCAGGGCAAACTGGTGCGTGCCGTGCACGGCGAAGTATTCGATGTGGCTGTCGATCTCAGGCAGGGCAGCGATTCTTTCGGGCGCTGGGTCGGTGTAAAGCTCAGCGCTGAAAACAAGCGCCAGCTCTGGATACCTGAAGGCTTTGCCCATGGGTTCCTGGTGCTGTCGGATGTGGCTGAATTTCTTTATAAAACCACTGATTATTATGCGCCGGAACATGAACGGACCCTGGCCTGGAATGATGCGTCTCTGGGGATTGAGTGGCCGCTGGATGGAGAACCGCTTTTGTCGCAGAAGGATCAGCAGGGGCTGTCTTTACACCAGGCTCCCGTTTATGACGGGGAACAAGGGTCTCTAATTGCCTGATTCTGTTAACGGAGGGTGCGTGGAAAAACTTCTGATTGTCGATGACAGCGAAGAAATCCGCAAACAGCTTAAATGGGGGCTGGGGCGTGATTATCAGGTCCTGCTCGCCGGAGACGGTGAGGAGGCCTTATCGCTTTTTCGCAAGCACCGTCCCCGGGTAATGACTCTTGATCTGGGGCTGCCCCCCGATCCCGACGGGGCCAGCGAGGGGTTGCGCTGCCTGGAGGCGATTCTCAACGAAGACAACACAGCCAAGGTGATCATGGTCACCGGCAACGAAGAGCGCGAGAATGCGCTCGAAGCGATCCAGAGGGGCGCTTACGATTTTTATTCCAAGCCCATTGATCTGGGTGAAGTCAAGGTGATCCTGAAGCGTGCTTTTCATCTGGCTGAACTGGAGGATGAAAATCGCCGCCTGCACAAAAAAGCGCTGGGGGAGGTGGCTCCCATGGGCGGCCTGTTTGGCCAATGTCTTCAGATGCAGGAGGTTTTCGGCACCATCCGCAAGGTGGCATCGACCGATGTGCCGGTTTTTGTGCTTGGCGAAAGCGGCACCGGCAAAGAACTGGTGGCACGCGCCATTCATGCCCACAGTCTGCGTAAGGGTTCGACCTTTGTGCCGATCAACTGCGGCGCCATCCCCGATAATCTGCTTGAAGCGGAGCTGTTCGGATATGAAAAAGGCGCTTTCACCGGCGCGCAGACCCGCACCCAGGGCAAGGTGGAGTTTGCCCACAAGGGGACGCTTTTCCTCGACGAGATCGGAGAACTCCCCACCAACCTGCAAGTCAAGCTGCTGAGGTTTTTGCAGGAAAAAACCATTCAACGTGTCGGCGGGCGGGACAACATCGAGGTTGATGCCCGCATCATCGCTGCAACCAATATCGAAATCAGCGAGGCGATTGCACAGGGGGCATTTCGGGAGGACTTATTCTACCGCATCGGGGTGATTACCCTGAATCTGCCGCCACTACGCGACCGCGGCGAGGATATCATGCTGCTGGCGCAGATGTTCCTGCTGCGCTTTGCCGACGAGTTCGGTCGGCGGGTCAAAAGCTACAGCGCCGATGCAAAAAAGGCGCTGCGCAGTTACAACTGGCCGGGAAATGTGCGCGAGATGGAAAACAAGATCAAACGCTCTGTGATCATGGCCGAAGGGGCGGTGATTGAAGCCGGCGATCTGGGTTTCGAAACCAACGGCAGCCTCCAGACGATGACCCCCGAGTTAAGCCTCGACGGCATGACCCTCAAGGATGCCCGTGAGAAGGTTGAACGGGACATGGTTCTGATGGCTCTCAACCGCGAAGGAGGCAACATCGCCAAAGCCTCTGAAGTGCTCGGCGTAAGCCGCCCCACCTTCTACGATCTGCTGCGCAGGCATAACCTGCAGGGGGCAGCGGGACGGTGACAGGGCGAGGCATGCCTCGCCCCTTGGGGGGCATAGGATTTTATGCAAAAGCAAACAAAAGAATGGCTCTATCAGTCACAATATGATTTTGACACTGCAGATATCATGTATGGCAGCGGTCGTTATATTTATGCGGTCTTTATGTGTCATCTTGCCATCGAGAAAGCACTCAAAGGGTTACTTTTTGAACAGACGCGAACTGTTCCTCCCAAAAGCCATAACCTGGTCCTCTTGTTGACCCGGCTTAAGCAAAGACCCCCTGATCATTTGGGGAAGGTGATCGTGAGGCTCAGTGAAGCCAGTATTCCAACACGCTATCCGGAAGATCTTGCGAAAGCTCAAAAAGACTTTTCAGAATCGAGAGTACAAGAGGTGCTGAATTCCGGAAAGGAGGTTCTCGATTGGATAAAAAAACAGTTATAGACATCATTACGCAATTTGCGCGTGAATTGCAGATTTCAGGAATTTATCCGCAACGCATTATTCTTTTCGGTTCCCAGGCCGCCGGTACGGCTACGGAAGCGAGCGATATTGACGTTGTCGTCATTTCAGATGGGTTCTCAGGGAAGGACTACTGGGAACGTATCGACATTCTAGCTGAAGCAATTTATGCAGTCTATGCCCCATTGGAGGCGATTGCGATGACTCCCGATGAATGGGAAAATAGCGATTCTCTTATTATCCAGTCAGCACGGAAAGGTGAGGTCCTTTTTGCGGCATGAATGGCGGTGGCAGGGCCACCCAGCGGGTCGCCCCTACGGGGGCGATTCCATCATTTCGGTAAATGTGGTGACGATATCCGGGTCGAACTGGGTGCCCGCCTTCTCTTTTAATTCCTGCAACGCTTTCTTTTCTGACAGCTTCTTGCGGTAGGGCCGGTCCTCGGTCATGGCGCACCAGGCATCAACCACGCTGAGCGCCCGCGACAAAAACGGAATCTGCTCTCCCTTAAGCCCATCCGGATATCCCTGCCCGTCATAACGTTCATGATGGTGCAGGATGATTTCGCGGACATCATCTGAAAACTCAATGTCCTTGAGAAGATCTACGGTTGTGTAAGGGTGGATCCTCAGCGAGCCAAGCTCCGCTTTAGAAAGATTGCGTCCTTTCTTCAAGACGCTTTTATCGATCAGCGCCAGCCCCAGATCGTAGACCATTGAGATATAGAGGCCGAGTCTCTTGCGGTCCTCGTCGACGCCGAGTTTTTCGAGCAGACGATCCGTCAGGTCCAGATTCCGCATCTTGGCGTGCGGGTGACGTCTTTTTGCACTGAGCAGGGTGTCAAAGGAGGCGATGATGCGCTTGAGGTCTTTTTCGGTATGGCCGTCCTGCTTCATCTGTGCGATCAGGGAGGCGATACGGTCGGCAAGCACCTGCGCCACCTTCAGATCGGTTTCTGAAAAAGCGTCTCCCGACTTCTTGTTGTTGAGATTGATAACGCCAATGGTTTTCCCATCGATTATCAGTGGCAGCGACAGCAGCGATTGGGTATTGTACTGATCGCTCAGGGTGCTGGAGGAAAAGCGCGGATCTTCGCGAATGTCGCGAATCAACAGTGGTTTGCCTTCCTGGGCTACCCATCCTGCGATCCGGTCGCCGGGCCGGATGCGGGTCTGCTTGACCACGTCATCGTCGAGTCCGCGAGCGCTGCGGATAACAAGATCCTGCGTCAGGTCATCGCTGAGCATGATCGAGCAGGTATTGACTGCAAGCAGCTCGGAGACGAAGTCAAGGAACAGATCCATAGTGGTATTGATGGCCGCATCGATGCGTTGGCGGTCTCTTCTGGGGATCACGAGAGAAACGCGCAGCCCTTGGTCTGTGTTGGCGGCGTCGAGCTTCCAGTGATGGGCCTGCGCCGATTTGCGCGCCAGGTAGAGCTTGAGACTTTCATCGGATTTTTGGGGATCAAGAAGATTGGGCGAGGTGAAAAACGCTTCGGCCGCACCTTCCGGCAGGCGGAAAGAGGCCTGCATGGTCAGAACCACATGTTCGTCTTCACTGGCGGTGAACAGGATTTCGCCGGAGGGAGGGATGAACGGAATCATGCCCTCCATCAGGTTGATGAACAGCTGTGCCACCATGATCTTGTCGCCCACGACATCGGGAAGGTCCTGCGGAAAGCGAATATGGATGCGAAGATCTTTGCGTGCGATGCGTGATTGCAGCATCTTCGATTCCAGGGTCTCACGCAGGGCGTTCTCGAGGTTTATGATGGTGCTGTGCAGAATGCGCGATTCATCCTCTGTGCGCAGAAAATCAAGCTGATTCTCCACAATGGCAATCATCTTGTTGATCTCGTAGGAAATGATGCCGAGAAACTCCCGGTCTTCCTCCGGGCGGGGCCGCTCGGAGTTGAGCAGATAGTAGATCGCGCCCTTGCTTGAATTGAGGGGGGTGCGCAGTTCATGGCTGACGCGTGTCAGGAATTCTGTTTTGGCTACAGAGGTTTCGATCAGCTTGCGATTGACATCTTCAAGCTCCGCCGCCTTGCTTTTGAGCTGGGTCACGAGAAAGGCATTTTTGAGGGCGATCGCTGCCTGGTTGGCAATGATCTGGATCAGGGTCAAATCATCATCGGTGAAAGGGGTGCCGTCTTTCTTATCGTTGATGTTGAGCACTCCGAGCAGTTGGCTCTTGCCGATGACGGGGCAGGAGATGAAGGAGCGGGTCTTGTAATGATCATAGGTTCGATTAAAACGGGGGTCGTCGTCGATATTGGCAACAAGGACAGATTGTCGCTGTTGAGCGACATAGCCGGCGATCCCTTCACCGACCTCGACACTGTAGGTCCGGGCCAGCCTGTCGTCGAGCCCCCTCGAGGTGAAAATGCTCAGCCTCTGGCGGCTGTCAAGCAGCATCAGGGAGCCTTTTTGGGCTCCCGTGTGATCGATAGCCAGGTCCAGCATAATGTTGGCAATGGAGCTGACATTGTCGGACAGAATGATGGCATTGGAGATCTGTTGAAGGATCTCGAGTTTTTTTTCGCTTAATAGCGACATGGCCTGCCTTGTTTAGGCCCGGATTGAGGAATCTTCCGGGATGAAAATACATGATAAATACATAATGTGGAAATGACACTCCGGCATTCTATGTGAGATTAAGCAAGAGGCATGCCCGGCCGAAAATCGTCAACCCACTGAAATTATATTGATTATTTTGTTGAGATCCAGTTTCGAATGTAAAAAATGTCGACAAACCCATGGTTTGACTGTAAAGCAGGAACGCTCTTTGCTGTGTGCAAATAAAGAAATAAAAAGTCATGAATGTTTTTTATGCTCTGTTCCGGTTTCTTTTCTGGGAGGATTTTTTGTTTGCTTCGTTGGAGCTTGGGTGCGGAAAGCCGAATGTGCGGGTTTCCGACAAAGGTAAACCCCGGGTAACCGGGGGACACAAAGCCACGGGTCCTGCTCTGAAGAAAGAACTGAGGATAGCCGGGTTGCCGAAAAAAACCTTATCCATGGGTTGAACAACCAACAACACATTCGGAGGTCTACTGTGAAAGCACTGGGATGTCGTCCAAAAATTGTTACTGCGCTTATACTTGCGTCGCTTTTCTGTCTGGTAGCTAGCGTAGCCCTGGCCGGGCAGGGACCCAAGTTCAAAGAGGGGGAACTGCTGGTAAAACCCAGGTCCGGGGCTGATCCCGCCCGGGTGGAGCAGGCGCTCAGAGGTCAGGGCGCTCACGTCTTCAAAGAGATTCGCGGCATTGGGGTCAAGGCGGTCAAAGTACCGGCCCATGCTCAGGAAAAAGTGCGCGCCGCCCTGGCTCGCAATCCTCATATCGATTTCGCCGAACCCAACTACCTGGCGCAGGGGATGTCGCTGCCTGACGACCCCTCTTACGGCAGCCAGTGGCATCTGCCGAAGATTTCAGCGCCGGAAGGCTGGCAGATCAGTACGGGGGTTGAAACGGTGCTTATCGCTGTTGTCGATTCAGGCGTCGACGGCAGCCACCCTGATCTGGGCGATAAATTGCTCGGGGGCTATAATTTTCTTGATGGCAGCACGGATACCAGTGATGTTCTTGGGCATGGGACCGCGGTAGCGGGTACGGCTGCCGCCATCTCGAACAATTCCATCGGTGTGGCCGGTGTGGCGTGGCGCAATCCGGTGATGCCGCTTGTGGTCCTCGATTCGAGCAACTACGCGACCTACAGCAACATCGCCTCGGCTATCATCTATGCAGTCGATAATGGTGCCAAGGTCATCAATGTCAGCATCGGCGGCACAAGCTCCTCTTTCACTCTGCAGTACGCGATCGATTACGCATGGGATCGCGGTGCGCTGGTTTTCTGCGCGGCTGGCAACGCAAATTCGAGCGTTCCCAATTATCCGGCGGCCTGTGATCGTGCGGTGGCGATCTCTTCCACCGATTCCAGCGACAACCGCTCCTCCTTCTCCAGTTATGGCGATTGGGTCGATCTGGCCGCGCCTGGTTCATCGATTTACACGACTCTGCGCGGCGGCGGCTTCGGCTACAAAAGCGGGACTTCCTTTGCGTCACCTGTCACTGCCGGCGTTGCGGCGCTGGTGTGGTCGGTCAATCCGAGCCTGACTCACGAAGAGGTGCTCAACATTCTTCAAATCAATGCCGATGATCTGGGTGCACAGGGTTTCGATATCTATTTCGGCAATGGTCGTGTCAACCTGGCCGCAAGTCTCGGCGCGGCCGGCGTGTTTGTTCCCGAGGCCGATGGAACCGCCCCTGAGGTCAGCAACCCTGCCGATGTGGAAGTGGTGGTTGTGGCGGATACTGAAGCGCCCGTCACCCTGATCACCAACCCGCTGCCCGGCGCTACAGTCGAGAAGAAAGAGCAGATCGATGCTCAGGCTTCCGATGACACCGGGGTTGTGCTGCTGGAGGTCTATCTCAACGGTTCGCTTATCTCGTCGACCCCCGACAGCACCCTGAGCCTGCGCTGGATGACTCATCGTCTGGACAGCGGTGAATACAAAATCGAAGTGCGGGCCTATGATGCCGCGGGCAACATCGGAAGTGATACGGTGACGGTTTATAAATAGGAAATTCTTATCACCTTGAAGAGAATGCAAAAAGGGCCGCGGTTATCCCGCGGCCCTTTTTGCGTCTATTGCTGCGCAGCTGTGTTCGAATCAGCTTTTACGTCTTGCGCCCCAGAGTCCAAGCCCCAGCAGGCCGGCACCGAACAGGATGAATGTGCCGGGTTCGGGGACGACTTCGAAACCACCGCCGCCGCCGCCAGGATCTTTCCATGTGACATCATGGGAACCGGGGTTCATGTCAAAAGTAGATTGACCTTGGGTGTCCGTGATAATAGCCAGCAGGTCGAAGTGAATCCAGTCGAATCCTGCAGTTGCGATTGCAAGTGTTTTGATTTCCCCCGTTGCTGCGCCGGTCTCATCTGCAAAATCAGGGACAGCGTTTTCAAACTGGGCAAAATCACCTATATCAAAAAAGAAGTAGTCATTGTTTTTGACGACATCATGGGAGTTTGGGAGGGAATAACCGTCTCCTTCGGTTGCGGTACTATAGAAGGGTTCCTCCCCATTGACCGTCAAAAAAGAAGCTGGAATGCCGAGGCTGTTGTCGGGGACAGTGGCCATTAGCACTGCGCGGGCCGAATTGAACGCGGTGTTAAATCCGAAATCTGACCAGTTTTTTCCTTGAACCGAAGCATCATCAGGATCGGTGTACTGCCCGCCGATAAGAAGTTCTGCGTTATTCTTATAAGCTCCAGCGGCAAAAATTATACCTCCACTTCCACTTGTGATGGCGGTATCTTCCTCAAAAGGAATAGACAGGGCGTCCTGATAGTCAGCGTAATCGCCTGTGTCTACAATGCCCGCCGGAGCGCCGATTTGCAGAGTGGGTATCGCCCACGCCGGAGTCACGATTAAAACAGTGACAAGACTTAAAAGATATAAAAGATTTTTTCTCATATTGACCTCCCTGTAAGAGGTAAAAAAGTTATTGGAATACAATAAAATTTGTATATCTATTATCATGCAAACAATGGGCCATGATTTATATATCTGTAATTACTGGTGTTTTTTTATATGGAGTCTATTGTGTAAAATAAGTCGACAGCTCGTGTGCAATGGTTGTTCAAAAGCAAAATTAGCGTCAGTTCAATGCTTCGATTTGCCGCAGCGCCTCATAAAGCACAATGCCGGTTGCCGTCGACAGGTTGAGACTGCGCACCACGGGGGAATACAAGGGAATACGGATAGTACTTTCAGGGTGGGCTGAGAGAAGAGAATCGGGCAGGCCGGCGGTTTCCTTGCCGAACACCAGAAAATCCCCGGGATGGTAGTGAACCTGGTGATGTGCGGCCTGCGCCTTTTTGGAGGCATACCAGAAGCGCCCCTCCGGGTAGGCCTGTTGCAGTTGTGCGAGGTCGTCCCAGCGATGCAGGTCGACAGCCGGCCAGTAGTCGAGTCCGGCCCGCTTGAGATAGCGGTCATCCAGCGAAAAGCCCAGTTTGCCTACCAGGTGCAGGATCGTTCCGGTAGCGGCGCACAGGCGGGCGATATTGCCGGTATTCGGTGGGATTTCGGGTTCGACCAGAACGATATGAAAAGGGGATTTTTTCATGACGCGAGAAGATAGCACGGCCGGGGAGGTATGGCAATGCGGTTGATTTAGACGGGGACGGAGATTGGGCCCGGGCGCACGTCGGTGCGCCCGGACTACGTCATCCATCCCGTTTCTGTAAATGTTATCGTCCGCCGCCGCACCGGGGTTTGTTCCCCGTTCACCGGGGTGCCGTAATTGAACCAGGGCGCAGCATGCTGCGCCCCTCAAGCCCTCAACGCCTGGTCGAAATCGGCGCAGATATCGTCGATATCCTCCATGCCGACCGATACGCGGATAAAGTCGGGGCTGACGCCTGCCGCTTTCTGCTCCGCTTCGGAGAGCTGCTGGTGGGTGGTGGAGGCGGGGTGGATGACCAGGGTCCTGGCGTCGCCGATGTTGGCCAGGTGGCTGGCCAGCCTGACGCTGTCGATAAAGCGTGCGCCGGCCTCTTTCCCTCCCTTGATGCCGAAGCCGAGGATCGCGCCCTGGCCTGATGGCAGGTAATGTTTCGCCCTCTCGTAGTCGGGGTGGCTTTCGAGGCCGGGATAGTTGACCCAGGAAACCTGGGGATGCTGCTCGAGGTAGCGGGCCAGAGCCAGGGCATTTTCGCAATGGCGGGGCATGCGCACGTGCAGGGTTTCCAGCCCTTGCAGAAAAAGAAAGGCGTTCATCGGCGCCAGGCAGGGGCCCAAGTCGCGCAGCAGGGTGAGGCGCATTTTGAGGATGTAGGCCAGCTCACCCAGCGCCTCGTGGTAGATCAACCCGTGATAGCTGGGATCGGGGGTGGTGAATTCGGGGAAGCGCCCGCTCGACCAGTCGAAGCGGCCGCTGTCGACCACTGCGCCGCCGATGCTGGTGCCGTGTCCGCCGATGAATTTTGTCAGGCTGTAGCAGACGATGTCGGCGCCGTGCTCGATGGGCCGGAACAGGGCCGGGGTGGCTACGGTATTGTCGATGATAAAGGGCAGTCCGTTGCGGTGGGCGATGTCGGCCAACGCCGAAAAATCATCGACGTTGTTCTTGGGGTTGCCGATTGTTTCGGTGAACAGGGCCCTGGTTTTGTCATCGATGGCGTTTTTCACGGCCAGAGGGTCTGAAGTGTCGACGAATTTTACATCGATTCCCATGCGCTTGAGAGTGTGGTGAAACAGGTTGTAGGTGCCGCCGTAAAGAGCATTTGTCGAGACGATGTTGTCGCCGCTCTGCGCGAGGTTGAGAATCGCCAGGGTGATGGCGGACGACCCCGATGCCAGCGCCAGCGCCCCGACGCCGCCGTCAAGTTCGGCCAGGCGTTTTTCAAGGACGTCGTTGGTCGGGTTCATGATGCGGGAATAAATATTGCCCGGCTCTTTGAGAGCGAAGAGATCGGCGGCGTGCTGAGAGGATTTAAACGCATAGGAGGATGTCTGGTAAATCGGCACCGCCTGAGCGCCGGTGGTGGGGTCAGCCTCCTGTCCGGCATGAAGCGCTTTTGTCCCGAGTCCGGATTTTTTCTGGTCAGCCATGGGATCTTCCTTTATGAGGGAAACGGTCATTAAAAGACAAGAAAAACAATCAAGTAGTTGAAAGCTATCTATATCAAATTATCGGAAAAGATCAACCCGTTTGTGAAGCCCGAAAGAAAGCCGTCATTCCCTGCGGTCCCTGCCGACAGTTGCTGAATTTTGATTGAAACTTGCAACAAATTACCGCAACCCATAAGATTATGCAATTTCCGCAACGGGATGATTATGGATTCACTTATGCTTGAAGCGGTGGTCGCCGAGGTTGAAGACCGATTGAGCGGGGCCCGCTTTGAAAAAATCTATCAGCCGGAATCCGATACGCTGATCGCAAAACTCTGGACCGGCCGCGAGACCCTTCGTTTGCTTGTTTCGGCGTCTCCCCGTTTTCCACGCCTGCACCTGACCGAGCAGAAATTCGCCAACCCTTCGGCACCGCCGCGTTTCTGCCAGCTTCTGCGCGCGCGACTCAAGCGGCTTGTGTCTGTCAGGAGGATTCCCGGCGAACGTATCGTCGAATTCCAGTGCAGCGGCCCTGAAAAGGAATTCTATCGCTTGATCGTCGAGTTGATGGGCCGCCACGCCAATCTTCTCCTGGTGGATGCACAGGGGATCATCGTCGATCTGTGGCAGCGGCGTGAGGCGTCTGTCGGCGGGCGCACGCTTCTGCCGGGGCAGCCTTATCAGCTGCCTCCGCCCAGACCGCTGCAGCCGCTGGAGAGCTGGGATGGAAAGCTGCCGCAGGATGCGGCGCGCACCGAGGCCGTGGCACATCATCTTTCGCGCACCCTGACGCCCATCTCCCGGTTGTCGGCGCGAGACCTGGCAGAGGGGGGGAGAGAAGGTCATAACCTGCAGGAGTTGGTGCGTGACCTGGCGGAGGCGCTGCGGGGAAAAGCCTTTGAGCCGGTTGTGGGAGTTCTGGACGGCGAGCGTGTTGTTTCACCGTTCGTCCCCCGTTTTCTTGCACTTGAATCCAGGCAGCGCTTTGATTCTCCTTCTCAGGCGGCTGAAGCTTATTACCGCCAACTGGTTGAAGAGGAAGGGGATCTGGGTGAGCAGCAGTTTCTGCGCCGGCTGGTTGCCCGTCACCAGAAGCGGGTCAAAGGTCGGCTTGCTAAGATCAGGGAGCAGGAGAAAGAACTCGACAAGGCGGATCAATACCGCTTGAAAGGCGAGCTGCTGCTGGCCAATATGCACCTGGTGCGCCGCGGTATGGAGCAGGTGGAGGTTGAAAATTATTATGATGATCCGCCCAGCCGGGTTGTGATCGAGCTGGACCCCGGACGCGCGCCTCATGAAAATGCGGATGACTATTTTCGCAGATACAAGAAGATGTGCCGGGGACGAGAGCACGTTGAACGCCGCCTGCATGAAACGCAGCAGGAGATGGACTGGATTGACGGTGTGGCATTCTCCCTGTCTCAGACCAGGGAATCCGAGGATCTGGTTGATATTCGGAGCGAACTTGAAGACGCCGGCCTTGTCCCCTCTGCCGGACGCATGGAGAAAAGCTTCGCGAAGAATCGCCGCCCCCGTCCGCAGTCTGCTTTAACCCCGGGAGGTTTTCGCGTTTACTGGGGAAAGAACAGCAGAACCAATGATTATGTCAGCCGGGAGCTGGCTTCCGGTGGAGATTTCTGGTTTCACGCCTGCCAGGTGCCCGGCAGTCACGTGCTGCTGAAGGTGACCAGAAAAGGGGAAGAAGTCTCCGAAGACGACCTTCTTTACGCGGCGGCGGTGGCTGCAGCACATTCGCGTGCCGCTCAATCGGGGAAGGTCGAGGTGATGGTGGCCCGGGCCGAAGATGTGCGCAAGCCGAAAGGGGCGCGTCCCGGCCTGGTGACTGTCGCGGCCTATCGGACGGTGATGGTCGAGCCGCTGGTCCCCAATTCAGAATCCTGATGGGGTTTTTGACTGACTTTTCTGGTATGATTTTCAGTGTTTCGCATGTGTCCATGTTTTTGTAGAATTTTGTAGAAGGAATATGATTTATGCCGTTGAAAAATAAAGATGAAATCGAATTGATGCGCCGCGCCGGCCTGGTGCTGTGGGAAGCTCACCAGCAGGCGGCCCGCCGCATGGAGCCGGGGGTGACGACCCGCGAAGTCGACCAGGCCGTTGAGGATTGCATCACCTCGCACAATGCCATCCCCTTGTTCAAGGGGGTCCCCGGGAAGGTGCCTTTCCCGGCGGCGACCTGTGTTTCGATCAACAACGAGGTGGTGCATGGCATCCCCTCGTCCCGTACTCTGAGTGAGGGAGATGTCGTCAGCATCGATATCGGCGTGAAACTCGACGGCTGGTGTGCTGATGCTGCGGTGACGCATCCCGTGGGATCGATCGACGCGCAGTCGCAGAAGCTTCTGCAGGTGACGGAGCACTCGCTGCGGCTGGCCATCGGGGCGCTGCGCAAAGGGGTGCGCTGGAGCAAGATCGCCCGCAAGATGCAGCAGTATATCGAAGGGGAAGGGTTCTCGGTGGTGGAAGAACTGGTGGGGCATGCAATCGGCCGCGAGCTGTGGGAGCCGCCGCAGGTTCCGAATTTTTTCTCCAGGCGCATGCACGATTTCAAGGTCAAGCAGGGGCTGGTGCTGGCTATCGAACCAATGGTCAATGCCGGTAAAAAAGAGGTTATCATGATGCCCGACCATTGGACGGTCGCCACGCGCGATGGCACCCGCAGTGCCCATTTCGAGCACACCATTGCGATTACCGAAGACGGGCCGCGTGTCCTGACCTGTGGGCCGGACGGGCAGGGCTGGGCCGTTTAGAAAAACGAGGAGATCTGCCGGATGGATATTGAGAGCGCCCAAACCTGGTTTCATTTCAAACTGCATACAGCGGCTATGAATATGACCCTTCTGGGAGTGATCCTCTCCATGAGCATCTTCGCCGATGCGATCGCCCGGCGAACCCGCGTGCCGCGCATTTCTCTTCTGGTGCTTGTCGGCGTCGGCATTGCGTTCGTGCAGCAGGTCCTGCTCGGCGAGCAGGGCGCCCGAATTCTTCAGGATCTAGGGGAACCTCTGATTCAGCTGGCACTTGTCATGGTGGCGTTTCTGCTGGGCAGCGAACTGACGGTTGATCGACTGCGTTCGACAGGTTCCCTGATTCTGATGATTTCGCTTTCGGTCATCGGCGTTGGTGGGGTGGCCGTTTGTTGCGGTTTGCTCGCGCTTGGATTTCCTCTTACCCTGGCCATGGCGCTGGCAGCCATTTCAGTGGCGACAGATCCTGCCGCTGTCAGCCAGACAATCAATGAAGGAGGCGATAAGAGTCTAACAGCGAGGGTTTTGCTTGGAATTGTTGCAATCGATGACGGTTGGGGAATCATCGTCTTCGGATTCACAATGGCGTTTCTGGGATGGCTCATTTCGAGCGACGGCACGCTTGCCCTGATGCAGGCTGTATGGGAGCTGGGAGGAGCCCTGCTGCTCGGGGCAGTTATCGGTCTGCCCGCCGCCTGGCTGACAGGCCGCCTGAGACCCGGTGAACCGACGCAGGTCGAAGCTCTGGCTTTGATTCTTCTTCTCGCCGGACTCTCTTCATCTCTCGGAGTTTCCTCCCTGTTGGCTGCTATGTTTGCCGGAGCACTGATCGCCAATCTTTCAACTCATCACACCCGGTCCTTCAAAGAGATCGAACATATTGAATGGCCTTTTCTGGTCTTTTTTTTCGTGCTTTCCGGTGCGCGGGTTGATCTTTACAACCTGGGCCATGCCGTTGGGCTCACCTTGGCTTATATCGTATTGCGCACGGGGGGACGATTTCTGGGAGGCATGCTCGGAGTATGGTTTGTACGAAAAAAGAATGCAGACCTGCCAAAGAATATCGGCCTGGCCCTCACGCCGCAGGCCGGGGTTGCAATTGGCATGGCACTGTTGGCGGCAGAGCATTTTCAGGAGCAAAGTGCTTTGCTGCTCCCTGTCGTGGTCGGATCGACCCTGATCTTTGAAATGGCCGGGCCGTTTCTTGTGCGGAGAGTTCTGCGTTGACTTTCTCCCCTGAATTACGTCTGGATGGAGTTTTTATGACTGAAATTATCAGACCTCTGGCAGAATGGTGCGCGGCGATCACCGAAGCTATCGGCATCGGCATGATAACTCTCTCTGCGATTTACTGCCTGTTGTGGGGCAGTGTCCAACGCCTGAGGTTCAGAGACGCTGAAAATACAGCCAGGATCGCTCAGAAAGTGCGTCAGACCCTTGGACGCGGTATTATTCTCGGGCTTGAATTTCTGATCGGTGCCGACATTATCCATACGGTGGCTATTGATCTGTCTTATGAGTCTGTTGGTGTTCTCGGGGTTATCGTTGTCATCCGTACATTTCTCAGTTTCACTCTTGAGATGGAAATCGAAGGTCGTTGGCCATGGCAGAAAAAGACCTGATCGGTGTGAAGCCGGCCACGCCAGGTTGATGATCTGAATACGGGATATATTGAATACGGGATATATTATATGCTTTCATTGCAAACTTTTTTTGACAGCTATGAGCTGGCCATCCTGGTTAAAATCGTTGTTGCCGGAATCGCCGGCGGCATTATCGGCCTGGAACGCGAGAAGCATGGGCGCCCGGCAGGCCTGCGGACTCACCTCTTGGTGGCCATCGGTGCTGCGCTGATGATGATCATATCCGAGTCGTTCTTTCTGAGATATGGCTCTCTGGATGCATCGGTGTCCCCGGTGCGTCTCGATCCTTCCCGAGTGGCGGCCCAGATTGTCACAGGCATCGGTTTTCTGGGGGCGGGGGTCATCCTCAAGCAGGGCATTTCCGTTCATGGGTTGACCACTGCGGCTTCGCTCTGGCTGGTAGCCGGTCTTGGGATGGCCTTTGGTTCCGGCATGTTTGTCGCGGGTGGAATCGCTACCACCGTCGCCCTGTTCGGGCTGGTGTTTCTCAAACGCCTTGAGCCTTACATTGTGAAGGCGCATTACCTCTGCCTGACAATTACCGCGAACCGATCGCCGGATATTTATCCAGAGCTTGAACGCATATTCAGTGAGATGAATCTGCGCATCTACAATGTCGGTTCTACTTTTGACCTTGAAAACCAGACCACGATCTATCGCTTCACCCTCACCCAGCACACCAAGCGGATCGGACGTGAACTGACATCCGTTATTTCTGATCTTCCCGGCATAAAAAAAATTTCCTTTGAATAAATGCTTCTACCTTTGAAAAATCAGGTTTTCGGGTTAAAAAAGGATAAGAAAATGGGGTTGCAAGTTTGCATGGGGTTGAAGCTCTTATGACAAGGGCCACTTTTCGCCATCCCTGGCCGTTTGATTGGCGCCATCCCTGGCGCCAAACACCCTTGTCATAAGAGCTTCAACCCCATGCAGGACCGTCGTTTCGAAAAAGGAGTTAAAGAATTGTCCATCGAAAAAGATATCTGTCTCGAATGTCCCTATTGCGACGAGGCGATCCACCGGTCGTTGAGTTGGTTCAAGCAGACCTATTTCACCTGCCCGGCCTGCGAGCAGGGGCTGTCTGCCGCCCAGTTTGCCGGGATCGTTGATGAAATCGAAGAAGAACTGGATGCGCAGATCGAGGAGATGATTCAGGGAAGCGGGGAGAAAAAATCTGGCTGCTGCGGCGGCAGATCTTCCTGCTGCAAATAAAAACCATCGTTTAAAAAAGCTCCGTAAAACAAACCCTTGCATTTGTTTTGCAACATCTCTCCGGTGCTATAATGAAAACAGATAGAACACCAAGGAAAGGAGGTGCGTTGTCATGGCAAAAATCATAAACGGAGTTGACGTCGACCAACTCATGTCGACCATTGATCTGATCAAACAGCAGCCGGATCTTGCCAAGTTTAAATTCCGGGCCCGCAACACATGGGTGGAAGGAACGTACAACTGAAATCCGCGTTTTTTTTAAAATCGAAGCGGATCTCTCAGAGCGCGAAAAACAGGAGCTCATCGAGATGGGCAAGAAATATTCGCCGGTTTACAATACGCTGACTAAGTCTGTTCCGGCGAATGTGAAGCTGGATAAATAAACTGCGGACAAACAGGGTGTTTCTTCCGGTCGCGGTCTTCCCAATCTGAGACGCGACTTTTTTTGTGAGGTGCTCGCGATGTTCCACCGGACATCTCACTCAGTCCTCGGGAACAAAATCCAGCGCGGCGGAATTGATGCAGTAGCGCAATCCCGTCGGTTTGGGTCCGTCTTTGAACACATGCCCAAGATGCCCCTCGCATCGCGCGCACAGGACTTCGGTCCGCGTCATGAAGAAGCCGCGGTCTTCCTTGGTCTGAATGTTTTCCTGGGCGACAGGTGCTGTGAAGCTGGGCCAGCCTGTGCCCGAGTCGAACTTATCTTTTGATGAGAAAAGATCGAGACCGCACCCTGCGCAGCGATATGTCCCCGCCTCGTGATTATTCCAGTATTCCCCACTGAATGCAGGCTCGGTTCCCTGGCGGCGCAGAACTCGGAACTGCTCCTCGGTCAGTTCCCGCTTCCACTCCTCGGCCGTTTTTGAAATTTTCTCAGTCATTATATATCCCTCCTGTTTGACGGAAAAAACTTTGATTTGAGAGGGGTTGTCTTCACTCTGCGCATAGCTTGTGATCGGTGCGGTCATCACAACGGCCAAAAACAGGGTCAGTTGTATCATCAGCAGGCCCATTTGGTGCTCCTTCCCTCAATCTTCCAGAGATGCGATGAATTCATCGGCCCGTGCCACGGCATTTTCAATGGATCGCACCAGGAGGCTGTCGGACTTTGGCCTGAACCGATTTTGTTTCGCTTTTCAAGCCGGCAATGGCCCTGGCGTTCAGGTTGTGCTTCAGGAAAAGCACCTGGTCGCGCAGCGGAACCAATGCGGGCTCAAGTTTGGATTCCGCCTGCTTCATGGCCGAGATGAGTTCGAGGTACTTCTGCCGGGTCGCATCGAATTTCTGCTGACTCGACCGCCGCAGAGAGTCACTCGAATACTGAGTGATCTCCATCCGCCATTCATCAAAAAGAGCCTCGGGGACATCCTCGACGGACTCGATCCGTTCACGCACTTCAGCTGCCTTTTCTTCGGCGTCATGCAGGGTTGAACTGAATTTGCTGTAAGCCTTTTCGAGTTCTCCCCCTTCAGAATTTACCACGCTTTTGAACTGTTGCATGGTCGTAAGGAACTGCTCTTTGGCTTCCTGCTGGGAATCCCGCGCCTTTTCGACACGGTCCACCATGATTTCGCGCTTGTGAATACCCACTTTTTCCTTGGCGTCGTAATACATGGAGCTGCAACCGGATAAAAAGATCACTGAAAATAGTGAAATAATAGGCAAAAAACGCTGAAATTTCATGCACATCACCTTCTTTTCATTACACTGGTTCATACAAAAATAATGGAAACTCTTTACCAGAGAATACAGCACAAAAATGCAGCCATGGTAAAATAAGAGAAAACAGGTACAGGTTGATTGTGGAGAGAATTCCCCATGTCAAGAGTTCTGACCACGTGGTTTTTATTTGTTGCTACTGTGTTCTTCCTGCCCGGAGGCTGGAACGCTGGAGCATTGGAGGCAGAATCGAACGCTGCCGGCTCTGCTGAGGTTGTTCTCCTGGTCTATTCAGCCGAAAATTGCCCCCATTGCCAAAAAGCCGAAGAGTTTCTGAAGTTTATGGCTTCGCGCCACCCTGGCCTGCAAGTTGAAGTGCGCGATATCTGGAATAATCGCACTTACTTTGAACAATTGCTCTTTCTGAGTGATCTGTTCGACGCATCGGTCGTTACGCCTTCAATCTTTCTGGAAAACCAGGCCTGGTTCGGTTTCGGACCTGAGCAGCAGATCCAGATAGAAGCGGCCGTGCAGGAATGTCTGCAAAGCGGGTGCGCCGATACTTTGGAGCTTGCCGAATCCGGACGCCTGGACCCGCAGAAGGGGGTTTCACCTTCGGATGAATCTAATGCCGGGACGACTCGAATTTTTGTGCCCTGGGTTGGAGAAGTGGACGGGCGCACGCTGTCGCTGCCTCTGCTTACCCTGATTGTCGGGCTGCTTGACAGCCTGAACCCCTGCGCTTTTTTTGTGCTGCTTTTTCTGCTGAGCCTGCTGATTCATCTGCGTTCAAGGCCGCGGATGCTGCTGGTGGGAGGCATTTTCATCTTCTTCTCGGGGCTGTTTTATTTTCTGTTCATGGCGGCCTGGCTCAATCTCTTTCTCTCATTCGGGCAGCTGCGTGGTCTGACGCTTGCCGCAGGAGTTCTCGCCGTGGTGATGGGCGCTGTCAACATCAAGGACTTTTTCTTTTTCAAGCAGGGCGTGAGTCTTTCGATCCCCGACTCGGCCAAACCGAAACTGTTTGAGAGAATGCGTGGTCTGCTCAAAGCCTCCAGTCTGATTTCGATGATCGGGGCAACCATCGTCCTGGCCGCCGCCGCCAATATGTATGAATTGCTGTGCACCGCCGGCTTTCCCATGATTTTCACCCGGGTGCTGACTCTGCATGAGCTGGCGACCTGGGAGTATTATCTTTTTCTCGTTCTTTACAACCTGGTTTATATCATCCCTCTGACGGCAATCCTGCTGATTTTCACTTTCACCCTGGGCGCCTCCAAGCTCAGTGAGTGGCAGGGACGGGTGCTCAAGCTTCTCTCCGGAACGATGATGTTCATGCTTGGGATGGTCCTGGTGCTGCGCCCCATGCTGCTTAACCGGATGCTGGTCTCCATTGGTCTGCTGGGTGCTTCCGTGTTGATAACCTGGCTGGTGGCTGGACTGTGGCAGCGATTTGCGCACGAGTAATGATCCCCTGGAATCATCCGGGACCTGACACAGCCTTCTAGCCCGAATTATTCCTATTCTGATTTTCCCACGTTTTTTTCAGGAAAAGATCGCGGCCGGATCCTGAGCGGTAGAAGCGGTATCTCAAAGGATTTTCCTTGTAGTAATCCTGGTGATAGGCTTCAGCCGGATAGAAAGTCGACGCCGGAATGATTTCAGTCACGATGGGACGTTTGAATTTTCCCGATTGCGACAACTCGTCCCGTGATTGTTGCGCAGCGCGGCGCTGCTCTTCATCCAAATAGAAGATGGCGCTGCGATACTGATTGCCTCGATCAATGAACTGGCCGCCATCGTCGGTGGGATCGATGTTTCTCCAGAACACTTCCAGCAATTCCGGGTAACTGATTTGATCGGGGTCATAGCGAATTTCCACCGCCTCCAGGTGCCCGGTGTGCCCCGATGTCACCTGTTCATAGGAAGGATTCTCCACAGTTCCTCCAGTATACCCTGAAACCACGGAGACAACTCCCGGCAGTTTTTCAAAAGGCGGCTCCATGCACCAGAAGCAGCCTCCTGCGAATATTGCTTTTTCGACGGACTGCAGATCTTTATCCATATCAGGCCTCCGCTCTGCTGCTTGGGATGAAAAAGAAAAAGTCATCGCCAAGGCCGTAAGTAATCCACATGAAAAGAGGAATTTTCTGAACATGGCACCCCCGGCGGTCAGGTTGAAGTCGATTCCGGTTCTCAAAATCTACACCAGAATCATTGCTTTACAAGAGGAACCCGGATTCGTGGACTCGCCAGGTCCGGTTTGGCGAGCCTTCAGCCGCTTCCTGTTTAATTTGCCTTCGTTCTTTCATGAGATATGATAATGACGAAGAAGTCAAAGCAATGCTTTTCGGGAGGTTGTGGCATGTCTTTGCTGGAAGTGCGCAATATTGTTTACCGGACTCCTGACCGCACTATTCTTGACCATCTGGATCTGTCCCTTGAGGCTGGCGAGGTGCATGCCCTGATCGGAACCAACGGCACAGGAAAAACCACCCTTGCATATCTGATCATGGGGTGCAGCAGAGAGGGTCTGCAGCAAGGTGAAATTCTTTTTGACGGAGAAAAGATCAACGATCTTGAAATTCACCAACGTGCGCGCATGGGGATCTCGCTGGCCTGGCAGGAGCCGGTTCGATTCGAAGGCCTGAGGGTGGATGAGTATCTTTGCCTGCATGACAAAACGCTCGACCCCGATTCATATCTGAAACAGGTGGGGCTCGATCCCTCTTCGTACGCCCGGAGAATGGTCGACAAAAACCTCAGCGGCGGTGAGCGAAAACGGATTGAACTCGCATCGGTTCTCGCGCTCAAGCCACGCCTGGCGATTCTCGATGAGCCTGATTCCGGCATTGATATGCTGTCCACCCGGGACATCCTCCAGGTGATCGATTCTTTCAGGCATTCCGGCACGGCAGTTCTTCTCATCACACACCGCGAAGAGATTGCCGACTGCGCCGACCGGGCCTCTCAGATATGCGACGGCCGTATCGTGTGCACTGGTGACCCACGGCATGTGACCGCTCACTATCAGAACAGAAAATGTCTTTTGTGCGACGGAGTGGAGTGTGGATATGAGCGAAAATGACGTTCTACTGGAAGCTTTCGGTTCAAGCGGCGGCGACCGCGGGGTTTTCGAAGACTCGGAGGTGGCGCATCTTCTGGCCGTGGAGCACCGCATCCTGAGCGCACGACAGGTGCAGGGACTGAAGGTGGACACCGAGGAAACCCCTCACGGCATCGTTGCGAAAATCAGTGTGGCCGAGGGCGTCAGAATCGCCAGGCCTGTTCATCTCTGTTTCGGAGTCGTTCATTCTGAAGGCCTTCAGCAGATCGAAATGGATGTTGTGCTCGAGCCCCACTCCTCGGTTGATTTTATCGCCCACTGCCTGTTCCCCAACGCCGAGAAGGTTCGCCATGAAATGATTGCCCGGATTGAAATCGGGGAGGGGGCCAGTATGTGCTATAATGAAACTCACGTGCATGGCCCTCAGGGTGGGGTTGAAGTCGTCCCGAAAAGTCAGGTACAGGTAGGTGAGGACGGCCGCTTCAACAGCGAATTCAACCTGACGGTCGGTCGCGTCGGCAGCCTGGATATGGATTATACCGTGACCGGCTATGCCGACTCGGTTACGGAACTGATCGCGCGCGTTTCCGGCAGCGGCAGCGATCTGGTCAAAATTCGCGAAAAGGTTGTTCTGGAAGGGGAGAACTCCCGTGGTCTGATTAAATCAAGAATCGCCTTGCGGGATCATGCTTCGGCCGAGATCATCGGTTCGACCTCAGGAAACGCCGCCGGCGCGCGCGGGCATGTGGACTGCATGGAACTGGTCAGAGATCAGGCGGTCGCCCGGGCCGTCCCCATTGTCAACGTCACTCATCCTCTGGCGAAAGTGACTCATGAGGCCGCTATCGGCACGGTCGACCAGCGCCAGCTGGAGACGCTTCTGGCCCACGGGCTTTGCCCCGATGAGGCGGTAGATGTGATCATAAGAGGGGTGTTGCGATAACCCTTGCAAGGCCTTATCGCAACACTTCACTGGAGTTAAGTCATGAAAATTCTTTTGGTTTATCCTCATTACCCGACTACGTTCTGGAGCTTTCGCTATGCGATGAAATTCATTGACCGCAAGGCCAGCTTCCCGCCGCTGGGATTGTTGACCATTGCTGCAATGTTGCCCGGAGATTGGGAAAAAAAACTGGTCGACATGAATGTGCGCCCCCTCTCGGACGCAGATCTGATGTGGGCGGATTACGTTTTCATCAGCGGAATGACGATTCAGAAAGAGTCGGCATGCGAAGTTATCGACCGGTGTCGACACCTTGGGGTCAAGATTGTTGCCGGAGGGCCGCTGTTTACCTCCTATCATGAAACCCTGCCTGAGGTCGATCACCTGGTGCTGGGGGAAGGGGAGGTGACTCTGCCGCTTTTTCTGCAGGATCTGCAGCGGGGCGAACCCCGTCATATTTACCGTGCGGAGCAATGGGCGCAGATCGAACAGACGCCGGTTCCTCTGTGGGACCTGGTCGACATGAAAGATTATGCGGCCATGAACCTCCAGTACGGGCGGGGTTGTCCCTTCGACTGCGAGTTCTGCGATATCACCGCTCTGTTTGGACGCAGACCCCGCAACAAAAAAGTTGGTCAGATTATTGATGAGCTGGAGAGTTTGTATGCGCGCGACTGGCGTGGAGCGATCTTTTTTGTCGATGACAACTTTATCGGCGACAAGCCGACGCTTAAACGTGAGGTGCTGCCTGCCATTGTCGAATGGATGAAGGATAAGGATTACCCCTTTTATTTCTACACCGAGGCTTCCATCGATCTTGCAGACGACCCGCAGTTGATGGAATGGATGGTGCTCGCCGGATTTGAAGAGGTCTTCATCGGCATCGAAACTCCCGATGATGCAGGGCTTGCAGAAAGCTGCAAACTCCAGAACAGAAATCGCGACCTGATCGAATCCGTTAAACGCATCCAGCGGGCCGGACTCCAGGTTCATGGTGGTTTTATTGTCGGCTTCGACAGTGATACGCCGGGAATTTTCGAAAAACAGATCAGGTTCATCCAGGAAAGCGGTATTGTGACCGCGATGGTCGGCGTGCTTTCCGCGCTGCGCGGAACCCGCCTTTACCAGCGCCTGGAGGGCGAGGGGCGCCTGCTTAAGGATTCATCCGGTGAGAATACGATTTTCGACGTCAATTTTATTCCGCGCATGAATCCGGAAGCACTTCGCCTTGGCTATCAGAAAATTCTCGATACCATTTACGACCCTAAGCATTACTACCAGCGGGTGATCAGCTTGTTTAAGGAATACAATCCTCGCCCGAAGGGGAAATTTCATTTGCAGAAGGGACATATCGGTGCATTGTTCAAGTCGATTCTCTGGTTGGGGGTGGTCGGTAAGGAGCGCCTTCAGTTCTGGAAACTGTTTTTCTGGTCCCTGTTCAGGAAGCCGCGCCTGTTTCCCCTGGCCATTACCTACGCCGTCTATGGTTTCCATTTTCGAAAGGTCGCGGAACGAGTCAGGAGTTGCGATTGAAGATGGGACGTAAACCTGAAGATGGTGGGTTAGCCGCAGGGCGTGACGACATCGTTTGCGACGACAAACGCGCCTGCGGCTCAAACAGTCAGCGCAGCTGCCTCCAGGAGCGCCGGCCCAGCTCATTGGCATCGCCGCCTTTTTCGCGCACAACCGCGATTCCTCCTTCCGATCCGCCGAAGTACTTATATTCCAGTTCACCCGCTTCGATGACTGCCGGGGTCTTGATGATCCCCACCCGGGACTGAATGCCGCTGGCCGCCACTGTCACTGTTTTCCCATCGACAATGATGGTGATTTTGTCATCGTCATCGATGTCCGTATCGTCGTTCACGTCAAAAACCGAATCGATCAGGCGTGCTCCCATCACTGCATCGAGTTCCATAAGCCAGCTTGTCCCGCCCGCGGAGCAGGGGTCGGCCAGCGGGATCAGGGTCGAGAAGATGACCCGTCCGCGACGCAGCACCGGCGCGCTGACGACACGCTCTCCCTGCAGGCCGGCGACCGGAGAGACGAGGTCGACAAACCAGCCGCGTTGAGGTAAGGGGGTGGCATTGTAATCGACGGGATTCTCAGTGACCGCCCGCAGCTGATCGTCGGATGTATCGTGCAGGACGCCCTCGGCCAGGATGGTCTGGGAGACAAGGGAGCTTCGATCCGTTTCCGGGATGCGGGAGTCGTTGTCCCAGATCCCGTAAAAGGATTGAACAGGTGGGTCGGCCCCGACAATGTTGTCGCCGACTTCAAAGTATTTGCCGGTGCCGAAGTAGACCATCACGCCTCCTTCAGGTTGTGCGCCGAGCTCCAACGGAGCGGTCATGGGCTGCACCTGTCCCGAATTGTCGCGGGCGGTGAACAGGGGACGTCTTACGGCGCCGGGGTTGGTGACAAAGGGGATGTCCCAGTTCGAAGCCAATTCATCGCTCAGGTCGAATTTCCAGAGATTCCCATGCAGGTCTCCGGCATAGGCCGTGGTCAGGGTGCGATGGGCGTCGGTCAGCAGCGCCGGAACGGACAGGCCGTTGGGGTCTCCGGCCGAACCTGCACCCGTATCGATCCGGCGGATAAGCTCCCCCGACTGCGCATTGACAATGAACAGTTGCGCCCGGTCGCTGTCGCCGCCGTAACCGTTGCCGAATACAACCGCCCACTGGCCGTTCTGCAGGCGCGCAAGGACTGGTTTTCCGATGGCGTAGCCCAGATCCGGATGGGAAAACTCCCACAGGATATCGCTCTCGTCGAAATTGTCCGGATCGGTGACATCGAGGGCGAAGACACTGCGTCCGCCGACCCCCATGGTGCCGATAAGGATGGTTTTCCAGGAATCGTCCAGGTAGGCGTCGCCGACATTGGGAGAACCGTCGACGTAATACCGGTGAACATAATCCGGGTCGCTCAGATTGGCGAGCCCCGCAGAGGAGGATGCGGCAGGAACATAGGCAAACTGTTCAACGCCGGTATTGGCATCGAAGGCGTGCAGCATTCCATCATTGCCGCCGATATAGAGCAGGCGCGTCCGCGCGGCGTTATCGATGCGAAAAGCTTTGTAGGTCTCCTTGCCCGGGGTGCCGGCGGGAAGATCCTGATACTGGAAATCGGGCGCGCCGACAATCAGGGGGTCGGAGTTGACGATGTCGCCCAGGATATGGTCCCGCGAGCGCAGGTATCCTTCCGCCTGGTCGTTTTCCATGCTTTGATCGCCGCGCAGCCAGTTGAGTCGATCTTTGCCCTGGTCTTCCGAGCCTCCGGCACGCAGGTCCGTGCGCTGCCCGCTTGAAAGGTTGTCCCACCCCGCCACGGTGAAGGGGACCCCGTCCGTTCCGTTCCAGGTAAAGATTCTGCGATCCCCATGCGCAGGTATTTTGCCTGAGTCATTGGTGTTCCATTCGACCTCTCCCACTGAGCCATCGCTGTTGATGTTGTAGGCCAGGATCTGACCGCTCCATGTTTCACTGTCGAAACGCGCCTGATAAATGAGGGTGTTGTCGATCAGTCGTGTTGAGTTGGTGGCAATGGCCGCTGCGGTTCCTGTTTTTCTGTCGACCAGCGCCGCCAGCAGTCCTCCGAGCTTTTCAGAAAATATTTCGGGATCCATGGCGCTGAAAAAATCGCCCCGGCTGTTGAGGGAGGCATGCCAGAGATCGTCGATTTTGGCTCCTCTCGGGGTGGCATCCGTGGTGGGGTCGGGCCAGTCAAGGTCTCCTGACTTGAGCGAGTCCAGATCCGTTTCCTGGTCAAGAGTCCCTGAAACCCCGAGGCCGACGCCGAAGGTCACCATGCTCTGCCAGTAGGCTTCGTTGAAAACTGAAGTCGGTACGCGGTTGGAAATATTCGGGCAGAGATCGCGGTTCCAGTAATACATCGCGACATCGGCAAGCGTGTCGGACCAATCGTCCTGATAGGGAGGTTCGGGGGTATATTGAAAATTTTCAGCCAGGGGAACAGGGTTGAGAATGCTCGGACCGTCCTGATTGTCGACGTTGGCTCGCCTTGAAGAATGACGGGCGGCGTACTCGTTGCCCACATTCCAGTAACCGTCCGTCATCAGAACCGTATAGCTGTTGCGACAGGCGAGATTCGACCCGCCGGCGGCCCCGGGCGTTGTGTTCCAGGGGCCGCGGGCATCCTCGCGGGTGTAATACTGGCCGGCATCATCGAGTGCCCGCCGCAGGGGGGTGCCGGACAAGGGGATGTCGCGCTCATACAGAAGAGAAAAAAACTCCTCCCGGTCGGAACCGGAGAATGACCTGACTCCGCGCACTATGGTTCCAGGACTGGCTTGGGAATCGAGATAGGAACTGCCCGCGTTGATCGTGCCGTATCCGACGCGAATGTCTTCGCCCTGGGCGGCAAAAGCGCGGCCGATGCCGGCGCGCGAAGTGAGGATGCGGGAGCGGTGGTAGGTATACCAGTTGGCGAAATTCTGAATTTCTTCTTCATAGGTGCAGGCATCGGGGTCTGCACAGTCCGTGCGTTTGGGACCACCGGCGAAGGGGCCGTTGCCCGCTTTAATCTCGATGCGTTCATAACTCGAGGCTTCGTTGACATCGCCGCCCTGATAATTGAAATAAGTTGCCGGGTAGAAACTGCGACTCTCG
>OBLN01000084.1_pt1 | contig 33847 bp, 50 predicted proteins | sample 1519301 | NCBI WGS metagenome assembly OBLN01 (sample SAMEA2452533, study PRJEB22499) | sediment metagenome | reverse complement strand
AATCCTTCCCAGTGACATTCGCAGTATTCGTTTATTGCTTCGATGAGTTCTGCCAGTTCTTCAATTGCTTTCAAAACTTGCGCAGGTTCGCCATAGTGAGCGATGGCTTTTTGAAGTGTTACGCTGTGCTCTGATGGATGTTTCCATGAGAAAACAACTGGTATTCTACCATCATTAAATCTGTACACTTCTGCAATTTTTGGTTTACACGATAGCTTACGTCTAAAAGCAGTTACTTCGTTTTTTCTTCCTATTACAATATATTCAACGTTTGCTTCTTCAAGCTCTTTCAATTCGCTTTCAGTAAGTGTCATAGTGTATTTAACACTATATTTATGTTTCGTTAAGTTATACTATGTTGTTGTTTTGGAGAATTGACGTAATTCATCCACCGTTTGAAAACGGTGGTCTTCTTACTCCAACGTGATAAAAAAAGAAAAAGAACTTGATTAAAGTTCCTTTATTCGCTAACTTCCTCTGCACTAACTTCACCGGCAGCAATCATATCACTAATAGCTCTATTCTTTGCCCTGGTGTGTGCAGTTGCATAAGTATCATGCTCAACATGTGCAAACTTCCTTTCAAGCGTTGAACATTTTCCAACGCCTTCCGTGGTCCTGCCATTTGATGCAATACACCTTACTTTGACTGTCCATGTCCAGTTCTTGCCATCTGGTGTGAATTCCTGCTTTTCATCAATTATCTGGTCAGTGAGGTTAAAGTATTGTGCCAGCTTACGCCATCCTGACTTCTTTACAAATTCCTTATCTCCTATCTTCTGAAGATCACTCTTGTTGATGACTGCCTTCTTGAGTGCCTGGAATTCTTCCCACGCTGCTATTGCTTGCAATGCTGTAACCGCTGGCCGCACAATGTCTGCGGTGGTAAGTGCTGGCAGTGCGTTTGTTGGTATATTGCACGATGGTGGCAAAGGTGTCTCATCTTCAGCAGGCAATACTTCCTGTTCAGGCCCATGTATCTCTTCAAACCCGTGATGTTCTGGAATATGTGAGCAATCGGTGTTTCCGGTTACAAGATTGTAAAGCAGGATAAACTCGTCGTCGTTTTTTACCCTGGCATCTTCTACATTGTCAATTCTTTCGTTGACGTACCATCTAAAAGGAATGGGTTCGCCTTTGCGGAAATCAACTGCATAGAAATCTTTTTGTGTTCCTTTTTTGAATATATCTTTGTTTGTTACGTTAGTGTAGCCCATTTCTACAAGGGCTCTTTCAAGTCCTGGCCTTGGTAATGTCATTTTTGATTACTCCTTATAATATGATTTTTCCAACAAGCATTATGAAATATATTACTGCAACAAGTGTTCCTCCTACTAATAGCAGAAATATAAACCCCATAATTGCTTGTAGTGGTACTGTCATTTAGCATTCCTTCTTGGTTTTTAACTTATTTCTTTCCTCAAAACAATCATAACAAATCTTTCTTCCCAATAACTCTTCAGGCTCAGTAATTGTATGACTTTGTTCTTTGATTTCACCGCATATAATACATTTTGAATTTTCATACTCTTCCATGCAAAGAGGATCACAGAAAGACTCACCATCTTCAATCGGTGCTCGGCAGAAAGGATTTTTACATTTTGATGTTTTTAGTGGTTTCATATTACCATCCTCTTATATTTGACTTGTCTACATACTCTCCTGCCATTACAGAACCTGTGTATCTTCCACACCAATCAAAACATGGATACCATATCAAAGCTGGTTTCTTTTCGATATGTGATACGCCCGTGTTGAGTATTGCGAGATATACAAGTTTTTCTGTGATATCTTCATCTGTGTATAGTTCACCAGTGTACGGATTCCAGCACGTATATTCATTATCCATTAGGATCTTCACATCCTTCAACTGCTCAACATACCATACTTGCCATTTTCTCTTTTCAAAGCCCAAATCAATTGTCATTAAGGCAATATCAGTTTCGAGTGTCTTAACAACCGCATCAAGTCTCTGATAATCCGGCTCCATCTCAAGACGTTCTTCCAGAGCAGCATCTCTCAAAGTTTGATTTGTAAGGCCATTGTCTTTGTTCTTTGAAAGCTCCATTATATCAAGTACATGGCATTTCTTAATTGAGTTCATATCTTCAAGTGCTGTATCTCTGCGCTGTCTTGCGTTAAAGATGGCAGTTTCCAGGGGTTTAATTTTATCTTCGATCATGCTACAACCTTCTCAAATTCAACTTCAAAACATTTTCCACATTCACACTTTACAACCGTAAAACCTCTTGATTTTATTTCATCAATTTGTGTGTTTGTGAGTTCTACAATTCCACGGCATGTTAAAGATGCACATGGGATTGTTTTTGATTTTGGATTTATTATCATGCGTTCCATCAGTGCACCACCAATATGCGAGCAGGCCCGTCTATATAGTCACATTCAAATCCGCTTGTGTCTGAGCATCTGTTTAGCTCACATTCCCAATCTTCAGGAATAGCAAATGCTTCAACCGTGTCTCTGGATTCTAACATTTGCCCTATAAGCGAAGTCGGCAACATATCAAATGCTTTTTTGCAGTCGTCTCTTTGCATGATAGCTTTCATAAGCTCTTCAGTTGAGAATAGTTTAAGCATTTGTGGTTTTGTGTAGCTCATTATTGTTCACTCTCCATTCTCTTCAAAACAGCTTCTCTACAATACGCAGAAACTGTCTGGCCTGCTTTTTTAGCAGCCTTCTTAATATCTATTCTCTGTTGCTTTGATGTAGCAAAAGATAGTGGTTTTTGTATCACGTCTGTCATTGTGCTCATCACCAAATATAGTTATAGCTTTATTTACATATATAACTTGTGCTCATTGAATTGTATACCAAAAAACAGTGAACTACCACCCTATTCATAGGGTGGTAGTTCACGTTTCGTTAAGTTATACTATGTTGTTGTTTTGGAGAATTGACGTAATTCATCCACCGTTTGAAAACGGTGGTCTTCTTACTTCAGCGTGATAAACGTTCCCATTCTTAATAACTACTCTGCAATTGACATTATTTCTCTCGGTGACTGTACCACTGCCTCTATTGTCAACATAGATATAACAGTGATCGTTATTCTCGATCACGCTATCACCATCGCCAAAATTGAGGGCATATATGAAACACTCGCCATTCTCAGCAATGTATATTCCGTTATCTCCAAACTGATATGCATATATTAGCCTACCATTGTAGTCAACTACCTGGAGCATGTTTGAAGTATCTATTTCTTCAGGCTCTGTCACAGATGTTTTCTTTTGTGAGTTGGTGACATGGCTATGGCCTACATGACGTACAGTATTATACTTTGGAATTGAGTCTGGGTGTGATTCATACCACAGCATCTTTGCTTCGTCGAGTGTAATTTCATTTCCATTCCAGTACACTGGTGCATCATAAAGGAATCCTTCTGCCATTTCTCTAAAGATTCCATCTGTTACATTCTCGCCTGAGAAGGTATATTCCTTCGCTGTTGCAGTTGGTGACATCATCAAGAACATCAGCGTTATTATTGTTATTGTTAGTATTTTCTTCATGTTTGTTTACCCCACTTTTGCAAGTGAATTTTAATGTGCCCGTCTTTCCGGGCTGTCATCACTTAACCTGGTTCAGTGAGCCGTCAGGAGCCACGTCATTTGAGGTATACTCCACACCTTTACCGGTCTTTCCCGATTTGTCAGCACGGGTGTTTTTATAGCAGAATTAACGCCGCCCATTGCTCGATGATTCCTGTCAGGCTCGAACTGACGCGTGTCCCGTCGGACTACTCTACCATCTGAGTTAAGGAATCAATTTGTAGTCATGCATTCAACCAATCACATAATCAGTCAAATGCACAACATGTTCGACATTTTAAGTTAATTTCCATATCCTGAGGTCTTATTCGATTCACATCTTTTTGAAAGGAAGATTATAACCTTTAAAGCTCTAATGAGATTCGAACTCATATTCATGACATTTGTCAGGCGTGCTTTCCGTTACACTATAGAGCTATTAAGAATCCCCTTTCACATATTTTTGTGGTACAATATCCGTTTTGAGTGGAGGATTCATTTTGGAGGTATAGGTGTGAAAGGGGAATATCATTTTTAAAGTTCTTTGCTCATTTTGAGTGATATAGATTCTGCCATTAATCTAAATTTAGCAGTACAACCTGCATCTTTAGCTTTTGAATTTACACACTGAAATATCGTTTTGTATTCGTTTGCCGTTAGTCCGGTGATGTTGTAAACCATATCTGATGCAATTTCCATTTTATAATCACTCCAATTATTGAGAATACGTTTTTAATCTCTCGTCAATTTCCTCATTTCTCATATGGTTAATGCACTCATCACATTCTCCACAAGTACAAGCTCTCAACTTCAAATACTTACATGCAACATCTACAAGGTTCCCATCTTCAAGTTCGATCATAGCAAATGGCTCACCATCATGAGTGTGAAGGTCTGCAATGTAGCCGGTATAATATTTCTTCCATATTTTGCCATAGCGGATGTTTTTCTGTTGCATTAGATTGCGATATTCGCGTGTTGTTTCAACGTGATCAGTGATTCTGAACATTGTAACCACCTACAAAAAGAAGATTTAGAAAAACCCTCTTGGGCTATCTTGGAAGCTGTCAAGCCACTGTTCGAAAGCATCTTCGTTTCTGAGTTCAAGTTCATCCATCAGAACACCACGGATTATATATGTTTCTTCAGTTGTTTCCTGTTGATTTAGTGTGTCCCAAACTTCCACTATTTGATCGGTCTCCATGTCCTTAACCAGTTGAACCATTGTTTCATTTGCACTCATTATTTAACCCTTCTTTTTAATTTTGTACCTATGTGTTTTTCGACAATACTACATTAACTTGAAACTATAAATAGGTTACGACTCGATTAAACCAGTAATAACCTATATAAATGATAAGTGTGTATTGTATAGTAAGGTGATTTACAAAATGAGAGAATTGAAATTTATTGCTTATGATGTCAAAAGTGGGAAGCTGAGCGAACCGTTTTTTGTTGGATGGAAACAAGCCGATTTTGGAGATTTCAAAATAGATGTTTGTAATTGCCAATGCAACGTAATGCAATATACTGGGAAACTCGACAAAAACAACAATGAAATTTACGATGGTCATATCCTCAAGATACCTGTTAAAAATCACCAACATATATATGGAGAATATGAATACCGTGTAGTAAAGTGGAAAAATGGTAGTTTTGCGTGGATTCTAGATGGCGCATATGCGTGGATGTCGTTTTCTGGAGCGTTTGGAGAAGATGGTAATTTAATGGATTATTCCAGCGAACCTGCAACAGATACAGTAGAAATCGTAGGACATATTATGACAACCCCCGAACTTTTACAGGAGCAATAAAAAATGCCACTAAATCCAGAAATATACACAACAACCGGAATAAAACGATCAACACTTGAAAAACTAAGAGCTAACAAAGTTCATGATAGACAGCCAGATTATGAATTGATTGATAATGCAGTTGAGAAGGCTGAGAAATATGATTATATGATGGCAATGGAGGAATGAAACATGGCCAATCTTATACCATGTAATTCAAAAGTTTATGTGCCACGCGATACTATTGTATATTCTCAGAGCGTTGAACCACTGAAATTAATGGCTAGTTACATGGTAACACTCCGTGCAGTTGATATAGACTATCGCGAGGTTATGTGGAAAAATTCATATGGTGATTTGTCTGGATGTAAAGTTGACGATTTGTTATTGAGTTATAATCCTGAACTGATGGAGTATTTCAAATGACTCGCAAAATGTGCAACAACTGCGGTTCAATCAGAGTAAACAAAAGAGTTCGTACAAATACATGGCACTGTTTCGGCTGCAATCAAAATGTTACTGTGACTGAACTTATAGATGTTCATGGTATGGAAGAGAGTGGTGTTCAGAGTAAGATTGCCAGGTTGAGAGAAAGGAGGGTGAGGATATGAAAGTTTTGATTGCATGTGAGTTTTCGGGTATTGTGAGAGATGCTTTCCTGGAAAGAGGACATGATGCGATTTCGTGTGATTTGTTGCCCACTGAGAGAGAAGGACCACATTATCAAGGCGATGTCATAGAATATATGTTCAAAGAAAGGTGGGATTTAATAATCGCTCATCCACCATGTACATTCTTAGCTAATTCTGGAGTTAGATGGCTTTATAACAAAGACAAATCGCTAAACATGGAGAGGTGGGAACATATGACAATGGCATGTGGGTTTTTTAAAACGTTCCTGCATTATCCGTGGCAGAGATGTAAAAAAATAGCCATCGAGAACCCAATACAGCACAAACATGCCCGCGAGATGATTGGTGTTGACTATGACCAGATAATACAGCCTTGGCAATTTGGACATGGTGAAACAAAGACAACATGTTTGTGGCTTAAGAATTTACCACAACTAGTTCCAACTAACATTGTATCCGGCAGAGAAGGACGTGTACATAGTCTGGCACCATCAAAAGATAGATGGAAAGAACGAAGCAGAACATATCCCGGTATTGCACAAGCAATGGCTGAACAATGGGGATAATATGAAACTAATCGACATCCTCCCGGATATGATGGGCAACCCAGAAATATCACCTGAAAGAATCGAAGCAATCCGCAAAACAAAAAGAGAAAACCCCGAAGCAAATCAAAAATGGATTGCAGTTATGAGTTTTGAAAGTGAGTATGCTGTTGGAGTTGCGTTGAAAGATTTTAGTCTATAAACTGCGAATCAATCAACCTATTCTTTGTATGGAATCCCTGAACAATCTGCCACGGACTTGATACAATTATTTCCCCCAGATCAAGTACTGTGGTGTCTTCTTTTACATTATGTTGAACTCGAACAACTCTATAATTTCCATCGATGTAAGAACCATTCACATAAATAGATGGAATTTTACAGTAAACCAAATCGCCTGGGTAAACATATGGACATAATTTCACAGTTGCTTGTCCAGATATCAACGGATTATTAAACTTTTCTAATATTGCTGAAGCCAAATCACCACATAATGAATCAGTTGTAAGCGTGGTATCTGTTTCTACATGGTGGCGAGTATTATAAGCAGTCTGTGATATTGTATCTGTGTCCGTACCTACCTTCTGGGGTGTACCAGATGCCCCATAAACAGTAACATCATTTACCAAGGACGATATTGAAGCCTTGAAATAAGCGTTCACAAAACGCGGAGTGCTTTCTATTATCTTAAGTTTTTGAGTTGCAACACTGCTCAATGGTTGCCAAGAAGCATATACCGCATCCAATAATCCAGAAGTATAGTGTGGCACAACTGAAAATCTATAAGAATATCCTTCGAGTTCTTCAAGTTCCTTGATGGCATCTGTAACATACTTTGTGTTTTGCTGAACATTATATGCGGTCAGAGTTGAACTGTTTGAAGCATCGATTAAAGATGTAGTTGCATCTGTGATCCTTGTTAGATATGTGGATACTAAAGCATCAACAATAGTTCCAGTAGTATTTGATGAACTAGAATAATCAGAAGTAACTGCGCGATAAACCAATTCTTCTTCGTGGCCTCTGCAATCCAACCGCATTGAATCAAAATTAGAAGTGATATCCATGATGCGCCCTTCGAAGATATCAAACCATGTTACATCCTGCTCAGGAGTTAATTTTTCACTTACCTGGACTCTGATAATATCGTCACATCTAATGGGCGCAAGATGTTCTCTCTGAACGGTGGATGTTGTCGCAAGCTCTACAGATGCAACTGAGCAAGAGAAGGGATACTCTGCATTAGTAATACAATCATTGATGATAGGATAATATGATGCAGAACCATCACTTTTTTGTATAATAGCCCTAATTTGAATTGACCTTCTTATCATGCCCATTTTCTAGCCTCGTATTGTAGAGATATGTCAAAGCTTGCAACATAAGATCCTGTATGAGCAATAGTGAATGTGTTTGCACCACCTGGATAAATCTTGGGTATCTGTGCATCTAAAGTAATCATCGATATAGAAAGATCAATATCATAAATGTCTGCTGTAACTGTGCCGGTGCCCGTGCAATCAAATCTTAACCAGAATATTGTTTTCCCTGGCAACTTCACATCTTCTCCAGATACAAGCAAATAATCTGTTGAAATATTATCTACAATGACGGTATCGATGTCATAGAATGTTCCAGGTGCACCGGAGTTATCATCGGCTATCTGTATTGTAGGCGTACCAGATGTGATATCTATTGTGGATGTGAGTACTGGTGTACCTGTGATTGGATAGTAAGTTTCGATTCTATAATAGATATATCCATCATCTGCAATTGAAAGGTGGTCGGTGTCAAAGGTCACACCAGAATATGCGAAACAATGATACAGTGCTTTGTTATCTGTTAAATCATCACTGTAATCATATGTTCCGGTGCCATTAGGATTTATTGATATGATTGTATCCGGGTTTATTCTACCACATACATTACAGATAATAGAAGAATCTGCTGCATTGTATAGTGTAACATCATCAACAACAGAAATCAATTGTTCTTCTGCTGTTGATAGCGTATCGTAAACTCTCACAATGTAAGTATAATCTGCACTGTCGTGGAAATAATATTTAATGACCATATTTTCATTATTTCCAGCTACAATACTATCACCTGAAGCATCATATGTGATTTTGTCGTTTGGAACATTGGTGTTTGCACGGAATGTACTTTCTACAACCGTTGTTTCTACCCCACCGTTGTAGCTTGCCGCCGTCACAGTGACTTTGTAGTAAACAATTCTATCGACAGTATCATTTGTATCAGCTTCAAAATATACACTGTTAAGCTTCCACGATTTGCCTTCAATTGCAGTGAATGTATGTGTGTGGGTCAGGACGTAACTTGTAGAATCTAGCGCTTTGTAAGTACTATCCTGAATATCAAGAGTATTGCCTGACAGCCCATAGTTAAGGACAGTTGAGCATGTAGCTTTTGCATATTCTACACATGTATTATAAGATGTTACTTTATAATAATATTTTATTGTTACTGCTTCATTCACACCAGAAAGTATATCATCTCCGGAAGCATCGTAATTCCGAACCGTATAATCTCCTGCCCATGCTTCAGTAGTCATACTGTCCTCCACAACCGTTGTTTCTACTCCTCCGTTGTAAGAAGCTGCGGTTACTGTTATTTTGTAGTAAAAGATGTCTGCGGTCAAAGACTTTGCATTGAATTCTACAGATTCAAGTTTTCTTGTTTTGTTTGGCGTGGCATCAAAGGTAATTTCATACAACTTTATGTAAGACGTAGAGCTTGTACATAGGATTGTATCCTCATCATCAAGCAATACTTCATCTTCGACACTGCTATCAAGTACTATTGTAGGTTTAGAATAAACATTCCCACTCGTAGTTATTGTATTTGAGTCATTATCAGTAGACCATGATCCAGATTCATAAAGGGTTCTTGTTCGTGTGGTTTCTGTCGTTGAATAAATATAATTATCTTCAAGAATCAAAGTGAATGTATATGAAAACCAATTTTGTGAAGGTGCAATCCTGCGTGGATGTTGATAGTTTCCTCTTTGAACGTAGAATTTCCATCCAGTGTCAAGGACAAGCTCGTGTACACCGTCTGCAAGGAATGCAGCCATAACTGCATCATAAAGGGTTCTTGTTCTTTCCACTCCTGAAAGCGAGACAACCATATGGCCTGAACCTAAGTCTGTATTTGGATTAGAGTCTGTTCCCGGTGGCTGTGCTTGTGTATTTTTTATATATCCAATTGGTTGAAAGCTAGTAAGGTGAAAAGTAACTCCGTCTATTGTTGCCATTATGTATCAGCCCCGGATGTATTGGCAGTGTAACTTGTTGAAGTATCAGTTGTATCTGTACGAGTAAAGTATTCAGACCCTCTAAACACAGTTGATGTGAAATTTTCGTTTCTACGTTTGCCTGCGTTGGTCCAGTCACTCATAGCAGCAGTGTTTTCTTTTACTGCTTCCGTGTTTTCCTGAAGTGTTTTTTCCTCTGCGGCTTTCTTTTCATTCATTGTAGCAATCCAGTCATTAATCCCCCTTTCTACAGATGCGTTTGTGCTGGTTACATCTACTTTCATGCTTATGTCTGTCTGTGACCATTCGTTGAGAGTTTCCATAACACTGTTTAATTCATCAAGTGTGCCGTTAAGTAAATCAAGTGCATCGTTCACAGCAGGTAAAAACATTTCTCCCATGTTAGCGGATAAATCAGCTATATTTGCATTAAAAGTTTCCATTTTTGAATTAGTATCTTCAGTAAAGCCACCGAGAGATTCAACTCTGGTGTTTAGACCATCCATTGCAGCAGACGTAAAAGCAATCTTCCTTTGTTCTTCTGTTAAAGCATCAACCGCGACACCTATAGAATCAGCATAATCTTGATATGCTTTTTCGGAATCTACAATAATTCCCAAGTTATCAAGAATAAGCCTTGATTGTCTGGCAGTGCCCAAAGCCATACTCTGAAATAGGAAATCGGTGCTTTGGCCGGTTGCCTGTGCAATCACTGAAGCTCCCTCGGCCATCTGTACAAGGGTGTCAATGTCAATTCCTAAAAGCATTGCTTGGTTTGCCTGTTGCAGTAGAGATGCTTGTGATGCTGCTCCGTGCGTGGCTTCTTTTAACTTAGCAACGTATTTATCAGCGTCTTTGCCCTGCGCGTCAACGAGTGAAGTAAATCCTCTTTCCAATTGCTCATAACTCGCAGCCGATTTAATTGAGAACGACACCGCAGCAATCGTAGCCGCCAACAATGCAGCTTCAGCGGCCTTCCCATAAGCAGACATTGATTTAGCAAACGAAGCTGTAGAAGTGTCTGCACGTTTCAATGCTGCTTGATATTGCGAATCGTCTGCCTTAATCTTAATCACAATATCTTTCGCTGCATTACCTAATGCCACGTTTAATCATCTCCCATTCAGTTTCCCATTCTGCTTCAATGAACATTCTGTCAGTTTCAGACAACTCTGCAAACTCTTCAGGCGTTTTGTTCCATGACCTCAACATTCTTGCAAACTTTACGCCATGCTCAGACGTTGCGAAATTTTACAATTCTTACCCAGTTAGCAGCAGGCTGTGTAAAGAAGAACTGTAAAACATCGCGGGGGGTTTGTTCGTCTAATTCAGGGTTGAGCCAGAACTCTTTGTCAAGTGATTTGTCCTTTGTGATATATTCAAGGAATTCTGCAATCACATCTTCGTTTCCATTGAACGCATTGATATCACCTGCAAGCGCATTCTCCCAAAGTATGAACATATTGGAGAATCTCTTTTCTTCGGCTTTAGTGAGTCTCGATCTGACTTCGATTGCAAGTACTTCGGCATCATTGGCAATTGGCAATTTAACATACTCAAGAGTCCTCTTTAAAAGAAAGTTCTTTGCATCTGTTGCAACTTTCAATTCATCTGCTTTCTTCTCTTCGCGTCTGTCTATGTTCTGCTGAAGAGTAGGATCATCTATATATTCGGGCATACATTATCACTGGTTGTCGAAGTCTATTCTAATATCACACTTTGCAGACAGACTGTCAGAATAGTATGAATCGGTGGTGAAGTCGGTTGCCACAGACATAGGAGTAAGTCCTATAAGTCCAAACTTCCTCAATATTGTAGTGTTATCGGATGCGTACTGAATACCCACAAGTGCACCCACTGAATTAAAACCAGTGAATGCATTAGACCATGTGCTTTTCCCAGATGCTACATCATTTGTCAGTTCAGAACCATACATAGCTGCGCGGAATTTGTTATTATACACAAGTTCTTTCCATGTAACAGTTGAGTCTGCTGCACCTATTGCATATATCTTTGTGGTCTGGCCGTCTACGGTTGCGCTGGTCTCATCACTGGAATCAGTGATAGTTCCACCTTGAGATGTGGCTCCCTGTGACATTGCAGTGGTATCTACATTTATATAATGGAGAATAACCACGTCATTTTCAGCAATGCCGGAGTATGTTACTGCTCCAGTTCCGCTTGTTTGTGTGGCAGGTGTTGTACTCGATGCTTGGTAGTGTGTCATTGCAGTTTCTGTGCCATCTACGGTAGCTCGGATAAGGCCATATTCTGCCGTGTTGGCAAGGTCAAAATATCCTGCACTAACTTCTCCAGATGTAACAGTATGTGTTTCAATGGCGTAAACACCACCTATATACCACTTTGTATTTCTTCCTAGCACTAAGTTGCTTGATTGTACTGTCATTTATTTTTACCTCTGTTCATTGAATTTTATTGTTATTGTAATATTGCCACCATTATATTCACCATACGCAGCATCTTCCCCAAGAGCAACCCTGCCGTATGCATAACCATCTATTTCATAATCTGTGCATGTTCCACCAAGCCTTAAATTTGTCTGTGATGCAAGATTATCATAAACTTCGTTCACAGTATCGACTGCTGAAGCGTGGTCACGTTGAGTGTAAATAAAAATATCAACCGATAATTGCCATGCTCTAAAATCATCCCTGAACAAATCTTCTTCGGTGTTTGGAACACCTTCTCCCATTATAAAGTAAGCACCTGGGAAATTGCTTGGCTTGTAGTTATCTGTGAATTTGACCTCATTCAAAGGAGATTGATTCAAGGCACTTTTCAAACCATCTCTTATTGCATTAATATCTGCTCTTAATGTCATTTCAAAGCACCTTTTATTATTCTCTCTGTCTCAGCAGGCAAAATTCCTACAAGGTAAGCATATGTTTTTTCAAGGAACTGTTTCCCTTTTGTGCCAGGATGATGAACTTGTTTGACGAAAATATCATTACCTGCAATTGTGAAATGAAGGAACTTTGCTCTTTTGGCTCTGATGATATGTGGCTTGGTATCCCAGTTCACGTATTGCGCATAATTTGCACTATTCCAGATTGCCGCTTCAAAGTCCTGAACCACTGAAGTAACTGAATTCCGAAGATTGCCAGTTTTCACAGGAGTAAGTTGTTTCATCTTGCGTTCTCCCTGTCCTGTCATACGGTTGAGTAATTTAGGAACAGCAGTGTGCACATTAACACCCGCCTGCTTAAATGCATTCTGAGCACCTGAAATATCAACTTCTAAACTCAATTTACGGTCACCACATAAGTATAATTTGTTCTCTGCGTTTCTTCTTCTTGGTTTTCGTCTTTGTAAGTCTGCATTCCATCCATTGCGATAGTTTCTAAAGCATTTGCTCTTTGAATATTTTCATCATTTGCGGTTGCAAAACTTTTTAAGTATAACGAAGCTGCAAGAACCGAGGACCAGTCGTTAAGATAGTCTGCGGATGGCAGTTGCATACTTGAGAAAAAAGCATTGATTGTTCTATCTGCTCTGTTGATAATATCATCAATGTCTGAATCATGAGCACCATAATAACATGTAGCAATAAAGTTTTCCCCGGCTGCTTCGGTATCAAGTGTGATTGTGCGAGGTCTTGTAAATGTGAAATCTGAGAACTCACTTAGAACAATTCCGTTCTTTTCTACCGTGATAACATCCATTGCAGGAGATTCCAATGTGAGGGTAGTTCCAGAACTTACAACTCCCATATCATCTTCGCCAATTAGAAGCCCAGGAAGAAGTTTTCTAACTGCAAGTGGCGTTGTATAAGCCATTATTCACCAACCCCCTTCACATCGAGATATGCAGTGTCACCGTGCTTTTTAAGACCATCTATCACAACATAAGCATTAAATGCATAAGTTCCTTCTTGGTCCAGATCGCCAGTTGCAATTGTGTAAGTAAGATACTTTGTAGAATTAATGCCTGCTGTCTTAGTCGATGCTGTGCCGTCCGGCTTTGTGATGATTATCTGAGTAGTACTTGCTGTTGTGACATCTGTGCCAGTATCTAGCGCAAGTATAAATCCTTCGTCGCCTACAAATACTGCATTAGCTTTTGCCATGTTAAAGCCTCACATATGATGATAATTCTAAACGTGTTGTGATTGGAGAACTTAATGATACCGCGTCTTGTATATTCGATTTTAACTGTACTCCATTTATAATATGTGATTTTAGATATAAAAAGCTTGCAGACTGGCAAGGAACAAGGGATTCCCCGGGTACTAACGGTTCTCCTGGAACTAGACCAGGGGAGAGAATAGCGGATTCAGAAATTGATATTGAATAGGAAGCAGTCATTTATTTTGACTCCAGTAACTTCATAATAGCTTGCTGATTTATTTTTGTTATGTCCGAAACGTCACTTCTTATATCCGAAACAATTGAAAATATGCTTTTTACATCCGTTTTCATAACGGCTATATCAGTCTGCGAACAATGTGCGATTTCTTCAAGTTTAACAAGTCTACCATCGGTATCCATGTGTTTTTCATTGAAATGTTTTATAAATATACCTCCTATGAAAAAAACACCGCAGAAGAATATCGCAGTATAAACATCCATGTTCTGACCCGAGTCGATCGGAATAAAGTCAGGGAGCATTATCTTTTGCTCCTACCTGACCTTTTGCTTCGACTTCCTCTCTTTGTTGCCATGTTTTCACCTATTTTTTAATACCCAGCATAAAAACAGATAACGATGACAATCCCAAATATGACACATGATAAAATCCACGTTGAACATATCCACGGAATCCATTTAGCAGGAATCAAAACTGAGTTTTTTATAATTCCTTCGCTTGCCATTTGTCTATCGTGAATTTCCTGATAGGCAGATGCAAGTCCTGATATTATCTCAAGTTCATCCGGTTCCATACTAAACACTTTATCATTATTTCTATTTATGCTTTAGTGTTTTTATAAATGTTCGTCAATCAATACTTATTTTGCAGTGTAATAATAAGCAAATATCATGCCTATTATTGTCTGAAGGATATCTGGTATTTCCCTACCAATTATCAACATGTACATAAACCCAATAACTACAAGGAAAGTCACGAAATTGTCTGTGAGTCCTTCAATTGCGGCCTTTGCAGCGTTTATAATTGCTACACCCGTACTATTTGTTTCTTCTTCTGTTATTTCTTCTTCTGTCATGTATTTCTTCTCCTGAATCTATTTGCAAAGTATAGGCCAACAAAACTTAAACCTACAAAGATTGCACCTACAAAGGTCGTTGCGCTTGTCTGCTTCTCAATTAAATAAGCACCGTCTACCATTTTGTGAGTGTCTGTGGGGCCACCGGTATCTTCAAACTTAAGCCAGCCATCTGCAACGGTTGCATTCATCAGTATAGTTCCATTGCTGTACTTCAAATCATATGTCCCGGCACTCATGTTTGATAGATAGATATCCTGTTCTACATTTGAATTGTTTGATGAGTAATTGAAGCTTGCTGAAGTAGTCGTTTTGCTGGTCCATGTAACGTTGTATGTAAATGGATATGTGAGCTTATCAAATGTCAATGAATAATTGAAACTATCTCCAGCATTCAAATATCCAGTACTCAGATTCACAGTTCCATTGTGGTATGTTCCTGTAACATTTGAATTGTTAGAGAGTATCGACATGTTGTAGGTGAAGTTCAAAGAACTAACATCATACAAAAGCTGGCTTGTTGTCATATTTGCACCAGCAACTGCATAGGCTTCTACATAAACATTATTAGTATCTTCAGTTTCTGAAATTACATTGTAGTCTTGAGTGTACTCATAAAGTTTTGTAAGTGTATCAGCAGTAGTTGGATATGCACTAAGAAGATAAACTGTTTCTCCGGCTGTGACATCATCAAATGTTACCGTTCCGTTGATGACTGGTTGCCATTCTCCGTTTTCACCTAGTTTTGCAGATGTGCCGGAATACTCTGTTATCATTAATCTGATATCGCTCTCATTTACTACACTATTAATCCTATATAACGAATCTATGTAGTTATTAAAGAAATAATTTAATCCAATATCAGCACCAATGGCTACATCACCCGAATCAATGTTTCCAGTGATAGCCTCGGAGAAATATGGTACATTATCATTATAATAATAATAAACACTGTTACCATCATATACGAGCCCTGTAAATACTTCTCCAGAAGTTACGAGTTCGTCATCGTATTGGAAAGAACCACTGGTGTTTCTAATTCCAATACGTTGTGAATATGAACTTGCAGCAGCATACAAATTATCTCCATATGGTGCTACCAAATAACCAGAGTCAAAAATTCTACCATTTGCACTGTCGTACGTGTTATTATATTTTACGAATGTTGAATATGACGTGAAATTGCCAGAAAAACCAGTCAACAATATATAAGAATCAATTCCGTTAAAATCGACACTGCCATCAGAATTGTATGATACATTATAATCAGTTGCTATAATTCCGGTCCCAACAGCCAGATTATCAGATGAGCCATTGAAAGTTGACGCATACAAAGTATTTTCTGGTAGATAACCATCTTCAATTGAAACACCATCATCTACCCCACCCAAAGCAATAGTCAGTGAACCATTTTCAGTTACTGTAAATGAAGTATCAGTAACATTCACATTATAACTTACTTCAGTCTTTGTACCTGTGAAGCCATCTACAACAATGCTACTGAATTCAACATCTGGAATAAGCACATATCCATCCTGAACAGTAACTTCCTGAATATACTCGTCATCTTGAATTCCCAATTCATCATAGTGAGTTATTCGGACAGAATTGCCATTAAAATTCTGAATATCTGCTACAGGAACAAGAATTTCGTGTGAATCAACTGACTTTGATTTGGTCTTTTCAACTGAACTTATCTTCAAAGATTTATCAAGCTTCTCGGTTTTCAATGAGATGTCTTTGGACTTGACTTTTGAATCACCTGAAGCAGTTGATGTGAATTCACTTATTGTTACTTTCTCTTTTGATGCTGCTTTAACTTCAAGTACTGATACTTCTTTGCTATTTGCTGCAACTGCCGGAGATATCACAGAACAAACAATAATAAGAACTGCCAGAATATTAAGTACTTTTTTTATCATGGTCTTACCTCTACACCCGTGATGACCTCATCAGAACGAGTTGCATTTTCCTGAGTAATTACCCAACTGCCAGCACTCCAAGTGTGTGTCCAGATTCTACCTGCATAGATTGTTCCTTCTGTGCCCTTGAAGACATTCACATTAAATACAGTTGAATTATCCCAAGTAGTCCCATCAGTTGCATTGATTGAAACTACATAATCACCTGCTTCTACATCAGGAGTCCAACTAAAGAACAGTGTCTCATTGTTTGTCTGGGTGTCAACCGTGACACTATTTACCTGAAGATATCCTGTGGTTATAGTCTTGTTTCCGGTTGCGGAATAGTACTCTGTGTAACCGTAATCTGCTTCGGTATCTCCAGATGAACTCACAATATTAAACGGAATATAGGTTCCTTCAGAATATTCCCACACGGTCATGTTGTCAATTACCGTAGTATCACCATTTCCAGATATGTATTCGCCCTGGGATACCAAGAAGGTAGTATCATTGTATGCTAGGTCAGCGTTTTCAACAGTGTAATAAATGACTCCATCTTTTGATATTGTGAGGTTGTCAGTTGTCTCGTTGTATTCCATTGTCAAGTTCATATAGGTATTAGCAGCTAAGTTAAATATGCCTCCTTGTATCATCGTTGTCCTGTCCTTGTCATATAAATCACATGCAATTGTATTGAATCTCAGAGTATATGCATTTTCAAGACAGGTATAGTACCAGTTGGTAGAATCTCGTGGAACAACAGAACCATTTCCAATAGAAATATCTATATATTTTCCAGATTCACCGGTAAAAGTATATTTTATTCCAGTCTGCATCTTGTATGCTTTTGTAGCACCCGATACAACAACAGACGCGGAGTTCGTTGTGGAATCAGCCGGATCGAGAATAAGTGTACTGTTCTGAACAGACACATAATCAGTGGATACATCTCCATTATGATAATATGTAAAGTGAGTAGTGTCTAACGAGTTCCAATCTGTTGAAACGTATTCACTAAGACCACCATCGGACGCTGGCTCATCCCCGCCTTCGCCGTCTGTCATAACATCCAGAATAATTACATATTCGGTTCCTGATAACGCGGCTGGATTTGAGGAGTAATCACTTGTTGAAAGATCAATTAACGTTGAACTATTGGACACATTTCCATAAGTAGCGTTAGCATATCCTGTATAGCTTGTTGTGAGTGTGCCTGCTAGATTGTAATATACATCAGGGAATGCTGCCCAGTTGCTCCTGTTGCCAGAATCATAGAGTTTTCCATTTTCATCTGTTCTGAAGGTGCTTTGTGGTTCTCCCCATCCGTTCAATGTGTCCTCTGTAAATGTTATTGTTGCGTTAGGGATTACTACACCAGAAGCATTCTTGACGATGATATTAGGATAATACCAAAGAGTCATATTGTTATGATATGCTAATGTGCCATACCCAACATTGATGAAATTGATATTTTCAGCAGGTGTATAAAATGGATTCAACAGGTATCTTCCCATTCTATACGCATACGTATCTATTACCATACCACGCTGAACATTGTAAGTTGATATTTCGGTTAATAAGAAAGAATCAGTTGTGGGGGTATATCCATCTCCATATGATGATGTGAAGTTGATAAATTTTACACCATATTCACCCCATATATCATACACTTTCACCGAACCATTATACTGTGTTGTATTTATAAAGGTAACATCAGATGTATTTGCATCACACTGAATTCCACCTTCATATAGGTACAATCCGTTCACTGTTATGTTAGAAGGTGATGGTGACACATGATATCCACCTGTTATGAGTGCATTAATGTCATGAGAATTTCTTATTGTAATATTTTCAATGTAAATATCATGAGCTGGATGAATATCTAATCCATTATGACCAGAGTTTTCCACCACTATATTTTTAAATGTTCCCCGAGTCAATCCCCCGGTAGGTGCAAAGGTCGAGTGCCTTGAACCATTCAAGTATATATTTTCTGCATATGCATCTGAGCCATGAGTGACAACATAACAGTATCCTCCAGTACCCACACTGCCAGTGGTTAAGCAATCATTAATATTTGTAGCTCTTATATTATACCCAAATGAATTCGTACAATTATCTATTCCAACTCCAGATGATGATACTGTATCTAAAACGGTCTTATTTACATTGATATTTCTATAAGTGACATTATCCGAATTGTAGATTTTGAAAGCATAGTGACTTGAAATTGTTCTGGAGTCTTCCATATAAACATTTTCAACAATCAAATCATCAGATTTTATTGCTATTTGATTACAGCTATATGCACTGATGTTAGTAATTGCTCCGACCGCACCTATAATTTCCACAGTTGAATATTTCAGCGTTACATTATTAAAATGTGAATTATATAGAGTGCTATATCCCAATCCATCTTGATATGTATCTCCAGTTATGTTATACGATGACAATATCACATCATCTATCCAAAAACGATCAGTGTCATCAAGACCATAGAATTGATTAGTTTTTCCGCTATTACCATTTATTCTAACTTCTAAACAGTCTGTCGAATTGATGTAGATGAGAGAATCATGAGAATATAATGAGCCATTTATGTAAAATATGTCCCCATCTTTCCACATTGCAATAGGATTATTCAAGGTCGCATTTATCTCAGAAAGAGATATCCCGGGTTCATTCAACACTTCTATATATTTTAACCCGGATGAATATGACACTGATGCAGATGCATCTCCCCACATTAAAACAATTGCAATAAAAAAAATAAAAGCAAGTCTACTGTTCAAAGTAGATCACTTCCTTTTTGAACGATTTGAATAATTACGCTTTCCATCATCCTTCAGATCAGCAGCAATATCGCTTACTTCTTCAAGAAGGGACTTCTCTTCTTCTTCTGATGTGTTGCCCGTGATAAGCTGAGTAAGGAGAGCTTCAATTCTTATGAGTGAATTGCCCATCTGTTCATTCTGTTTTCCAATGCTTATCAGAGCAGAAAGTGTATCCCTAGGAGCAACAAATTTAGGAAACATTTCTTGATTCACATATGTTTCTTCAGGCATCTTTATCCCTCCAGCATTTGAGCTTTGATATTACAAGCGCCGCCTACAACGGCCTTTATTCTGAGAGGGGTGCCATATATACCCTGTTCAAGCGGATAAACATCATTGCACTGCTGTGCTTCATCTGGTGTATAAGAGCCGCCACCATACGGGAACTGATAAGCTGGCATCTCTTTCCAATCGCCATCAACTTTCTTTTCAAGAATACCCGATAATGTGACTGCTGCATCAACTGTAATCCAGAAACCAATGAGTTTAAATGTTTCTAGTAAGTCCACGCTTGCGGATAAACCAGAATAGAAATAATAAGTACCTGCACCAGCACTGGCATCAATGATATAAACTTTGTCATTATCAACTTCAGATGATTCTGTAAGTACTGCACCATTTGAGTCAGTGAGTATTCTACCCCTCGGAAGCATCCTGGTAGTAACTACCTGGGGAGTGTAATTGTTAGGAATGTCTTTTAAGTATTCACCCATATTATAGTCCTCCGTTCTGAGGGAACTTTCTTATATCAATTGCATCAACTTTTGCAAGTGTCAACGAATCAACAGGATTAGTATCAATCATAAACGAATCTCTGTTTTCATCTGCATTGATTGAAGCAGTGACTTCCAAATACTCAAGGTCATCACTTGAAAAATTGGAAGAATCGGTGAGAGCTTTCAATCTATCTTCATGCCACGATTCAGACAGATATTTTCCAACGTTCTGTGTTGTAAGGACCATGCTCTCACCGAAGTTTCAATGTTTAGTATTCTATACGGCAGATACCGTTGTCAAACGGTGTGTCCACGGCAAAGCGCATTGTGAGTGCTGCTCCACGAAGGTCTCTTACAGGATCATCATAGTCTTTTACTGTGATGTCCCTACGCATTCCTATCACAGTTGCCATGCTTGGAGCATCCAGGACAACCATACCGATGTCACTATCGGAGTTATACTCCCAAGCATAAGTGCCACTGTCATAAGTTGTGTCCATCGGATCAATTCTGTAGAACTCCATACCAAGGAACCTCGGAACTGTACCCGTAGCAATTGCAGAGTTTGTTCCAAAATAGTTTGCATATGATATCTGAGAATCTGCCATAAGCTGATATTCAGCATCTGCACATCCGAAAATCACAGTACCGTTGTACCCGTCGACTCTCATTTCCTTGAGAGCGCCCATAAGAGCTTTTGTTCCCAGGTTTGAACCTGAACAATCATGTTCATTTCCTGCATCATCAAGCATCTTTGTAAGCACAACGTGGTTAAGAGTATTCTCTGCCCTGGCACCACCCTTTGCAACTTCGAGAGCCATGATGTCATACAGTGAGTCTTCAATGAGTTCTGAAGAGATCAGATTCTTTTCACCGTACTTGTATGAAGTCAGTGTGACTGTTGAATAGTCCTGCTGATTGCTTGGGAGTTCTGCACCCTCTGCAACCTTTGGCAGCACGGACCCGGTTTCACCTAGTGTGAATGTCTGCTGATTTGATCTCATCGGTACACTGCGAACTCTACCACGGATTACCTTGTTTGGTTCGGCACCTTCGAGGACAGTTGAGTAAAACTGTGCTTGAATAAGCGATGTACTTTCGATTGCTTCTGTCTGGAGAAGTTCTCTTGTCTTCTCAAACCTCGCAATATCTGGAGCCGCAAGTTCTCTACCGATTGTAAGAGTCTTGTTTACAAGTGCGCTGTGCTCTGCTGCAAGCATCCTTTCAATCACATCTTTGCCTGCCTGTGACTCTGGCATATGAACCGCCTCAAGCATACGAGCAAGCTTCCATTCCGACGGCCTGTTTACCGGGCTAGAATTGCCCATGAACTGCATTGCGTTAATGCTTCCTGTGAATCCTGTTTCAGTTGTCATTGTAATCACCTTATAAACTGTTAGCCTGTACAATAGACTGGGGTGCAATCAGAATTCTACCAGTTCCACCACCGGCAATGTCATCAAGTGCAATACCAATGACACCGTAGTGAGCAGTCACGGTTGCTCCATCGGTTGCGGCTACAGAAACTGCGGAAACGGTTCCACCTACTGCGTTATCATTCTGCTCTACAAAAGAGCCTGCATCAATTGCAGTAGTGTCGTCTGCGTTTGCTACATAGACTATATCACCAGGGCCACACACTGTCACAGGTGCACCACTTGCAGCACTGAACAGAGCAACACCTATTCCGGTTTCACCGGTTGTTGCATCCATTACAACAGCCGTCATTGATACACCGGTTGCGGCAATACCCACAACCTGACCTGCTGTAATTGCTTCGCCTGCGGTCATTGGTATTTGATTGTTACCAAAGGCAAGAACCTTTGTGATACTTGGGAACGCTGAAATATCTGCCATTAGATCACCTTCATAGTAATGCCTTCAGAATCACGAATATACGGGTCCTCAACGACATATGAGTCTAAGAGTGAACCGCCAGAGTGATTTCCATCCGGCTGAGCTTCAAGCTCTTTAATTCTCTTTTCGAGTTTTGGAATCTCTTCCAGTTTAGCTGAAAATTCCTTTATCTGAGTTTCAAATGCTGAAACATCTGGAATCTTGGCTTCAAGCTCTTTGATTCGCATATCAGTTTCTTCTTTGGACTGTACCTTAAGGTCCTCAACGATGCCCGACAGTTCTTTGATTTCTGTGTCCTTGACGGACAAGGCATCGGATAGTTCCTTAATTTTAAGTTCGTAGTCTGGGCTATCGTCTCCCATTGTTACATCTCCATTTATGCGGCACTTTTTACAAGCACCGACTGGCACGACAGCACACCCAACAAAAACAAGTGATTTGGATTCATTCATCCTCAATCCCGGAATCTCCTGCTCTTCTCCGCCATGTTCAACGGATACAAAAATGGGTGAGTCTGTGTGAATAGAATTTATAATGTTTTGTGCAGTTGCTTTACTGCTAGAATTGTTGCGATGTAGCCAAACATCACCAACAACAGCATCATCATCAAAATGTGGATTTACTATCTTACCGATTGCATTGTCATCTGTACGTGGTTCTCTGCCTACGCTGTGACGATCCCATAAAGTAGAATCAATCCAATTTGTAGCATAATGCTCTAATGTAGCAGGTGGATAATACAAAGGCGTTTGAATAGCCGAATCAGTCCATGTACCAGATGCCAATAACTTCACGTTAGGAAATGTGACTGACCCATCGTCGTTTTCAATGTATTTTTCTTTGATGGATGCTTTAAGTCTGCGGATACCATCTGGTAATGAAGAAATAGTTGAGTATTGTTTTGATGAAGTAGACGGCATCAATAATATTTTGGGATTGTTTGTATATAAAAAAAGGGGGAGTTGAAAGAGTTAACTACTTATACTTAGACTACTGATATACATATATGGAAATAGCACCAAAAATAATAGGAGACCAGTGTTTTTTTAATGATTATATGGTTAGAGTGACAATGGAAGAAAACACCAACTGCATAACATCGGTAGAAATCGTTCATAAAGATGCATCACAAATATATACTCTATTGCCAATTGGATTTAAACCCATCAACTACGCAGAACTGATTGCAAAGGTTATTGAAAACGTAGAAAATGGAGGATTTAAACAATGAACGATAAGACTGAGAATACTTGCCACAAATGCAATTATACATGGCCATGTGGTTCTGATAAGAAAAAAGTAACGTGTCCTAGTTGTTTGAGTAAGACGGATAATAGGAGGTATTATGATAAACTTGTTAGAAGCCATTGAAACAATATTAAGAGATATGGAAACCAACACACACAGAAAGTTTATCGATAGGATAATTACTTTGATATTCTAACAGTTGCAAAAAATCCTTTTGAATCCATCCCCTGCACCAACGAATATCTACCCAAAAACATATTCTTTTTTTCAAAGTGGTCTAAGATATCCATAGCTCTCTCAAGAACTTTGAACTTTTCTCCGCGTATTGTAATTGAACCCATTTATTCACCGGCTGGCAACAGAGCACATCGGCAATTCGGATGCTGGGGTGGCCTTTCATGATACGAACTGGTAGAAAACACCTTTCCATTTAGGGATGCACAAACATCACAACATCCGGCAGCAGCTAACCACTCAAGTTTATCATATCCGTATTGACTGTAACGAATTTCAGCAGCTTGATTGAATGCGTGAATGGTTTCAGTACGAGCCATCATCTTAGCTCTTGTGATTCCTATCTTGTCAACTCTTTCAGTAATGCGTTTTGCAATTACAGAAGGATGCTCACCAAGTCGCACACCTTCGGATATTTCATACATTATCTGACCGTTCAGTTCATTGGTGATTTTCTTAAGAGCAGTAAGATTTCTAACTTTTAAAGCATCCAATGCACGCCAGTCGGCAGGCCCCATCTGAGCATCAGTCTTATACATCCTCAACAAAGCCCAGTTAATCCCAGTCTGATAAATCTTTTGTACTCTTGAATCCACAATGGCTTTGCCCGGAACAAGAATAACATCATTTGCAGTCTGCTCTACATAAGCATCCATTGCGTTCATGTTTGTATAAGTTTCAAGTTGACGAGTAGAATCTTCAAATCTCTTTTTGATTTCAGTGTTATAATTTATGAAAAGTCTTGCGAGATTGCTGGAATAGATTGAGCGTTGTGTTTTTGTCATTGTAGGGTCTAATAGGTTGGAAGGGGAACGAATCAAGAAAACATCACCCACATACCAGTTATATACAAAAATGTAGCACATACACCAAGCAACATAAAAGAAATTCTCTCTATTAGAGAAGGAGCAACGTTTCTTGTTTTAAGCGGTTCTGTTCTTGGTAGTTTAGGAGTTTCGCTCGAATCTGTATAATTTCTTCTTTCAAGCGGCGCAACTGATAGAAGTGTACGGTTTTTCATTATTCCATCCCATCCTCTACAAACTCGTCACTATCCTCATACTTTCCATGTCCTAGAATCTCTCTTATCTCATTCCTATGGAAAACCTGGAAAGGATCTATCTGTGGCATCAACTTTGAAATAGCGTCGACCTTAGCAAGCCAATCGTCTTTTGAAATGTCACCGAAGTTTATACGAACACTTGAAGGGGCTTCCCCGGTTTCAATATCAATAATACGCCTGAACAATTGATGGTCGGTCTGAATATTAAAGCGCGTTTGCATTGATTTTATTGTGTTCTCAAATGCTTTCATCTTTGGAGTTCTATCTGAAGTTGCAAGACTTGAACCTTCTCTGATTACAAGGTCTGAAGGAACGCCAAGGGCACCAAATAAGCGAGTTAATGAAGTTTCAGAATATTCTTGCACACCAAAGCTTGAAGCATCTAATTCATTGATAGCTACATCTTGTCGATGAACAAATTCCTTTTTTGCTCCGATGTTCTTAAATGCTGCTGCAACTGCCTTGAGATCATTGTCATTGACTTCCTGCCCATCAGCACCAACGATAATATCATATTTGCGAGTTCCGTGTCTTTCAATTGCATGAGCAATGCTTTCGGCAGTTACAGTATCCCTCTTAATTTCATCAATTGCATATGAAATGAGAGACATTCCCCAAGGACTTTCAACCTGTGGCAAAAGACGAACATGCCAAATTTGTTCAGGTTCAACAATAGCAACATCTTTCCACATCATGCCTGTGTGAGTAGTCTGCTTATACTTTTCAATAATAGCATACTTACTTACAGAAGCATCAAAGTTTTTAGGATTACGAGTTACAGTGCTGTGAAACTTCCCACCTTTGTTTTTAACTATTTCGGCAATACCATCACCAGACACAAGAGAACCCTGACACTGCAAAATAGAAGAAGTTAAGAAGTCATACTTTTCAATTGCATCATAAACAACATCAACATGATTCTGATTATCCCCCACAAGTTCAATATCACCATCAATTAGATTCATGAACATATACTCAGGATACCTATTGATTGCAGTTGTGATTAAGCCACCAGATGCATAAATTTTTTGGTTGCGTTCAATATCTGCTTCGGAACGATCTGTTTTTTTATTGAACAAATCGTTGATTGTCTGCTCTAAATATTGAATTGAGTATGTGTAAAACCTGGGCTTTTGTTCTGCGGCATTTTGTCTGATGAAAGGAAGTTTAAACATGATGGTGCACCTATTATTTATATTGGTATGGTTTGTTTATAAAGTTTATCACGCTGAAGTAAGAAGACCACCGTTTTCAAACGGTGGATGAATTACGTCAATTCTCCAAAACAACAACATAGTATAACTTAACGAAACGTGAACTACCACCCTATGAATAGGGTGGTAGTTCACTGTAGTATCACGGATGGATTAAAGCCGGAACGTGTCAATTCTGGCAACAATGAATAGAATGCCCACACAAGCGCATCCACTCTATCAGGGGAACTACTTATCCCAGGAACCCAGTCACACATCTGATCTTCAAGCTGTGGGAAAGAACCTACATGATGTATACGGCCCTGTTCGTACAATGCACTTATGGGTTCGGCTCTTGTTTGCTTACCTCTTGATGCATGAACATCTCTGAAAGGTACATTTGCATCAATGGTTTTTACAGTATGTTCAACCATCTCGCCGCCGTTGTTAGTTTCACCAACAATAAAATTAGCTTCGTGTTTGTTATAAGCAGCTATAGCATTTGCAGCCCATTGTTTTGGAGGAAGATGACATGTATAATCCCCGATAACATAACCATGCTTTAAAACATCAATACCAGCTACTATGATACCCGTATCGTCTGAACCTTCCTTTGACGTGGCTGCCGGATCAATTGCAACAACAACTCTTGTCAGCTTTGGCATATTTGATACTCTATACAAATCAATGTTTGACCTTTGCCACAACGCATCTGGATTATCATCCAAAATCTCAGCATTCAATTCCTGACGACCAAGGCGGGTCCCTTCATACCTGCTAATAATGGTATCCATAAAAGCAGGTGCCAGGTTCAAAGCATTATCGTACGTGGTACCCCTAGTTGTTATTGTTGCAGAATCTTTTAAAATTGTTTTGACTAAAGGAATGGGTTTAGGAGTAGTTGTAATCACACACCTCGGATCATCTCCCAATCTAAAACCAAATTGAAACATGTCCCACGTTTCTTGGGGATATTTCCACGCAGCCAATTCATCACACCAAGCAGTATCACACTGAGGACCTCTTAACCTCTCAGGTTCTTCAGCACTAAACAAAAGAGCAATTGCACCGTTGTGAAATGTTACTTTCCTTTTTGATGGTTCGTATAGTGGTTTTTGTTCAGGTGGAAAAACAGAGAGTAATCCAGATTCACCCTCAACCATTGTATCTCTAACATCTGAAGCAGTTGGACCAATCAAATGAATGTGTTTTGATTTACCAGATTCAACTCTTTCGCGAATCCATTCTGCTCCAGTCCTGGTCTTTCCAAAACCACGGCCCGCAAGAAGTAACCAATTGCGCCAATCTCCCAAAGGTTCAAACTGATTACGCCGGCCCCAAAAATGCCAATCATATTCTAAAAAAGCAAGTTCTTCATCTGAAAAATCATTCAGAATCAGATTTCTTTCCACTTCTGGAAGAGATGCTAGATATTCGGCTTGTGATGCGTTCTCTGACATCTGACACGTTGACATTCATTTCACCAGTATGTTCCAACTTCTGAGGACCATCAAGACCATAAAGCTTTGATCTACGTTCGCTTATTTTGATACAGGTATTAACGGCTGACAAATCACCATCTTTGACTTTAGCATATGCCTTGGTCCACAATGAATCCAATCGTTGATTTTCAATCTCTCGATATTCAAGACAAGATTCGTCAACTTCTTCCATTAATCGCTTGAGTTCATTCTTTACAAGTTTATATGCATATTCACGTGAACATCCAAGTTCATCGCCTATTTCCTGATAAGAATTACCTGCCTTTTTCATTTCAACTGCTTTTATGGTTTTCTCAGCAGTCGAAAGTTTTTTCTTTGTATTGTCAGGTGCCATGTAAACACATCATTGTTAACTTGATTTTAACGCCCGTTTTAAGCAATTTTCTCTTTAGTGGTATACTTACACCAATTTGCCATAGTTTTTGTCACCACGACTTTCTATGAAGCTTTAATCATACAAAATGATTACTTGCCTGTTTGACAAACTCCCATATTGTAGGACATTCATCCGCAATGATCTTTTGATTCTTTGTAGCTTCTTCAAACATTTCCTTCAGTTCATCGACTGAAAATGCAAATTCTATTTTTGTTCCTCTAAATTCCATTATATCATTACTCCTTTATTTAATTTCTTATCAATCTCGTACTATTCGAAGGAATATCAAGAATATCATCAGGTATCCTGTATTCTCTAGTCCTACCACAACAATGTCTTTGATTTCCCGTTTCAATCAGCATTTTCATTTGAGTTGCTGCTGATTGATATCTTCTGTTTTTAAGATGTTCTGGAAGATCACTGTGATAATAAACTCTAATTCCTTCTCGATAGAGTTGTTTAAGCCAGTTGTGAACTTCTGTGATTGATCTTTTGCGACCATTGCTTGACATGATAATTTCCTCCTAACTTTCTAACATTGTAAAACATACAGGGTTTGCAGGGTTTTTGGCTTCCTATTAGCCCCTATATGCATATGTGTATATATTTTATTTTTCCCTGTGCGTATATACTTAATTATTACTGCAAACTATGCAAAATGTAGGCATACCTAACGAGAAATTGTTATCTTTTTGTACAACACTTGTTAAGATTGCGTAACTTTTGTATAAATGATTTGACAGTTTAATAATTTATAAAGTTCTTGTTTTTTGTTCTAATTGGGAAAGATGCGTTAGTATTTCCAGCGCGTTGTCTTAGCATCAAAGACATATCACGTACATCTCTGGTATCTAAGATTTTTTGTGTTTGTTCTTCGCACATTTCTTGGTTACATTCGTGACAGATGTATCCTTGATAGTCTGGATAGTCTACGATGTAGCACCATGCGTCAGTGTTGCATAATGGACATTTCATAGTTTACCCTGCTCCATTTTCTGTATAATCCTCTGCACCTGATATTTTGAATCTGGTCTCCATACTCCTGGCACACCATACGCCTGCACTTGTACACCATTCAAAGGTTTAACACGGTGCGGGAATATCTCGTATTTATCAAGTGCCTGGGTCCATGCCTTAGAGCTTGACGGAATCTTTTCCATATCTACGTCATTAGCTCTCGCCCACATTACAATCACATCTGTGAGCTTATCCTTTTCGATGTACATTGAACCGTTTCCAAGCTCAATATTTTCATCAATGAACTGGTAGATAGGATCACTGTTAAAGCTCCATCTCTCACGAACTTCTCCGGCTGTACTCTTTGTTAAAAGTCCATGTGCTCTAATTTGAATTGCGGCTTGTAATACCCTGGAAAAGAACCCTGATATGTTTTCAGGAGTAAATACACGGTCATAGAAATATGCATCTAAATCAAATCTATAAGGCATGTGAATATATTCCCATCTCTCCCAGAATGCAGTGTCTCGCTGAACACCCTTGTCAACGGTAGGAGGTGAATTGCATGTGAATACATGGACCGCATGAATAAAGCCCTTATATCCCTGTTCTCGCTTCCTCTCAATCATGTGGTCATGCTTTCCGGTCAATGTCTTAAATACTCCAGTGTCTTTCATTGGAATGTCTGAAAGATCATCATAAGCATTTACCATCATTCCTTCAAGGTTTGCTATTGAAAATTGTCTTTCGCAAAGTGCCTGTAGAGATTCCGCTGATATATACTCCGTTCCGAATACTCTGTTCAATAGCTCAAGATAACTTGATTTACCTGCGTGTGGGTCACCCTGGATTATATAAGCCTTCTTGAAAGGTGCACTTCCCAAAGCTTGCAGAATAGCTTGTGCAGGTATTTGATACAGTAAATCTTTTGTACCATTTTCTACATACTTGCTGATTACTTCTTTGTGAATTGTGCTACCATCATTCTCTGGATTGTAATTTACAGGATAGCAGTATGTAAACATGTACTTAGGATCATGCGGTAACAACTCACAGCATTGTTCTTCAAAGTTTATTCTTACAATGCCATTGTTTACCGGGACCATGTCAGTGTACTGATTAAATGGATACTCAAAATATGGACTTTCAAAAGTCATATAGTGAATTATTTCCTCGGTTGGTCTCTTCAAAGCACCTGTATAATTCACAGTCTTTGCAATGTCCTGTATCTCAGCTTTTACATGCACTTCTCCGGGCACATAATGTCCATTCTGGTAAACATAAAGCTGTTTATTAAATGATACCACATTGAGTCTTTTGGTGACACCTTCGGCAATATTTGCGAGTTTTAGTGAGACGACTACATCACCGTTGTTAAGTGTTTTAGGTGAAAAGTACCTGCGGTATTCATCCTCTATTCCGTCTCCCTTCTCATAGAATTGTGAAAGAATCACATCAGCTTTTATGGTATCTGTCAATGCAGTTGCCTTTGGGTTAATTGCATCTATGCTTTTGATGCTCATATCATAATCATAGTGCTCTCCGAAAATCATGATACATAAAAGAATAAGCTGTTTATCATCTGCACCATTGGCTTTGAGTTCTGCAAATAGTGCAAGAGATCTTGCGCGTCCATCTGCACCCCTGAATACATCAGTGCGATGATAAAGTTCGTGCTTACCATCTACAAACACTGCATTAAAGAAATTCACAAATGTTCGGCGGCATTTGCTCAATGTCTTTGTAAGTTCACGGTAAACACCTACGTAACCATTGATATTTTTGATTACTTCTGCGGGTATATTTGGCCTGTTCTCAACATCTCCTTCAATCTTATAAACATCACCACTTTGATGTACTGAAGGAGCCATGACAACATTGCCACCATTAGCAAGCATATCAAAGCCCAATGGTTTCTCGTGTGCTAACTGTACGCTTTCATCAAACTTAAAAAGCCAGTGCCATCTCCCATTGGTGCGATACTGCTTAACCCACTGTGATAAATCAACACCCTCTAAAATGTGCTGCCACATTCCAGGTAAAAACCAATCTATATCCAATACAACAAGATCACTATTCTTTCCACAAACTGCACCAATATTATATTGATTCAAATTGTAGAAATTATTAATTTGGTCATCGGTCGGATGTTCTTTAAGTTGTGACCATTCTCTAAGAATTGGTTGTTTGCCCGCTGACTTTCCCCCGGCTGTTGGTGGTGTCAAAGGGTGTGTTATTATTCCAATTTCGCGATAATGTTTAGCAGCTTCGGATATCTCGGACATTTGTACCACCACTATAAGAAGGATCACAACCATTAAATATATACGATTCTTCCCAACTATCACCGTTATCATCGGGGTCTTTTTGGGAATATCTGACATATTGTAAGGATGTCATGTTTACCTCAGTAACTTTGCTAAATCATCCTTCAGAACATAATTAACATCCATATCATCGCAGTAGATAGAAATCATCTCTGCAAATTGCTTCCAGTTAATGTCCTTTGAATGTGGATGATAATTGAGCATTCCAATCTTATATTCATCTACAAAGCCAGCAGTCAAAGCAATCAATTCAGTTACGTTGTAATAATCCCACGTTGGTTCAAGTGATACCCATGTTTTGCAACCCATAAACTTTGCAGCCTTTAACATCCCAATTCTTTCTGATGTTGCCGGTGCTCCTGGCTCACGCTTCTTTGATTCTCCATCTAGTGCAAACACGAGAGTACTTCCAATTGTGCACAAATCAGGAGAAATATAACCTGCTATTCTATCAAATTCTTTGTAGCCACCCTTTGTTAGTAATCTATATTTTATTTTGTTAAGTTCGAGCGTTCTTATAACATTAAGAATAAGGTTATTTTCAAAACACACTGGCTGCAATGGATCACATGTGAAGCACAAGAATACTTCTCTTGTGTCGTTGTTTTCAACCATTTTGTGTACGTCTGCATAGAACTTTTCAAATATATCTTTGCGCTGAACAGGATGATTAAAAAACACGTCTGGTTTTTTGTGCATTACTCTTGGAGCATAGCAATATTCACAACCATGTGAGCACCCAATAGTCAAGTTTACTGCCAGTTCTCCATATTCACCCGCTCGTTTCGTTGGTTCATACAATACTTTGTATTTTGTCATTTTACAACCTCTTAACAGTCAATACTCTTCCATCATCCGAAACTTCGATATCTACCTTATCCCCTTTCTGTATTCCGGTTTCGTTTACTATCTGTGAAGGTAGAGCAACTGTCAAGGATGTGTTACTGTTCCATATTTTAGAAGGCATTTTCATCTTCATGTAATCACAGTAATACATAGTATTTAATTGTATATTAAACCATCGTTTCCAAACAAAAAAAAGAAAAGTTGCATTAAAAATGTATTGCAACCAAATGTTTACAAATTTATTTCATTGTTTGTATATAAATAAAAAGACGTTTTTCAGTATGTCGTTGGAAGTTGCAAAAGTGTTACTTTTTATTAGAGTGTTTCTGAATCTCGTTTGCTACCTTTTTCCATGACTAGGGTGTTTAGGCAATTGCCCTACTATACTCTGAAATATCACAAGAATTGAATATTTGCTTCTTATTTGCCCACCTTTTAAGCTCCTTGATACGCTTTGTAGGTTCACTATCCATATTGAACATTACAAAAGGATTGCATCCCATTTTCTTAATTTCTCTGCACCTGTACACACCTGTGTTATAGTCTGCATCCGAATTTACATAGACATAGAACTGAATCCATCTTTTCAGTCTCCAACCATCGAAACCTGCTTTTTGTAGAATCGGTAATTTTTCACGAACTACTGGCTCGTCTTCGATGTGATCCCATGCAAAGAATATAGGTTTCCAGAGTTTTAATTGTTTAAGCCTGATAGATACCTGTTCATCCAGCAAGCGGATATCCAGACCTTGACAGAACCAGACCTTTAAATCCTTCTGGATGCACCAGTCAGTAATTTCAAAGAACCATTCCTTATCTGCAAGAATATTATTATCAAGGAACATGATTTTATTGAAATCTGGATTATACCATTCCTTTGGATGAACTGCTCTACAGAAGTGTCCTTCTTTCTCAGGAACAATACAGAAATAACAATTTCTGATACAACCTCTTGAACTGTATCCAAGTGAATAATCTATCTTGCCGAATAATCTTTTCTTTTTGCAGTTGCAATATCTTCTAACGCTACCACACAAATTACAGACATCTGTGTATAGATCATAATCAGGCTTTGTAGATTCAATTTCATCAGGCAGTGTTTTTGAGAGATTGTACCCCGACCCACCTATGTTAATCTGAGCATGTGGATACCAGAACTTAAGACCGTCCACTAGATGCTTATTTTTCTTGAATATCACAGATGCATAGACAATATCAGGGTCTACAATATCAAACCCTATATTGTGGCCTAGTGCCTTGTAATAAGCTGAGAGCTTCATTAATGCAAGGTTTGGTATTTTGCTATCTATGTCTACAAGTAAGATATCCATGTATGATCTCATTTATTTGGCGATTTTTGAATCATATACTTTTCATAAATTCACAAAAAGTAGATGACCAGATATTTATATTTTATAAGTGGTGATATCCTTGGCCTCCATCAGGTTTCTTATGAGGGTTTCCCTTCGTTCCTGTGGGTTCATAATGCGCCCTCCCTGATTGCCTGAAGGGCTGCATTTTGTAAGCCCTGGTGGCGTTCCAGGGCTTTTTTATACCTCCTTACGGTTAACCTGTCAACCCCTGTTTTTTGTGTTATGCTCTTGATGGTTTCGCCCTTGCAGAGATCAATGATTATTGCTTCCCTTTGTTCAATGGGTATCCGGTAGCCTGTGAACTCATATACTGCCCTGTGAAAATTCCATCGAACCTTTTCAAGGTCGTTTTGAAAAAACATCGTAGGCATGTTATCCCCTGGCCTGTGTCATCAGTTCATTTTCCTCTTCCGCCTCTATGTAGGCGATGTCCTTCTGTGC